>Ga0209640_10001080_pt1 | contig 22581 bp, 34 predicted proteins | sample RifCSP10_1_FD_184018 | JGI IMG/M metagenome (GOLD analysis project Ga0209640, IMG submission 184018) | Soil microbial communities from Rifle, Colorado - Rifle CSP2_sed 10_1 (SPAdes) (version 2) | ecosystem: Environmental > Terrestrial > Deep subsurface > Rock core/Sediment | place: Rifle...
GAGCCAGGCCCAGGCGGCGGCCGAGTACAGCCGGAAGGTGGCGTGGATCGACAAGGCGACGTGGCTGCCCGTCGAAGAGGAGTACTACGACGTCCGGGGCGAGCTCTTCAAAGTGTTTACCGCCGAGGAGGTCCGTGACGTCAGCGGCCACCCCACGATCACGAAGCGCACCATGAAGAACGTCAAGACCGGCCACCGCACCGACGTCGTGTTTGCGGACGTGGCCTACGACGTCGGGATCGACGCCGAGATCTTCTCCGAGCGCTATCTGCGAGAACCGCCGCGGCGCTGGATTCAGTGAGGGCCCGTTGCGATCAATGAGACTTCTTGCACTCGCCTTCGGGCTGACACTGGCGTTGCCCCACACGGCGCAGGCGCAGGCGAGCGTTCACGGGTTTGCGCAAGTCAACTCCACCTTCCGGGCAACGGGAGCGGACTGTCCACCGGAAATGGCCTGCGATGTCATGCGGGGCGAGGAGCGCGTGCAGCTCAAACTCGAGCTGTCGGCGCCGGATGGACGGGCGGGCGCGCTGGCCCGCCTGGATCTGTTTCACGACACGATCGGTGATGACCTGGGCGTCGATCTCCGCGAGGCCTATGTCGATGTGGGCGGGCGACGGATCTCGGCTCGTCTCGGCCGGCAAGTCGTCACCTGGGGGCTTGGCGATCTCGTGTTTATCAACGACGTGTTCCCGAAAGACTGGGTGGCGTTCCTCACCGGCGCGCCGCTGGAGTATCTCAAGTTCGGAAGCGACGCCGCCAAGGTGGGGGCCTATGCCGGCGCTCTTGGTGCCGAAGCGATCATCAGCCCGGTGTTCGCCCCTGACCGCGCGCCGGGTCCCGATCGGCTCTTCTTCTTCGACCCGATGCCGTCAGTCACGGACCGCGTCACGGAGCGGCCGGGCACCGACTTCGACGACATGCAACTGGCCGGGCGCGTCTACGCGCGCCTCGGCCGCTATGAAGTGGCGAGCTACGTCTCGAAGGGGTTCTTCGGCATGCCCGCTCCCCAGCCGCATTACGAGGTGCCGACACGCCTGGTGTTTTCGTATCCGCGTCTCAATACCTACGGCGGTAGCCTGCAGGGGCCGCTGCGAGCCGGCGTGTTCTCGCTGGAGGGCGGCTACTACGATTCCCGTGACGATGAGTCAGGACGTGACCCGACCGTGGAGAACTCCCAGACGCGCTGGCTCGCGGCCTACCAGTTTCAGCCGCAGGAGGATCTCACGCTCGCCTTCCAGTACTACGGAGAGCTCATGCGGCAGCACGACGCCTACCTGCGGACGCTGCCGTCAGGCCTGCCGGCGCGCGACCAACTCCGTCAAGTTACCAGTCTCCGCATCACGCAACTGCGACGGAACCAGACGCTGCGCTTGAACCTGTTCGTCATGGGGAGCCCGACCGACCGCGATGCCTACGTGAACCCGTCGGTCCGCTACAACGTGACCGACGAGCTGTGGCTCGAAACCGGCGTCAATGTTTTTTGGGGGCAGGAGCGTCACACATTCTTCGGCCAGTTTGAGCAGAACAGCGGCGTGTTTCTGGTAGCCCGCTACGAGTTTTGATGGGAACTGATCGCGCATGATGGATCAGACAGCCTCTGCGATCGGACTGGTTCTTCTCGTCGCGCTGCTGTTTGTGATCGAGCGGCGCGCGGCCCTGCGGCGGAGCAATCGACCGTTGCTGGGTCGCCTGATCGTGAATGTTGGTATGTCGGTACTGACATTCGCGGTCGCCATGATGCTGGTGCGCCCAACCGCACTCGCGGTGGTGCAGTGGGCCACAGACAAGCCCTTTGGCCTGCTTCATATCGTGCCGATGCCAGTCGCCGCTCAGTTCGTCGTGGCGTTTCTCCTGATGGACCTGACCTTTTATTGGTGGCACGTGGCCAACCACCGGATTCCGTTTCTCTGGCGATTTCACAACGTGCATCACATCGACCCCGATCTGGACGTCTCGACCGCGTTCCGATTTCATTTCGGCGAGGTGGCGCTCTCGGCTGGGTTCCGGGTGGTGCAGGTCAGCGCGATTGGCCTGTCTGCGTGGATGTTTGCGATCTACGAGCTCGTCTTTCAGGCCAACACCGCGTTTCACCATAGCAACGTCCGCCTGCCAATCCGAATCGAGCGGCTGCTGAACCTGATGCTCGTCACGCCCCGCATGCACGGCATCCATCACTCCCAGGTGCGTGACGAAACGAATTCCAACTACTCGGTGGTCTTCTCCTGGTGGGACAGGCTCCACCGGACCCTTGGACTGAACATTCCGCAATCGGACCTCGTCATCGGGGTTCCGGGCTACGCAGACCGAGCGGACAACAGGCTTTGGAACGATCTGCTGCTGCCATTCCGGAGCCAGAGGGATTACTGGCGCCGGAGGGACGGTGCGCCTGTCGAGCGTGAACGCGCAGCTCTGTCGGGGAGGCGATCGTGGTTGGCCGAGTAGCGTACGGCCGGGACGAGAGGATGACCGAACAAGCCCCTGGTGTTCCGATCGAATGGGCGAGGAGGCGAATGTGACGCAGGCTCGGACGATCGTGATCCTCGGCGGGGGCGTGGGCGGGGTCGTCGCGGCCCGCGAGCTCCGGCGCCGGCTCCCTCGGCCTCATCGCATCGTGCTGATCGATCGGGAGCGGGAGCATCTCTTTGCCCCATCGCTCCTCTGGCTGATGGTCGGCCAGCGGAAGGCGACCTCCATTCGGCGACCGCTCAGCCGGCTCGAAGGGAAGGGGATCGAGGTCCGGATCGGCGAAGTGGAACACATCGATCCGGCGGCACGTCGCGTGACGCTCGCCGGTGGCGAGGGGCTGGACGCCGATTACCTCGTCGTGTCGCTAGGCGCCGAGCTCAACGCGGCAGCGATTCCCGGACTGGTGGACGCAGGCCACAACTTCTACACGTTGCCGGGCGCGGAAGCGTTCCGGGACGCGCTGCGCACGCTGCGCGCCGGCCGCATCGTCGTGCTGACCGCCGCGCCCGCCTACAAGTGCCCGGCCGCTCCCTATGAAGCGGCCATGCTCATCGAGGCCTTCTGTCGCAAGCGCGGTCTTCGGGGCGCCGTGCAGATCGATGTGTATGCGGCGGAGCCTGCGCCCATGGGCGTGGCCGGTCCCGAGGTATCGGCTGCGGTGAAACAGTTGCTGGCGGCCAAGGGCATTTCATACCACCCCGAGCACCAGGTGACGGCGGTTGACGATTCGAACAGACGGCTCACGTTCGCCAACGGCGCGATTGCCGAATTCGATCTGCTGGCGTACGTCCCGCCGCATCGCCCGCCGCGCGTGGTCCGGGACAGCGGCCTCGTCGCCGAGAGCGGCTGGGTGTCGGTCGATCGTCACACACTCGAGACGCGATTCCCTGGTGTCTACGCGATCGGAGACGTCGTCGCCATTCCCCTGACGCTCGGCAAGCCCCTGCCGAAGGCGGGTGTCTTTGCGCACGCCGAAGCCGAGATCGTCGCGAAGAACATTGCGCGCGCCATCACGGGCCAGGGCACGCCCCAGCGCTTCAACGGGTACGGCGAGTGCTTCATCGAGATCGGCGACGGGAAGGCCGGTTGGGGCGGCGGCAATTTCTACGCGGAACCCAAACCCGAGGTGACACTTCGGATGCCAAGCTGGCGCTGGCACGTCGGCAAGGTACTGTTCGAAAAATCTTGGCTGTACACCAAGTTATAACGGTCGACCACACGTGGACCGATGGGCCATCCTCCGTGAGCGCAGACGACGGCTACTTATGGCCTCGAGATTCGAATCGTTGATGACGGTGATACGACAGGTTCAGGGAGGAGTGAGGATGGACAGCACAACGCGAGCTCTCTTGGTCGCGCTCGGCATCCTTCTGGTTGTGGCGCTGGGCTTTTCGGCATTGATGGGTGGCGTCATGGGCCCGGGCATAGCGGGCCAAGGCCCAGTAGGGCCGACCATGATGCCCGGGCACGGATGGATGTGGGGACTGCGCATGGGTCTCGGTGGCTTGGTGATGCTGACGTTCTGGGGCGCCCTGATCGTGGGGATCGTCCTCTTGGTTCGCTCGATGGGAGTCGGTGGTGGTTCTCCGTCGCACAGCACGCCGCTCGACACGCTCAAGCGGCGTTACGCGGCCGGCGAGATCACGCGCGAACAGTACGAACTGATGCGCAAGGACCTCGAACGGTAGGAGGCCCGCGAATCGGCGGCCGACGATATCCGGGAGCCCGTAGAGACTGCGCCAGAGGTTCCAATGGATCGATGACTTGCTGGCGCCGTAGTGGGCGGTTAGGGACGCCGTTCTGATCGTCTGGCTGTTGCCAGGGCCTCCCGTGAAGTTCCGACGCGAGGTGACGAGGCCAAAAACAGATCCTCAAACGCGGCACGCGCGAGGCGAACTCGATCGCGACGAGTGCCACCCGACTGAAAGCACCTTCAGACGACGAGGACACAGCGGCGCCGCTCGAGAATTGGGGCGGCTCCGCGCGGCAGAGAAACGCCGCTAGCAAAGGAAGTTCGCCATGGCTACGCCACGACCGAAAATCAACTGAGGAACGCCGCACGACCTCGTCCCGCTTCGCGCCTCAAAGATTCGGTTAATCAGGACACAATGGGCTTCTACCAGCAGCGCATCCTGCCGTATCTCGTACACGCATCGATGCGTCAGGAGACCTTTGCCTCTTACCGTCGGCGGCTGCTCTCAGCCGCGGAAGGGCGCGTCCTCGAGATTGGCGTCGGCTCCGGACTCAACCTTCCGTTCTACGCTGACACGACGACGCAGTTGATTGGGCTCGACCCTGTGCCCAGGCTGCTGGCGATGGCCCACGCGGCCAAAGACGGAGCGCGGTTCACCGTCGAGCTGTTGGAGGGTTCAGCGGAGGCGATTCCGCTCGAACCACAAAGCGTCGATACTGTGGTGACGACATGGACCCTCTGCTCGATCCCTGATGTGGTCCGCGCGCTTGAGGAGGTCCGGCGCGTCCTCAAGCCATCCGGGCGCCTGCTCTTCGTCGAACACGGTCTCTCACCGGACGCAAGCGTCAGGCGCTGGCAGGATCGCCTCACGCCACTCTGGAAGAGGGTTGGCGGGGGCTGCCACTTGAACCGTCCGATTCCCGAGCTCATTGAGGCGTCAGGCCTGCATGTCGAGCGGGTTGAAACGGGCTACATGAAGGGTCCGAAGCCGATGACATTCATGTACGAAGGATGCGCACGTCCGACGTAGTCGATGGATGCACCCTGACCGGTTTATGGCGATTTCAACGCCAAGGCGATTGTGAGTGCAATGGCGAAGGCGAGCAGGTTCGCGATACCGAACACCGCCACCTCCCGCGACCCTTCGCGACGCCCAAAACGCCGAGGAGCTGCGATCGAGGTGTGCGTAACAGCGGAGACGCAATGGGCCAGACAGCATGGACTCGTTACTTGGTGAGTTGTGGCCTGCTCACGTTGCCTATTCTCGTGTGGAATGTCGCGCGCACCGGTCACCTGCCCCCGCTCCTCTCCTCCTCCGCGTTCAATCGCGACATTCCGCCATTCCTGCTGGATAGTGAGAATGCCCTGCGCATCGGGGTGACGGTCCTGCCGTTTCTGATGCCGCTGAACGTGACGACCGCGTTACAGCGTCGAGGTTTGAGGCTGTTCGTCGCGGGCGGCCTGCTCTACGCGTTGCGACGAGCCATACGGCCCCCAGGCCGCACGCAAAACGCGACGGGGCGCCGCGCCGCGGGAGCGGCGACGTCCCGGTCACGAAGCGAATCCCGTAGTTGTAGATCAGATCGAACGGGTGTACGGGGAACAGTGCTGCGAGAGATGCAATCGGCACCAACAGCAATAGAATCATCGGCGAGGCCATGGCGGTGCCCACGCCGGCCATGACAGCGCACAGAGCGAAGGCCAGCCGTAGCCAGGGAGCGACCTGCGCGAGCGCCCTCTCATCTACGCGCTCAAACCCCTGGATGTCGAGGCGGCGGCACGTTGTATTTGTTAGCGCGCTGCTCATACGAACTCCTCCCGCGCCTGCTTATCTTAGCCGTACGTATTGGTCTGCGTGTCCATCCCGCGCGCTCCTCGCTCCGCTCGTCGCCTGGCGCGGTCCGTACAGTACGCACGCCTCGATCGATCGAGCACAGCGTCCGCCCTCATTCAGCATCGATCTATCTGGCGTCTGGCACGTGCAGTCTGAATCCCTCGAGGAGAAGCGTCGACTGTTCGGGCTACGAAGTTGACCTGCCGGGATGCCATCTGGCACAATTGTTACGCCATCTGACTGGAGGTCCCCATGCCCACAGCGCTCACAGAGTCCCCCGAGGCCTCATCCGCGAGATCGTCTGTGCAGCTCGCGACGGAGCTGTTAGGCGGGCGACGCGTGCTGCATCGGCAGGTGGCGACCGAAGAGGACGCACACGAGTTGGTTCTCCGCGGCATTCCGGCCGAGGCGATGGCCAAGCTCTTTGCGGCCGTGTTGAGCCTGTCCTCAAACGTCCTGCTGGCCACGATTGGTGTCAGCGAGCGGTCGTTCGCCCGACGCAAGGCCGCGCCCAAGACCCGCTTGCCGGTCGATGAAAGCGAGCGCCTCTGGCGCTTCGCCGAAGTGCTTGCGCACGCCACGCGCGTGTTTGGCTCGCAGGCCGAGGCCGAGCAGTGGCTGGACCGCCCGGCGATCGGCTTGGATCACCGCAAGCCGATCGACCTGCTGCGCACGCATCCCGGGACACGCCTGGTCAGTGAGTACTTGACGCGCATCGAGCACGGCGTCTACACATGATGCCCCTGCCGTGGGTGGCCGAGTCGCCGCTGGCCTGGCGACTGGACCTCCAACCCCACGGTTCGACGTGGGACAGCGGGATTGGATCCGCGAAAGCGGGCGGACGCTGGAATCCCGTGGGCTACCCCGTCGTCTACTGCTCGGCCGATCCGGCGACGGCCATATTGGAGGTAGCGGTCCACAAGGGCTTCGCGGTCCTCGACACCGCCCCCCATGTCCTGACGCGTGCGCGCATCCTCGAGGTCACGGACGTGCATGTCGTGATACCCGAGGACGTGCCCAATGTGGGATGGCTGCGGCCAGGGTCGCCGAGCCGCGGGCAGCAAGCCTTCGGACGCGCGCTACTCGAACAGCATCTGTTCGTCGTCATGCCAAGTACGGTCACCCAGGAGAGCTGGAACCTGCTGTTCAATCCCACTCGCGCGGCCGGACGATACGAGCTGGAAACTCAGAAGCGATTCGCGCTCGATACACGCCTCCATCCGCCCGCACGATAACGCGTGGTTCCAGTCCGATATGTGTGACGCCACAGCGCTGATGGGATTCTGAACAACGACGAACTTACCTGCTGCGATGCGTCGTCCGCAGGCGTCTCCTCCGCACCGGGTAGAGGTTCTCCGGACCTCGTGACGTAGCTTCAGTCCAAAAGCATGATGGGTGGCCGTCTCGCAGTTGTCAATCGAGCAGAGAATTGACGAGGACTTGATCACCGTACAGCCAGATGCCATTGCCAAGCGCGGCGAACGATCTGGAGCACGCACGCCGCGATGCGGGTGAATGATCATGGTCCGATAAGCCGGTCCTTCCTATCGCCTGGAGTGATCCCCGGCCTCACTGGCCGGTGCTCAGTCCAGAGCCGGCACGCCGCTCACATGACAAAGCAGGTCTACCCTTGGCGACTGGAACGATCGTTATCTATCCATCGCTGAGGCAAGCGACAACCCAAGTCAAGAGCCCGGCTTCGTCCGCCAGGCGCTCCACGGCGAGACCTGAACTACGGCGTCGTCTCTGCCCGTCTCTCGAAATCACCTAGCGCCCAGCCGTCGTATCGCAATGAGCGTGTCTGTCCGGCGTGGCCCCTCATGTCAATTGCCTGCCTCCTGGCTCGGCCGCTCTCGCGTTGCGCCTTCTGGGCCGCTCGCCGCAGCAGGCGTTTGTCCAACGATGTCCCCGGACAGCAGACCGGCAATTGCCCCGAGGCACGGCGCGAGGCTGCAGGGCTTGCGCGCGTGCCCCGCGATTGAGGGGGTTGCTCGAGGCGCATGCGGGCAACGGCGAACAGGCCCCTTTGCGGAAGCAGGAGATCGCCAACGGACGCCTGGTTGGCCAAGGGTCCCGTCGGACCGACACTCACGCCATCGACGACGGCGTGGCTTGATTCGATCAACCACAACCGCCGGGGGTTGTGGTTGAACCGATGCCCGTTCGGAGTCAGTCCCGTGAGATTCAGCCGACCCGTGCCCAGCGTCGCCTTCGCGGCGACGCCCATGACGCGAAGGACGGCGGGCACCTGCCACACGCGATCGGCGATCACTCCCGCGATGGTGTTGAGCAGCTGCGTCCTGAGTGACGTGCCGAGAGCGACGTGCCATTCAATGGCGGTGCCGACGACGACACGGAACCGCATGGAGTCCAATCGACATCGCGTGGGTTGCTGGACGTTCTATTCGACGGTGACGCCAGACCTGTCGTGTGCGCGGTATTTCGGTGGCCAGGTCGAACGCAACGTCGTCACCCCCCGATGGATTCCGATGCCACACGGAGGTGTAGCCGGGTCCAATTGGGGACGCCGAGAACCGCCGGAGCGCGAGGACGTGGCCCGACAGGAAGGGCAACCCGATGATCGCGTATACGCCGAGGTCACCAACGCGAACAGCAGATGCGTCACGGTCATCGTCGGCGTGCTCTAGAACGTGCACAACCATCCGACGTACAGCGGGTGGCGCACGATTCGGTAGAGGATGGGGGTCACGAACTGCAGCGGTCTCTGCGGCTGACCGCGAAAGTGCAGCCAGACCTGCCGCAGGCCGAACAGGTCGAAATGGTTGATCACGAACGTCGTCACCAAGACCAGCAGCCAACCGAAAGCAAAGCCGCCATAGAGCAGCGCGCGACCGATCTCGTTCTGGACATTCCAGATCTCGCCGCCGACAGGCCTCCAATGCGAGAACAGCAGGAGGAGCGCCAGACTGCTTGCGAGGACGTAGGTGCTCCTCTCTGCAGCGGCCGGTACGACGTGTGTCAGCAGGCGTTTGAAGCCCTGACGCGCCATGATGCTGTGCTGGAGCGCGAAGAGCGACAGCAACCCCAGGTCGATCGCGAGTGCGGTCGGCCAGGGATCGGTCGCGCCGGAGTCCAGCGATTTCGGCACGCCGAAGTTGCCAAGGAAGCCGATGGCGTAGAGGAAGGTCAACACGAAGCTCGCGTAGCTCACGGTGCAGTAGGCCAGTGTCAGAATTCGGGTCATGGCGTCTCAGCTCCTTCGTAAAGGCGGTGCTCTGTGCAACGCGGGGTGACACCAGCGATCCTGCGGTCCCTCTTACGGGCTGACCATGCCCGCGCGGTTGAAGTTCTTGCCCGTTAGTCCGGCGGGGCTAGAATGCTTTGCGCAGGCGCCACGAAACCTTGCTGGGCGTCCGGAGGAAGATGGACGCGTTCTCGGAGGTCCTGAGCGGCGTTCGGTTGAAGGAGGCGATGTTCTTCAGCGCGGAGTTCTCAGCCCCGTGGGGACTCTCGACGCCCCACTCTCGCGCCCTGGCGTCAGCGCTGGCGCCCGGCGCGCCGCACTTCGTGATCTATCACTTCGTCGTGGACGGCTCAGCGCGGGCATGTGTCGAAGGCGGGCCTGATGTCGAGCTGTCGCCAGGCGACATCGTGGTGTTTCCGCACGGGGATCCGCACTACTTGAGCGGCGGCTCTGGAGCGAACCAGGTTGAGAGCGCTGCCAGTATTCCGGAAGATCGCGACACGGGACCTTTCGCCGATGCACGCCGGCGACGGTGGGGCGACGACGCGGTTCGTGTGTGGGTACTTAACCTGTGACCCGCTCCTTTGCGGGCCGATTCTCGAGAGCTTGCCGCCAATGCTGAAGGTAAACGTAAGGACCGATCGCTCCGGCCACTGGCTGGAGCAGTCGATCCTGCATCTGCTAGAGGAGGCCGCCTCGGACCGCGCGGGTAGCGACGACGGGCACTGCGCTCGACTCTACGTAAACACCTGGTTGGTAAGTACTTGACGACAACGGATGAATTAGGAGGACTCACTGCCTCGAGGTGTCGCAGAATACGCTCCGGCAACTCGCAGCCACGCTGGAGCGACGCTGGGCGCGCCGCCGCGCGGTAGACCGCGCGAACCTGCCGTCTGATGGTGCTCGGGTTGATCTGTCATGCGGCCGAGCACGCGCAGCAGACGCTGGACAAACCGCCAACGCAAAAGTATCCGGGGACTGAACCATGAATCTGAAGGGCGCCACAGCGATAGTCACAGGAGGATCGAGCGGGATCGGTCTCGCGATTGCGAAGACATTGACCGAGGCCGGCGCGAAGGTCGCGATAACGGGCCGCGACGAAAAGCGGCTGGCCGCCGCCGGCAAGGCGATCGGCGCCCATCCGATCCACGCGGACGTGGCAAAGGAGGCGGACGTCCTTCGGAGCTATAAAGAACTGTTTCAGATATTCGATCATCTCGACATTCTGGTGAACAACGCTGGTGTCGGCGTGATTAAGCCGCTCGTCGAGATGGACCTCGGCAGCTTTGAACAGGTGTTCGCGACCAATGTTACGGGCGCCATGCTGATGGCGCGTGAAGCTGCAAAGCATTTTATCGAGCGGAAGAGCGGCAACATCATCAACATCGGTTCGACTGCGGCCGTTCGAGGCGCTGCACAGGGCACCGCCTATTACGGCAGCAAGTTTGCGCTGCGCGGGATGACGGAGTGCTGGCGCGCCGAGCTGCGGCAGTACAACATCCGCGTGATTCTCGTAAATCCCAGCGAGGTGCTCACCGATTTCTACGCGACGGCCGGACTCCCGCAGCACAAGGAGAACCCGACGAAACTGCAAGGCGACGACATTGCGTACGCCGTCCGATCGGCGCTCGAAATGGACGACCGCGGGTTCATGATCGAGCTGACCGTCTTTGCCACGAACCCGAAAGACTGACGTCGACGTCGCGATCGGGCAAGACGTCTGCGTGTCGCCGGCTTGTCGCGTATAGGATCGATGACATCCGCAAGATTGACGTGACGAGCGCCGCGTGAGCTGCACGAAGCGCTTTCGTCTGCGCCGGAGTCGGGCTTCGCGGAATTGCGTTGACTGCGGTCGTTTGAGGTGCTGAATCCTGGATTCAGTCGACCGACCTACCCCTGCAGAACACGCCGCCCCCAGCCGAAACTCAGGGCGTCACCCTTGCAACCGTGGAGGGCGACAGCTTTACGGAGAGCCACGCACGGCACGACACGTTCTTCCAGACGAGTTAACACGATGACTACTATTGGGGCATCTCTTCTGATCACCGGTGAAATCACCAGCCAGGAGGACATCACGATCCATGGCCGCGTGAAGGGCCAGATCCGAATGGAGGAAGGGTCCGTACTCGTCGCGCCGAAGGGCGCCGTGGACGCCGACGTCGAGGGCGCGCGGGTCACGATTCAGGGGACGCTGGCGGGCAACGTCACGGCCGCCGAGCGGATCGAGCTCACCCCGACGGCGGATGTCTCGGGCACACTCACCGCAAGCGCGGTCGTTATGCACCAGGGCGCCACCTTCAACGGATTGATCGACGTCGCTCGACAGACCGCCAAAGGCGCGCCGCGCCTCAAGATCGCACCGGCCCCACCCGCCCAAGCCATGAAGGCAAGCTAAGACCCAAGGCTGGCCACGCGGCGGATGGCGACAGAGTTCGCGCAACGCGCGATCGCCGTACGCGACGCATTCCCGTCGTCCGCAGCGATCTCCTCCAGCGACTCGACGCGGTCGCGCTATCGCGGCTGCCGTCACTCCTCTGCCCGCGGCGATGGAAGCAACCGAGGCGGCGGAGCAATGGGCCTTTGCCGCGCTGGCCTCGGCCGCAATCGTGACGTTTGCAGTCCTGCCGTTCCTCTTGTGGCCGAGCACCGCGCAACGGAAGATGTGGGCCACTATGGCCGTCGGTGCGCTGGCACTCGGACTGGGATCGTTCTTCGCCAGCGAGTACATGCAGCGCGCGTGCACTGCGCGCTACGGGGCCGCCCCGTCATCATCGGCACGGAACTCACACCCGTAGTGTTCCACAACTGAGTCGAGCCCGGATTGCGGGCCGATCTACGCTATGCTGCCGGCGTGATCGACATCACGACGCTGCGCCTGCTCCAGATCCTGCTCGCCGCCTGGTTCGCACAGCGTGAGGCCGACGCCGTCAATTACCTCCTCGCTGAAAACCGGACCCTTCGGGCCCGTTTCGCCAATGCCCATGCAGAGCGATTTGTCCGGTCGATCAAGGAGGAGTGTCTCGATCGCGTCGTCCTCCTCGGCGAGCACCACTTTCGGACGACTATGCGGGAGTTCGTCGCCCACTATCATCACGAACGGCCCCACCAGGGATGCGGCAACGTCGTGCTGCAGCCGCGGCGATCCGGCAACGGCCGCGGTCACGTCCGCCGCCATCGTCGTCTCGGCGGACTGCTCAATTCTTACGAGCGAGCGGAGTGAACTCCACTCTATGCTCAGCCGAGTTCTGGGACATTATGGCGACGGTCGGCATCACGACGGCTTTCGCCGCCGCGTAGCTCGCCAGCCGATCGGTCACGATGGCGCACGGCACTCTCCGGAGTCCCTTCAAGAGTTTGCGAAAGAAGCGCTTCGCGGCGCGTGCACTTCGGCGGCATTGAACCAAGATATCGAGCACTTCGCCCCCGTCATCGACGGCCCGCCACAGCCAGCCGCGCTCCACATTGATCATCCGACAGAGTTCATCGAGGTGCCAGATGTTCGAGCACGGCCCCCGCGTGTGCACCTCAATCGTCGGGCGTATTCCGTGCCGAACCGCAGCGTCCAGAGGCGTACGGCTTCATGAGACACTTCAATCCCTCGGGCCAGCATCAACTCGGAGACGTCACGCAGGCTCACACCGAAGCGGTAGTAGAGGCACACGCAATGACTGATGATCGCTGGCGGGAAGCGATAACCCTTGTAGACCGTTGGTCGGGTCGACGGCTGGGACATGGCGCATCAGAGCAGACCGCATACGTCTTGACAATGCCGGCCCCATTATCAAACTGAGCTGCTCCGATGATCGCCGCGCTGGAGGTACTTTTAGTTGGTCGCGAAACAATAGAACAACCCCGCACCGCCGGTGCTCGCCAGGTTCTGCTGGCTGCAGCCTTTGCTCGGGTGTGAGCTGTTCCACGATCGCGCCTCTACCGTGTCGGATAGCCCCATACGATCGGAGTGTCCCAATTGCGCGCTGCCGGTGCTGCTGCTCGTCCAGTTATTGCAGGTGTGATCCATGTTGTCCGTGTAGGCGGTCCCGTTCATCTGGGATCCGGTGAGCGTATCGTGCTCGTTCGGTGTGTCGCCTCTCCCCTTCACCGGTTGCCCCTTCTCCGTCAGGATCGTCTCCTTCGCGAGGTTGGCCTTTGCGCCGTGAAGATCGTCGACGCTTTGCGCGATGACAACCCCCTTCGCATTACGCCATGGTCCCTTGCCGATGCGGTCCCGCGCGTTCACGGCACCCGCGCCTTGTGTACTCAGGTACGCACGCCAGGTGCGATTGCCGGCGCCGGCCGCCATCGCTAATGTCTGACAGTGCTTATCCGCTCCCGCCAATCCACCGAGGTTCGCGCCCATTCCGGAACCCACACTGGTCGCAAAAAAGCTCATCTGGTTCTGCTGGGCGGGCGCGGCGCTCACGGCGAGCAGCGATACCACGAATGCACCAACGAGACTCTGAACTGTACGCATACGGGCTCCTTTCACGATGACGAAGAAGTGTTGCAGATCACACCAGCCGCTGCAATCGGGCGAGTCAATCACAGCAACCCACCTCAACCGCAGAGGACCGCTCGCCGGGGTCACGGCCGACGTCTTCGAGTCGCCCGTGTCGGTCGTGTTCGATCAGGCCGAAAATCGGCTCCACATGCAGAAAGTTCTGCTGTTGAGGCTGCGCTCATAGAGCCAGCCTTCACTTGAGCTGTTCGGCCACCTTGGCGATGCCGGCCTTCGCACACGCCTCTTCCTTCTCCTGGCCTCCGGGCGCGCCGCTGAGCCCGACGGCGCCGATCGTTTCCTCGCCGACATTGATGGGCATGCCGCCACCGAGCGGAATCACGTCGGCAAGCATCCGCTGGCCGGGATTGGTGGTCTCGGTGCGCTTGGCCCACGCCGAAGAGGGCTGTCGGAAAGTGCGAGCGGTATAGGCCTTGCGGCGGGCGAGTTCCATGTTGTGAGGGCTCGATCGGTCGCCCTGGAGAAGCAGGCGCACGCGGCCCGCGTGATCGACTACGGCGATCGAAGCATTCACCCCGCACTCGGCGAGCGCTGTTTCCGCAATCGTGAGGGCCATGCGGACCGACACGTCACGGTGCGTCAGAAGTTGCGCACCCGCGAGACCCGGAACCGAAAGGATCGCGGCCGCCGCGGCCGCCGCCAGTCTCACATACATGGGAAACCTCTCTTAAGTTGGACATTCTGTAGCCACCGACGCCCGCCTGGCCCGATGGCCGCGACCGACGCGAATTATGCCACGTCCCTCGGCAACGAAAGACCGCAACGAGCGCGAACGCCCCAACGATTCGAACGAGTAAAATCGACCTGTGAAACCGTGGCTGGCGCACTACGACGTCGATGTCGCGAAGCCGTCGCGTCGTACCCTGACAAGACGCTTCTCGACTACCTGTCGGACCCGGCGCGCACCCACGGCGACAGGCCCGCGCTGCTGTTTTCCAGGGACGTCCGCGGCCGTCGGCTCGGCGGGTTGGGCGCTGACGGAAGGACTCACGGATCTCCCATTGTTCGTCGGTCAAATCGCGATGGCGTTAAACGACTGATCCAGTCCGCATGGGCCACTGGAGCCCATCGGGCGATCTACATTCAGTTGGTCGGATCAAGCGGCGTCCGCGGCTCGGCGGCCTCCTCAACTTCTACGAACGGGCCGCGTGAGGCCCGTTATGCCCTCGGCCGAATATTGAGACACTACGGGATTGGAGGCCGCTACCGTTCTCACAATTCCAACGAGTCCTCCCGCGCCGTGGAGATACTTTTGAGACGGGATTTGACGACGTTGGTCTAGAAGTCGCGGATAGGGTGAACACGATTCGAGAGTACCGTGTTGCGAATCGAGATGGAAGAGCGGCACTGACAGGACCAACGCGTGGCGCAGGGAGGTACATGGCAAGCTACGGTGTCTGGTGGATTGAACTCGTAGTCGCTCTCGTCGTCCTGATGTGTCTCGGACTCGTCGCGAGAGAGGCCGCTGCGTTCATTAGCATCGCTCGCATTCGTAAGCGTGACGGAGGCATACCGGCCCCTCGGACGAGAGAAGAGTACTTGCTGCTGTTCCCCAGGGCATGTCCGCGCTGCCTGTCGCGGCGCGGCAAACGGGTCACGGGCTGGCACCGGGATCGGTACGGGGCAGCAGAATTTGTCGACACGTGGCGATGCGCGGATTGCGCGTATGTCGCAGAGGGCAAGCAGCTTCTTTCTCCCATGCGTGAGGCGGACACCACGGAACCGCCAGTCATAGCCAGGCAGCGGTGGTTCATCTCGCCAACGGAAGCCGAACGGATCGAACGTCCTCGACTGGATTCTCCGGAACCTCGGCTGAGGACAGCGTAAGAGCCGACGACTGAGCGGCTCAAAACGTAGTTGAAACGCGCGAACGCGTCAGTTGGCTGGGTGTTCGGGACGATTTCCGCAACTGGTTTGTCGAAAGCGCCGCGTGAGCAGCGGCTCACGGGTCGTCGCGTGCCTCAGACTTCGAGCAAATCCCTGCCGATGATCACGGGGCCGCGGAAATGAGATTGCGCAGCTTCGATCCACATTTGGTCGACCACCTCTGGATCATCTGGGGGCACAAGGTGCGAGAGGACGAGCGCCTTGACGGCGGCTGCCTGCGCCACGCGGCCTGTGTCTTCCGCCGACGTCTGGTGCGCAAGGATGCTGGCCTTCAGGGCCGCCGCATTCGGCACACGAGCGACAAGACGGTCGATCGCAGGCGGGTACATCGCCGACCATCGACAGCGGCAAGAACGGGCACGGCCAGCGCATCCGCAATGTCATGCAGCAAGCGGGTGTCACGCAAATCGACGTGTTCATCGCGTCTCACTACCACGAGGACCACTACGGGGGCATCGATGACACCGAGGGCCGCCTCAGTTATGCCGCGTCTACTTGACGGGAAGACTACCATCCAGTGCCAGGGACCGGAGGTCGCGCGATCAGCGAGCCGCCCGGCCAGAGCCCGTGGCCGCAACAAATCTCCAACCGTGAGTCCGCAGTGTCGACAGATTCGCATTCCTGCTTCGGAGCCGAGCCCGTGTCATTAGCGGCGCGTCTCGGAATGCTCGCACTCATGGTGCTCGCCGGCGCCTTCGAAGGAACGGTCCTCGGCATCCTGCAGTGGCTGGCGCTGACACGAGCGTTCAAGACGCTCCCCGCCCGAGACTGGATCAGCGCAACGATCGCTATTGCGGCAACGGGCTGGCTCGTCGGTATGCTGCCATCGACCCTCATGCAGCCGACTGCTGCAGGCTCCAATTCGGTGTGGGAGCCCCCCGGTTCCTGTCTTCCTCGCTGTAGCAGCCGTGTTCGGGGCCGTCGCGGGTGCAGCATTCGGATTCGCGCAATGGCTCGTGCTTCGCCGTCACGCATGAGATGCGCGGCGCTGGATCGCGGCGAACGCAATCGGATGGACGGCCGGGATGCCCTGGAGCTTTCTTGCCGGCAGTCTTGGTGACGTTCGGGAGTCGATTGCGCGGACGACCGCGATCGCTGTCGTCGGCCGTGCACTGATGGGAGCATCTGTGGCGATAGCCACGGGCCAGGCGTTCAAACGAATCGTGCCGGATCGAGTCCGATTGAGGACGCCTGTGATCAGACGATCGCGAACGCCCGCGTCTCGATCGCCAACGACGGGATCAACCCAGCGCATTATCAAGCGTCATCATCACGGCAAACCCGACGATGAAACCGAGCGTGGCGACGTCAATCGTGCCCGAACGAACCGTCTCTGGAATGAGCTCCTCGACGACGACGTACAACATTGCCCCGGCGGCGGCGGCCATGCCGTACGGCAGGAACGCCGCAGATGTCAGTACCAGAGCCGCACCGAGGACGCCGGCTATCGGCTCGATTGCCGCCGACAGTTGTCCCCAGAAGAAAGCACGACCGCGGCTCATGCCACCACGCCGCAGCGGGAGCGCGATGGCCAGGCCTTCTGGAACGTTCTGCAGCCCGATCCCGATGGCCAAGGCAACCGCCGAGCCCACGTCGAGACCGCCAAAGCTGACGCCAACTGCCATCCCTTCCGGAAAGTTGTGAAGTGTCATGGCGAACATCAACAACGCCGATCGATGCCACGCCACCTTGGGACCTTCCGACGTGGCCTCGTCTGGAAACTCGGCGTGGAGGTGGGGCAACGCTTGGTCCGCGACGTACAGGAATGCTCCGCCCGCGAGCAGACCGAGCGCGGCGACGAAGACTCCTCCCTGCTCGATGGCCGGCACGAGAAGCGACCAGCATGATGCCGCCACCATGACGCCCGCGGCGAATCCCATCATGGCGTCCATCAAACGCCGAGGGACGGATCGAAAGACGAGGACCGGCAGAGTGCCGATCGCCGTCAGCAGATAGGTTCCAATCGTAGCCAGCAGTGCCTGAACAACTGGCCCAGACTCGCGAAAGGACTCCAGCATCTGAGATCAGAACTCCAGCCCGAGGACGTAGGCCCGTTCGAGATACGCTCGCCTCGAGGCCTCGTCTGCTCCGTGGATGGCGTAGAAGTACACGTGCTCGACGGTCTTGATGCCAGGGTACTGGAATGCGAACTCGTCAATGAGCACTCTCATCGCCTCTCCAAATCCGGCACGGTACGCGCGTTCGTCGAAGATTGTCGATAATCAGCGCTTTGCCATGCTTGAGCAATGGCACTCGGCCGCCAATGTCTCCCTTCCAGGCGTCCGGCGTGAGCTCAAACGCAAATCCGAGCGTAAAGACGCGTTCAATCCAGCCTTTCACAATCGCCGGAAAGCCTACGAAGTACACGGGCGCAATGAACGCTAGAGCATCGGCATTCGCGACCTTTTCCTGCATCGAATCGCTCGAGAACGGCATGACAGAACGATCGCGAGCCAGGATGCGCAAAGACCGTCAAGACCTTCATCACTGGTCTCCGAAATCGAGGGTCGGCCTCTCACGCGCCTGATTACGTGGCTCGCGTCAGCAACGGCTTCGCCAACAGGCTCGCACCGATGATGATGAAGCAGACGCCAGGAGTGGCAGATCCGCTCGTCATATCCGGGTTAGCGCTGCGACCAATGCGACCAGACCGAGGCCGAGCGAAAGGCCGTTCACGCCGATGCGGTTGTGATACCGGACGACGTTCACTCCGAGGAGGATGGCCGCGACTCCCAGGAGCCATGCACCTTCCGGGATTTGGCTGCTCGGAACGAGCCAAATGAAACCCGTCATCAATAACAGGAGTCCCCAGGCAATGTCGTGCAGTCGTCGATCCAGCTGCGCCTTGCCAGCGCTCGTTGGCTCGGGTGGCGGGTTCGGACCTCATATGGAACTCCCCTCTTTCCCAGCGCCAAGGCAGAGTCGGTTAACTGTCAGCTCGCAGCAGAGGTGAAGAGCAAGCAAGACGCCGGATCAGGTGCTCACCGGCGTCAATTCCTCTCGTGTCGTCTTCACCGAGTTGTACCCTCCTCGCCATATCCGTTCGGAGTCAGCGTGATGCGTTGGATCCGGAAATCTTTCGCAGGACATGGGAACCATTCCCTGCGACAGTACGCTTACGTCGTCGGGCGCGGAATGGCGTCGCGCAGAACGTCAACGATCAGGTCTGCGTGAATGTCCCAGAGCACGAGGTCGTGATCGATCAGGCGATACTCGATGTCCTCCGGCAGCGGCGGCAGTCGCTGCAGCAGGATGACCGGCATCTCGTGTGTTGCCCAGTCGGGATAAGGGTCGTACACACGCGGATGGAAGGCCTGCATGGGCGGGTGCTCCTCGAAGAGGTCGCGCAAAATAGCTTCGGCATCCCGGCCTTGCAGTGTCTGATTGATGACGCCGCGGAAGAGCGGTGCGACGGCGGGCGTGAAGATGTCACCCTCACGGGCATGGGGCCGTGCCGTCTTGATCGCTGAAGCCAGGTACTTCCTGTTCAAGATGACCGATCGTAGGCTCCTGGACGGCCTCAAGGGCGGCAAAGGACCTTCGAGTCGCCGATGAATCGCAGCGTACTCGCCGATGCGCTCATCAAACGCGCGCAGGGCAGCCGCTTCAGCTTGTTCCGTCTCCTGCGGAACCGCCGCAACGACAGCAGCGCTGAGCGCAAATAGCGTCACCGCCGCATGTAAACGCACCAGATGGGCCATTGTCTCGTCAACCTTTCGAGCGCCCTTTCTTCGGTTCGCGCCACCATCGCGAGGAGCAATCCAGCGGCCACCCGCCGGTACGGGTCCTTCGGTGCACCGCTGCCGCGTTCTCCATCTGACGGCTCTCTAAGACCGTGCCTCACGCCAGACGCCGGACATTCGAAGAGAAGCCCGACTGCGCGAGCAAGTTCGATCAGGAAAATTCCGTCCGGAGTGGGAATTTCTCTGCGACCCTTCTGCGATCGATAAGCTCCGCCGACACTGCATCACCTCATTAGGCGGACGACTGCTCGTGGCACTTCCTGTGCTGAGTATTCGCATGAACACGCGGCAGCTCAGAGAGCGGTTGCAAGCCGCCGCGTGTCCTGACGCGAGTCCTCATGGAACGAATACGCATTGAGCAGCACAGCGTCGGCGGGCTTCTCTGGCTGGCAGGATGGCTCTTTTCCATCGGCTTTCTGCACCTGACCTTCTGGAAGGGTGTGCTCGCGATCGTGTTGTGGCCGTACTACCTCGGCCTGACGCTCAGCTCTCTGCTGCAGTAGCTCAGGACGGCTGCTTTCGAGGGGCCCATTCGCAATCGTCGCTGTGACGTGGAATTGGGCGGGGGGACCTCACCGGATCACTATTGTCCATCGTGATCGATGAAACCGCCACGGCCTCTCCTGATCGGCGATCCGACTGTCGTAACCCAGCGCGAACCTGCTCTTGCTATCCCGTTGAACGGTTCCCTCCCCGTAACGACGACTAGGGCATCAGAGGCAGGTGAATCAAGTATCGGTTGCGCTCCCCTTTCACTGAGACTCGCAGGAACTCGCCGCCTCTTAGCACTTCTACACGAGTGCCGCTTCGTACCGGAAAGGACGATGCCCCAACGGGTGTGAGGTCGGTGTCATCTAGAACCTCCGCGATTTCCCTCGCCACTACCGTTCCATTGACGATGAATTCCACCCACTCTTGCGCGTCAGGTAACTGGCCGGCGAGCGGGGTTGGATGGTCGGCGGTGAGCCTGATGCTGTACGTGCCTGCGGGTAACGGTTTGCCTGCGGCCATCACTGGACGACTGATACGAACGGTCGCGAGGAAGCCGTCCGCGGCCGTTTTTGTTGCAGACGACTGCGCGTTAACCGCCGCCGCCGCGAGCATGCAGATCAGCGCGGCAATTGAGTACGTGCGCCGCATGGCGTTGCCCTCCCTTCGCAACCGAGGTTTCTGCGAACGCAAAGCGCGGCTCGATGTTCGCTGCCGTTACAACAGAATTCGCGACGAAGCAGGCCTGGTGCGCCTTATCGAGTAGGTCATGTGCTTTCGCCTCGTCGGCGGCGACTCCACGCGCAATCAGCGGTCGCAACATCACGCCGGACATGCGCATCCGTCCGTCGACAACGCCCAAGCGTGCTTCCGCGTCATCCGAATAGGCGACCACGGCGACATCCATAGCGAACTTCGCGCCAGGGGCAGCACTCCCGAATCGATCCGGGATCGGGCATTGCAATCGCGGCGGTCAGCGGCGGAAAGCCCGGAGCAAATGCCCATTGCTGGACCAAGGCGCGCCGTGAGCGACAAAAGCCGGCCCGCATTGCTGAACCACCCAAGCCGGCCCGGGTCGCAAGATTTCACGAGTCCCGCGGAATCTTCCGCGCCAATGCCTATGAATGCTGCTCGCGCCACGAACCCGTCCGACACAGCCTGGCATTTGTCGCTGAAGTCACGCAGAGTCACTCATCCTCACGTCAGGTCTCTGGATCGATGGGTCGCTGCACGCCTACAGCAAAGGATCGAACCCGCCGCTGTACGCCTCGAGCTCTGGGACGGCAGCTCGGCGTACGGCGCTTCGAGCCGGCCAATTGGCGATGTGATCATCCGCGACCGCCGCACGCTCCTCGGCCTCGTCGTCAACCCGGACTTGTGGTTCGGGGAGGCATACATGGCAGGCCGTCTGGAGGTCCGTGGACCCCTCGAACCGGTCGTTGAGGCGTTGTCACGCCTGTCGGCACCCGCCCCATCCTGGCTCGCACGTGTCGCCGCTCAGCTCGCGTCACCCAACAGCCTGACCGGCGCGCGCCAGAACGTCCACCATCACTACGATCTCGGTAACGCCTTCTACGAGCAGTGGCTGGACAGCGAGCTCGTGTACACGTGCGCGTATTTCGCGGACCCGGAGATGCCGCTCGACCGGGCGCAGCGGGCGAAAATGGACCTCGTCTGCCGGAAGCTGCGGCTGCAGCCGGGAGAACGTGTCGTCGAGGCGGGCTGTGGCTGGGGCGCGCTGGCGCTGCACATGGCACGCCGTTATGGCGTACACGTCACGGCGTTCAACATCTCGCGGGAACAGATCGCGTACGCGCGCGAGCGCGCGATCCGGGAAGGTCTGCACGATCAGGTCGAGTTCGTCGAGGATGATTACCGGAACGCGGCAGGCCGCTTTGACGTGTTCGTGTCGGTCGGGATGCTCGAGCACGTGGGTCTTCGGCACTTCGGCGCGCTCGCCGAGGTGCTGCGGCGGACTATGCGGCGTGATGGTGGCCGCGGCCTCCTCCACTTCATCGGACGCGATGCCGCACGGCCGCTGAACGCCTGGATCCGCCGTCGCATCTTTCCCGGCGCCTATCCCCCGACGCTGGCGGAGGCGACGGCTGACATCCTGACGCCAGCCGGCATGTCGGTGCTTGATGTGGAGAACCTGCGTCTTCACTACGCACGGACGCTGTCGCACTGGAGCCGGCGGTTTACAGCCGCACACAATCAGGTACGCGCGATGTATGGCGACCAGTTTCGTCGCGCATGGGAGCTGTACCTCGCGGGTTCGGAAGCCGCCTTTGCGACCGGCTGGCTGCAATTGTTCCAGGTCGTGTTCGCGCCGCTGGAATCACGGCCGCACTTCTGGACACGAGCGGAGCTGTACGCCGATTCAGGAGCGAAACCGTGAATCGCGACGGCGATTGGACGCACGCTTCTGGGTTCACCGTCGTTCACACGACATATGGTGCTCGACCGATGGTTCCTCCGGAGATCAGCCAGCACGACGTGATGGCGTTCCTGGCGACGCCAGCGGCGCACGGCCCGGAGTGCGGCCGTGTGGATCGCATCGACACGCATATCAGCGCAGTCTTCCTGGCGAAGGATTGTGCGTTCAGTTGAAGCGAGCGGTGCACTTCCCCTACGTTGACTACTCGACTTTAGAGGGGCGGCGGGACTTCTGCGAGAAGGAGGTTCGCCTCAACCGTCGGACCGCGCCCGATCTGTATCGCCGCGTCGTGCCGGTCACACGATCCG
>Ga0209640_10001081_pt1 | contig 22579 bp, 20 predicted proteins | sample RifCSP10_1_FD_184018 | JGI IMG/M metagenome (GOLD analysis project Ga0209640, IMG submission 184018) | Soil microbial communities from Rifle, Colorado - Rifle CSP2_sed 10_1 (SPAdes) (version 2) | ecosystem: Environmental > Terrestrial > Deep subsurface > Rock core/Sediment | place: Rifle...
GCCGCAACGCCCACGGCCATCCCCGGCAGCAGCAACAGCGCGACCCACGAGACGAGGCGGTGCTGCCACCCTGTCATCGTCAGCACCCGTTCCTGCGGGAGGCGTGACGGTATCGTGGCCCCTTTTTCCTGCGCCAGCCACCGGACGATCGACAGGAACATCTCGGCATTCCCCGGAATATTCGCCGAGTAATTCGCGGCAAAATCCGAGTCTCCGACGGCCGCCAGGCGAACCTGGCGCGCTGGCGCCTGGCCGGCCGGCGTTGAACGCGGCAGTGCCTCGACTGCGACGCCGAGGGATATGGGACCTGGACGATCGCCATCTTCCTGGTCGAGCGAAAGACGGCCGGCGCCGAGCTGCCGGATGTCGGTTTCAGACCAGGTGCGGTCGCTCGTTTCGATGAACGCGGAGACCGTCGTGCCGTCCGCCGGGACAGGCCGCACCGACCGCGCCATCGGATACGCGCTGAGCGAGGTGAGGCCCTGGGTGATGGGATGCGAAGGATAGCTGGCGGCCACAGGAACGGACGCGTCGGTGCCGATGAACTGTCCCATCTCGCTCGTGTCGACCACCACGTCGTTGCCGAGCTCGGCGCCCTCCCCGCGGATGAAGGCGGTCAGATTCCTGAGCTCACCGCTGCCGGAGACGCTCGACGGGTCCATCATGAACAGGGCGAGGCCGCTCTCGGTGATGTAGCGCTTCAGGTCCTCGAACGGATCGACGAGGAACAGCATGGCGCCGCCCTTCGCCCGGTAGCGCCGCAGCGCGTCGATCTCGCCGCTGAAGAAGTCGGCCCTGGGACCGGCAACGACGGCCAGCGTCGCATCGGAGGGAATGTCGGCCTGCTCGGTGAAGTTGATCGTGTCGACCACGAAGTTGTCGCGCCGCAGCGCCGCGATGATGCCGCTGTACCCGACGCGCTCGGTGCTGGCGATGTCGCGCTCGGCGTGGCCGGTCGTGAAGTAGATCGTCCTGGTCCTCCCCTCGCGCAGCCGCATGAGCGCATGGGTGAATGCCTGCTCGCTCGGGCCCCGGACCAGCTCGAAGCGGCCCTTGTACTCGACGACGGAAGTGCCGTAGTCCTGAACGTCGTACTGCCGGACGAGCGCCGGCTGCGCCTCGACATCGACGGGCTCGATGGACACGAGCCTCGACGCGGCCGCGTATTCGTCGAGCAGGTCGCGATACGCAGGAAGATCGGGCTCCTCGACGAACGGCAAGATGCGAACCGGGGCGTCGAGGCGGCGCAGGACATCACGCGTCTCGGTGGACAGTTCGTACGCGCGATCGCGCGTGATATCCCAGCGAGGGCCATGGCTGCCCGCCAGCATGACGATCGCGGCCGTGAGCGCCACGCCCGCGAGGAGCGTCGCCGCCGGCAGGGGCGACTGCGCGGTCGGGGCGTGCTCCTGTGACGCGCGGTCGCGCCACCACACGACCGCATAGACGCACACGCACAGCACACCGGCAATACCGACCCACACGAGGTACGCGTCCCATCGCGGGTCGGACGCGGCGAAGCGGCCGACGACCAGCGCCACGAGGACCGTACCAAGCCAGCCGACGATGGTCAGGACCTGATTCGCCACGTCAGTGTGCCGGTTCATCCGGTTCGAGGGTGTGGAGCGTCAGAAACAGGGCCACGGCGACGATCGTCAGGCACGTGACGATGTGCCCGGCGTCGATGACGCCCTTGGCAAAGTCGTCAAAGGCCGCGCCGATCGAAAGGATCCGGAACGCCGGCCGCGCGCCGGCTGCGGCCGATCGCGCCAGCCACGTGGACGCGACGAGGGCAAGCGCGATCGCAAACGTCGCCGCCGCCGCCGGTATCGCGCTCGTCGCCAGGCTCGAGATGAACAGCGCGGCGGCGATGAACGCCGCCCCGATCAGCAGCAGGCCCAGGTAGCCGCTCGCGATCGGGCCCCATTCGGGCGCACCGTGCAGGAACAGCATCACGACGAGCGCCAGCGACGCCGCCAGCATCACCGCGTACACCGCGAGCACGCCGGCAAACTGCGCCACGACCCAACGGTGGACGTGGGGGCCGGCTTCAGCCGGCTCGGCGGTGCGGCGCCGCCCACTGTACGCGCGTGCGGTAATGACGGGCAGCACGAGCAGCGCCGCCAGGCCGACCTGGACGAGGAATGGGCGAATCAGCAGCTGATTGACGTTCACGGGGCGCGAGGGAGGAGCGGACAGCGCCTCGACGCTGGCATCGAGGAACGTGTTCAGATTCGTCACGAAGGCCGCGCCGGCGAGAAGTGCGAACAGTCCGACAACCAGCCACGTAACGGCCGATGTCAGTTGGCTTTGCACTTCCCTGCCGACGAGCGCACGAACGGTCATTGCCTACGCAGCATAGATGAGGCGGCTGCTTTTCCCTTGATCTTTCCACGAACGGCCCTAATATGGCCGCCGGGAACACAACTACGCGACGACCACGGGAGGTCACCATGTGCCGAAGTGTCAGACTGGCGTTGGCTGCGCTTGCGTCGCTCCTGGTTCTACCGTCCGCCGCCTACGCCCAGGCGTCCTTGACGGGCGTCGTCCGGGACACCTCCGGGGCCGTGCTGCCCGGCGTCACGGTCGAGGCATCAAGCCCCGCCCTGATCGAAAAAGTCCGGTCCGTCGTCTCCGATGGAACCGGCCAGTACCGGATCGAGAATCTCCGGCCCGGCGCCTACGTCGTCACGTTCACGCTCCCCGGCTTCTCCACGGTCAGGCGCGAAGGGATCGAGCTGGCCGGCAACTTCGTGGCCACGGTGAACGCCGAGCTGCGCGTTGGGGCGCTGGAGGAAACGATCACGGTCACCGGTGAGACTCCCAGCGTCGACGTGCAGAGCACGCTGCGGCAGACCGTCTTCGACGAGGAGCTCCTCGAAGCGCTCCCGTCGAGCCGGGCGCCCCAACGAGTCGCCGCGCTGCTGCCGGGCGTCACCACGCAGCGCCAGGATGTCGGCGGCATCCAGGGCGACGGCACCGGGCGAGGTCTTGTCACCGTCCGCGGCGTCTCGGACGCGCGGATGAACATCAACGGCGTGTCGAACCAGGCCACGAGCCAGAGCGTCACTGCCGCGGACGGCGCGTACAACATGGCGGCCTACCAGGAAATGGCGGTCGACACCGGCGGCAGCGGCGCGGAGTACAGCCAGGGCGGCGTGCGCATGAACATGATCCCGCGCGACGGCGGCAACACGTTCAGGGGCTCCTTCCTCGCGAGCTACGCCAGCGACTCGCTGCAGAGCGCCAATCTGACCGACGACCTGATCGCTCGAGGGCTCAGGGCCCCCGACAAGATCAAGCAGCTCTGGGATTTCAATCCCGCCTTCGGCGGTCCCCTGAAGCGCGACAGGATCTGGTTCCATTCGACGATGCGGCTCACCGGGGCTGCCACCTACGCGTCGCTGTTCTACAACAAGAACGCCGGCAACCCGAACGCGTGGGCCTACGAGCCTGACACGAGCCGTGATCCCGCCTTCAACGACCACACCATTCGCAACGCCAACGTGCGGGTCACGTGGCAGGCGACACAGAAGCACAAGCTGGCGGTCAGCGTCGACCCGTCGCGCATCTGCGACTGCCCGCGCGGCCTCACCGCCACGGTGGCGCCGGAAGCGCAGATGCAGAACTACGTCACCAACTACCCGAAGGTGTTCCTGTTCGGTGACTGGACGGCGCCGTTGACCAACCGGCTGCTGGTGGAATCGGCGTTCGTGCGGCACTGGAGCCTGACGCAGCGCCCGGCGGAGAATCTCCACCTCGGCGGCGCGAAGAACATGGTCAGCGTGCTCGAACAGACCAACAACCTGCTGTATCGCGCCTCGGTGATGGCGCATCGCACGAAGAACGACACCTTGTTCTGGCGCGGCGCCGTCTCGTACATCACAGGCGCCCACAGCCTGAAGATGGGCTTCAACTACGGCTGGGGCCTGCAGGACCGCACCGACTTCGCGCCCGACGCGCCGATCCAGTACCGGTTCAACAACGTCATCCCGAACCAGCTGACGCTGCACGCGCGGCCGTTCCGCAACATCACGCACATCCGGGATCACGGGCTCTACGTGCAGGATCGCTGGACCGTCAACCGGCTGACGGTGACCGGCGGCCTGCGTTACGACTACTTCCACGATTTCTTCCCCGAGACGCCGATCGGACCCTCGCAGTACGCGCCCAACCGGAACCTGGTGTTCCCGAAGACCGATGGCGTGCGGTGGCACGACCTTCAGCCTCGCGCGGGGTTTGCCTACGACGTGTTCGGCGACGGCAGGACGGCGGTCAAGGCCAGCCTGAACAAGTACATGGCCGGCCAGGCGGCGATCGGCGTCTTCGCCTTCGACATGGCGCCATCGAACCGCCTCGTCAACACCACGAACCGGTCGTGGAATGACAGCGTCTTTGGCGCGGGCGATCCCCGCAGCCGCAACTTCGTTCCAGATTGCGACCTCGTGAACCCGGTCGCGAACGGCGAATGCGGCGCGATGTCCAATCCGGACTTCGGCACCACGCGCAGTGGCATCACCTACGATCCCGACACGCTGAAGGGGTGGGGCAAGCGCGATCACAACTGGCAGTTCACGACGTCGCTGCAGCGCGAGATCCTGCCGCGGACGTCGGTCGAAGTCAGCTACTTCCGGACCTGGTTCGGCAACTTCGTCGTCACCGACGACCGGGCGCTGAGCGACAGCGACTTCGACACCTTCGGCATCACGGCGCCCTCCGATCCGCGTCTGCCCGCTGGCGGCGGGTACGCCGTGTCCGGTCTGTACGACCGCAAGCCCAGCGCGTTTGGACGCCGGGCGGATCTCTACCTGACGTTTGCCGACAACTTCGGCGCCCAGAGCGATCGCTATGATGGCGTGGATTTCAACGTCAATGCACGGCCGCGGCCCGGCCTGCTGCTACAGGGAGGCACCAACACGCAGCGCCGGACAAGCGACAGGTGCGACGTGGCTGCGAAAGTGCCGGAGTCGGCGACCAGCCCCTATTGCCACCAGGAGGGCATCTTCATCACGCAGGTGAAGCTGACCGGGTCGTACACGGTGCCGCGCATCGACGTGCAGGTGACGGCTGCGCTCCAGAGCCAGCCGGGGCCGCAGATTGCCGCAAACTACACCGCGACCAACGCAGTCGTAGCGCCCTCGCTTGGCCGCAACCTGTCGGGCGGCACGAACAACATCTCCGTGAACCTCATTCCCCCGGGGACGATGAACGGGGAGCGGATGAACCAGCTCGACCTGCGGATCGGCAAGATTCTGCGGTTCGGCGGCGTGCGCGCCACGGCGAGTGTGGACCTGTACAACGCGCTGAATGTCAGCCCGGTGATCACCGAGAGCGCCGCGTATGCCAGCTGGCGGCGGCCGCAAGCGATTCTGAATGCGCGCTTTGCGAAGGTCGTCATGCAGCTCGACTTCTAAAACACGAAGGGCACGAAGATCGCGAAGGGCACGAAGACGCTATCGAAGCCGGGGCGAAAAACCATGCGCCGCTTTATGTGGGCGGGTGTATAAAAGATGGCGACTGAGAGGAGTCACAGAATGGCATACCGACAGCGTCTTGCGCGGTTCCTCGTCGCCCTGCTCGTCGTGACAGCCGCGGCCGCGTTTTCTCTCGCAACCGGATCGTCTGGCCCGGCGGGGGAAGCACGCTTGGTGGCCTTCGAGGCGCTCCCCGAGTACGCCGGAGAGACGTGCGAATGGGAAGTCGCACTGCCCACGCCGCAGGCAATGTCCTACGCCCCTGCGGGCGCGGCCGCGGCGCAGCTTCCTGACGGCAATGCTCGTCTGGCGGCGGCGGCCCGCCAGCCGCTCCGATTCATCCAGGACCCCTATCCCTCTTACAGCTCAATCGCCGTTGATCCGGTGCGAAACGAGGTCGTCGTCACCGACGAGAACCGCTTCCGCATCATGGTGTATGACCGCCTCGCGGTCACGCCGGCGTCCGCCGAAGCCACGCCGCCGAAGCGCGTCATCAACGGGCTGAACACGCATACGCAGTACGCGAGCGACGTCTATATCGATCAGCCGACGGGCGAGATCTTCGTCATCAACAACGACACGGTGCACAACACCACGGTGTACGACCGTTCAGCCAACGGCGACGCGCGGCCCATCCGCGAGTTCATCGTGATGCAGGGCAACTTCGGCACCACCGTGGACGAATCGCGGCAGGAGATGTACATCACCGAGCAGCGCGAAAGCGCCATCACGGTGTGGAAGAAGTCGGCCAACGGGAAAGACACCGCGCTGCGCCTGATCCAGGGAGACCAGACCCGCCTTGCGGACCCGCACGGCATCGCCTTCGATCCGAAGAACCGGCTCCTGTTCGTCGCCAACTACGGCACCTCGCACGTCGTCCGCAAGAACCCGAACGTGCCGACGCGGATCCTCAACTGGCCGGGCAGCCCGGGCGGCAGCGAGATCGTTCCCGGCTCCGGCAAGTTCGAGCCGCCGTCGATCACCGTGTACTCGGCGGACATCGTCGGCAACATGGGGCCGATCCGGAGTATCACGGGAAAGAAAACCGGTCTCGACCGGCCGACGGGTGTCGCGTTCGACGCCGAGCGCCAGGAACTGTACGTGGCGGATGAAACCGCGCACACCGTCTCCGTCTTCAGCGCGACTGCCCAGGGCGACGCGGCGCCGCTCCGCCAGCTCAAGGGACCGAAGACGATGATGAAGATCCCGAGCGACGTGTTCCTCGATCTGGCGAACCGGGAGATGTGGGTCGCGAGCTTCGGCAATCATCTCGCGCTCGCGTATCCGCTCGGCGCGTCGGGCGATACGGCGCCGACCCGCATCATCCGCGGCTCGCCGCTCAATACACCTGGCGCGATGATCAGCAATCCGTTCGCGGTGGCGTACGACACGAAGCGGGAGGAAATCCTCGTCACCAGCTGCGTCGCCAATCCGCGAATCGCCGCGTTCCAGCGGAACGCCGACAAGAACGCGCTGCCGGTACGCACGATCCAGGGCGCGAACTCGAAGACCAACCGCACGATGCACGCGATTTCCTATGACGAGGTGAATGACGAGATCGTCGTGCCGTCGCGGGCCGGCCAGGCCATCATGACGTTCCGCGGCAGCGCCAACGGCGACGAGGCGCCGATCCGGATCATCCAGGGACCGAAGACCGGCCTCAGGCAGTTCGACAAGCTGTCGGTGGATCCGGTCAACGACGAGGTGTTCGCGTTCTTCGGCAACTCGGTCGTGTTCTTCGACCGCAAGGCGAACGGCGACGTGGCGCCGAAGCGGATCCTGAACCCGCGGTACCTGAGAGCACAGCAGGCGCGCGTCGATCCGATCCGGAACCTCCTGATCGTGGCGGGCGGCGACAAGATCTGGATCTTCGACCGCACCGCGTCCGGCGCGGACGCCCAGCCGAAGGCGGTGATCGGCGGGCCGGCGAGCGGTATGCGTGTCGGCAACGGGATGACGTATTACCCGCCGACCGGCATGATTCTCATCAACGTGCCCGGCGCGCAGGACGAAGGGCGCGACGAGACCGAGCCGTTCTCGCCGGAAGCGCTGGCGTCGGACAAGTCGCACATCGGGGTGTGGAGCGTCGACGATCGCGGCGACGTGCCGCCGCGGTGGACGATCGGGGGCCCGAAGAACATGCTGCGGCAGCCGCGCGGGGTGACGCTGGACCCGAAGAACAAGACCGTCATCGTCAGCGACAAGTACCTGAACGGCGTCCTGACGTATTCGTTCCCGGAGCTGTTCGAGCAGCCGCGCGCGAGAGAAACCGCTCGCGCCGATGTGAGGTAAGAGCAACCACGGCAAACACGAAAACCACGAAGATTTCGAAGGACACGAAACCCCTAGGTGGATGTTCGTGACCTTCGAGACCTTCGTGGCCGTCGTGGTTGTTGTTGTTACCGAGCGTTCAGGCGTTGCCGTAGATCGCTTTCCTTCGGAACCCCCACGAATTCGACCTTCCCATCGATCACGATGAACGGTGTGCTGAACACACCGTATTCGACCACGCGATCCGGCGCGTCGAGGATGTGGATCTCGCGCACTTCGATGCCTGGATAATCGGGCGCGACCTGCCGGACCAGGCGCTGCGCCTTGCCGCAGCTCGGACACCCCTCCGGCGCAACGAAAATTTCGATCAGCATAAAAACACGGTCCGGCTGAAGCCGGACACTACGTACCCACAGTACGTAGTGTCCGCGTACCTCAGTACGTAGTGTCCGCCTTCAGGCGGACCGAGCTACGGCAGGTTCACGAGCATCCAGTACATCGCGCGGACGCCCAGCAGCGTGCTGACGGCCGTGACGGCGACCCATGCCGCCGCCCGTGGAACGGCCGATCGGACCTTGATGTGATACGCGAGGACCGGCGCCGTCATCAGCGTCAGCGCGAGCAGCCGATCGTGCGAGACGCCGCTGTACCCGTACAGGGTGAACGTGCCGATCGCCACGAGCCCCCAGCCGAGCGCCTGGTTGAAGCGCTGCTTGTGCCGCACGGCCAGCTGCAGCGCATCGACGCCGGTCCGGGCCAGCATCACGATCGCCACGAGCGGCGTCGCCCGCCCCAGCCCGTACGCCGCCGCGAGCATGGCGCCGTCCGCGAGGGTGCCCTTTGCCGCGATGAACGGGACCATGCTGAGAAAGACGGGATCGGGACAGCACATCCCGGCGTTGCCGAGCAGCAGCCCCATGCCGAACGCGCCGAGAAATTCCGGGCGCCCGCGCACGCCCGACGGCATCCACCCCCCGCCGGACGGCAGCGGGACGCTGACCAGCCCCAGCATCGACAGGCCGAAGAGATACGCCACGCCGCCGCCTGCGAGCGACAGGTAACGCGCGACCTCGCGCAATCCGAGCGCTTCACCGACGGCGCCGATCGCCACGCCCCACAGCGTTTGTGTGACGGTCAGCCCCGCGCCAAACACAAGGGCCAGCGCGGCGCCTCGCGCCGGGTGCCCCTGCCTGCACAACGGCACAATGGCCAGGACGATGGGAAACCGGCACGGCGTCAGCAGCATCGCCATGCCGCCTGCGTACGCCAACAAAAGGTTCATGGAGGCCTATGGGAGGAGGACTTCGGTCAGTTCCAGCTCCAGCGGTGATCGGGGAGGCGACGAGACCTTCGCGCGCACGCGCACGATCCGGCCGACGTAGGACTCGAGCTTCGTCCCGGAACTGCGGCCGACCGCGAGAGACGGACCGGCGCCCGGCTGGAGACGATACCCGCCGTCCTGCCGCTGCACGGACCCCTTGACGCGGAGCTCGAGCTGACGCATCTGCTGGCCGGCGTCCCTGACGGCCGCGCGGTACACATCGGGATCAAACGCCGCGCCCGCCTTCAGCTTGACGAGGGCGGACTGGTCGGCCAGCGCGACCCGCACGCTCGACACGCCGTCAAGCTTCCTGAGGGCACGCTCGAGACCCGCCGCGCAGAGGTTGCACGTCATCCCATCCACACCGATCCTGACTTCTTCGATCTGGGCGAAGACCGGCACGGGGCGCAGGAAAGAAATGGCCGCGACAACGAGCGTCGCGGCCAGCAGGCGATGCATATGGCGGCTTACTTGGCCAGTTTCAGGCCTTCGGTACACGTGTTTTCGTGCAGCTCGTCGTTGGCGGAAGTGGTACGGCGGTACCGGCGCGTGTGCGTCCACGGCTTGGTGAAGGCGACCGGGTCGGAGACGGTGATCACGTCCTCGAGGACGTTCGGCTCGGCGAGACGCATGCGCTCCACGATCCGCATCTGGTCGCTGTGCGGCGAGCCGTAGCGGTCCAGTTCCGTTTCGCCCCGAAGGTTGAGCGTCTCGATCACCAGCGTATCGGCCTCCCACCGGCCGGTCGAGTAGCCGTTGAACGAGGGGTCGAAGTCAGCGGGCATCTTGCGGCCGTCGAGATAGACCCGGCGGTACGCGTCCATCCACTCGCTGAACATGCCGACCTTGTCCTTCGTCTGCAGGATCTCGAGGCCGTACTGCGCCCACATGAACCAGGGCATGCCGGGCGGCAGGCAGCGCGCCACGCCTTCGGTCTCCTCGGAGCCGCTCTCGCGCGACGCCTGGATCTTGTCGAAGCGCTGCTTGTACGCCGGCGTGAAATCGGGCAGCTCGCCGGCGGCGGGCCGCCATCGGAGCGTGGTGTTCACCCTGGGCGCCGCGGGCGGGTTGATCGTGCGCCAGACGCCGCTGAAGTCCGGCCGGGCGCCGTTCCCCTCGCCTCCCTGCCTCGTTTCAGCGGGAGCCGATGCGACCACCAGGCCGAGCAGCACGGCGAGGCCGGCCACCTGCAAACGTGGACGTGTGCGTGTCGTCATTGTCATTCGCCTCCGCCACCCTGGCCGCCGATCGCGGTGCCATCGCCGCGCTTGGCGCTTATCAGCTGGCCGCCGTTGTCCCCGTTTTTCAGCGGACGGATGACCACCGAGATCTTGTCGCCCGGCTTGACGACGTCTCGAGCCCATCCTTGACGCCGGAGGTTGCCCGGCGTCCCACCCTCGATGTCAAACTCCGCCATGACCCCTTTCGCATCAGGGGCGTTCACCAGCAGGTGGATATGCGGATTGGTCCACTGCAGCTCTTTCACCGAACCGGTGATAGTGATCTCCCTGTTGTAATCGAACATGGCAAAGCTGTGGTGCGCGAACGCCGGCACGGCCACCATCAGCACCGCGCCCGCAACGCCCACGAATCTCATCCTCATGCAGACACCCTCTCCACGACAGACAAATTGATGAGTCAGCGCGTTTGATGCTACACCTGTTTCCCGCCCCGCCACAAGCGTGTCAAGGCCTGAAACCACGACGAACACGACGACACGAACCACGGAATTTTTCGTGATCGTCGTGACCGTCGTGGTTACGCGAACCCATCAGAAATCGATTTGAGCGCTGACCTTGGCGAACCGGGCCAGCGGAATCGCCTGGGGCGCCTGCCACGGCGTGCCGCCACCGAACGTGTTGTTCAGCGCCGTCGGCGTGTTGTTGTTGAAGACATTATAGACGTCGAGATTGAGCGAGGCGCGGTATCGTCCGGCCCGCAGAATCTTGCCAAGCCGCAGGTCCACGATATTCGACTGCTTCCCGGAGATCGTTCCGGGTGAGACGAGGCCCACCGTGATGTTCTGGGCATTTCCCGACAGGCTCCGGCCCAGCGAGGGCGCGACCACGGCGTTCGGCGCGACGTAATTGGCAAGGATGACGGGGCCCGGCAGGCTTTGCACGACGGCGCTGATCAACACGTCGAGCCTGGGCACGGTATAGGTGCCGGCCCACTTCACCTGGGTCGCGAAGTCCGCGTCCTGATGGCAGAACTGCAGCGGCGTCCAGACTGTGCCCGCTTGCAGCACGCCCGGCACCCTGGCGGCCACGTTGCAGTTGTCGGTCGACGTCCGGCCGGTGCTCACGCCGCCCTGCAGCATGATGCCGGCCGCCGGCCGCGCCGTGAGGCTGACATCGAAGCCGTTCCAGTGTTGAATCTGGCGGCCGTAGTTCTTCGCGAATGTCACGTAGTTGTCCGAGGGGCGGCCGAAGGCCGATGGCACGAGGTTGTACAGACCGGTGATGACCGTCCCTGCCGTCGGGAGCCGTGGATCGGTCCCGGGCGCCATGAGGCTGAACTGCGTGTAGTCCGCGGCGGTGACCGCACGATTGTCGGTGATGATGAAATTGCCGAACCACCGCCGGAAGTAGCCGGCCGACAGCGACGTGCGCGCAAACAGCTCGCGCTGAACCCCCGTGGAGAACTCCCAGTCGAATCCTCGCTTGCCCCACCCGGTGAGCGTGTCAGGGTCGTAGGTGGACCCGCGTGCCGGCAGGCCGAACGTCGGGCTGGCGAACGCGCCGCACAGATCCCCGCCCGCGGCGCGGGTATCCTGCAGCGCCGGGTTGCTCAGGTCGCAATCCGGCACGAAATTGCCGTTCGCATCAGTCCAGTTCCGCGTCGTCGTCTGCACCACGAGGTTGGCCGGCGCGAGCGCCAGGCCGAACGGTCCGCCGTCGCCCTGACCCGACAGATATTTGTTCAGCGTCACCTTCAGCGCCGTCTTGCCGTCGCCCGTCAGGTCGTACACGGCGCCCGTGCGATACGAGAGATCGTGCCAGGACACGCCGTCGGTTTTGGGCAGCGTGATGTTGCGCGTCGGCACGAGCGGCCCGGGCCCGAGCGTCTGCGCGGGGTACGACGCCTTGAAATGGTCGTAGCGCAGCCCGTAGCTCAGGGCCAGCCGCGCGATCGTCCATTTGTCCTGCGCGTAGACGCCAAGGTCGGCGTCGGCGTTGAATTCGACGGCGGACGGAGTCGCAGACAGCGTGATCTGGTTCGGCACGCCGTTGTTGAAGCGGAAGTTGTACGGCTGCGTCGCCGGGAAGTTGGTGGTGGGATCCGCTTGGGTCCCGAAGTTGAAGCCCGCCTTGAAGGCGTGAGAGCCGGTGATGTACGACGCCGCGGCGCGATAGAACGACGTGATGTACTCGGTGTCGCGGAAGGGCGACGGCGCGTTGTTCGTGCCTTGCGGCGCACGGTAGACGAGGTTGCCCAGCCCCTGGTCCACGACCGACACCATCGCCGGATTGGTGAACTCCGAAAGCCGCCGCGTCACTCGCTGATAGCGGTACGGAATGGCGGCGGCCTCGAGCAGTACGCGATTCGTCACCGGCGACATCCAGTCGGCAATCACGTTCCGGATCGTGTACGCGCGGCGCACCGACGCGTCCGGCGTCACCGTCGCGCTGATCGTCTCGAGACAGAAGCACTGCGGCTGCTCCGTCCACGTGACCGCAATCTTGTTGCGCGGGGTCGCCTGCCACATGAAGCGGACAGTGAAGTCCTTGAAGGTGCTGTCGTTCGACGGCCGGCGGTCGCCGGGATCGGGCGCGTAGGTCCACACGTCGGGCCGATTGGCGTTCAGGTTGAATACCGCCCCGGAAGGCGACAGCGCATTCATGTAGTACCGGTAGCTCGCGTAGAACCACAGCCTGTCGCGCTTGATCGGCCCCCCGAAGCCGGGATTGACCTCCCACATCCGCCTGAGTGTGCTCGGCGCGCGGAGCCCGGCATTCCGCAGCTCGTCCGAGTAGTTGCTGCCCTGCATCGAGTGGTTGGCGAGGTGTGTGAACACCGTGCCGTTGAAGGTATTGCCGCCGTCTCTCGGAGTGAAGCTGATGCGGACGCCTCCGACGGCCATCTCGGCCGAGCCGGCGCTCGTGTCGAACGTGACCTCCTGGAATGCCGCCATGTTCGGCAGCGAGTTGTTGCTGCCGTTGGTGCCGAACCCCTGCGTGATGGCGACGCCGCTCTGCATGATGGTGCCGGCGCCGCTGCCGTGAATCGACAGCCCGCCCTGCGCGCCAGGCACGCCGCCGTCCTGGCCGCCGACCACGCCCGGAACGAGCGCGCCAAGCGCCCGGTCGCTTCGCCCGGTCGGCAGCGCCGCGATCACCTCGTGATCTACTACCCGCTGCTGGGTGACGTTCTGAACGTCAACGATCGGCGATTCGCCCGTCACCGTGATCGTTTCCTCGATGGAGCCGAGGCGCATATCCGCGTTGACCGTGGCGGTAAACGATCCGGCGAGCTCGATATCCGCCCGCTGGACTGTCGAAAACCCGGCCAGCGTGAAGGCGACCGCGTAGGTGCCTGGCCTCAGGTTCTCGATGCGGTACTGGCCGGTGCCGTCGGTGACCACCGTGCGCACCTTCTCGATCAACGCCGGACTGGCCGCTTCGACGGTCACGCCGGGCAGCACGGCGCCCGATCCGTCCCTGACGGTGCCCGTGATCGACGCCTGCGCCGAGGCAGTGGCCGGCAACAGCAGGATGAGGAACACGACGCCACCACGTGCCAGTCTTTGCATGTCGACCTCCGGAAACCGTGAAATATGCAGCAGGTGGCGAGACTCTAGCCCCCGGATACGAGGGCTGTCAAAACCCTGGCGCATGCTTGATCTCAGAGCACACCCGGCGCAGAATGTCCCCCACTGAAAGGACGCTGCCATGAGCACAACGACACGCCGTCTCGCGCTCGTCACGATTGTCGCGACGACGATCCTCTTCTCGGGAATGCAGGTACTGGGTCAGGAAGGGCGCGGCCGCGGCGGCCGGCAGGGCGGCCAGGCCCAGGCGCCCCTGCCGGAGGCGCCTCCGATCGGGTTCTTCGGCAGTTACCGCGTCGCGCCCGACAAGATGGACCCCTCCAAGCTGCCCATCATTGGCGCCTGGCGGATCAATTTCGACAAGTCCGACCCGAGCATGCGGGCACAGAAACGCTTCACGGACACCGGCATGAACATCTACACGGCGGTCGACGGCGGCATCAGGACCGAGACGTTTCTCTTCTACCCGCCGAAACGAAACGATTACAAGACCGTGTTCGGCGATGACGCGCGCGAGTACTGGTTCAAGCTCGATGGCAAGAACATCTACAAGGATCCGCAGGGGCCGAACGGCCTGGGCCAGACGGTCGCCATGTGGCTGGTCGATCGCAACACACTGTACCGCGAGCGGGCGACGAAGGGGGTCGTCGACGAGCGGGTCATGTACCGCGTCTCACCCGACGGCAATACGCTGGTGTGGACCAACTTCAATGCCGATCGGGACAACGGCCACGTGGTGTGGGATCGGATCCCCTTGCCCCGCCGGTAGCGGCCTGCGCGCACGGCTCGCTGGAGGGCCATACATGAAGCGATACCTGGTTGTCCCGTTCACGGTTATTGCGACGTCGATCCTCTTCTCCGGGATGCTGGTGCTGGGGCAGGAAGGGCGTGGCCGCGGCGGCCGGCAGGGCGGCCAAGCCCAGAACTTCCCCGAAGCGCCTCCCGTTGGGTTCTTCGGCAGTTACCGCATCGCGCCGGACAAGATGGACCCATCCAAGCTGCCGATCATCGGCGCCTGGCGGCTCAATTTCGACAAATCGGACCCCAGCATGAAGGCGCAGGGGCGCTTCAAGGACACGGGCACGACGATCTACACGGCCGTCGACGGCGGCATCAAGACCGAGACATTTCTTTTTTACCCGCCGACGAGAAACGATTACAAGACCGTCTTCGGCGATGACGCCCGCGAGTACTGGTTCAAGCTCGATGGCAAGAACATTTACAAGGACCCCCAGGGCCCGAACGGGCTGGGTCAGACGGTCGGCATGTGGCTCGTCGATCGCAACACCCTCTACCGCGAGCGCATGACCAAAGGCGTGATCGACGAGCGCGTCATGTATCGCGTGTCTCCGGACGGGCGGACGCTGGTGTGGACCGGGTTCAATGCCGATGGCAACAGCGGCCATACGGTGTGGGACCGCATCACCTTACCGCCGCGGTGAGCGGCGGCTTGCGGAGGGACTGGATGACAGCGAGGCTTGTGGCGTTGGTCATCGGCATGGCGCTGCTCCCCGCGGCGGTGCCGGTTGGCGCGCATCACGGCTTCTCCTCGGAGTATGACGAGAAGAAGCCCGTCACGCTCACTGGTGTGGTGTCGAAGCTCGAATGGACGAACCCTCACGCCCGCTTCTACATCGACGTGAAGGATGCGAGCGGAAAAGTCACGAACTGGAACTTCGAGCTCGCCAGCCTCAACTCCCTGCGGCGGAACGGCTGGACGCAGTTCACGCTGAAGGTCGGCGACGTCGTGACCGCTTCAGGGTACGCGGCGCTGTCGGGCGTGCCGATGGCCAACGCCAGCTCGGTGAGGCTGCCCGATGGAACCCGATTGTTTGCGGAAACATCGGCGCCGTCTGTCCAGCAAACCCCTCAGCCATGACCCCCGCACAGGCACACGTCACAAGGCTCAAGGTCCACGTCACAACGTTTGCCGTGAGCGTTGTGGCGGCGGCCGTCCTGGTCACTGCACAGCAAGGCCAGGCACCGGGCGGCGCCGGGGCGGAGTTGTCGACGACGGTGAATCTGGGTGGCGGGTCGGGCTGGCGTGGTGTCGTGCCGGCCGGGGCGGTGCCGAGACTGCCTGACGGCACGGTGGACCTGTCGGGTGTCTGGCAGGGCGGCGGCCCCGGCGGGTCGAACGGGAACCTCGAGCGCGGGCTTGCGCCGGGCGAGACGATTCCGATCCTGCCGGCGGCGAAGGCGAAGATGGCCTCGCGCGGCGTCCTCGACAACACGGAAGCGCTGTGCCTGCCCGCGGGCGTGCCCCGCGTGCCGAGCAGTTACCCGTGGCGCATGGTGCAGACGCCGACGCACCGGAAGGCGACCCACATCTTCATCCTCTTCGAAGCCAACATCCACAGCTTCCGGCAGATCTTCATGGACGGCCGGAAGCATCCCACCGATCTGGATCCGTCGTGGTACGGCCATTCGATTGGCTGGTTCGAAGGCGACACGCTCGTCATCGACTCGATCGGCTTCAACGACCGCAGCACGCTGGATGGAAACTATCCGCAGACGACGCAGAAGCACATCATCGAGCGGTGGACGCGGAAAGATCTCGGCCACATGGTCAACGAGATCACGATCGACGATCCGGGCGCGTACTCCAGACCGTTCAAGGTGACCTTCCCAGCCACCTTGAGGGTCGGCGACGAGATCATGGAGTACATCTGCAACGAAAATAATCAGATCGGCATCGCGGGCGGATACATCAAGGCGCAGTAACAGCGAGCTTCTAGGCGCCCTCGTTGAGGAGGACGCGAAGCGCCGCGGCGAGCGTCTCCGGCGGCTCGTTATACGCGAAGCGTCCCCGCAGGCGCCCCTGCGGGTCGATGAGAAAGATGGCCGTCGTATGGTTCATCTGGTAGTGAGGGGAGGCCGGCACAAGCTGATAGGCGGCATGGTATGCGGCCGCCACCTTCGCGATGTCTTCGTCGGCGCCGGTCAGTCCGGTGACGGGCATCGCGAAGCTCGCGACGTACTCCTTGAGCACGGCGGGTGTATCGCGGTTCGGATCAACGGACACAAACAGCGTCGCGACTCGAGATGCCTGGGCGCCCAGCTGATCCCGGGCGGTCGCGATGCGCGACATCGTCAACGGGCACATGTCTGGACACGAGGTGTAGCCGAAGAACAGCAACACTGCGCTGCCGCGGAGATCCTGAAGACGGAACGGCTGACCGTCGTGACCGGTGAGGGAAAAGTCGCCGCCGAAGCCGAGCGGATCGAGATTCGGCATTTCCGCCGGCTGGCTCGGCTCACGCTGACACGCGCCCATCGTCAACGCGAGGGCGACTGCGAGCAGCCAGACCGGTGTGCGGATTGCGAGGAGCATGTTCAACATCAGCGCGCGGACATCGCCGCCAGTGGCCGGACGACGGCGCGGACTGTCTCCTGCTGCTGGTTATCGAAGGCGAGCGTCATCATCGCCGCACTCCCGGCGACAAGGGGTGGATTCACGTCGAACAGCATGACATGCGTTCCACCCGGCGCCAGCTCGACGGACGACCGTGCCGGAATTCTGAGAGACTCGACCTTGCGCATGACTGCGTCGCCCTCCTGACGCATGGTGTGAAGCTCGGCGCGTCCCGCGCCTTCGACGGCCACGCCGACCAGCGTCAGGTCGCGCGCCGCACGGTTCTCGATCGTGACGTACCCGGAGCTGAGGGTGCGGATCGCGCTCGATTCACGGACCCATGCGTCGCGCACGACGATGTCGGCTCCCGCTGTGGCCGCGCGCGGCGCACCCTCGGACTGCTGCAGCGACGCGATAAATGCCGCCAGGAGCCGGGCGTCCTCGGCGGAGATGTGCCCGAACGGCGGCATCGGCCCTGGTGCGGCCGTGCCAAACCGAATCGTGGCCGCGATGGCCTCGGGCGACGATCCTTCTCTGTACTCCTCGACATTCGCGAAGTCGCGCGGCGGCACCACCAGGCGTGCCGCGGTAGGACCATCACCGTGCCCGCCGGCGCCATGGCAGACGGCACACCCGTGCTTCAGGTACAGCTGGCGTCCTGCTTCAACCCGATCGGTACAGCCGCTGGCGACCAGAGACGCAAGCATGCCAAAGGCGATGCGATGAAGAAGCCGAATCCTCACGCGAGTCGAACGCTTCGACGCATATGACCTCATTGCAGCGATGCCCTGGTCGCCGGGAGACTTACGGTAGGATGTGCGCGGTGCACAGGGACCTCGAGGAAGCCGTCGACTTCCACAACGCCATCATCGCGGAAGGCAATAAGGCACTCATCGGATACGGTACCGCCAAGGCGCTCGCCAACGTGGTGCTCCTGTCCGAAATTCCCACCACCTACGACAAGAGCGAACAGCGCCAGGTCAACGCGGGAAACCTGCTGCTGCGCGGCGTGCCCGGCGTGGGCAAGACGTTTTTCGGCGTCATTCTCGCCGCGATCAGCGACGCCAAATTCGCGCGGCTGCAGGGACGCGCGGACCTGCAGCCGACCGAAGTCGTCGGGTTCCAGATGATCAATCCGGCGACCGGCGCGCTGGTCACGGAATTCGGCCCGCTGGCGTCGGCCGAGATCATACTCCTCGACGAAATCAACCGCATCCCGCTCAAATCGCAGAGCGCCTTCCTCGAAGGGCTGCAGGATCGGACCGTCACCGTCGGGAAGACGACCTACGAGCTGCCGGCGTTCAGCTTCGCCATTGCGACCATGAACCCGATCGAGCTCGGGCAGGGCACGTTCCCGCTGTCGGAGGCGGCCACCGACCGGTTCGCCATCATGGTGAACATCGGATATCTTCCCGCGGAGGAGGAGGAAAAGCTCGTCAACTTCGATTTCAAACGGATGCGCCTGACCGCGCTGATGTCGAAGGAGCGGATCATTCAGCTGCGCGCGGCGATCAGCGATCGCGTGTTTCTCCACGAACGGCTCGGCAAGTACATTCAGCGGCTCGTCGCGGCGACACGGCCGTACAACCCGGACACCGACTGGCATCACCGATCCCCGTCGGAGCTGGTGGAGCGCGGCGTCGATCTCGGCGCCTCCCCGCGCGCGATCATCTGCTGGAGCCGCCTCGCCAAGGCCTGGGCCGTCCTGCAGGGGCACCGGGACGACGTGTACCCGGAGGACATCCAGGAGCTCGCGCCATACATCCTCGGCCACCGGCTCTGGCTCGGCCCGCACGCGGCCAGTCATGGGCTGACGACCGAGGCGGTCATTCAGGACGTGGTCGACCGGGTGCCCATTCCGTGACGGCTGCCGCTGATGCTCCGTACGTCAGCCTTGCGGACATCACCGAGATCGAGCTGCTGATCCTGAAGCGGCTGCGTGAGGTGACGATCGGCGAGCATCGCAGCAGCTCCCATGGATCGGGCTTCGACTTCCAGGGCCTCCGCGACTGGCAGCCCGGCGATCGTCCCTCCTCCGTCGACTGGGGCCAGTCGACGCTGACGAATTTCTCGCCGCTGCTCGTCCGCGAGTTCGAGCAGCCGAGCACCGCCGTGGTGACGGCCATTGCGGATGTGTCGCTGTCGACCCGGTGTGGCGTCGGCGGCACGCCCATCGCGGCGCTGGTCGCCCGCGCGATAGCCACCCTCGGCATGTCGGCGGTCTTCTTCCAGGATCCCTTCGGACTCGTGACGTTCGACGAGGGGTTCACGCACCTCGCCGGAATCCGGCCGGGCACGGGCAAGCGTCACGTGGTGCGGTGCCTGGACGCCTATCAGTTTCAGCGGGGCCTCCAGTCCGTGCGACGCGCGGGCGACGTCAGCACGACGCTCGCGGGTTATGTCCGGAGCACGGCGCTCCTTCCGGTGATTTCGGACTTCCTCTTCGAGAACCCGCAGGCGATTCTCCACGAGCTGTCGCTGTTGAACAATACGCACGACGTCTTTCTCGTGCTGATCGACAGCGCGTTCGCGTTCGAGCTGCCCTCGGCGTCGGCAGGGTGGATTGAAACGGTGGACGTGGAAACGGGGCGATCCCGCACGCTGGGGCGCCGCGCCTTCAGGCAGCTTGCCGCACGCGTGCGGGAGTGGCAGGACGGAGTGGAGCGGGCGGCCACGGACCTCGAGCTCGACGTGGTCCGTGTGAGCCGCGACGAGGCCCAGGCTGATATCGCCCTCGGAGAATTCGTCGCCGAACGCCGGCTCAGAAAAAATAAATGAAACCGGGTTTCGATTTTTCGGTTCGCGTAAAAACGAAACCCGGGTTTCGTTTTTGAGGGCCCGCCGATGAAGACCGTCCTGTTCAGTCTTGTCGCCGTTGTCGGGAGTTACGGCGTGATCCACGGTCAGGCCAGACCAGCCCTGATTCCCGTCCAGGTCGAATTGATCACGAGGGCTGTCAGCAAAACGCCCGTGCTGGTCGCGTACGACAAGGGCCTGTATGAGAAATACGGACTGAACGTCACACTCTGGCTGCCTCCCGGCGAATTCCCCGGCGCGATCGAAACGGGACCGCGGCTCGAGCGCCCCGAATTCAGCGTCGACGGCGGGGTCCCGATGGTGACCGCGATTCTCAGGAACACCGGTCCACGGCGACTGACGATCGCCTCGACGGACTGCCAGGTCCGCTTCAACATCGTCGGCCAGAAACACATCAAGACGTGGCAGAGCTCAAGGGCAAGCGCCTGGGCATCTCCAACGATGGCGCGATGACAGGATTCATCTATCGGGTGCTCGCCAAGCGGATGGGTTGGACACCCGGCAAGGACATCACGATTGTCGAGCAGGCGCAGCGCTTTGAAGATCTCAAGGCGGGGAAAGCGGACGCCTTCGTCGCAGACGACCGCTACATGGCGCTTGCGAGGGCGGAGGGGTACCCGGTGCTGGCTGATACGTCCGCGTGGAAGCAAGCCATTGCCGGCAACGGCGTCCGGGTCGAGCCGGATTGGATCAAGGATCCGAAGAACCGCGACATCGCCACCCGCTTTCTCAAGGCCACGATTGAGGGGATGGCGATCTACATGATCAACCGCGAAGAGACGCTCCGCGTCCTCGCGAAGTATCACGGCATCACGGATCGCGCCGTGGCGAACGGCATTTACGAGGAAGGCCTGAAGATGACGCGGAACATGGCGCCCTGCGCGCAAGGGTTCAGGGACATGTTCACGCTCGGGTACGGAGGCATCGACAAGTACACACCGACCGACTTCTACGATGAAAGCTTCATCAGGGAGCTCGATCGGAGCGGTTTCATCGCGTCGGCGTACAAGACGGCACGGTAGGTGCGGAGAGTCTCCGGTTGCATCGTCGCCGCGGCGGTTGCGGCTTGTCTCAGCTCCCCTGGGTGCGTCGCCTCAGGCCAGACGCAGGCGATCGTCATCGAAGGCGGCACGCTCATCGACGGCACCGGGGCGGCTCCGCTCGAAAACGCCTCCGTGGTCATCGAGGGATCCCGGATCACCGCTGTCGGCCCCCGGGAACGCGTCACGTATCCGGCGGGCGCCCGGGTCATGAGCGCCCGCGGCAGGACGGTGCTCCCCGGGCTGATCGACGCCCACATACACTCGCTCGACTTCTTTCCCCAGCTGTTCCCCCATTTCGGCGTGACGACGGTCTACGACACGGCCAATCCGACCGAATGGGTCCTCGCGCAGCGCGACGCGGTGGCACAGGGCCGAATCAAAGGTCCGCGGATGTTCGTGACGGGCGTCGTGATCGATGGACCGGACAGCATGCCCGATCGCCGGGACGAGTACCGGGTCCACGTGAAGACGCCAGCGGAAGCCCACGCTGTCGCCCGTGATCTGCTCCGCCGGGGCGTCGACCTGCTGAAGGTGTACCAGAACCTCACGCCCGACCTGCTGAGGGCGATCGTCGAGGAAGCGCACGGCGCCGGCACCGAAGCCGTCGGCCACTCGCGCGACGCGAAGGAGGCGATCGCCGCCGGGCTCAGGTTCATCGAGCACGCGACGCCGATCGCGCACGCAGCGATCTCGGATCGAGCCAGGCTGCGAGCCATGGACGAGGGGAAGCTGGCGACCCCGGAAGCGTACATGGACCCTGCGCTGTTTCCACCGCTCATCGATCTCATGGTGCGGAACGGCGTGTTCTTCAATCCGACGCTGACGCGCATCTGGATCACCGCGATGCCCAAGCGCAGCGGATGGTACCGGGACATGGTGGGTTTTCTCGAAAGCTACGCGTACAGCTTCATCCCCGCCGCCAGGCGCGAGTTCTGGCTGGCCACGGCCCGGGGCGGCGATAATCAGCCCCCCGACCAGGACATGCGGGAGGGGCTCCGCAAGGTCGAGGAGTTCACGAGGCTCTATGCGAAGGCGGGGGGCCGAATCATCGCCGGCCCGGATTCCGGTCCGAGCTCAGGACCGGCCAACATGGCGGGTTACGCCATGCACGTCGAGATGGAAGCGCTCGTGGACGCCGGCCTCACACCGATGCAGGCGATTCTCAGCGCGACGAAGTGGCCGGCGGAGCTGCTGCGACAAGAGCGCGATCTCGGCACCATCGCGCCCGGAAAGATTGCCGACGTGATCGTCATCGATGGCAACCCGCTCGCCGACATCCGCACGACCCGGAATATTCGCACCGTCATCATGAACGGCACGGTCGTCGATACGACGCTGGATCCTCGGTTCCGGAATCCGATCCCGCGCCCCGTCCATGAATACGCCATGGACCGGCCCGACCCGGCAGAAAACTGACAGCCATTTATTCACAAAGAGAAACGGAGAAACGGAGAAGCGCGCAACACAGTTGCCACGCCGGTGATGCCGGCCCTGTCGGGCCCCTGTCGGGCCGGCACATGGATAGAG
>Ga0209640_10001082_pt1 | contig 22572 bp, 17 predicted proteins | sample RifCSP10_1_FD_184018 | JGI IMG/M metagenome (GOLD analysis project Ga0209640, IMG submission 184018) | Soil microbial communities from Rifle, Colorado - Rifle CSP2_sed 10_1 (SPAdes) (version 2) | ecosystem: Environmental > Terrestrial > Deep subsurface > Rock core/Sediment | place: Rifle...
CCGGCGTCTACCGCGTGCTCGATCAGTACCGGGTTCCGATTGCGGATGTTGGCTAGGCGTGCGTTCCGTGCTTCACTATCGATGATCGATGAACGATGATTTGAATATAGATCGGACGATCGATTCATCGATGCAGCACCCCAGGCACCCTACTGGCGCTTGACGAGCGCGAGCAGCTCGTTGACTTCTTTCGGCAGCCCGACGCTCAGAATCTCCGCGCCCGTGGCTGTCACAAGGAGAGTGTCCTCGACGCGGATGTGCAGCTGCTGCTCCGGGATGTCGATGATCGGTTCGATGGCCATCACCATCCCGGTTTCGAACGGAAGCGACCAGTCGCCAACGTCGTGCACCGACAAGCCCACGTAGTGTCCGACGTACGCGTAACGCGGGTCGAACCCCTGCTTGCGGAAGATGTCCTCCGCGATCTTGCGCACGACGTCGCGTGTGACACCCGGCCGGATGGCGGCAATGATCGCCTTCTGCGCCTCGAGCGTCGTCTGATAGGCCTTGAGCTGGGTGTCGGTGAATCGTCCTGAGACCGGCCACGTGCGGGTGATGTCGATCGTTAGGTAGTCGAGCGATCCGCCGTAGTCCATCACCACGAGCTCGCCGGCATTCAGGCGGCGCGCGCTGTCTTCATAGTGCCAGCGATTGCCCATCGGACCCGACGCGACGATTGCGGGGTAGGCCGCGCTCTGCAGCCCGTGTTTCAGCATCCAATGCGTGGCTTCGGCCTCCAGCTCGTACTCGAATCGCCCCGGTGTGGTGATCTCGATCGCGCGGCGGACAGCTTCCGCGCTGATGCGGCCGTTGTACCTGAGAATCTCGATCTCGCGAGGCGTCTTGATGAGCCGCAGCCGGTCGAGATGCGGCGTGACGTCTTCGACCACGTAGAACGGGAAGCGCTCGCGCAACGCGGTGACACGCAGCGCATCCTCGGTGGGGTGCTGCGCGAACGGATTGCCGAGCCGCCGTGCCGTGCTGATCGCGATGTCAACGCGTCCCTGGTTCACGGTGTCGCGCTCTGACAGCCGCGCCCAGAGGGTCTCGGTGCCCGGAGCGCTGCGGCGCCGAGCCAGGAATTCGTGCATGGCCGAGAGCGGCTGAATCGACGCGAAGCCGTACTTCCGCGCCGCATCGGGCTCCTCCAGCCAGTTTGGACCCTCGTACCGAATTTCTGTCGGGCTCAGCTTCGGCATGAAGAGGTGGGCGTCGCCGGTCGCCGCATCCATCACGAGCGCCGCGTTCAGCGCCTCGTTGCCGGTGAGGTAGAAAAAATCGTTGTCCTGACGGAATCGAAGGCCCGACGTCGGGGCGGTCGCGCCAAACATCACGAGCGTCCCCCGCTCGAGCGCGCTGGCGAGGCGTTGCCGTCGCGCGGCGAACTCCTCCGGCGCATACCCCATCCGCTCGGCGCTCGGCGTGGTTGCCCAGATCACCCACAACACGACGACGAGGCGCGTCAGCCGCAGCCGGGTAGTGGCTATCGCCGCAACGTCACGCAGAGCCATTCATCTTCCTCCGTCCGCGCTGCGGCCGTGAACGCCGAGTACGCCTCGAGCACGTCCGCTTCTTCGGTCCGCATGAACCCACTGAGAATGACGTACGCGCCGGTCGCCGACAGGTCGTGAAGTCGTGGGGCCGCATCCCGGAGCAGGGCGCCCGTGAGATTCGCGAGGACCACATCGAACGGCTCGAGCGACACGGAACGCACGTCGACGTGACGCAGTATGACGTCGGCGCCGGGGTTCAGCAGGACGTTGTCCTGCGCGGCGCGAAACGCGTCCGGGTCGTCGTCTATTCCCACGACGTGCGCCGCGCCAAGGCGGCTGGCGGCGATCGCCAGCAGCCCCGATCCGGTGCCCACGTCCACGACGCGGCGACCCTGCAGGTCGATCTGCTGAAGCGCCGCCAGACAGAGCCTCGTCGTCGCGTGGTGCCCGGTACCGAATCCCATCGACGGACGAATGACGATGACGAGCGGCTCTACACTCCCTCTGTGCGGCACATCCCAGGGAGGCGCAACGATGGTGTTGCCAATTTGTACGGCGCGCAGGCTCGCCTGAGACTTGGCGACCCAGTCTTCGTCCGGCACATCCAGTTGACGTATGACCGTCTGAGGAAACTGAAGCGAGAGCGCTCGCGCAGCGGCGCTGCGGTCGGCCTCGCTGCTGAAGAACACCCGCCAGGCGTCCGGCTGTGTGGTTTCGTCGATGGCGGCGATCTGATAGTCGAGCAGCGCAGCCTGAAAGAGGTCGGGGTGCTGCAGCGGACCTACTTCGAGGGCGGGCCAAGTCCGCATCGGTTAGCCAAAGATGTCCTTGACGCGATCGAACAGGCCCTTTTCGCCGTGCTCGCTGACCGGCGTCGGTTCGAATTTCTCCGGCGGAAGCGACGCCGCCAGCTGCTCGAGTATTTTTTTCTGCTCGCGTGTGAGCTTCTTTGGCGTGACAATCGTGACCGTCACCAGGAGATTGCCGCGCCCCCGCCCGCTGACATCGGGCATGCCGCGGCCGCGCAGGCTGAACATGGTGCCGCTCCGCGTGCCTTCGGGCACCTGGAACGCTTCTTCGCCTTCGAGCGTGGGAATCCTGATTTCTCCACCGAGCGCCAGCGTCGTGAAGTTCAACGACACCTCGCAGTAGAGGTCGTTGCCGTCCCGCTGAAAGTACGGGTGGTCCTGAACGTGGATCACCACGTAGAGGTCACCAGCGGGTCCGCCCGACGGTCCCGCTTCGCCTTCGCCGCTCAGACGCAGGCGCTGACCAGTGGCGATTCCTGCTGGAACCTTCACCGTGAGCTTGCGCTCCTTCTGCACACGACCGGCACCGCGGCAGGTGGTACACGGCTTATTGATGATCGAGCCGGTTCCGCGGCAGGAGCCGCACGTGCGCGCGAACGTGAACGGGCCCTGCTGCAGTCGAATCTGCCCGCGCCCCTGGCACTGGGGGCACGTCGACGGCTTCGACCCGGGCGCCGCGCCGCTGCCGTGGCAGGTGCCGCACGTTTCCTGTCGCGGTATCTGGACGGTCGTTTCCGTCCCCTTGGCCGCCTCGTCGAAGGAAATCTCGAGGTCGTACCGGAGATCCGAACCGCGCTGGGGTCCGCGGCGACGTGTCCCTCCGAACATATCGCCGAATCCGAACATGTCTCCGAGGCCGCCGAGAATGTCCTCGAAGCCGTTGAAGACAGTGGGGTCGAAGCCGCCGGTGGCGGCGGTGCCAAGGCCGGCATGACCAAAGCGGTCGTACATGTGGCGCTTGTCGCTGTCGGCGAGCACCGCGTACGCTTCGGCGCCTTCCTTGAACTTGTCCTCGGCCTCCTTGCTGCCAGGATTGCGGTCGGGGTGGTACTTGAACGCGAGCTTGCGATAGGCGCTCTTGATCTCCTGATCGGTCGCCTGCCGCGACACGCCAAGCACTTCGTAGTAGTCGCGCCTGCTCACGCCTTCGCCACCTTCACCATCGCCGGCCGCAGGAGCCGGTCGCCCAGCTTGTAGCCACGGCGGAATTCTTCCACGACCTCGCCTTCGCGGTGGTCGGGGCTGACCTCGTGCGTGACTGCCTGGTGAACGAGCGGATCGAAATCGGCGCCGACCGATTCAATGACGGTGACGCCGCGCCTTCGTAGCAGGTCCATCATCTGGCGATGGATCAGCTCGACGCCTTGGCGATACGCGTCGGGATCGCTCCCGGCAGGTGTCTCCAGCGCACGCTCCAGATTGTCGATGATGGGCAGCAGATCTTCGACCGCGCTGGCTACGGCCGCGTCGGCCTGATCCCGGCGATCGCGGTCGATCCGCTTGCGATAATTGTCGAACTCTGCCGCAAGGCGCAGCAACCGATCCTGCAGCGCCTCCTTCTCGCGCGTGAACTCGGCCAGCAGGTCTGTCTTCCCAGCTGGACCTTTACCTGCAGCCGCTTCGGCCGACGCATCCACCTTCGCGGCTGAACCTCTGTCCGCAGCCGCTTCGGCGGACACGTCGGCCGGGTCGTCCACCGCTTCGGCCGCCGTGGATCCCTTGTCGACGTCATCATCGTCGAATGGATGTGCCATCGCTAATGCGTTGTGCGCAGCACGCGCGACACTGCCTGGGTGGTGCCGTCGACAACGTCGATCGCGCGCGAGTAATGCATGCGCGTGGGGCCGATCACTCCGACCGTCCGAATGCTGGTACCGTCGACGGCTGTGGACGCAATCAGGCTGAACGGCCGCAGGCGCGGCGCGGCATGTTCCGCGCCGATGACCACAGTGAGCCCGGGCCCGTCGATGTACTGATTGAGCAGATGCACCATCCGCTCCTTTTCCTCCATCATTTCGAGCAGTGCTCGCAGCGTCGCAAGCGACACCCCAGGTTGTGCACCGCTGCCAAGCAGGGACGCGGCGCCTTCCACGTGGAACGTATGCTGCCTGGGCATGTCGGCAAGCGTGGAATGGGCAAGCCTGAGCGCGCGGGCGAGCAACTGGTCGTAGAGAATCCGCTCCTGCTGCAGCCGCGCCGACACGGCCTCGCGGACGTCCAGCAGCGGCAGACCGGCGAACTCGGTGTTCAGGTAGTTCCCTGCATGCACGAGGTCGTCGGGATGGACGTCCTCCCCGGTATCGATGACCTTCTGCGTGATCTGGCTTCCGCGCGAAATCACGACGACCAGCACGCGCGAGCCGCCGAGCGCCACGAACTCGATGCGTTGCAGAATTGCGGCCGGGTCTCCGCACAATGCGAAGCCGACGTGACGTGCGGCGCGCGACACCAGATGCGACGCGCTTGCAAGTAGGTCATCCATCATCGGCGAGCGTTCCGCCTGCTCGCGGAGCCGCGTTTCAACCTCGGCTGACGGACGAATCCGCTTGCGTCCCTCCAGCAGCAGGTCCACGAACACGCGATAGCCGCGATCGGTCGGCACACGACCGGCGGACGTATGCGGCTGGTGAACGTACTCCGCTTCCTCGAGCTGTGCCAGGATGTTGCGGACGGTTGCGGACGACACACCGAGCCCGCTCCGTCGCGCGAGGACCTGCGACGCGACTGGCTCGCCGGTATCGACATGTTCGCGGACGAGCGTAGCCAGGAGCCGACGCGATCGTTCAGGGAGTTCGTGGGAACCCATTGCCTGTCAAACGCTTAGAGCGTTTTTTCATTATAGCCCAGGGTGCTCAACGGTCTTGGACTGCTATGTTCCTCCAACGAGAGCTTTGTCCCCATGGACTGACAGCATAGCGGTCCCAGCGCGCACAGCGCGCCAAAGAGACACTGCCCGACCAGCCAAGGGCTCCGCGTCCCCGTCGCCAATTTGAGTGATATCAAGGGCGTGGCCCTTGGCTGGTCGGTGGAACGCGATAGAGATAGACGCGCCGGCTCGCGAGCAGAAGAGGCGGGTCGTCGAGCCACGACACATCGGCGACCGGCGAATAACGCGCCCTGAAGACGTCTCGCTCTAGCCGTACGAGTCGGCGCCACCGGCGGCAAAGGTGCCGAACCGTATCCCGAGAACAGCGGTGAGGAACGCCAGCGCGCGCGCGAGGCGCTTCAAGTCAGCGTTTGGCGAGTGCGCCGTCCCAGCGCATGCTGACGGCGGCCACGGTGGGCTCGCTGATCTTGCCGTGCTTCACAGCAATGAGCTCGGCAACGATGCTGACGGCGATTTCCTGCGGCGTGATGGCGCCGATATCGAGACCGATCGGGGCGTGGACGCCTTCGAGCGAGTCGGCAGCGACTCCTTCTTCGAGCAGTGCATCGAAGATGCGCTTCACTTTGGCTTTGCTGCCGATGAGACCGCGGTAGCGCAGCGGCCTCGCCGCAAGGACGCGCATCGCGTCGAGGTCGTGGGTGTGACCGCGCGTCACGATCACGGTGTACGCCGTTGGCGGAAGCTGGCTTCGCTCCAGCCATGTCGGAATGTGGTCGACGATGACGTCGATCCCGCCGCCGAACCGCTCGGTGTTCGCGAACTTTTCGCGGTCGTCGATCACGTGCACCTGGAACCCGACCTCGTACGCCATCTTGGCGACGAAGTAGCCGACGTGACCGGCGCCGAACACGAACAGCTCCGGCGAGGGTTCGACCGGTTCCACGAACACTTCCATCTGCCCTCCGCAGACGAGGCCTGTTTCCTGCGCGAAGTCGTCATTGAGGTCGAATTTCAGCTTGATGGGCTTGCGGCTCTTGATGGCCTCGCGCGCCTTCCAGAATGCCTCGTTCTCGTAGCAGCCGCCCCCGATGGTGCCCACAGTGCGCCCGTCGGCATACACGAGCATCTTCGCGCCGACGCGCTGCGGCGTGGAGCCGGTCGAGGAGACGATGGTGACCAGCGCCACCTCGTCACCGCGCTGGAGAGCGTCGTTGAGGGCGGCAAAGACCTCCTGGTTCATTACCAGGAATTATAGTACCGGAGGGCTACGGCGCGGGGGCTTGTTTCAGAGCCGGCCGACTGTGAGCGTCGCGATCGGCGAAGTACAAAAACGCCGCAGCCGCTGTGCAGACCTAGTCCCGTCCAACTCCGTTGGGAGCATCTTCGCTCACGATGCGACAGTCGTCGAGCGGCTGCGAGCGTTTTTCCGCGGCGCGAATCGGAGGCCGGCTTGAAACAAGCCCCCGCGCCGATTACCAACGGTGCAGCTCGCAGTACTCCGTGGGTTCGGTGCCAGACAGGAACGCCTCGCCATACACCCGCGGGCAGCCGGGGAGCGCGAGCTTGCCGGTGTCGCGGTCGATCTCGGCAAACGTGATGCCCCCTGGGACGTCGAACTCGATGCTCGGCCGTCCCGCCAGCGCGTTCTTCATGAACTGCGTCCAGATCGGGAGCGCGGCCTGCGTGCCCGTCAGCGACATCGGCTGATTGTCGTCGAGGCCGACCCAGACGACCGTCAACAGCTCCGGCGTGAAACCGACGAACCACGCATCGCGCAGATCGTTCGTAGTGCCGGTCTTTCCGGCCGCATCGAGGGCGAACCCGGCAGCGCGCGCGCCGGCTGCCGTCCCCTCGTTCAGCACGCTGCGCAGCATGTTGGTCACGAGAAACGTCGTGTCGGGACGCGCGGCGCGTCGGAGCGTCGGGTCTTTCGGGCGGACATCGCCTCTGGCGGTCTGGATGTGCTGAATGGCTGTGAGCGGACGGACGCTCCCCTCGTTGACGAACAGCGTGTACGCTTGCGCCACCTCGAGCGGCGTCAGCTCGAAGACGCCAAGCGTGATGGCGGGCACCGCCTTCGGCGCGGTGCCAACGCCGACGCGCCGCCAAAGCGCGGCGACGCGATCGAACCCTACGGCTTCCCCGACGTGGATGGTACCGAGATTCCGCGACATGGCGAGGGCCCGGCGCCACGTGATTTCGCCGTCATACTCGTCGTAGTTGCGCGGTTCCCAGACTTGATCGTCGAAGGTGAAGGTTGTGGGCTCGTCGACCGTCATCGACGCCGGCGTGAAGTCCGTGCGCCCTTCCTCTGCGGCCCGCTCGAACGCCGCCAGATACACGAAAGGCTTGAACACGGACCCGGGTTGACGACGGGCGGTGACCGCGCGGTTGTATTGCGACTGGTTGTACGAGCGGCCGCCGACCATCGCGAGAATCTCGCCGCTGCGCGGGTCCACGGCGATGAGGGCCGCCTGCGCGGCCGCGGCGAGACGGCGTCGCGCGAGCAGACGGTCGACGTTGGCCAGCCCGTTGCGCACCGCGTCGAGCGCCGCGCGCTGGAGGTTGAGGTCGAGCGTGGTGAAGACGTCGACCTGGCCGGCCTGCGCCGTGACGCCCGGAAACGCCTGAGCGACCTGTTCGCTGACCATGTCGACGAAATAGGGCGCCTCGTTGTCGACCGCGCGCGCCACCACCTGAAGTCGTTCATGCGACGCGCGCGCCGCTACGTCGGGTGCGATGAATCCCTCGTCGGCCATCGCTTGCAGCACGACATTGCGCCGCTCGATGGCGCGTTCCTGGCGGGCGAACGGCGACCGCGTTGCGGGGCTTTGAATGACGCCGGCAATGAGCGCGGACTCGCTCAGCGAGATATTTGCGACGTCCTTCCCGAAGAACAGGCGCGCCGCCTCCGCAACCCCGTGTATGGCAAACGATCCGCGCTGGCCCAGGTAGATGTCGTTCAGGTACAGCTCGAGGATTTCATCCTTCGACGCACGCCGTTCCAGCACGAGCGACATAAGCGCCTCGCGCAGCTTTCGTCCGTACGAGCGCTCGCCGGCCGAGAGTTCCGCGTTGAATTCGTCGGCGAGAAAAAACATGCGCGCGAGCTGCTGCGTGATGGTGCTGTAGCCCACCAGATTGGTGTTGTCACCGAACACGTTCGCCACAGCGGCCGCGACAATGCGAATCGGATTGATGCCGGGATGCGAGTAAAACCCCTGATCTTCGACGGCGAGCACCGCCTGCTGCATGTATTTCGGGATGGCCGACAGCGGTACGCTGCGGCTCTTCTCCCGGCCACCGCTGCTCATGAGCGCCGTCAGCAGCGGTGCGTCGAGCTGGACGGAGTCGCGCCGGGCACGGCCCACGTCGATGCGCCGGATGCCGCCGCCGAACGACACTCGAACGACCCCGTCGCCATCGTCGCTCGAACGCGGCTTGATGGTGATCGCGTCGCGCTCGACGGTGAATTCGCCAGGCGCGTCGGCCCGCTGGCGCTGCGCGTATCCCAGGTCGTTGAGCCGCCCGACGAGATCCTGGCGCGAGAGCGCCTGCCCTCGCCAGAGGACGACCGGCCGCGCGTAGACGCGTGGCAACGTGTGTTCGCGCTCGCCGTGCAGGCGCTCGTCGATGAGTCGTGAAAACGAGATGTAGTAGTAGGCGAGTGTTGCCGACGAGGCGATGACCAGGAGTCCTGCGGCCAGCAGGCTGTACCGCACCCAGCGAGGCCGTGCCTTGGTTGTGCGCGTCAAATCGTCATGACCCAGTGGGTGCCTTGATCCAGGGGAAGGCCGTCCATCAGCCGATCCACGAGACCAAGGCCGTACTTGTTGAGAAAATATGCGAACCCCAGCGCTCGTTCCTGTGGGCGGCCGCCAGGAAACGCCTGCGCCTGCGCATGTTTGAACTGCCGCCGTATGGTCTCGTCTCTGCGCTTCATGGCCTGAACGATCTTGGCGTGCAGCTTTTTCAGATCGTCCTGCATACGACCCGACGCCGATCGCGCCGCTCCCTCGAGCGTTGTATCGAGCTGTGCGACCGCTCGCGACAGCGTCTCCATGCGCTCGCTGACCGCGCGCACCGCCTCGTCCATGGACATTGTCACGGCAGGCGGGATTTGTGTCTCGAGCAGCTGATTGAGCGCGCCCTCGTCCTGCGGCCGCAGCGATTCGAGCGGCACATCATGGCGCGCAAGGAACCGCATGGCATTCGAGTCGACGATCGTCGCCGTGGCGCGCTGATACATGAGCGGCATCGGCACGCCGAAAGCGTCGTACACACCGCGGAGCTGGGCGAGGTAGGCCAGCTCGCTCGGCCCGGCCACGTATCCGGCCGTTGGAAACAACGTGTCCTGGACGAGCGGCCGCAGCAGCACGTTGGGGCTGAATTCAGCCGGCTGCGTCTTCACGCGGGCCAGCCACGTCTGCGCTTCGTCTGCGCGGATTGGGGCCCGCATGCCGTCGAGGTGAAAGAGCGCCGCCTGGTCTTCGAGCGGCGTCACCTGCGCGTGATACCCCCGCGCAATCAGTTGCGCCCCCGCCTCGGACGCCAGTCGCGAGGTGGTGCCGACGTGCTCGATCTCGCGGGCGAACAGCGGCGCGGCAAATGGTTTCGCGGCAGGGTCGGACGAATCGAACACGACCAACCCGCGCGGGCCGAGGATCGATTCAAGCCAACGGCCGAACGCGTCCGCCATGCCCGCACCGGGCTTGTACGCAGCGCGTAATCCAGCGAGCAGCGAAGCCGTGAATTCCGTCGGCTGCAGCAGCGGCGTCAACCCGTCGATCGCCGTCCGCACCGAGTCGTCCAGACGAACGCGCGCGACAGGCCCCACACCCGCTCCGGGCGGTGTTCCAACTGTCACCTCGGCGAAGTTGAGGTTGCCGTCCAGCACGCCGCACGATCGGACTTCATCCCAATCGTGGTCCTCGGCATCGATCCAGAAGACCGCGACAGTCGGTACGCTGTGCTCCTCGGCCACGCGTTCCGCGAGCTGAATCGCCGTCAGCGCTTTGAGCAAGGTGAACAACGGGCCGCCAAAGAGTCCCGCCTGCTGGCCCGTGACGATGGCGATGCTCTGTGCGTCGCGCAGGCGCGCCGAAGCCGCGACAGCTTCCGGCGGCGCGTTCCGGCGCTGCTGCTGACCCTGCACGACGTCCGTGATGCCGGCGCGCTCGCGCGGATGACGCCGCGTGCGCTCGATCGCATCACGCCATGCCGACGGCTCTGCCGGGTTCCCTCCAAAGAAATCGGCCACGCGCCCGTACTCGAAGGCGTAATCGGCGGCGAGCCGCTTGATCCACGGAAACCGGCGAATCTCGATGGGAAGACGGCTCGATGTCCCTGAGAGCCCTGTTTGCGAGAGCACCGGACGCTACTGTCGCAGAGCGTTGCGCGCAGTGTCAAGGCAACGTCATGGTCCACGTAACACGTTGATGGCGCTAGAGTTCACATGTTAGGATCCACGAACCCGATCACGCCTTCGCGCGGTTCGGGTCGTTTCGCGGCCCGACCGAGCCAGTCACCACTCGAGGAGTTCCGCCACTGACAGGGCACGGCTTCCAGTTCGACGCGCGCGCTGATTCGAACGAGTCGGCGCCCGAGATCGATCTGCCCTTGCATGCCAACGAGCCGGAGCAAGACATCCAACCCCCAGTTCAGCGAGGCTCGTCACCCTCCGGCCGCGGCATTGCGGCAGGCATGCTGGCGATCGGGCTGCTCACCGGGTTCGTCGGCGGCTTTCTGACCGGTCAGCGCATGGCGCCACCGCCTCTCGCGCGTGTGGCCGATGTGCCTCGGCCCGCTCCGGCCGACCCCATCTCGCAGACGCCGGCAACAATTACGGAGACCCCGGTGGTGGAGCTACCGGAAGCTCCCGCGAGTCCGACGCTGTCTAGTCCAGGTGGCGAGCCGGTGAGGTCCGTAGTTCCCAGTACCGCCGCGCCGGGACCAGGTAATCAACCGGAACGTCCGCAAAGTGAGGCCGCGCTCGAGCTTGCCTCGCGCCCGATTGGTGCCACGGTCTATGTGGACGACGTCCGCGTGGGCGTCACGCCGGTGACCGTCAACGGCATCAGGCCAGGCACGCGCCGCGTCCGCATGGAGTTGCCGGGGCACCTGCCGTGGACCACATCAGTCGATGTGGAGACCGGCGCACACGTTCGCATCGGAGCGTCGCTGGAATGAACGCCACACTGGCACTGGAAGACGGTTCCTGGTATCGCGGAGTCGCCGCCGGCGCCCACGGCGAGACGGCCGGTGAGGTCGTCTTCAACACGAGCATGACCGGGTACCAGGAAGTGCTCACGGATCCGTCGTACTCCGGACAGATCGTCACGATGACGGCCCCTCAAATCGGCAATTACGGCGTAGCGCCGGGCGATGCCGAATCGCAGGCGCCGCGTGTGGCGGGGTTCATCATGCGTGAGGAATCCCCGGTCGCGAGCAACTGGCGCGCCGAAGGGACCTTGCGCGACTACCTGATCGCCCACAACATCGTCGCGATAGCCGACATCGACACACGCGCGCTCACACGTGTGCTCCGCACCGCGGGCGTCATGCGCGGGGTCATTGCGACCGGACAGGTGGACCCGGACGAGCTGGCCGAGAAGGCGCGCGCGATCCCCACGATAGAAGGGTCGGATCTCGTGCGGGGGGTCACGTGCGAGCGTTCGTACGCCTGGCGCGACCGGGCGCCCACCGCCGGCAACGCGGATCACGCGGAGTTCGGTCTTCCGCCGGCACGTCGTGCCTCGAGGCGGTTGTGCGTCGCGGCGTACGACTTTGGGGTCAAATGGAACATCCTGCGACGACTCGACGCGTACGGCTGCGACGTGCAGGTGTTTCCTGCCGATGCGCCCGCCGCGGATCTCCTCGCGGCCGGTCCGGACGGTATTTTCCTGAGCAACGGTCCTGGCGATCCGGCGGCGTTGACCTATGCCATCGACAACGTCCGCGAGCTCGTCAACGCCGACACGCCGCCCATGTTCGGAATCTGCCTGGGCCACCAAATCCTCGGCCTCGCAGTCGGGGGCCAGACATTCAAGTTGAAGTTCGGTCATCGCGGCGCAAACCACCCGGTGAAGGAACTGAGTTCCGGGAAGGTTGAAATCACGTCGCAGAATCACGGCTTCGCCGTCGACCCGAACTCCCTTCCTGCAGACGTACGCGTGACGCACTTGAATCTGTACGACGGCACCGTGGAAGGGTTCCGGCACACGACAAGGCCGATTTTCTCGGTGCAGTATCATCCCGAGGCGTCGCCCGGACCGCACGATGCCGACTACCTCTTCCAGCGATTCCTCGAGTCGATGGAAAAACGCTGAACGCAGTAATTCAACATGCAAAATTCAAAATGCAAACATCGAGGTTCAACCGTGCAGCGTTTGCATTTGGCATCTTGAATTTTGCATTACGATGACACCGTATTGATGCCCAAGCGCACTGACATCAAACGAGTCCTCGTCATCGGCTCTGGACCGATCGTCATCGGGCAGGCGTGCGAGTTCGACTATTCAGGTACGCAGGCGTGCAAGGCGCTGCGGGCGGAAGGTCTCGAAGTCGTGCTCGTGAACAGCAATCCCGCCACCATCATGACCGACCCGGAGATGGCCGATCGCACCTACGTAGAGCCGCTGACGCCGGAGATGGCGGAAGCGATCATCGAGAAGGAGCGGCCTGACGCGGTGCTGCCGACGGTTGGCGGACAGACGGCGCTCAACCTGGCGGTGGCGCTGGCCGAGCGCGGCACCCTGGCAAAGCGCGGCATTCGCCTCATTGGCGCGTCCATCGAGGCGATCAAGGTTGCGGAGGACCGCCTGCTCTTTCGCGACGCCATGCGCGAGATCGGCATCGAGGTGCCGACGAGCGGCATCGCCAAGACGCTCGATCAGGCGCTGTCAGTCGTCGACGAGGTCGGTTTCCCGGCCATCATCCGCCCGTCATTCACCCTGGGCGGCGTTGGAGGCGGCATCGCGTACAACATCGAGGAGTTCCGCGAGCTGGCCGGCCGTGGGCTCGACCTCAGCCCGGTGCACGAGATTCTGGTCGAGGAGTCGGTCATCGGGTGGAAGGAGTTCGAGCTCGAGGTGATGCGCGACGTCGCAGACAACTTCGTCGTGATCTGCTCGATCGAGAACGTCGATCCAATGGGCGTGCACACTGGCGACAGCGTTACCGTGGCGCCCGCGCTGACGCTGACGGACAAGGAATATCAACGCATGCGCGACATGGCGCGGCGCATCATCCGTCGGGTTGGGGTCGAGACCGGCGGGTCGAACATTCAGTTTGCGATCGATCCCGAGAGCGGGCGGATTGTGGCGATCGAAATGAACCCGCGCGTCTCGCGGTCGTCCGCCCTGGCGTCCAAGGCGACCGGTTTTCCGATTGCGAAGATTGCCGCCAAGCTGGCTCTTGGCTACCACCTCGACGAGATTCCCAACGACATCACGCGTCTCACTCCGGCTTCCTTCGAGCCCACGATCGACTACGTCGTCGTCAAGTTCCCACGGTGGAACTTCGAGAAGTTCCCGCAGGCCGATCGGACGCTCACGACGCAGATGAAGTCGGTGGGGGAGGCCATGGCGATTGGCCGCACGTTCAAGGAAGCCTTCCTCAAGGCCGTGCGATCCCTGGAGCTTGGCAAATTCGGCAGTCTCTTTCCGACTGCCCCAGACGACGCCTCGGACGATGCCGAGGATGAAACGGCACTGCGCAAGCGCCTTCTCGTCCCGAACGATCGACGGATGTGGGCCCTCTTCCGTGCGCTGCGCCGAGGCTGGACCGTGGAGACGCTGAACGAGCTGACGAGGATCGACCCGTGGTTCCTGCAGCAGTTTGCAGAAATCGAGGCGCTCCGCCGGATGGCGGCGCTTGGCGAATTCCGCGCCATGTCGCCCGATCTGCTCCGGACGCTCAAGCGCGCCGGTTTCAGCGACGCCGAGATCGCGGCCGTCCACGGCGTCGGCGAAGACCTGGTGCGACAGCGGCGGATGGAAGAGGGGCTCGTCACGGCGTACAAACGGATCGATACCTGTGCAGCGGAGTTCGAGTCGTTCACGCCGTACATGTATGGCACTTACGAGCAGGCCTGCGAGGCCGACCCGACCCTGCACAAGAAGGTCGTGATCCTCGGCAGCGGTCCCAACCGCATTGGGCAGGGGATCGAATTCGACTATTGCTGCTGCCATGCCGTCTTCGGCTTCCGTGAGGAGGGTTTCGAGACGGTCATGGTGAACTGCAATCCCGAAACGGTATCGACCGACTACGACACGGCGGACCGTCTCTATTTCGAGCCGCTGACGTTCGAGGACGTCATGGCGATCATCGAACGGGAGCGCAGCGGCGGCGGGAGCGTCTCGTGCGTCGTCCAGTTCGGCGGCCAGACACCGCTCAAGCTCGCGCTGGCGCTTCAGGAAGCGGGTGTGCAGATTCTCGGCACGTCGCCCGATTCGATCGACCTTGCGGAAGACAGGCGGCGCTTCTCGCAGCTCCTGTGGGACCTGGGCGTGCCCCAGCCGTCCAGCGGAACCGCCATTTCACGCGAGGAAGCGCGCGAGGCGGCCGAGCGCATCGGCTATCCCGTCGTGGTGCGTCCGTCATACGTGCTCGGCGGGCGCGGCATGGCCATCGTGTTCGACGCGGGCGCGCTCGATCGCTACATGATCGGCGCCGTCGACGTGTCCCACGATCGGCCCGTGCTGATCGATCGGTTCCTCGAGGACGCGTTCGAGTTCGACGTCGACGCCGTGGCCGATGCGTCGGGCGCCGTCGTCATCGGCGGCATCATGGAGCACATCGAGGAGGCAGGCATTCACTCGGGCGACAGCTCGTGCGTGGTGCCTCCGTTCATGGTGGCCGAGCGGCACCTTGTGACGATACGCGATTACACGCGACGGATCGCTCGAGCGCTCAAGGTGGTCGGCCTGATGAACATTCAGTACGCCATCAAGGACGACACGGTCTACGTGCTCGAGGTGAATCCACGGTCGTCACGCACGGTCCCCTACATCTCGAAGGCGACGGGCGTCCCGCTGGCCAAGATTGCCGCTCGCATTTCCGCCGGCAAGACACTGGCCGAGCTCGGGTTGGTCGAGGATCTCGAGGTCCACGGCGTCTTCGTCAAGAGTCCTGTCTTCCCATGGGTGCGGTTCCCCGGAGTGGATACGATTCTCGGCCCCGAGATGAAGTCGACGGGCGAGGTCATGGGATGCGCCGAGAACTTCGGCGCGGCGTTCGGCAAGGCGATGATGGGCGCCGCCCAGCGGCTCCCCGAGACGGGGTGCGTCTTCATCAGCGTCAACAACAGCGACAAGCAGACCGTACTTCCGATTGCGCGCGACCTGGCGCAGCTTGGATTTGCGTTGACCGCGACGCGCGGCACCGCGGCGTTTCTGCGAGCACACGGCATCGACGTCGACGTGGTCTACAAGGTCAACGAAGGGCGTCCGAATGTCGCGGATCAGATCGTCAACAAGAAGATCGACCTCGTCATCAACACGCCGCTCGGCCGGGACTCGTTTTTCGACGATCGCTCCGTGCGGCGGGCCGCCACGATGGCCCAGGTGCCTTGCATCACCACGCTGACGGGGGCGTCGGCAGCGGTGAGCGCGATCAAGGCGCTTCGCTCGCAGACGCTGACCGTCCGGTCGCTCCAGGACTACTATGCGGGAGTGGAAGCAGGAGCGTAGAGCGAAATTCAAAATTCAGGATTCAAAATTCAAACAGTACCGGGGCGCGTGCACCAGGTACGAAGCACCAGAACGAGGTACTAAGCACCAGGCACCAAGCACCAAAGCGTCAAGGATCGTCATGCGAAAAATCCGACGACAGCGGGTGGGGTATGTGACGCTTGCCGTGTGCCTGTTCGCCGGTGTCAGCCTCGTCGCGCAAAGGTTCCGGGCAACCATCGACACCGTTCAGGTGAGCGTCACGGTGACCGACGCGAACGGCCGGCTCGTCACCGGTCTCTCCAAGGACGATTTCGAGATCTTCGAGGACGCCGTGGCCCAGCCCGTTACGGTATTTACCGACGAGCGGGTGCCGATCAGCCTCGGTGTCCTCCTCGACTCCAGCGACAGCATGCGAGGGCAGCGGATTGCCGACGCCCGTGTGGCAGTGGACCGGTTTGTGTCGATGCTGCTCGAGTCGGAAGACGAAGCGTTCGTCGCGACGTTCAATCACGCGCCCCATCTTGTTGGCCAGTGGACCAGACCACCGGCCGTCCTCAGCGGCGTGCTCGACGAGCTGTTTCCATCTGGCGGTACTGCCCTCTACGACGCGCTTGTCGCGTCGGCTTCGTATTTCGGCCGCCGCACCCATGCGCGAGCGGCGCTCGTGGTGATTTCCGATGGCGTCGATACGGCCAGCGACGTCACGCTGCGGCAGGCGAGCGACATCGTTCGGCGCTTCGAGCCGCTCGTGTACGCCATTGCCATTGATTCGCCGGGGGCCACCGCGAGCACGCGCGTGAATCCCGACGCGCTGCGCGAGATCACCGCAACCAACGGCGGCTACACGGAGGTGGTGCGGGACTCAGTCGACCTGGGGCCGGCCACCGAACGAATTGCGAACGAGCTGAACAAACAGTACACACTGGGATACGTACCTTCGAGACCGCCAGACGGCGGGTGGCGTGCGATACGGGTCCGCGTCCGGCACCAGAACTACTTCACGCGCGCCAGGCGCGGTTATTTCAGTAGGCAGTAGGCAGTAGGCAGTAGGCAGTAGCGCTTGGCGTAATTCAAAATGCAAGAGTCAAAATGCAAACCATGCGAAATGTCTAGTAATCCGGCGTTTGCATTTTGCATTTTGCATCCGGAATTCAGGTTAACGCTGGCTCCGCAGCACGCTGGCGTTGCGCGCCGCGACGACCGCAGCCACCGCGTTGGAGGCGACCAGGACGGCGATTGCTGCCATCTTGTTGTTCTTCTTCTTCCAGAGATGTTCTGCGGCGAGGATCGTGCCGAGCGTTGCGGAGGCCTTGACGGCCCAGAAGGCGCTCTGGTTGCCGACGACCTGTTGCATCAGGGGGTTCGCTTCGCTGGCTCCCTGCGCGAGGGCCTGCCGCGTCGAGTAGATGTCGAACACCTGCAGGGCGGCATAGCTGACATACAAGGCAGGAAGTACTGAGGGGCGTGACAGGCCGTTGCCGACCATGACGGCGGACCTGATGTCCACGGGGGCGACGGCCGGGCTCGCCGATGCATCCGCGGCGTAGGCGGGCATCGCCGAAACGGTGAGCGTCAGGACGATCAGAGCGGCAACGGTGCGGACCATGTGAAGCCCCTTTCAAATCCGCCGCGAATCAGCGCGGCAACGCCATCCGTCGTAGCGAATCTGATGCCGACTCGACCATTTCTGTAATTCGTTGAAACAAAATGGGTTAATGGAATTACATGTGCGGGGGAGGGGGTGTGCGGCGGGCGCTCGGGGGTGTGCGCTCGGGGGTGCGCACAGCGTGCGCGCTATCGAAGGCCGAAGGAGTCCAGGCGCCGATACAAGGCGCGCCGGCTGATGCGCAGAATGCGGGCCGCGGCCGACCGGTTGCCGCCAACCCGCTGTAAAGCCTGCTCGACGGTTTGTCTGTCCAGCTCAGGCCCCTCCTCAGGTTCCGCGGACCGCGGCTGAGGGGCCGTCGCAACGACGGGCGGCCGACCGGCGTTCCCGAGCACCGACAGCAGCTCCCGCTCGTGCAATATTCGCCCGTCGCTCAGTATGCAGGCGCGTTCGATCACGTTCCGCAGCTCCCGGACATTGCCCGGCCATGGCGCGTCGTGCAGCACGCGCTCGGCGCCCGGACTCACCCCGGCCAGCGGCTTTCCGAACCGTGCGGCGAACTCCTTGATGAACGCCGCCGTGAGATACGGGATGTCGTCGCGCCGGTCGCGCAGCGGAGGCAGCTGGATCTCGATGACGTTCAGCCGGTAGTACAGGTCCTGCCGGAACCCGCCCACCGCGACCTCGTTGATGAGACGCCGATTGGTGGCTGCGATGATGCGCACGTCCACGCGTTTCGACTCGCTCGCTCCGACGCGCTGAACATCGCCGTACTCGATGACGCGGAGCAGTTTTGCCTGCACCGCAAGCGGCAGCTCGCCCACTTCGTCCAGGAAGAGCGTACCCCCATCGGCCAACTCGAAGAGGCCGGCCTTGGCTTCCACCGCACCTGTAAACGCGCCTCGTGTGTGTCCGAACAGCTCGCTCTCGAAGAGTGTCTCCACGACAGCCGAGCAGTTGAACGCGATGAACTTCCGGTCGTGCCGGGGCCCCAGCTTGTGCAGCGCGCGCGCGACCAGCTCCTTGCCGGTTCCGGTCTCGCCGATGACGAGCGCCGTTCGGGCGTGCGGCGCCAGACGCCGGATCAGATCGAACAACTCCTGCATTCCCGGGTCGCGGCCGATCATGCCGCAGAATTCGATGCGGCTGGCCAGCTCGCTGTCGGCGGCCATGAGCCGCTGCCGCCGCTCGATGCTGTAGCGAACCGTGGTGAGCAGCTCGCCGAGCCGCTCGAAATCGAGCGGTTTCCTCAGGTAGTCGAGTGCACCGAGCTTCACTGCCTCGATTGCTGATTCGACGGTGGCATCGCCGGTCATCAGGATGACCTGGCATTCGGGGTCGACCTCGCGGATGATCCGCAGGATGTCGAGCCCGCCGACCTCCGGCATGTTCCTGTCGAGGAGGGCGGCGTCGGGCTTCAGCGTGGCCAGCTGGGCCAGAAGGGCGCGACCGCCTTCGTGCGTGATGACGTCGAATTCCTCTCGTTCCGCGAAACGCTGCACCAGGGCGCGTATGCTCGGCTCATCGTCGACGACGAGCAGACGGGGACGCCGATCAGCCATTGCGGGTCATCGCATCCTGTTGTGCAGCTGCGGTAGCAGCGCGATGGCCGCGTGCCCCGCCTTGTGCATCTCCAGGACGTCTGCGCGCTTCGAGTCGCCTTCGGGCAGTTCCCGGAGGAGAAGGTCGCAGAATCCGACGATGGCGGACAGGTGGTTCTGAAATGCGTGCAAGAGAGGATCGTGCCTAACGATCACGTCGGCCGGGGAGGACTTGGTCATTAGCTCATCGATGCGCGTGGCGCGGGGTTTTGGTCGAATGTTTCGGCGCGGCCAGTGTAGCGCAGGGCGATCGGAGAAACGCCAAGAAACGCTAGGAAATTCGTGATGACATAAGGCATCTCGAACTGACGGCATGATGAAACATGTGTCTCTCTGTTCGTATACACGCCTGTAGCTGACAGTAGCGATTCGTGAAAAACGGCCATCTCGCTGCGCGCGGGTGTAGGCCGTTTTAGCAACCCGCCGCCGTAAGTCGTTGCCAGTCGCCGCTCCATCGAGGCGGTCGCGATTGCAACGCGAATCGACGTGGCAACGGTCGGACTGCTGCCCGCGCTGGCGCTCGTATCGGGCGCGGTGTGCGGACTCCGCTGGGACGCGCAGTGGCTGACAGCGTGGCTGGTCCCGCTGGCCATCGCTGGCTGGATTGCCTGGTGCGTCGACCGCGTCCGCCGCTTCATCGTACTCACCCTCATTTGCGGTTTCTTCTGCGCGGCCGCGACACTGGCGGCCGATGCGCGCGACCGGGCGGTGCGCACGCCCCTCCGCGCGGTGCTGGATCGCGAGATCGGCGGCTTCGCCATGGACACGCCTGGCGCGGGCGCCAGACACGATCCAATCGCTATTCGGGCGGTGCTGGTCGAGGACGGGGCGCAACAGGGCGACTTCACCACGCTGCGTGCTGTCGTCGTGGCGGTTCGCTTCGGCGGCGAATGGCGATCGACGGACGGGGGACTCACCCTGACTGTTGGTGGTCATCCATCGCAGGAACAGATCGTCGAGTGGCGGGCGGGTCGCACGATTGAGGCATTCGCGACCTTTCGCCGCCCGTCGCGCTACCTCAACGACGGCGTCCCCGATTTCGAACGTCAGCTCGCCCTCGACGGGACGACGCTGTTTGGATCCGTCAAGAGCGGACAGCTGGTTGAAGTCCGATCGGTGGGTGGCTTCGGGCAAGAGATCGCGGGACGCCTGCGGCTCCACGTGCGCCGGAGCGTCGAGCGGTGGATAGCCCCGCACGACCAGCTTTCGGCGGCCATCGTCGCCGCTGTGCTGATTGGAGACCGTACGGGTCTGCCTGACGACATACGCGTGCGCCTGCAGGCGGCGGGAACCTATCACGTCATCGCGATTTCTGGCGGGAACATCGCGATCCTGGCGGCGCTGGTGCTCGGCGCGCTGTGTGTCTGCGGGATCACCGGCCGCGCCGCTGCTCTGGTGACCGTTGTCGTGCTGGTGGCGTACGCGCACGTGGTGACGGCCGGCGCATCGGTGTGGCGCGCCACGCTCATGGCGCTCATCTATTTCTGCGCGCGGCTGCTGGACCATCGGAGTCCGCCGTGGCATGCAATTGCATTGGCTGCAGCTATCGTCATCTGCGCGCGCCCCCTGGACGTGCGAGACGTCGGATTCATTCTGACGTTCGGCGCCACGGCCGCTCTTCTCGAGGCGGCTCGAAGGACGTCGGCGACATCGCGTCACCACATCGCAAAGTGGCTGATCGCGTCGCTCGCCGCCTCAATGGCGGCCGAGGTGGCGCTGCTCCCGGTGAGCGCATGGACGTTCTCGCGTGTGACGAGCGCAGGCCTCGTGCTCAATCTCGTCGCGGTTCCGTTGATGGGACTCGTCCAAGTGAGCGGCATCGCTGTCTCTCTCCTGAACGGAGTCGAAACGATAGCCCGGCCAGCGGGCTGGGCCGGTCACGTCGCCGCTGCGGCACTCGTCGACAGCGCGCGCCTGGTCGATGTGGCGCCATGGCTGGCAACGCGGGTGCCTCCTCCCCATGGTCTGCTCGTGATTGCGTACTACATTGGCCTTGCGGCGGCTCTTTCAACGCGTGGTCTGGCTCGAGTGGGATGCCTTGTCCTTGTCGGGACGTCGGCTGCCGCGATATTCAGCGGTCAGCCGGCAGGCTGGTTGATCTCGGCACGGCAGTCGCCAGCGCTGCGCGTGACCGCGTTCGACGTTGGACAAGGCGACGCCACGTTGCTGGAGTTCTCTGGTCGCTCGACGCTCCTGGTCGATGCGGGCGGAACACCGTTCGGTAACGGCTCCTTCGACATCGGAAGCCGCGTTCTTTCACCCGCGCTGTGGGCGCGCGGGGTACGCGGCCTGGATGCGCTGCTGCTCACGCATGGCGACCCGGACCACATCGGCGGGGCGGCGTCGATCGTCAATGACTTCACCCCTGCGAAGGTCTGGGAGGGCATTCCCGTCGCACAACATCGCGGTTTACAGGCGGTTCTGGAGCAAGCCCGGCAGGCCCACGCCGAGCTTGCGCGGACGCTCGCGGGTGACGAGCTCTCGATCGGCGGCGCGCGCGTTCGCGTGCTGCACCCGCCGGCGCCCGACTGGGAGCGGCAGCGCGTCCGCAATGACGACTCCGTCGTGCTCGAAGTGCGTTACGGGGACGCCGCCGTGCTGCTTCTGGGCGATGTGGGCGCCGCGATCGAACGTGCGATTCTGCCGCAGCTCACCCCCGCCCGCATTCGCATTCTGAAAGTGGCCCACCACGGCAGCCGCACCTCGACATCCGCCGAGCTGGTGGAACGGTGGCGCCCCCAGATTGCCGTCATCAGCTGCGGGCGCGGCAACACCTTCGGCCACCCTGCTCCAGAGGTGCTCAGACGGCTCGAATCAATCGGTGCAGCCGTTTACAGAACGGACGTCGATGGGCAAGTGACGATCGACACGGACGGTGTGGGCGTTCGAGTCAGGACATATGTGGGAGGACAGAGATGAACCACGGGGAGCACGAAGATCACGAAGACTACGAGGAGCACGAAGGGCACGAATCACTATTCTCGCCGCGGCATCGGATGCGGCTGCCGTCGCCGCTGACGCCGCGTGCTGAACGTGTGATCACCGAAACGATTGGTTGCGCGATTCGGGTGCACCGGGCGCTTGGGCCTGGATTTCTGGAATCGATTTACCAAAAGGCAATGTACGTTGAGCTGAAGGCGAGCGGACTGTCGTATGAATCCGAGCGTCCGGTGCACGTGAAATATCGAGATGTCGAGATTGCCGGTCAACGTGTTGACTTGATAGTCGAAGGGCAGATAGTGGCCGAGTTGAAAGCCGTCGTGAAGTTGGACGAAGTGCATCGCGCGCAGCTGATTTCATATCTGCGTGCCAGCGGACTGCGAGGAGGTCTTCTCATCAACTTTCGAGTCGCTGTTCTGCGGCATGGACTGCGCAGAGTCGTCTTGTAAACCACGAAGGACACGAAGATCGCGAAGGGCATGAGTACTACCAACAGGTTTTTCGTGTGCTTCGCGTTCTTCGAGTCTTCTATGTTGTGGGCCGCTGTCAAGCTCCATCTTCACCAATGCTTGTCGTCTGTCATCCTCACGCGGGTCCGGGCACGTCTGGATCCATGACCCAGT
>Ga0209640_10001085_pt1 | contig 22547 bp, 19 predicted proteins | sample RifCSP10_1_FD_184018 | JGI IMG/M metagenome (GOLD analysis project Ga0209640, IMG submission 184018) | Soil microbial communities from Rifle, Colorado - Rifle CSP2_sed 10_1 (SPAdes) (version 2) | ecosystem: Environmental > Terrestrial > Deep subsurface > Rock core/Sediment | place: Rifle...
CCGCCACGAGCGGCGGCGCGACCGGCCATCCGAGCCCGTCGGGTCCGACGCCGGAGCCGAGTCGGAGCGGTCCGATCTCGATCCAGAAGTTCGTCGCTCCACGCGCGCGCAGCCGGGACGCCGCGCGATCGACCGACCAGCCGAGCTCGAAGGGATAGAAATCGAGCGCGCTCCCCGGCGCCACGCTGAGCGTACGCGCGCGCTCGTCGAAGCGCGCCCGGTCGCAGGCCGCGGCGCCGACCGCAGCGGCCACGGCTTCCGGGGTGGGTTGAGCGCTGACCGGCGTCCGCACCCCCCAGAGCCGGTAGACGTGGCTGCCGAGCGGACCCAGCGCGCCCTGCGTCCAGGCGCAGAAACCGAGCGTGCGGCGCACGAGCTCGGCCTGGTCCGGCGCCAGCGCGAGCGGCGAGGATCCGGCGGCCGCGGCCTCGAGGGCGCGCAGCGCCGCCGGAGCGGCTGCGAGCTCGCCGAACGCTTCGCCGATCGCCGCCTCCGCGGCCGCGGCCGCGAGGTCCCGCACCTCGATCTCGGCGCCCAGGCCGAGAGCCTCGCCCCGCATGCGCACGGGCTCGGCCGCCGCGCTGGCGGCGAGGGCGAGCGTAGCGGCGGCGGCGGCGACGGCGAGGCGAAGCGGCGGGAAGGGGGACACCACGGGCGATCCGCCGGCGATCCTATGGCTTGGCGACCACCGGGACGGGTTGATACTTTTTTGATATCAGTGTAATATTGCTCCACGGAGGTCGAATCGATGCCCAAGGAACATGGCGCGAACAGTCTGCCGGGGATCCCGATGGTGCTCGTCCTGCTGGCCGCCGAGGCCCTGCTGCTCTGGCGGGTGCTCGCCGCAGCCCGCGACCGCGAGCTCCTGGGGGTCTTGCTCGCCGTCGCCGGGATGGTCCTCTGCGTCGTGCTGCTCGTCGGGCTCTTCATGGTCGAGCCCAACCAGGCGCGGGTGCTGACGCTTTTCGGCGCCTACCGCGGCAGCGAGCGCCGACCCGGCCTGCGCTGGGCCAACCCGTTCCTCGCCAAGCGCGCGATCTCGCTGCGCGTGCGCAACTTCGAGACCGAGCACCTGAAGGTCAACGACGCCCACGGCAATCCGGTCGAGATCGCGGCGGTGGTGGTGTGGAAGGTCGTGGACAGCTACGAGGCGGTCTTCCAGGTCGACAACTACGAAGACTTCGTCCACGTGCAGAGCGAATCGGCGCTGCGCAACCTCGCCACGCAGTATCCCTACGACGCCCACGCCGAGGAGGAAACCTCCCTGCGCGGCTCGACCGCGGCGATCGCCGAACGGCTCCAGCGCGAGATCCACGACCGCCTCGAGCAGGCCGGCGTCGAGGTGCTCGAGGCCCGGATCAGCCACCTCGCCTACGCGCCCGAGATCGCGCAAGCGATGTTGCAGCGCCAGCAGGCCTCCGCGATCATCGCCGCGCGGCAGAAGATCGTCGACGGCGCGGTGGGCATGGTCGAGATGGCGCTCGCCCGGCTCGCCAGCTCGGGCGTGGTGCAGCTCGACGAGGAGCGCAAGGCGTCGATGGTCTCCAACCTGCTCGTCGTCCTGTGCAGCGACCGGCCGGCGACGCCGGTCGTGAACACCGGCACCCTCTACGGCTGACGGGGCTCGGTTGGCGCGCCGCAAGCCCTTTCTGCTGCGTCTCGACCCGGCGGTGCACGCCGCGCTCGAGCGCTGGGCAGCGCAAGAGCTGCGCAGCCTCAACGGGCAGATCGAGTACCTGCTGCGCCAGGCGCTGACCACGACGTCGCGGATGCGGGCCGGTCCGGTCGAGGCGGCGGCCGAAACCGACGGGGAGGAGAGTCGATGAGGAGCACGACCTGCGGCAAGTGCGGCGGCGCGATGGCGGAGGGCTTTCTCGTCGATCGCGACCGCAAGGCGGGGGCTCGCCTGGCCGCCTGGTACGCCGGTGAGCCGACGCGCTGGTGGTGGGGCGGGCTCAGGTTGCGCGGCCGCGCGCGCTTCGAGATCTCGGCCCGCCGCTGCGGGCGTTGCGGCCACCTCGAGCTCTTCGCCGCGGCACGGGATAGCTGAGCGTCGATCGCGAGCGGGACGTGCGACCGGTCCCAGCGGCCCCTCATGTAATCTCGGCCCGAGGCCGGGAAACGGCCAGAGCGCACGCCGATCCCGAAATGCGAACCGACGCTTCCGACCTTCACCACGACATCGCTCGACGCGGCTCGCTTCGTCGCGAGCTCTTCGCCGCCTTCTTCCTCGCCGCCGGGGTGGCCTTGCTGCTGGTGGCCGCGGTGCGGATCTACCTTTTCCTCGACGCCACTGCGAAGGCGCGGCAGACGAGGGTCGCCGAGAGCGCCGAGAGCGTCGCGCGACTGGTGGAGGCTTACCTCGGCGAAAGGCGGCGGCTGCTGATCGACTTCGCGGCGCACGTCGAGGCGGTCGATGCCGACCCCGCGCGCGTCGCCGATCGGATCGCTATCCTGCGAGCACAGGACCCGGCGCTCTCGAGTCTCGTCCTCCGTCGTTCCGACGGCGCGCTGGCGATCCCCCTCACGGAGGTCGCGCAGGCCGGGGCGGCCGGCGGTCTCCCCGGAGGCGACGAGCAGCGCGAGGCTGGTGCACGGGCGCAAGCGAGCGGGCACTCCGAGATTTCGGCCGTCTTCGTGGATCCGGCCCTGGCGCCCGGCCCCGTCGTCACGCTGTCCGTGCCCTGGCAGGAGCGCGGAGCGCCGGTGGCGGGAGTTGCCGAAGGGACGTTCGACCTCGCTCGTCTGCGCAGGCTGACGATCCTGCTGAGCCGCCTGCCGGAGAGCGAGACCTGGATCGTCGACCGCGACGGGCGACTGCTCTGGAACGGACCGGCGCGTCGGGACCCGGCGCTTTCGCCGGTGGTCCTCGAGGCTGCCGGAGCGCGGCTCGCCGAAGAGCCGCCGCAACGGCACCTGGTCGGCCGCAGCGCAGTGTTCGGCGCGGGGTGGAGTGCGATCGTGCAGCAGCCGCGGCGGGCGCTCTGGCACGCCGTCTGGCCGCAAGTCTGGGTGACCTTGGCGTGGACGGTGATCGCCCTCGGAGTCGCCGCGTTGCTCGCTGGATTGTCGGTGCGCCGGATCACGCGGCCGCTCGAGCGGCTGGCGGCGGGGATCCGCGGTCTCGAGCTTGGAGAAGGCGACGTGACGGCCCTCGAGCTCTCGCCCGATTCACCTCGCGAATTCGAAGTCGTCTCGCGTGCGGCGCGCGAGCTCGGCGCGCGGCTGGAGCGCACGTTCGCCGGCCTGTCGCGGGTCTTGGCGGAACGCGAAGCGACGATCCAACGGCGCACGTCGCAGTTGCGCGCCAGCGAAGAGCGGGCGCGAACTCTCGTCGAGGAGAGCCTGGCGTTCGTGTGCACCCACTCGCTGGATGGCGTGCTGCTCACGGTGAACGCCGCGGCGTCTGCGGCGCTCGGGATACCGGGGCAGGCCCTCGTCGGCAGCAGCCTGCGCGACATCGTCCCCGACCACCTTCACGAACGGGTCGACTCCTACCTCGGAGAGATCGCTCGCGAGGGCACCCACGACGGGCTCCTGGAGGTGCGCAACGCCGCGCACGAGAAGCTGGTCTGGCGCTACCACAATCGGCTGCTCGAGATGGCGGGAGAGAAGATCGTGATCGCCGTCGCAGTCGACGTCACGGAGCAGAAGCGCGCCGAAGCCGAGCTCGCGCGTCGAGCCGATCTCGACTCGCTGACCGGGCTCGGCAATCGAGGCCTGCTGGCGCGCCGCATCGAAGCGGCGCGCCTCCAAGCGAGCCGGCACGGGCGGCGGTTCGGGTTGGTCTGTCTCGACCTCGACCGCTTCAAGCCCATCAACGACCGCTACGGACACTCCGCCGGCGACCGCGTGCTGGTCGAGGTCGCCGAGCGGTTGCGTAGTCGCGTGCGGGGCACGGACACAGTCGCTCGGCTGGGCGGAGACGAGTTCGCTGTCCTGCTTTTCGAGGTCGAGGACCGTGCCCGGGCCGAGCGCGTCGGTCGGATTCTCGGCGACCTGATCGCCGAGCCGATCGGTTGGGAGGAATGCGCCCTCACGATCTCCGCGAGCGTCGGCGTCGCCGTCTATCCCGAAGATGGTGAGGACGCCGAGGCCCTGCTGCGCCAGGCGGACCTCCGCATGTACGGCCAGAAGCCGCGCGGTTAACGTGCCACGACGCGCAGCGCGAGGGGCTCGTCGGGAGCCGCAGCCAGTGCGAGCCCGAGCGCCACGGCATCGGAGTAGGGGTACGCCGCGAGGCGGCGCGCGGGCAGCGCGAAGCTCGTCGCGCCGGCGAACGGAAACGGGTCGAGGACGAGCTCGTTCCGGCCGGCGAGTTCCCGCAGCAAGACGCTCTCGCCGTGGGCGGCGAGGAAGGCGCGCTCCCCGGTCGCCAGCGCGAGTGAGCAGACGTCTCCGAGCTCGAGCCAGCGGTCGTCGCGCTGCGCTTCGCCGAGCTCGATCCCGGCGCGCGCCAGGAGCTCGCGCCGGAGTGCGTCGAGCTCGCCCCGCAGGAGGCCGGCGCTGGGCTCGCCGAGCGCCGTGGCCAGGCGCAGCAGGTGGCCGGCGACGAGAGCGGCGACGTAGGGATCGTCGCCGGCGTAGCGCTCGACTCCGCGCATCCAGACCACACGGCGCTCCGCCGGCGGCAGGGAGCGGAAGTCGAGCGGACCCCCGCTCGCGGGATCGAGTCGCGGCGCCGCGTCCTCCTCCCACCAGCCGTTGTCGTGCTCCGCCACCGCGCGCAGAAGGGCGCGGCGCCGGGAATGCGACTCGAGCTCCGGAAGGCGCATCAGGGCGACGATCTCGCCCGCCAGCCGCGCGTGGTCGGCCTGGCGGACGACGAGCCACGAGCCGGCGTATCGACGCACGATCACCGCCGCGACGATACCCCGCGCGGCGGCCACCCCGCCGGGCGTGGCGGCCGCGCGGTGCCTCGCTACACTCGTGCGCATCATGAAGACGATCTCTCGCGAAGCTGCGCTCGATTACCATCGCCGCGAACCCCGCGGCAAGATCGAGGTCGTTCCCACCAAGCCGACGGCGACCCAGGGCGACCTCTCGCTCGCCTACACGCCCGGCGTCGCCGAGCCCTGTCTCGCCATCGCCGCCGATCCGATGGCGGTCTACGACTACACGGCGAAGGGCAATCTCGTGGCGGTGGTGTCGAACGGCACCGCCGTGCTCGGCCTTGGCGACATCGGCGCCGCCGCCGGCAAGCCGGTGATGGAGGGCAAGGGCGTGTTGTTCAAGCGCTTCGCCGGCATCGACGTCTTCGACCTCGAGCTCGCGACCCACGATCCCGAGGAGATCATCCGCACGGTGAAGCTGCTCGAGCCGACCTTCGGCGGCATCAACCTCGAGGACATCAAGGCGCCGGAGTGCTTCGAGATCGAGCAGCGCTTGAAGCGTGAGATGTCGATTCCCGTTTTCCACGACGACCAGCACGGCACGGCGATCATCTCCGGCGCTGCGCTCGTCAACGCGCTCGAGCTCGCGGGCAAGAAGATCGAGGACGTGCGCATCGTCTTCGCCGGCGCCGGTGCGGCCGCGTTCGGGTGCCTGTGGCTCTACTTGCTCCTCGGTGCGCGCAAAGAGCATCTCGTCCTCTGCGATCGCCAGGGTGTCATCTACGAGGGCCGTCCCGGGCTCAAGGACCGCTACAAGGTCGAGTACGCGGCGCGCACCGAGGCGCGGACGCTGGCCGAGGCGCTGGTCGGCGCCGACGTCTTCGTGGGGCTCTCGGGGCCGGGCCTGGTCACCGGCGAGATGCTGCGCGCCATGGCGAAGAACCCGATCGTCTTCGCGATGGCGAACCCGGTGCCCGAGATCGGTTACGACGAGGCGCTCGCCGCCCGCCCCGACGCGATCATGGCCACCGGCCGCAGCGACACCCCGAACCAGGTCAACAACGTCCTCGGCTTCCCGTTCCTGTTCCGTGGCGCGCTCGACGTGCGAGCGACGGACATCAACGAGGCGATGAAGCTCGCGGCGACGCGGGCGCTAGCGACCCTCGCCCGGGAGGACGTGCCCGATTCCGTGCTCAAGGCCTACGGCCTGGAATCCCTGCGCTTCGGGCGCCAGTACCTGATCCCCAAGCCGTTCGACTACCGCGTGCTGCTGAACGTCGCGCCGGCGGTGGCACGCGCCGCCGAGGAGAGCGGCGTGGCGCGGGCGCCGATCGCGGACTACGAGGCCTACCGCCGGCGGCTCGAGCTGCTGGTCTCGCGCCGCCTGGAGCTCATGCACGGCGTCGTCGAGCGCGCCCGTCGCGCGCCCAAGCGCATCGTCTTCCCGGAAGGCGAGAACGACAAGATCCTGCGCGCCGCCAAGATCCTCGTCGACCAGGGGATCGCGCATCCGATCCTGCTCGCGCGCCGCGACGTGATCGCTGCCAAGCTCGAGGAGCTGGGGCTCGCCGAAGACAAGCTGACGATCCTCGACCACGAGACCGCGCCGAGCCGGGCGGCTTACGAGCAGCGGCTCCACGAGCTGCGGCGGCGCGACGGCGTGTCGCGGGACGAGGCGCGGAAGCTGCTGCGCTCGCGCAACTACTTCGGCACGCTGATGGTCGAGTCGGGCGACGCCGACGGGCTGATCTCGGGGCTCACCTACGAGTACCCGGACACCATCCGCCCGGCGCTGCAGGTGATCGGCATGCGGCCCGGCATCCATCGCGTTGCGGGCGCTTACATCCTGCTGCTCAAGGACCGCGTGCTCTTCCTCGCCGACACCACGGTCAACATCGATCCCGACGCCGAGACGCTGGCCGAGATCGCGCTCGCCACCGCCGCCTTCGCGCGCCGATTCGACGTCGAGCCGCGGGTGGCGATGCTCTCTTTCTCGAACTTCGGCTCCAACACCCACGCTGCGGCGCGCAAGGTCCGTCGCGCCACCGAGCTCGCCCGCCTGCGCGCCCCGGGGCTGATGATCGACGGCGAGATGCAGGCCGACACCGCTGTGCTGCCGGCGCTGCTTGCCGAGCACTATCCGTTCTCGGAGCTCGAAGGGCCCGCCAACGTTCTGGTCTTCCCGGAGCTGCAGTCGGCCAACATCGCTTACAAGCTGCTCTGGAGGCTGGCCGGAGCGGAGGCGATCGGCCCGGTGCTGCTCGGCATGGCGCGGCCCGTGCACGTGCTGCAACGCGGCGTCGAGGTCTCGGACATCGTCAACATGGCGGCGATCTGTGTGGTCGACGCGCAGGAGCTGGCCTAGTCCGGGCTAGAATGGGCGCGACAACCCGGAAGGAGACCGAGGATGACGCGTAGAGGTTCAGCAACAGTCGTGGCCGCGATCCTGTTGGGCGCGGTGGCGCTCGCTGGCGTGGCGTGGGCCAACGACAAGCCGCGGATCGCGGTGCTCGAGTTCAAGAACAAAGCCGACAACCAGTGGTGGTTCCACGGCGGCGCCTCGGCGGCGCAAGACGTCTTCGTCACCGAGCTCGTGAAAGGCGGCAAGTTCCGCGTCATCGACCGCGAGCAGCTCGCGGCGCTGATGCAGGAGAAGAACATGTCGCTCGCCGGCGACATCGACCCGGCGAGCGCCATCGAAGCCGGAAAGCTCCTCGGCTGCCAGTACTTCCTCACCGGTGCGGTGACCGAGTTCGGCAACACCGACGTCGGCGGCCACGGATTCGGCGTCTCGGCCGGCAAGCGCAAATTCGTCGCGGCGATGAACGCCCGCATCATCGACACCACGACCGGCGAGATCGTGTGGGCCGACGAGGCGAGCGCCGAGGAGTCGAGCGTCAAGGTGAGCGTCTTCGGGGTCGGCGGCGGCGTCGACGATTCGCGCATGTTCGACAAGGTCATGAAACCGGTGATCCAGCAGCTCACGGCCTCGATCAAGGCCGCAGATCTGTAACCCTCGGCCCGCCCCGACTCAGAGCTTGAACTCGACCTTGATCTCGGTCCAGAACTTGACCTTGACGCCGTCCTTGCGCGCCGGGTCCCACTTGCTGCCGCGGGCGTACGATTCGGCCGCGTCGTCGAAGCCGTAGCCGACCTTGCCGGCCGGAATCTGGGTCTGGACGACGTCGCCGTTCTCGTCGACCAGCACGCGCACGCTGACCGAGGCCTCCTTGCGGATCCGGCGCGCCATCGGCGGGTAGGCGAGCGCGGCCTGGCGCACGATGCGTGGCGGCGTCACGCCCGGGCCCATGGTCACCAGCTCGCCGGACTTCGCGGCGCCCGCCGGACGAGCGGGCGCGGGCGCGGGAGCGGGAGCGGGCGCCGCGGGACGCGGCGCCGCGGTGGTCGGTGCGGGATCCGCGGCCGCCGGGCGTGGCGTCGGCTGGGCAGTGGCAGCCGGTTCGGGCACCGGCGCCTTCACCGGGGCGGGCTCGCTCGCCACCTCCATCGCCGGGGCGGGGGCGCTCAGCGCGGGCGCCGGAGCCGGGCTCAGGGCGAGCGGCGGGGGCGCGGCAGCGGCCGCGGCGCGCGCGCGCTCGGCGTCCTGGAGCTGGCGCTCGAGCGTCCGGAGCTGCTCTTCGTACTTGGCCTGCAGGCCGGCCTCGAACTGCTTCTGCTGCTGCGAGACCATCTGCGAGATCTGCGCCTGGATCTCCTCCGGGCTCGGTCCGGCGGGGATCGCCGGCTGCGCCGCGGCCGGCTCTTGTGGCACGGGCGCGCCACTCGACGCTTCGGGAGCTGGGGTCGCCGTCGCGGGCGCGGGCTCACCGCGGCCGAACAGGAAGTAGCCGGCGACGCCGAGCACCGCGATCGCGCCCACGGCGGCGGCGGCGAGGGTGGCGCCGGATCCCTTCTTCTTCTGGATGCCGTACTCCTCGCGCAACACCGAGGTGTCCTCGCGCACCGCTCCCGAGCTGCGCACGGCGCTCGCCGCGGCCGCCGCCGCGACGGGCTCGGCCGCGCGCGCCGTGGCGGAGGCGGCGATGGCGACAGCCTGGGTCTTCTCGGTCTCGACCTCGCGCGTCTCGCGCTCGATCTCCTCGCGGAATAGGTGGTGGAGGAAGAAGGCGAGGTTGAACGTGGTCGCGCTCTGCCCGGAGTCGCCCATCCACTTGGCGAGCGCCTTGTGCCAGGTGACGATGTCGCCGACGCGCTGCTCGCGCGGGCAGAGGGTGCGCTGGAGCAACGCCACGAGTTCCGCGGGCAGCGCCGAGCCGTCCGCCGCCACCCGCGCCTGCTCGAGCACCGGCCCGAATCCTCCCGGCGGCATCGGCGGCACGACCTGTCCGGTCGCCATCTCGAAGAGCAGCGCACCGACGCCGTAGACGTCGTCGGCGCGTGAGGGGGGCTGGCCGGCCACGGCTTCGGGCGAGAGGTAGCGCCCGACCGCCTGCTTGACGATCGGGTTCGTCGCCGACTCGCGCAGTCCGGTGGAGGCCTCGAAGCCGAGCACCTTGAGCTCGCCCTCGTTCGAGACGTACACGAAGCTCGGTGTGACGAAGCCGTGCTGCACGCGCTCGTCGCCGAGCCGCGTCTCCTGCGCCACCGCGAGCGCCAGCGCCACGCGCTCCGCCACCAGCAGGGCGTGATCGAGCGGCAGCGGCGAGCTGCGGCGCGCGGCCTGTTCGAGCAGCTGCGTGAGCGAGCGGCCGCCGGAGTAGTCGTAGGCGATGTACGGCACGCCGCGCACCTGCCCGACGTCGATCGCCTGCCCCATGTTGGGGCTCTTGAGCGCTTTGGCGAGCTCGGCGCGCTGCTGCAGCGCGCGCGCGATGCGTTCGGCGTCGAACCCCGCGCCGTTCAAGACGCGCAGCAGGACCACGCGCTCGAGGGTCTGGCGTCCGACGCGACCGGCGCGGAAGGTCTCGCCCAGAGCGTCCTCAGCCAGCTTCTTGAGCAGGAGATAGGCGCCGAACTGGTCCCGGGTGTTCATGACTCCTCCGTCCACGACCGATCGACGCCCGCCGAATCGGTTCGGGGGCGCCGCCAGCGGGATGTACCGATCGTTGTGGAAGATTCCACCATGTCCGGCGACCTGTCAATCATCCTGCCGGCGCCGAGCCACTATCGCGGCGCGGACCGCCGGCGCTCGCGGAAATAGCGCCGCTGCCAGAGCTCGACGTTGCGGTTGTGTTCGGCGAGACTCTCGGCGAAGACGTGGGTGCCGTCGTTGCGGCTCACGAAGTAGAGGTAGTCGACCGCCGCCGGCCGCGTCGCGGCGGCGAGGCTGGCCGCGCCGGGCGAGCAGATCGGCCCCGGCGGCAGCCCCGGGCGCCGGTAACTGTTCCACGGGGAGTCCTCCTCGAGGTCGCGGCGGCGCAGGTCGCCGTCCCAGCGTCCGGCGAGCTTCAGGCCGTAGATGATCGTCGGATCGGCGTAGAGGCCGATACCGCGTGCCAAGCGATTGGCGTAGACGGCGGCGACGAGCGCCCGCTCCTCCTCGCGCCGCGCCTCCTTCTCGACCAGGCTGGCGAGGATCACGAGCTCGCGCAGCGATCGGCGGTCCTCGGCGAAGCGGAGCGGCAGGACGTCGCGCTGCCAGGCGCGCCGGAAGCCGGTCACCAGCGCGTCGGCGATCGCCGCGGGCGATACGCCACGCGGAAAGCGGTAGGTGTCGGGGAAGAGGAATCCTTCGAGCGTCGCCGCCTGGGGGTCGAGGTCGCGCACGCGCGCCGGGGAGGAGAGCTCGGCGACCAGCGCTTCGCGGCTTCCGAGGCCGGCGCGGGCGAGCGCTTCCGCGGTCTCGACGAACGTCCACCCCTCGACGATCGTCACCGGGTAGGTGACGACGTCGCCCACGCGCAGCCGGCGCAGCACCTCGACCGCCGCGACCGGCGACACGAAGCGGTACTGGCCGGCCTGGAGCGGCGGGTCCCCGAGGACGCGCGAGTGGTAGACGCGTGCGACGAGCGCCGAGCGCAAGACGCCCACGCGCTCCAGCCGCTCGAGAATGACGCGCGTCGTCTCGCCGGGCGCGACCTCGATCCCGAGCGCGTCGCCGGCGGCGCCGAATGGGTGCGGCTCGACGAGCAGCGAGCGCAGATGACGATAGGTGGCCCAGCCGGCGAGCGTCGCCGCCGCGAGGAGGATCGCGAGCGCGGCGAACCGAGCGCGAAGCCGACGCGTCACCACGCGGGGTTCCTGCGCGCGCGGCGGTCGAGCGCCTCCTGCAAGACGATCTGGGCGGCGACGGAGTCGAGCGCCGCCCCCAGGCGCGCCGGCGCGGCTCCGGCCTCGCGCAGGCGGGACGCGGCTTCGACCGTGGTGAGCGTTTCGTCGATCCACTCGACCGGCAGGCCACCGGCCCTGCCGAGCCGTTCGCCGAACCGCCGGACGCGGCGCGCGGCCGCAGTCTCGGCGCCATCCTGCGGCGCGAGCGGCACGCCCATCACCAGCGCCTCGATGTCGCGTTCGCGCACCAGCGCCAGCAGCGCGGCGATCGCGCCACGGTCGTCGGTGCGCTCGAGCGTGCCGAGCGGCAGCGCGAAGCGGCCCTCCGCATCGCTGATCGCGAGGCCGATGCGACGCTCTCCGAAGTCGATGCCGAGGGTGCGCATGATGAGCTTCGGGCGTGAGAGCGTGTGCTACGATTCCGCCGCTCTCGCGGCCCGGCGTCGTCGATTCTCCCGAGCCTGTTCCACGGCCGCAAGTCCCGGAGGAAGAGAGATGTCCGAGGTCGTCATTCTGAGCGCCGCGCGGACCGCGATCGGCGCCTTTCAGGGGGTATTCCGGGACCTGCCGGCGCCGCAGCTCGGAGGGCGCGCACTCGCCGGCGCCTGTGAGCGCGCCGGGGTCGCGCCCGCCGACCTGGAGCAGGTCTACATGGGCTGCGTTCTCAGCGCGGGCGTGGGCCAGGCTCCCGCGCGCCAGGCTGCGTTCGCCGCCGGCTGCACGGCGGCGACCGGTGCCATCACCTTCAACAAGGTCTGCGGCTCGGCGATGCGCGCCGTGATGTCGGCGGCGAACGACTTGCGCGCCGGCGACTTCGCGCTCGTCGCCGCCGGCGGCATGGAGAGCATGAGCCGCGCGCCCTACCTCGCGCTCGGAGCGCGCGACGGTCTGCGGCTCGGCCACGGCCGGTTCGTCGACTCGATGATCCACGACGGGCTGTGGGACCCCTACGGCGACCAGCACATGGGCAACTGCGCCGAGCTCTGCGCTCGCGAGCGCCGGTTCTCGCGCGCCGAGCAGGACGGCTTCGCCCAGGAGAGCTACACGCGCGCTCGGGCGGCACAGGAGAACGGCCAGTTCGCGCGCGAGATCGTGGCGGTGGAGGTGCCCGGGCGCAAGGGTGCGACGGTGGTCGACCGTGACGAGGAGCCGTTCAAGGCGGACCTCGCCAAGATGCCGGGCCTGAAGCCGGCCTTCGAGAAGGAGGGCACGGTGACCGCGGCGAACGCCTCGAAGATCAACGATGGCGCCGCGGCGCTGGTCCTCGCCACGTCCGAGGAGGCGGAGCGACGCGGCCTGCGCCCGCTCGCCCGGCTCGTCGCGCAGGCGAGCTTCGCGCAGGCCCCGGAGTGGTTCACCACCGCCCCGGTGGGCGCCATCCGTCGAGTGCTGGACCGGGCTGGGCTCTCGGTGGGCGACATCGACCTTTTCGAGGTCAACGAGGCGTTCGCGGTGGTCGCACTCGCCTGCGCGCGGGATCTCGAGATCCCCCTCGACCGGCTCAACGTGCGCGGCGGCGCGGTGGCGCTGGGCCACCCGATCGGCGCCTCCGGGGCGCGCATCCTGGTGACTCTCCTCGACGCCCTGGCCGAGCGCGGCGGCCGGCTCGGGTGCGCCGGCATCTGCATCGGCGGCGGCGAGGCGACGGCGGTCGTCGTCGAGCGACTGGGCGGATGAGGCGCATCGCCCTCGCCGCCGCGCTCGGGATCTCTGTCGGTCTCGCCGGGGCTCAGGGTCAGGAGCCGGCGGCGCCCGGTGCTCCCGCCGACGCTCCGCCACCCGCAGCCGCTGCGCCGGATCCCGCGGCTGAAGCCCCGGCGCCACCGCCGGTCGATCTCGACCGCGTCGCCTTCGAGTTCCGCGTCGCGCCCGAGCAGGGGGGAGGCCTGATCGCGGGCCGCGCCGGCGAGATCGAAGCCAGCGGCGAGAGCGAGGTGATCCTCTCCGGTGGGGTCGAAGTGCGCTACCAGGACCTGGTCTTCAGCGCCGAGCGCGTGGTGCTCGATCGCCGGACGATGACGCTCCAGGCCGAGGGCGACGTGGTGCTCGACCAGGGGATCCGCCGCATCGCCGCGGCGCGGGCCGACTTCGACCTGGCGAGCGAGACCGGCACGTTCTGGAGCGCGTCGGCCTTCGCCGAGCCCGACCAGTACTTCGACGGCGAGGTGCTGATCAAGACCGGCGAGAACACGTTCGAGGTCCGCGACGGAATGGTCACGAGCTGCAAGGGCGATGCGACGCCGGACTGGAGCCTGCGCGTGTCGCGCGCCACGATCGAGCTCGAAGGCTACGCCCACCTGACGAACACCCGCATGCGCGTCAAGAAGCTGCCCATCTTCTACCTCCCCTACCTGATCTGGCCCGCCAAGACCGATCGCGCCTCGGGGCTCCTGATTCCGACCTACGGCTACACCAAGACGCGCGGCGCTTCACTCGGGGTCGCCTATTACCAGGTGATGGGCCCGAGCGCCGACCTCACGCTGTCGCTCGAAGGCTACGAGCAGACCTACGCCGGAGCCACCGCCGAGCTGCGCTATCAGCCGACCGAGGGCACCCGGGGACGGATGGTCTATCAGCTGCTGTCGGACCGCGACGCCGATCAGGCCGAGCGGCGGGTGGTGTGGAGCCACACGACGAACGACCTCTTCGGCGGGCTGCGCGGCGTGGTCACCATCAACGACTACTCCGACTACGACTTCTACCGCGAGTTCCTGCGTTCCGAGGGCGAGAACACACGACGCTACATCTATTCGAACGCGTTCCTCTCCGGCAGCTGGGGCGCGCAGTCGTTCTCGCTGCTGGTGGACGACCGCGAGACGTTCCTCGGCGGAGACCGATCGTCGCACCAGCGCCAGCTGCCCGAGCTCAACTACAAGGTGCGCAAGCTCAAGCTCGGGCGGGCGCCGGTCTATTTTTCGCTCGACTCGACGGCGAGCTACCTCGAGAGCGCCACCGACGACAGCTTCGACGTGCGCTATGGGCGCGTCGACGTGAAGCCTCAGCTCACCGTACCGCTGAAGGTCGCGCCCTGGCTCTCGGTGGCGGTCTCGGCCGGCGGACGCGGCACGTGGTGGGGCGACAGCTTCTCGCGCTCGGCCGTCGACGAGGTTACCGGCGAGACGGTTCGCGTCTGCGACGATGGTGAGGCGGTGGAGGCCGGAGAGGTCTACTGCGGCGAGCAGCTCACCCGCGCCTTCGAGACCGTGGACGCCGCCGTCGTCGGGCCCTCCTTCTCCAAGGTCTTCGGCGAGGGAGGGACGCGCTTCTCGAAGTTCAAGCACGTCATCGAGCCGCGCTTCAACTACAACATGGTCGGCGAGTTCGACGAGCAGAATCGCGTGCCGCGCTTCGACGAGATCGACCAGCTCGGCACGCGCGAGGTCGGATCGGTGGCGCTCGTCAACCGCGTGCTCGCGAAGCCGAGCGACGAGAGTCAGGGCGGGGCGTTCGAGATCTTCTCCTTCGAAGTCGCGCAGTCGTTCTCCTTCGACCGCGACCGCCCCTTCCAGCGGTCGCGCGACGGCCTGCTCACCAGCCGCGAGAGCCCGATCTCCGCGCGCCTGCGCTTCAGTCCCTCGCGCACCTTCGACCTCCAGGCCAGGGCGAGCTACTCGACGCTCTTCTCGCAGCTCGAGTCGACCTCGCTCTCGGCGCGCATGAAAGGCGAGCGCGCGGAGTTCGACGCGACCTGGTACACGAACTACAACGCCGAGACCGGAGAGGAGAGCTCGGACCAGGCGCGCTTCGGCTTCGGGCTCGACGTGGTCAGGAACCGCCTGCGCCTCTCCGGCCAGATCAACTACGACTTGCAGCGCAGCGAGGTGCTGCAGCAGCGCTACTTCCTCAATTACAAGTCGCAGTGCTGGAGCGCAGTGTTCGAGGTGCGCGAGCAGGTCACGAACAGCTACAAGGCGCGGGACTTCCGCTTCTTGCTCAGCCTCAAGAACGTCGGCACATTCCTCGACGTGAACGGCGGCGACCGCTCGGAATCGTACTGACGTCGATGCGGGTGCTGGTCCTGGGCGCCTCCGGAATCGTCGGCCGGGCCGTGCTGAGCGAGGCTCTGGAGCGCGGATGGCAGGCGCACGCCGCGCCGCGCTCCGAGGTCGACATCACCGATCGTGAGCGCGTGGCGGAGAGCATCGCGGCGACGCGGCCGGAGCTGGTGTTCAATTGCGCGGCGTTCACGCGCGTCGACGACTGCGAACGCGACCAAGACGCCTGTCTCGCGGTCAATGGTGCCGCCGTCGGCATCGTCGCCGACGAGGCGGCGCGGCAGGGGGCGCGGCTCCTGCACATCTCGAGCGACTACGTCTTCGACGGGCGCTCCGCGGTCGCCTACGACGAAGCGGCGCCGACGGCGCCGCTCTCCGCCTACGGGCGCTCGAAGCTGGAGGGAGAGCGCTGCGCGCTCGCGAGGTCCGGCGCGCTCGTCGTGCGCACGAGCGCGGTGTTCGGCACCGGAGGGGCCAATTTCGTCGACTCCATCGCCCGCCGGCTGCGGCGCGGCGAAGCGCCGCTCCGCGTGGTCGACGATCAGGTGACGGCGCCTACCTACGCGCCCTTCCTGGCGCGCGCCCTGGCCGATCTGGGAGAATCCGGAGCCGGCGGGATCTGGCACTATCGCAACCGCGAGCCGGTCTCCTGGTTCGCGCTCGCGTGTGCGGTGGCGGGCGAGCTCGGAGGCACGAGCGAGGTCCTGCCGGTGCCGAGCTTCGAGGTGCCGCGCCCGGCGCAGCGGCCGGCGCGTTCCGTGCTGGCGGTGGAGAAGTTCGAGACGACGTTCGGCCGTCGCGTCGAGCAGTGGGCGGAGGGACTCCGCCGGCACCTCGCGACGGTCTCCGAGGAGAGCGCATGAAGCGAGTCCTGATCACCGGCATCACCGGCTTCGCCGGTTCGCACCTGGCGGATTTCGTGCTCGCCGAGCACCCCGGTGTCGAGATCTACGGCACCTACCGCTGGCGCAGCCGGCGCGAGAACATCGAGCACCTCGAGGGCAGGATCCGTCTGATCGAGGCCGACCTGGGCGACATGACGGCGCTGCGCGCGGCGCTCGCGATGTCGCGGCCCGACGCCATCTTCCACCTCGCCGCGCAGAGCTTCGTGCCGACGTCGTGGACGGCGCCGACGGAGACCTTTCACGTCAACGCCATCGGCCAGATCCACCTCTTCGAAGCCATCCGCTCGCTCGGCCTCGACCCGGTGGTCCAGCTCGCCTGCTCGAGCGAGGAGTACGGGCTCGTGCTCCGCGAGGAGACACCGATCACCGAGCTCAACCCGCTGCGTCCGCTCTCGCCCTACGCGGTGTCGAAGGTGGCGCAGGATCTGCTCGGCTACCAGTATTTCAAGAGCTACGGCCTGCGCGCGGTGCGCACGCGCGGCTTCAACCACGAGGGGCCGCGGCGCGGCGAGGTGTTCGTGATGTCGAACTTCGCGCGCCAGATCGCCGCCATCGAGGCGGGCGCGCAGGAGGCCGTGATCCGCGTCGGCAATCTCGACGCGGTGCGCGATTTCACCGACGTGCGCGACATGGTGCGCGCCTACTGGCTGGCGGCCGAGCGTGGCGAGCCGGGCGAGGTCTACAACATCTCCTCGGGCGAGGGCATCACCATCCGCGACATGCTCGACCGGCTGCTCGCGATGTCGCGGGTGGAGGTGCGGGTGGAGACCGATCCGGCGCGCTTGCGCCCGTCCGACGTCGAGGTCCTGCTCGGCGACAGCTCGAAGTTCCGCGCCGCGACCGGCTGGGCGCCGCGCCTGCCGCTCGAGCGCACGCTCGCCGACTCGCTCGATTACTGGCGGGCGCGCCTCGCCGGCCACGGCGCGACGGTCGGGGCCTGAACGGGGCGCGATGCGCGTCCTGATCACGGGCGCGAGCGGCTTCCTGGGCCGGCACCTCGCGGCCGGCATTGCCGCCGCCGGCTGGACGCCGGTCGCCCTGTCGATCGACGCCGCGGGACTGGCCGCGGGCGTCGAGCACCACACCGTCGACGTGCGCGATCGCGCGGCGGTCGCGGCGGCGGTCGGCGCCGCGGCGCCGGACGCGGTCGTGCACCTCGCCGCGCTTTCCCACGTCGGCGAGTCGTGGCGCCGAATCCCCGACTACTACGCGGTGAACGTGCTCGGCAGCGAGCACGTGCTCGACGCGGCGCGCGGCCGTCGAATCCTCTTCGCCTCGAGCGCCGAGGTCTACGGCGACGTGCCCGAGAGCGAGCAGCCGATCGTCGAGGGGCGGGAGCTGGCGCCGCGCTCGCCCTACGCGCTGACCAAGGCGGTCGGCGAGCGGCTGGCGCTGGCGGCGAACGCGACCGTGGTGCGCATGTTCAACCTCCTCGGCCCGGGGCAGGCGGTGAGCTTCGCCCTGCCGAGCTTCGCCGGCCAGCTGGCGGCGATCGCGGCCGGCGAGCGCGAAGGCGTGTTGCGCGTCGGCAATCTCGAAGCGCGGCGCGACTTCGTGCACGTGCACGACGCGGTGGACGCGCTCTGCCGGCTGCTCGCAGTCGACTCGCGGCGCGAAGTCTTCAACATCGCTTCCGGCCGCGCGTTGTCGATCGCCGAGGCCCTCGCCGCCCTGTGCGCGGTCTCCGGCGTGACGCCGCGGATCGAGGTCGACCGCGAGCGCCTGCGGCCCGCCGACCTGCCACTGCTCAAGGGCGACGGACGCCGGCTCGCGGCGCTCGGCTGGACACCGGCACGAGGCGTCGAGGCGGCGCTCTCGGAGCTCTGGCAGGAGGCGCGGCAGCGGCCGCGGAGCGCCCCCTGAAGCTCCTCGTCACCGGCGGCACCGGCTTTCTCGGTCGCCGACTCGCGGCACGGCTCGCCGCGGAACACGAGCTGCGGCTGTTGGTGCGTCCCGGGGCCTCGCGCGAGCGCTTCCCGGAGGGGGTGGAGTTCGCCGCCGGCGACGTCACCGAGCGCGCGAGCCTCGAGCGCGCCCTGGCGGGCTGCGATGGCCTGGTGCACGCCGCGGCGCTGGTCAAGATCGTGGCGCCGGCAGCCGAGTTCGAGCGCGTCAACGTCGGCGGGCTCGAGAACGTCCTCGCCGCCGCCGCCGTGTCCGGCACGCGGCGCGTGGTCTACGTCTCAAGCTTCATCGCTCTGGGGCCCTCCGAGGGCGCGCCGCGCGGCGAGCTCGACGAGAGCGCGGAGCCGCTGCGCGCCGGGCGGCGCTGGATCAACGACTACGAGCGCACGAAGGCGCTCGCCGACGCCGCGGCGCGGCGCGCCATCGCCGCCGGTGCGCCGCTGGCGGTGATCTACCCGGGGGTGATCTACGGCCCGGGCGAGCTCACCGAAGGCAACCTCGTGGTCGGCCACCTGCTCGATCTCGCGCACCGGCGCCTGCCGGCGCTGCTCGGACGGCCGGAGCGGCGATGGAACTACGTCCACGTCGACGACGTCGCCGAGGGGATCGCGCGCACGCTCGCGCGCGCTCCCGCCGGGGCCCGTTACGTGCTCGGAGGCGAGAACGTGACCTCGGCCGAGTTCTACGCCGCGGCGGGTGAGCTCGGCGCCCTCCGCATCCCGGGACGGCGGATGCCCGACGCGCTGGCCAAGGCGGCGGGCGCGCTGGCCAAGCTCGGCGCGCGTCTCGCCGGCGGCGTGCCGAAGCTGACGCCGGACCTGGTCGAGATCTACCGCCACGACTGGGCCTACGACTCGTCGCGCGCGGAGCGCGAGCTCGACTACCTCCCGCGCAGCCTGCGCACCGGGCTCGCCTCCACCTTCGACTGGCTGCGCGAAAGGCCCGAATGGCCGCGTTGAGCGCGCTGCCGCGTGGCGAGCTCGGCAGGAAGCTCGTCCACATCGCGGTGGGGGGCATCGCTTTCGCCGTGCGGCCACTCGGCCTCTGGGGGTCGATCGCCTGCGCCGTCACCGCCATCTTTCACAACCTGGTGGTCTTTCCGCTCTACGGCGGGCGTCAGCTCTGGCGTCCCGGGGAGGCCGCGCGCGGCTTCGCGCTGGGCATCGTCGTCTATCCGATCACCGTGCTGCTGCTCCTCGTCCTCTACGCCCGCCGGCTCGAGGTCGCCGCCGCGACTTGGGGGATCCTGGCCTTCGGCGACGGCATGGCGGCGCTGGTGGGCCAGACGCTCGGGCGCTCGAATCCGCTGCCCTGGAACCCGGGCAAGAGCTGGTCCGGGACGCTCGCCTACGCGCTCTGCGGGGGGCTCGGCGCCTTCGCACTCCTGCGCTGGACGGCTCCGGGGAGCTACGGCGTCGGTTTCGCGCTCGCGATCGCATTCGTCGCCGCGGGCTTCGCGGCGCTCCTCGAGTCGCAGCCGCAGGGCCTGGACGACAACTTCGGCGTGCCGCTCGTGACCGCGCTGCTGCTCTTTTGCCTGACCCTGACGCAAGGGGGGTGGGGCCTGGTCACGAGCTCGGCGTTCGCGGCGCGCCTCGCGGTCGGCCTGGGGGTCAATCTCGCGCTCGCCGGCCTGGCGCTCGTCGCGCGCGGCGTCGATCGTTCCGGTGCGCTCGCCGGCGTGGCGCTCGGCACCACGCTCTGGGCGTTCCTCGGTTGGCGCGGCTTCCTGCTGCTCTTCGCCTTCTTCGCGCTCGGCACCGCGGCGACCAAGTTCCGCTACGCGGAGAAGGCGGCGGCGCAGCTGGCGCAGCCGAAAGGCGGCCGCCGCGGCGCCCGCAACGCGATCGCCAAGACGACGGTACCGGCGCTCGCGGCGCTTTTCGCCGCCACCACCGGGCAGCCGGTGCTCTTCGCCCTGGCGGTCGCGGGCGCTTTCGCCACCGCCGCCGCCGACACCTGCTCCTCGGAGATCGGGCAAGCCGTCGGCCGCCGCACCTACCTCGTCACGACTCTGCGTCCGGTGCCGCGGGGCACCGAGGGCGCGGTGTCGCTCGAGGGCACGCTCGCCGGCCTGGCCGCGGCGCTCCTGGTGGGTGCCCTCGGCACCTGGTGCGGCCTCTATCCGCCGCTCGGGGTCGCGGCGGTCGTCGTCGCGGCGATGGCGGCGACGACGCTCGAGAGCGTCGCCGGAGCGACGCTCGAGCGCCGCGGGCTGCTCGACAACGAGGCAGTGAACTTCCTCAACACCCTCGCCGGAGCGCTGGTGGCGGCGGGACTCGGCGCGGCGCTGCTCTGAGACGGCGGTGAAGAAGCTCGACCTCTACGCCCAGCTCTCGCGGCCCTTCACGCTGCTGCCGCCACTGCTGGGCATCGTCTCGGGGGCGGTCTGCGCCTGGGGGTCGGTGCACAATCCGGACCCCGACCGCCGGCTCACGCTGTCGGTGCTCGCCACCGTGGCGCTGGGCTCGCTCTGCGCCAGCTTTCTCAACGCCGCCTCGAACGCCATCAACCAGATCACCGACCTCGAGATCGACCGCGTCAACAAGCCGCAACGGCCGCTCGTCACCGGCGCGCTCAGCCTCGCGGAGGCATGGAGGTTCACCTGGATCTTCTACGCGCTGGCGATCGTGCCCACCTGGGCGGTGGTGGTCTTCCCGCACACCGCCTGGTGGGACAAGGTCACGGCGCCGCTCGCCGCGCACGAGACGTTCTTCGTCTTCCTCGCCGGCCTCGTCTTCACCCTCGTCTACTCGGCGCCCGCCTGGGGGCGCACCAAGGCGCGCGGCATGCTCGCCAACTGGACGATCGCCATCCCGCGCGGCTGTCTGCTCAAGGTCGCGGGCTGGGCGATGGTGGCGCGGATCGGACACTGGGAGCCGTGGGCGATCGGCGTCGTCTTCCTCCTCTTCCTCGTCGGCGCGTCGTCGACCAAGGACTTCGCCGACATCGAGGGCGACCGCGCCGGGGGCTGCAGGACGCTGCCGATTCTGCACGGCCCGCGCAAGGCGGCGTGGATCATCGCCCCGTTCTTCGTCCTGCCGTGGCTGCTCGTGCCGCTCTTCGCCCACCTGCCCGATCCGCAGAACCCGGAGCACGCCATCCTCACCGGCAACACCTGGGCGTTGACCGGGCTCGGCACGCTGCTCACCGTCTGGGGGATCTACACCGTCTACCTGATCCTCCGCGACCCGGACGAGCTCACGCGCACCGAGAATCATCCGAGCTGGCGCCAGATGTACCTGATGATGATGGCCGCCCAGATCGGCTTCGCCGCTGCGTACCTGATCCCGAGATGACCTCCGCCCTCGACCTCGCCGCGGCGCTCGGACACGAACGTGTGATCGTCGTCCACGACCCCGAGTGCGGGCTGTGCTCGGTCATCGCCATCCACTCCTCGGTGCTGGGGCCGGCGGTCGGCGGCACGCGCATGCGCGCCTACCCGTCGTTCGACGCCGCGGTCGCCGACGCGCTCGCGCTCTCGCGCGCCATGACCTACAAGGCGGCTTACGCCGGCCTCGCGCTCGGCGGCGCCAAGGCGGTCGTCGACGCGGACCCCGCGCGGCCCGACAAGCGCCGGCTCCTCGCCGCCCACGCGCGCGCGGTGGCCGAGCTCGAAGGGCGGTTCGTCACCGGCGGCGACATGGGGGTCGACGGCGAGGACGTGCGCTTCATGGCGCGCTACTCGAAGGCGTTCTCGCACGCACCGCCGGCCGCCGGCGGGCCCGATTCGTCGGAGCTCACGGCGATCGGCGTCCACGCCGGCCTCGCCGCCTGCGCCGCCGCGCTCGGCCGTCCGCTCGCCGGCGCTCGGGTGGCGATCCAGGGCGTGGGGGAGGTCGGGGGCCGCCTGGCGCGACGGCTCGCCGCGGCGGGTGCCGAGCTCCTGGTCGCCGACGTCGACCGAGAACGGGCCGCGCGCGTGGCGGCCGAGAGCGGGGCGCGCGTCGTCGACCCCGAGGAGGTCCTGGCCGCAGAGTGCGACCTGCTCTCGCCCAACGCTGCCGGCGGCGCGCTCGACGCGGCGGCGCTCGCGCGCCTACGGTGCCGCGCCATCTGCGGCGCGGCCAACGTCCAGCTCGCCGAGAGCGGGGTCGGTGACGAGCTCGATCGCCGCGGGATCCTCTACGCCCCCGACTTCGTGGCTTCGGCCGGCGGCATCCTGTCGCTGCTCTTCGAATGGGGCGAGCTCGACGCAGCGGCGACGGTCGCCCGGGTGGAGCGCATCGGCGACGATCTCGGCGAGCTCTTCTCCGAGGCGCGGCGGGAGGGGCGAGCGCCGTTCCGCCTCGCCGAACGGCGGGTGGAGGAGCGCCTGGCCGCCGTGCGCCGCGCCGCCGGCTGAGAGAATCTCCGCCGTGACCGACGGCATCCGCCGCGAGCTCGTGCGTGCCGAGCCGGGGAGCGACGAGTTCCTCGCCTTCGACGATCCGCTCGAGAGCCTCGTCGCCCGCGCGCCCGAGGAGGTGCCGGCGCTGCTCGAGCGTGCCGAGAGCGGCGCCGCCCGCGGCCTCTGGGTGGTGGGCTTCGTCGGTTTCGAGGCGGCGCCGGCGTTCGACGCCGCCCTCGTCGCTCATGCTCCGTCCGCCGGCCCGGCGCCCCTCGCGGCGTTCTCGCTCTTCGCGGCTCCGCGAATCCTCGAAGGACTCTCGGTCGAAGGGGAAGCGGCGATCGGCGGG
>Ga0209640_10001086_pt1 | contig 22546 bp, 23 predicted proteins | sample RifCSP10_1_FD_184018 | JGI IMG/M metagenome (GOLD analysis project Ga0209640, IMG submission 184018) | Soil microbial communities from Rifle, Colorado - Rifle CSP2_sed 10_1 (SPAdes) (version 2) | ecosystem: Environmental > Terrestrial > Deep subsurface > Rock core/Sediment | place: Rifle...
GGAAAACGCGCGCTGGGTTGAAATAGCCTATAAACTGGCGGCCAACGAGTTTCGCGGTGTGCAGAGCGCGCAGCTCATTGTCAATTATATTGAACCTGTTTCAATTGCCAGGCCGGTGACTTCCTGAATCTTTGTTTCTTGTTCCCCCGTTGCCGCGTAGCGGGCTGGCGGGATACCCGCGGCTTGTTGTATTATTTGCACCTTTGCGCAACCGCCATTGCGCCATTTCAATTGGATATCATTAAAATCCGTATGATAGAAACAGGAACCATCAACACGCGCATCAAGGACCTTCAGGACCGAACTGAAGCCTTGAGGGGGTATCTTTGACTATGACGCCAAGCAGGAACGCCTGGTGGAAGTCACCCGGGAATTGGAACAACCCAACGTCTGGAATAATCCGGAACGCGCCCAGGCGCTAGGCAGGGAACGGTCCCAGCTCGAAGACGTGGTCGAAGTCATCAGTGAGCTGAGTGATGGCCTGAAAGAAGCGGATGAATTGTTCGAACTGGCGATTGAAGAGCAGGACCACGAGACCGTAACTGCCGTCACCGCCGACCTGGATAAGCTGGAACACACGCTGGAACAGCTGGAATTTCGCCGCATGTTCGCCGGGGAGATGGATGCCAATAACGCCTTTCTCGATATTCAGTCGGGTTCCGGCGGCACCGAAGCGCAGGACTGGGCGGAGATGTTGTTGCGCATGTACCTGCGCTGGGGCGAAAAACGCGGTTTCACCACCGAGTTGATGGAAGTGTCCGCGGGCGAGGTGGCGGGCATCAAAAGCGCCACCATCCGGTTCGAGGGCGAATACGCGTATGGCTGGCTGCGCACCGAAACCGGCGTGCACCGGCTGGTGCGCAAGTCGCCGTTTGATTCCGGCAATCGCCGTCATACGTCCTTTGCTTCCGTGTTCGTATCACCTGAAATCGACGACGATATCGAAATCGACATCAATCCGGCCGATTTGCGTATTGACGTGTACCGTGCGTCGGGTGCGGGCGGCCAGCACGTCAACCGTACGGAGTCCGCCATCCGTATCACGCACTTGCCGACCAACGTCGTCGTGCAATGCCAGAGTGACCGCTCACAACATAAGAATAGAGCGACAGCCATGAAACAATTGAAAGCCAAGCTCTATGAACTAGAGATGCAAAAACGCAACGCGGACCAGCAGGCTTTGGAAGACTCCAAGTCCGATATCGGCTGGGGCAGCCAGATCCGCTCTTACGTTTTGGACCAGTCGCGGATCAAGGATTTACGCACCGGCGTAGAGACCGGCAATACCCAGGCGGTCCTGGATGGCGATCTGGACATGTTTATCGAAGCCAGTTTAAAAAGCGGGATTTAAAAACTTCAACTCGACCGGGCAAAACAATCACATAATGGAAAACGACCAAACCAAGAATCAGCCCGGCCAGCAGCAAGCCGAGGATACCAACAAACTGATTGCGCAGCGGCGGGAGAAGCTGGCCGCGTTGCGTGAAAACGGTAACGCCTATCCCAATACGTTCCGGCGCAACACACTGGCGGGTGAGATACTCGCCAAGTATGGCGGCTACACCAGCGAACAACTGGATGCGGAGCTGGTGCGCGTCAAATTGGCCGGCCGCATGATGACGCGGCGCGTCATGGGCAAAAACAGCTTTGTGCATATTCAGGATATGTCCGGGCAAATCCAGTTGTTTATTGCCCGCGATAGCTTGCCGGAAGGTTTTTATAACGATCAATTCAAAAAGTGGGACATCGGCGACATCGTGGGCGCGGAAGGCACGGTCTTCCGCACCCAGACCGGCGAACTGTCGGTGCGCGTGGACGAAATCGAATTACTCACCAAGGCGTTGCGGCCGCTGCCGGAGAAGTATCACGGGCTGGCCGATCAGGAAACCAAGTACCGGCAACGTTACGTTGACCTGATCATGAGCGATGTAACACGCAATACCTTTCGTATTCGCTCGCGGGTCATCGACTATGTGCGGCGTAGTTTGCTGGATCACGGTTTCATGGAAGTGGAAACACCCATGATGCACGCCATTCCCGGAGGCGCGACCGCGCGTCCCTTCAAAACCTATCACAACACCCTGGATATGGAATTATATTTGCGGGTGGCGCCGGAGTTATATTTGAAACGCCTGGTAGTGGGTGGATTTGAGCGGGTGTTTGAAATCAACCGCAACTTCCGCAATGAGGGGTTGTCCACGCGGCATAATCCGGAATTCACCATGGTGGAATTTTATCAGGCCTATGCGGATTACCGCGACCTGATGGATTTGACCGAAGCTATGATGCGCGGCCTGGCGCGGGAAGTTCGGGGTTCAACCACGGTGGCATACCAGGGTGAGAGCTACGATTTCGGCAAACCCTTCGCGCGCATGACGGTGTTTGATTCCATCTTGCATTTTAATCCGGATATTCAAGCGGAGCAGCTGCAGGATGAAAAGGGCGCGCGGCGGATCGCGCAGCAGCTGGGAATACCGCTCAAGGACAGTTACGGCCTGGGCAAGGTGCAAATCGAAATTTTTGAAAAGACCGTGGAGCAGCGTTTGAAAGATCCGACGTTTATCACCGCGTATCCCACGGAAGTGTCGCCTTTGGCGCGCCGTAATGATCAGGATCCGTTTGTGACCGACCGCTTTGAATTTTTCGCCGGCGGCCGGGAAATCGCTAATGGTTTTTCCGAATTGAATGATCCGGAAGATCAAGCCGAGCGTTTCCGTAAACAGGTCGCGGAAAAAGACGCGGGCAATGATGAAGCCATGCATTATGACGCGGACTACATCGTGGCGCTGGAGCATGGCATGCCGCCTACCGCCGGCGAGGGTATCGGGATCGACCGCTTGGTCATGTTATTTGCCGATGTGCCATCCATCCGGGATGTATTGTTGTTTCCGCATATGCGTCCGGCCACTGGCGCGTAAACATTGTTCCGGGATTCCGGTTATTTAGATTTTGGCCGGTTTGTCTTCCCGTTCCAGGGCCACGGTGTAGGGCAGTTCCTGCAAGCTCAACGCCGGTCCATCCGGTTTAAAAAGGTGGACCTGACCGGTTTGCGCATTGGCGATTTGCAGCACGGCCAGTAAATCATAACCGCCGTTGGGCGCGGCCTGGGCCTGTACCACGCGCCCGATACCTTGCTCGGACTGATCGTCCACGTTAAATAGCAAATCCCCGGCCCGGGGCGGCTGATCACTTGCGGTATGCGCCAGGTACATACGGCGTTTGAGTTTTCCCAGATAGTGCATGCGCGCCACCACTTCCTGCCCCGGATAGCAACCTTTCTGGAAACTGATGCCATCGATGCTATGCAGGTTCAGCATTTGCGGCACGAATTCTTCAACATTTTCGTTATAGATTTGCGGAACACCGGCCTGAATATCCAGGTAGGACCAGGCAGGGTTGCCGCACAAAACAGCATTGTGTTTTAACGTGTTCCAGGCTGTAGTTATAGAGTCGTAGTCACCGGCAATAATGTAGCGCGCTGGCCGGCCGCGAATTTTGGTAATCAGCAGATTATCAGTGCTGCTGCAGGCGTCATCCTGGCTGGGAATAGACGGCGTGATGGTTTGCAAGCGTTGCGCTGCAGTCGGTCCCGCTAATCCAAACGCAAGCCACTGGCCGGTGGCATCCTGCAGCTTGACCTTGGACATCAGCACAAACATTCGCAGGCGTTTTAATGCGGCTTCGATGCGCTCAACAGGAAGTTGTAAATAGTAATTATCATGAAACCGGTAGACGCGAAACAAGGCCAAGGCCCGTCCCTTGGCGGTGCAATAGGCATTGAGCTGGCTGCGCTGTTCGCTGACCTGGTTGATGTCGTTGCTTAACTGGTTTTGTAAAAATTTCTGCGCGTCATCACCCGCAGCGGAAATAAATCCCAGATGGGTCAGATCGCACAACACATCCTGGCTAATGACGGCCTTGCGTTCCGCATCCAGGTTTCCGAAATGCTCAACCGTGTTGTTTTTAAATTGAGCACCCTGGGTTTTTAAAAAATCGTGCCACTTGAGCGTGTTTGTCATAACGGTTCCAAAATGGGTCTGTGCTACGCGAAACAAATTATTGTAACGATTATCCGCCTGGCCTGTATACTGGACCTTTGGTAAACATGTTATACACTTGATAGCAATGGATAAAAATAAAAATCGCCCCAAATACCTGAATCTGCTCAAAATCAGCATGCCCATAACCGCCGTGGTATCGATTGGGCACCGCATTGCAGGTTTGCTCATGGTCATCGCGATTCCTTTCGTTATTTATGCGTTCCAGCTGTCCATTTCAAGTGCCGCCGAATACGCATCGGTCAAGGCGGCGCTGAATCATCCGCTGGCGCAAGGCATACTGGTGCTGCTGGTATGGTCTTTCCTGCATCATTTATTTTCGGGGATGCGGATTTTGTTGATTGATATCGATGTGGGCGTATCCAGGTCTGCAGCGCGCATCAGCGCCTGGTTGGTCTACGGTCTGGCGTTACTGCTGACGATCCTGCTGCTGGGTGTGATGCGATGACAGAACAAGTCGCTTCGGGGTTGCGCGCCTGGACCATTCAACGCCTGAGTGCGGTATACATCCTGGTTTTTACCCTATACGCGGGAGCCGGTTTCGCCAGCCGTGGCGCCAGCGGTTTCGAGCCATGGGTGACGTGGCTGCGCGATCCCTTTAATAATATCGCCGTTGGTTTATTTATTCTGGCGTTGTTATTTCATGCCTGGGTGGGCGCCCGGGATATTATTCTTGACTATGTGAAAGCGCCCGGTTTGCGCCTGGTGAAACTGGCGGTTCTGGCATTGGTGTTGATCGCGATGGGATTGTGGGCTTTTAAAGTCTTATTGACGGTTGTCATACGTTGAAGGGGTGTGCGCGTTGACCTCGCGCACGTATACGGCTAACGAATGCGATTAGCACACTCAATTATTGAATGCGGCACTCCCAGGCAATCAGCGGGTAACTTAACGGCGAACACAAAGCAGAGACGCAATAGTTCAAAGAGCACCGGGTGATTTGTAATAACCGGTTTGTTACTAAAGCGAGGAATCATCTTGCCGCTGACGCTTTCGCAAGCATTGTAATATTTTGCATTCTTCGCGCCTTTGCGGTGACGTTTTTCAGGTGTTGGATCGGCTACAGGTTTTACAGACGGGTAAATCGAGTTAATGGCAATCGCGAAACGAAAATTTGATGCTCTGGTGATTGGCGCGGGTGGCGGCGGATTACGCGCGGCACTGCAATTATCCCGCGCCGAGGCCACGGTGGCCGTGGTGTCCAAGGTATTTCCCACCCGCTCGCATACCGTGGCGGCGCAAGGCGGCATGAACGCGGCCCTGGCCAATGTGCTGCCGGATAACTGGCACTGGCACATGTACGATACCGTGAAAGGCAGCGACTATCTGGGTGACCAGGACGCGATTGAATACATGTGCCGGGCGGCGTCGCACTGCGTGATCGAGCTGGAACACTCGGGTGTGCCGTTTTCGCGCCTTGATAACGGCAAAATTTATCAGCGTCCCTTTGGCGGACAAAGTCAGAACTTTGGCGGCGATCAGGCGGCGCGCACCTGCGCAGCCGCGGACCGCACCGGGCATGCGATTTTGCATGCCTTGTATCAACAAAATATTCGCGCCAAAACCCATTTCTTCGACGAATACTTTGCCGTTGACCTGTTAAAGGACAATGACGGTTATGTGTTGGGAGCTTTGATTCTTGACATCGAAACCGGTGAGCCGTTGGTGATTGAGGCCAAGACCACGTTACTGGCCACCGGTGGCGTGGGGCAGTTGTTCCGCACCAATACCAATGCCCGGATTAATACCGGGGATGGCATGGCGATGGCATTGCGCGCCGGCATTCCGGTGCAGGACATGGAATTCTTTCAGTTTCATCCCACCGGTATCGCCGGAAAAGGCATGTTGATCACCGAAGGCGTGCGCGGTGAAGGCGGTTATCTGATTAACAAGGACGGTGAACGCTTCATGGAACGCTATGCGCCGCACGCCAAGGATCTGGCGAGCCGGGATGTGGTAAGCCGCGCTATTGCCATTGAAGTCCGGGAAGGACGGGGGTGCGGACCGAAGGGTGATCATGTGCTATTGAAGCTCGATCACCTGGGCGCCGATGTTATTCATAAGCGTTTGCCCGGTATCCGCGATACGGCCATCACCTTTGTGCATGTTGATCCGGTCGACACGCCAATACCGGTTTTTCCGACGGCGCATTACACCATGGGCGGTATACCCACCAACCGTTTCGGCCAGGTGGTCGCGCCCCTGGGGCAAATGGTGGAAGAACCGGTGCCCGGACTGTATGCGGCGGGCGAATGCGCCTGCGTATCCGTGCACGGCGCGAACCGCTTGGGCGGCAATTCCCTGCTGGACATTGTGGTGTTCGGCCGCGCCGCCGGAAATCACATCATCGGCTATTTACAAGAGAATCACTATCACCGTCCCCTGCAGGCGGACAGCGTGGATCAGGCCCTGCAGCGCCTGGCGCGCTGGGACCAGACCGGTGCGGGCGAGTCCGTTGACAACCTGCGTATGGAATTGCAACGGGAAATGGAAAACCATTGCGGCGTATTTCGCAGCGCGGAGGTGCTGCAGGATGGCGTGGCGAAGATCAAGGCGCTCGAACAACGCTTGCGGGATGCGCGCATCAAAGATCACAGCAAAATATTCAATACCGCGCGTATCGAAGCCATGGAACTGGAAAACATGGTGGACCTTGCTCTGGCGACCGTCATCAGCGCCGCAGCACGCCAGGAGAGCCGGGGTGCGCATTCGCGGGTGGATTTTCCGGAGCGTGACGACGTGCATTGGATGAAGCATACCTTGTATTTCAAGACAGGTTATAAACTGGATTACAAACCGGTGCGCACCAAACCGCTAAGCGTCGATTCGTTTCCGCCGCAGAAGCGGGTTTATTAAGCGTAAGGTGGCCCTCAGTAAATGGTAACGGCAAAAGGTAAAACACCATGCAATTCCTGATTTACCGCTACAACCCGGATCAAGACAGCAAGCCATATATGCAGCAGTATGCATTGCCCGAGATCGAGCCCGGCATGATGCTGCTCGATGCCCTGTTGAAAATCAAAGCCAGCCTGGATGATTCACTCAGTTTCCGGCGCTCCTGCGGCGAAGGCGTGTGTGGTTCGGATGCGCTGAATATCAACGGCCGCAACGGGCTGGCGTGTATTACACCGCTCAAAAGTCTGAAAGAACCGGTGGAAATCCGCCCGCTGCCGGGACTGCCGGTGATCCGCGACCTGGTTGTGGACATGACCCAGTTTTACCAGCAATACCGCGCGGTGAAACCCTATCTCACCGTGCACGACCCGGAACCGGAAATCGAATATGCGCAGACCCCGCAACAGCGTGACCAGCTGGATGGCTTGTACGAATGTATTCTATGCGCCTGTTGCTCCACCGCCTGTCCTTCGTTCTGGTGGAACCCGGATAAATTCAGGGGCCCGGCCGCCTTGCTGCAGGCCTGGCGGTTTCTGGCCGACAGCCGTGACCAGGCGACGGCGGAGCGGCTTCAGGATTTGGCCGGCGCCTATAGCCTGTTTCGTTGTCACACCATTATGAGTTGCGTGGATGTGTGCCCCAAGGGGCTCAATCCCACCAAAGCCATCGGCAATATCCGCAAGCTGATGTTAAAAACCCAGCTGTAGTGAAGCGCGTACTTGGATGCACACTGAAAATACTGAACAACAACGCTGTCAACTCGGTCAGCAAAAGTCCCGTCTATACTGGCAGTGCCGCCGCGGCATGCTGGAACTCGATAGTCTACTACAGGATTTTTTCCGCCGGCAATTTGATACGCTGACGGCGCCGCAACGTTCGGCCTTTGAATTGCTGTTGCAGAGTCCTGATGATTTATTGCTGGAATATTTAATGGGGCGCATGGTGCCCATGGACGCAGGCATGGCTGATGTCGTCACGAAAATACGCCACTCCGTTACGGTTTAAGATTATTTCCTCCCGGCTCATGTTGCTTGCCATCAGCGCGCTGCACCTGGGCGCCGCGCTGTTGTTGGTTCCCCTGGCGCTGCCGTGGCCGGCAAAAGTTTTTTTTGCGCTAATTATTATGGCGAGTTTCGCACTGAGTCTTTTTCAGCTGGGATGGATGCCGGCACGTCCGCTGTTTAGCAAGCTGTGGCCGGCGCTGGTTGAGGCCGTATGGGATGAGCACGATCAGTGGTTGCTTACCGATGCGGGTCAACAAATTCATTATGCGGAACTGGCACCTGCATCGTACGTGCACGCGCAATTGGCGGTTATTAATCTGCGTTTGCAGAATCAAGCCTGGTATAACCGCCGCCGCGCCATTATTTTACTGCGCGACAATATCGACGCGGATACATTCAGACGCTTGCGGATACGTCTTCGGTGGTATGCCTCTCAGGTTCCCGATAATTTGGCGGGATCAGGATAGTATCCTGCGGCGGCCTGCTCTCATCAGGATTCGGGTAATCCAGCGTATAATGCAAGCCGCGGCTTTCCTTGCGCGCCATGGCGCTGCGGATAATCAATTCGGCGACATCAACCAGGTTGCGCAACTCGATCAGGTCGTTGGTGATGCGGAAGTTGCCGTAGTATTCAAATATCTCCCGGGATAACAAACTCACGCGGCGCATGGCCCGTTCCAGGCGTTTATTGGTGCGCACTATACCCACATAGTCCCACATGAAGCTGCGCAGTTCATCCCAGTTGTGGGCTACCACGATTTCCTCATCGGAATTGGTGACCCGGCTTTCATCCCAATCCGGCAATACCGTAAATGGTTCTGGAGTTGGCTTGCTGCTGTTGATGTGACGGGCCGCCGCGGCGCCAAACACCAGGCATTCCAGCAGCGAGTTACTGGCCATCCGGTTCGCGCCATGCATGCCGGTGCAAGCGGTTTCCCCGATGGCATACAAGCCGTCGATATCCGTTTGGCCATGCTGGTTGGTAATAATACCTCCGCAGGTATAGTGGGCCGCGGGCACCACGGGGATGGGTTGTTTCGTGATGTCGAAACCAAACGTCAGGCAGCGATTGTAAATCGTGGGAAAATGCGACTTGATGAATTCTTCCGGCTTGAAGCTGATATCCAGATAAACACAATCCAACCCGCGTTTTTTCATTTCATGGTCGATGGCGCGGGCCACGATATCGCGCGGCGCCAGTTCCGCGCGCGGATCTACCTTGGGCATGAATCGCGTGCCATCGGGCAATAACAAATGTCCGCCTTCCCCGCGCACGGCTTCCGAAATCAAAAACGATTTAGCGTGCGGATGATAAAGGCAAGTGGGGTGAAACTGGATGAACTCCATATTGGCAATCCGGCAGCCGGCACGCCAGGCCATGGCGATGCCATCGCCCGTGGATTCGTCGGGATTGCTGGTATAGAGATAGACTTTGCTGGCGCCGCCGCTGGCGAGTATCATTTTGTTGGCTTGGAAGGTTTCGGTGTGCCCCGTCGCTTTATTGTGTACGTAGGCGCCAAGTACGCGTTGAGGTTGTTGGTTCAACTTGCTGCTGGTAATGAGGTCGATCGCGATATGGTTTTCGAATATATGAATATTCGAATGTTCTTTCGCACGCTCGATTAAGGTTCTGGAAAGTGCATTGCCGGTGGCGTCTTTGCAGTGAATCACCCGCCGGTGGCTGTGACCGCCTTCACGGGTCAGGTGATAGGCTGATTTTTCGTTGTTTTCTTCGACATGCGTGAACGGCACACCCAGCCCGATTAACCAGTCGATTTCTTCCTTGCTATGTTCCACAACATAACGAACGATTGATTCCCGGCACAAACCCGCACCGGCATTTAATGTGTCGGCAACGTGCGAATCAACCGAATCTTCAGGATCGATTACGGCGGATATGCCACCTTGTGCATACCAGGTGCATCCGGAACGCATATTGCCCTTCGAGATCAGGGCAATCCGGTACCTGGGATCCAATTGCAGCGCGAGCGTCAAACCGGCCGCTCCCGTACCAAAAATTACCACGTCATATTTGTGAGTGGGCGTCATCTTTATCAAGTAAGCTTTAATTTGCTTGAGTTAACTGGTTGTTTGTTATAGTGTAATTCGTTAACGTATTGCTACAGGGTAGCATTCTAACGCCGAATCAGCGCAATTAGGAATAATTCTTGGCGAAAAAAGCCGTTGTTGTCGAAAACATGGCGCTTGATGGCATTGTATGTACAATACGGTTAGCCGCCGCTGGCAGCATGGCGGGTGGTTGGAAGCATAAAAACAGGTGACTGAGATAGTCGCTCGGGAGTATGGCTCATCATGAAGATTTTTCGTATGACGATGAGTGGGATAACGTGTCCTTTTAGGAGGACGCCCGTGTGGCGAACTATCTTATGATCGTATTGTCTAGGAAACTAAGGCACAGGAAGTACGCCTTGCTATATAAGGGGTTTTGGCCCGCATGGCCGAAAGAAACGTGGATCAGGCGCTCGTCGAGCGAATACAACGAGGGGATAAGTCAGCATTTGATATTCTTGTGCGCAAATACCAGCATAAGGTCGTCAAGTTAATTTCTCGTTATGTCAAAGATCAGCAGGAAGTTTACGACGTTGCCCAGGAAGCCTTTATAAAGGCTTATCGTGCGTTGCCGAAATTTAGAGGTGACAGCGCTTTTTATACCTGGATGTACCGTATAGCGATTAATACCGCAAAGAATTATCTGGTAGCACAGGGCCGCAGGTTACCGAATGTCGATATCGAAGCACAGGATGCGGAACAGTTTGAAGGTGAATCGGCATTAAAGGAATATGCAACGCCTGAAAGTATGCTCAGGCGGGACGAAATCCAGGAAACTGTATTTCGTACCATAGAAAATCTCCCGGAGGACTTGCGAATAGCAATAACACTGCGCGAGATAGAGGGTTTAAGTTACGAAGAGATTGCCGTAGCAATGGATTGTCCAGTGGGCACCGTAAGGTCCCGGATTTTCCGCGCTCGGGAAGCAATTGACAAAACACTTCAGCCGCTAATCGGGTGATGTGACATCATGCAGAGTAATGAAACCAGGGTATTGAAGCAATGACAACAGCAACGGAAAAAGGCGAACAAGTATCGGCGTTCATTGACAATGAGTTGACTCGCGAAAATTGCGAACAACTCATAAGCACCCTTAACAAGGACGAGGCGTTAAAATCCTGTTTTGAACGCTACCAAATGATCAGTGACTCAATCCGGAATCAGTTGCCACCGGACATAAAATGGGACTTTGCCCGCCGTATCATGTCCGCCATTGAATCCGAACCTGCTGTATTCGCACCAACATTCGCACCAACCGCACGATCATCAAGTAAGTCAAGCTCCCAGGCCGCCTTAACCAGGAAGGTCGCCGGTTTTGCTATTGCTGCGTCGGTGGCGACGATTGCGGTTGTTGCGGTGCAAACAAAATACAGCGAAGCGCCGGAGCAGGTGGCGACGACGATGCCGGATAACAGTGAGTTTGTCCGAATGGCAAAAGAAAACCCCGTTGCTGCCAACATGCAGCCTGTGATTACCTCCAAGCCGTCAACCGGCTATTCCACCGCATCCACCGCGGTTCAGCAGCAGCCGATTGCACAAATGAACCCATTGCGGAAATTTGATGCGCAACTTCACCAGTACATCGTTAATCATTCTCAATATGCGGCCGGCGCCGGAGTTCACGATATTATCTCTTCCGCGCGAATCGCATCTTCCTCCCAGCAAAAAATTAATGTAGATCAGGTTAAGCAGTGAAGCTAATTGTTTTTCTATTCAGTTTGGTTCTCTTTACCAGTGCCGGAGCTGACCAGGATATTGCCCCGGCACTCAGTCTTCTTAATAAAATGAGTTCAGCCTTAAAGAGCCTGAATTATCATGGCACCCTGGTTTACACCCATGGCGGCCAGGTGGAATCATTAAAACTCATTCATAAGCATACCAAATCCGGAGAAGTCCAGCGTCTTGTTCACTTGAGCGGGGAGGCGCGTGAGGTTATCCGTAATAACGACGTCGTTACCTGTTATTTGCCGGATTCCCGCTCTGTGGTGGTGGGTGAACGCCGGTTTAACAATCATTTGTTGTCCCGGCTTACCAAAAACTTTGGGGATTTCGCCGGGCAATATGAATTCATTGCGGATGGTAAGGGCCGTATCGCCGAACGCGAATCAACGATTGTCACTATTCGCCCCAAAGATGGCTTTCGCTATGGGTATCGATTTTGGATTGATGATAACAGCGGTTTGTTATTGAAGTCTGAATTGCTTGCCACGGATGGTTCACTGCTCGAACAACTTATGTTTATTGAAGTGGCTGTGGTTGACACGATACCGGACTCAATGTTGCAACCCGCGGTCAACGGCGAGAGTTATACCTGGCATAATGGCCGGGAAAAGACCGGGGGCCAAACAGAGCAGACGTCCAATAATTGGAAAATTGCCCATATGCCGGACGGTTTTGTGGTGACCGATCGTTCCAAACAAAAAATACCAAGCCGAAGTCAGCCTGTTGATTATATGATGGTTTCCGATGGCTTGGCGTCAATATCAATCTATATCGAGCATTTCAACGCACAAAATAACAACCTGCTTGGTGCGTCAAGTATGGGGGCGGTGAACGTGTTCGGTTCATTGTTGACAGACTATCATGTTACGGTTGTCGGTGAAGTTCCGCAGCAAACTGTGCAAATGATCGCTGAATCTATTTCAAGTCAATAATAAGGTAAATTAATGCTCGAAGAGCACGCTATTGTTGTCGCCGTGGATAAAAAAGCCACCTGGGTTGAAGTACAACGTCAATCAGTGTGCGGCCAGTGCGCGGCCAACAAAGGCTGCGGTTCAGCGGTTTTGCAAAAAGTACTGGGTAACAAACGGAATATCTTCCAAGTCAACGGGGATTTGCCTGTTCCTGCCAAAGTTGGCGATGAGGTAATAATCGGCGTCGACGAGAACGCCTTGCTAAAAGGCTCTGTGCTGGTTTACGCGACCCCCATTGTGTTAATGATTGTTTTTGCTTTAGCGGGTGAAACTATTGCCTCGCGACTAGTGTCAATCGATCCAGATTATATGAGCGTGCTGGGCGCTCTTTTTGGACTGGCGGTCAGTGTTTTGGGTTTACGATGGCATAGCCGCAAGACACGCGATAATCCCCGCTATCAACCCATTTTGCTCCGCCATGCTGATGAAGCGATGGTGCAGGCGGGTTATAGGCTGTTAGGTTAAAAATATGCTATTCCGGAAAAATTGTGCATTACAGGAGAACATTAAGGTGCGTGCCACTGGCGTAAAACAATTGTCTGTTTATTTCACGATGCTGTTGTTTATATTCACTCTGACTCCTGCGAATGCGCGCGAACTCCCGGATTTTACTGAGTTGGTGGAAAAAAATGGCGCGGCGGTAGTTAATATCAGCACCACGCAAAAAATCAAGCATCCGGCAACCAAGCAACCTTTTCAAGGTGAGCAGGTGCCTGAAGGTCCGTTTGGCGACCTGTTCCGGCACTTTTTCGGCGATGAAGAAGGCCGTGAATTTGAAGACTTTGATTCCAAATCGCTGGGATCCGGATTTATCATTTCCAAAGACGGCTATATATTAACTAACAACCACGTCATCAAGGATGCCAATGAAATTATTGTCCGGCTGTCGGATCGCCGCGAACTGGTGGCCGAGATTGTCGGTAGTGATCCTCGCAGTGATATCGCGCTTTTAAAAATTGAAGGGGACAACTTGCCGCTGGTGGCGCTTGGAGATTCAGACTCATTGAAAGTGGGTGAATGGGTGCTGGCAATCGGTTCGCCCTTCGGATTTGATTATTCGGTTACGGCGGGTATCGTCAGCGCCAAAGGAAGAAATCTTCCCCGCGAGAACTATGTGCCGTTTATCCAGACGGACGTGGCGATTAATCCCGGCAACTCCGGCGGTCCATTGTTCAATCTCGATGGTAAAGTGATTGGCATCAACTCCCAGATCTACAGCCGCACCGGTGGTTTTATGGGATTGTCGTTTGCCATTCCGATTAACATGGTGATGAGTGTTGTCGATCAGCTCAAAGCGTCCGGCCGTGTTGCCAGGGGATGGCTGGGCGTTTTAATCCAGGATGTCACCCGGGAATTGGCGGAATCATTTGGCATGGATAAGCCGCGCGGCGCATTGGTGGCCAAGGTTTTACCGGATAGTCCGGCGGAAAAAGCCGGTTTTCAGGTCGGTGATGTAGTGATCAGTTTTGATGGCAAAAATATTGTGCGTTCTTCCAACCTGCCTCCCGTGGTGGGCATGACCGAGGTGGGTAGAAATGTCAAAGTGGAGATTTTACGTAACGGCAAGAAAAAGAACCTGACCGTCAACTTGGGTGAGTTGCCGGACGAAGATGCCACGCTGGCCAGTGCGGCGGAGCCGAAAATCATCTCAGACAATAAGCTGAATATTGCGGTCGCTGATTTGAACGCGGAGCAACGAAATAGCCTTGAGATTAAAGAAAATGGTGTTTTGGTCAGTAATGTAAACGCAGGTCCGGCGCGAAAAGCGGGCGTGCGCCGCGGCGATGTCATTTTGATGATGAATAATATCGATGTGAAGGATTCCAAACACTTTAAAGATTTGATCGACAAGTTGCCGTCGGATAAATCGGTGCCTTTGCTGGTGCAGCGCCGTGGGGGACCGGTATTTCTGGCTTTAAAACTTTCCGAGGATAAGTAGCCGGGAACGGCACTACAACGGCACTACAACGGTAGTACAACGGTAGTACAACGGTAGTACAACGGTAGTACAACGGTAGTACAAAACGAAAGTAAAAGTCGTCGAGTCTTTCCGCTCAGAGTCTTATTCCTGCCGAATTTGCTAACCTCCATGACCGGGTTCACTTTTGCGGGTGAATCCGGTTTTTCCTGGCTGGCATGTGTTTTTCTGTCAAAAATAGATTAGAATAGCCAGGCCAATTTTTACCAGCCTTGTAATGGGTTTAACGCGCTGAAAATAAAAGATAAACCAGCAATTTCCAGCAATTGTTTCCAATCAAGAGCGCTATCGCAAATTGTTGCTGCAAAGCCGGTATTTAATTTCACAATAATATTATATTGCTCTATCAGCAGGTACATAGACACTAGGTTTGTATGACCCAGTTGGATCATATCCGGAATTTTTCCATTATTGCGCACATTGACCATGGTAAATCCACCCTGGCGGATCGCTTTATCCAGCTATGCGGTGGATTGTCAGAACGGGAAATGGCGGAACAGGTCCTGGACTCCATGGATCTGGAAAGAGAACGCGGTATTACGATAAAGGCACAGAGCGTCGCATTAAAATACAAGTCCGTTAGCGGTAAAGTGTATCAATTGAATTTTATTGATACCCCCGGTCACGTTGATTTCTCCTATGAGGTGTCGCGCAGCCTCGCTGCTTGCGAAGGCGCGTTACTGGTTGTGGACGCCTCGCAAGGAGTTGAAGCCCAGAGTGTCGCAAATTGTTATACCGCGATTGATCAGGGGCTGGAAGTAATTCCGGTGATAAACAAAATTGATTTACCAGCGGCGGACCCCGAGCGGGTAATTCATCAGATCGAAGACATCATCGGCATCGCAGCCCGGGATGCCATCAAGGTCAGCGCCAAAACCGGTGTCGGAATTCCCGAACTCCTGGAACGATTGGTAGAGCGTGTACCTCCGCCAGAGGGTGATTACAATAAACCATTGCAGGCGTTGATCATTGATTCCTGGTTCGACAGCTATCTCGGCGTTGTATCACTGGTGCGGGTAAAGCATGGCCGCGTCAAGAAAGGGCAGAAAATAAAGGTCATGTCGACGGGGCGTACGCATCTGGTGGACAGGGTCGGTATTTTTACGCCAAAACGCGTTGACGTCGATGAGCTGAGAGCGGGTGAGGTGGGTTGCATTATTTCAGGTATAAAGGATATCAATGGTGTACCGGTGGGCGATACCCTGACAAGTGCGGACAACCCTGCACAAGAACCGCTGCCGGGCTTTAAGCCGGTGCAACCGCAGGTATTCGCCGGTTTATTTCCGATTAGTTCCGACGATTACGAGAATTTACGCGACGCGTTGTCCAAGTTGCGCTTGAATGATGCGGCGTTGTTTTACGAACCTGAAACTTCCACTGCCTTGGGTTTGGGATTCCGTTGTGGCTTTCTGGGCATGTTGCACATGGAAATCGTTCAGGAACGCCTGGAACGGGAATATGACCTGGACCTGATTACCACGGCGCCCACGGTAGTCTATGAAGTCGTTACCACGAATGGGGAAGTAGTGAACGTCGATAACCCGTCAAAACTACCCGAGCAGGGACGTATTAGCGAAATGCGGGAGCCTTTTATTCTTGCTAGTATTCTGTTACCGCAGGAATACCTCGGCAATGTGATTGGCTTATGCGAAGAAATGCGCGGCATACAGAAGCAAATGCTGTATTTAGGCAGCCAGGTCTCCCTGAAATACGAGTTGCCCATGAATGAAGTTGTGATGGATTTTTTTGACCGCCTCAAATCCGTCAGCCGCGGTTATGCGTCGCTGGACTATCATTTTGCACGCTTTCAGCCGGCGGACCTGGTGAGATTGGATATCCTGATCAATGGCGAACGCGTGGATGCGTTGTCCACGATCGTGCATCGTGACCAGTCGCAGTATCGGGGAAGGGAGCTTGCGGAAAAAATGCGTGAACTTATTCCCCGGCAAATGTTTGAAGTGGCCATTCAGGCGGCCATAGGCTCGCATGTCATCGCCAGAACGACCGTTAAAGCATTGCGCAAAAACGTAACGGCGAAATGTTATGGCGGTGATGCTTCGCGCAAACGCAAATTGTTGGAAAAACAAAAAGCGGGAAAGAAACGCATGAAACAATTGGGTTCTGTGGAAGTTCCACAGGAAGCATTCCTGGCAATCTTAAAAGTAGGGAAAAAATAAATGCAATTTGATTTTCCAACCATCATGGTGTTGGCGGTACTAATTACCGGAGTTATCTGGGCGCTGGATGCATGGTTGTGGGCGCCAAAAAGGCGGGAGTCGGCTGAACAATTTGGCGCCAAAGATGTTCCGTTAACCGATGAGCAGCAAGAGGAAAAAGAAAAACGATTAAAGGAACCGGTTATTGTTGAATACTCCCGCTCTTTGTTTCCGGTAATACTTATTGTGTTGATTCTGCGGTCGTTTTTGATTGAGCCGTTCCGGATACCGTCCGGATCCATGATGCCGACGCTGCTCGATGGCGACTTTATCCTGGTCAACAAGTTTACCTACGGGATCCGCTTGCCGGTAATTAATAAGAAAATTATTGGCATGGGCGCACCGCAGCGCGGCGATGTCGCCGTATTTCGTTATCCAAATGATCCATCGGTGGATTATATCAAACGCGTTATCGGATTACCGGGGGATCATATCGTATACCGCAACAAAAAACTCTACATCAACGGTGAATTGATGCCGTTAAACGATTTGGGCCGCTATGAAGCGTCCGGTGTGGGTATTACCATGGCCGGCGCGCAAATTCTGGAAGAAGATCTCACAGCGAAAAAACATCATATCCTGGTTGATCACGACCGGCCCGTGCTCAATATGGAATACAGGGTCGCTGAAGATGAGTATTTTGTCATGGGCGACAACCGGGATAACAGCAACGATAGCCGCTTTTGGGGTACGGTACCGGAGCGGAACCTGGTGGGCAGGGCTTTCATGATTTGGATGAACTGGGATGGCACCAACAACGGGGTCACCTGGAGCAGGATCGGGCAGACGATTGAATAACAATGGAGTCATAGCACTGGTAAGAGTGACTCCGAACTGTTAAGCGAAGCTGTTGTTATCAGTCACTGTTACGATAGGCGAACGTATATTGATTCCAAGGTTACCGGCGCTCTGGAAAATTAGTGGCCAAACTCTGAAAATTATCCAAATGATCGCCGGGTTTGTTTATTTAATTCGGGCCCTATGCTATATATTTCATTATGTTACATATTTTGTGCTTGGATTGGCGAGTTGTAAAAACTGGAGTTGTGCATGAAAAACTATAACAAACAACGCGGTGTAACCATGGTTACCATTGCCGCCGGGCTGGCATTATTGGCTTTTTTTGTGTTGATCGCAGTCACTTTGATGCCGGTATATATTGAAAACTTTAGTGTTAGCTCACATGTTTCGCGTATCGGAAAGGACTTGCGCAGCAGTGAAATGTCTAAAGAGGAAGTCCGGAAGGCCTTATTAAAGCGGTTTGATATTGATGATGTTAAAAGTGTTGCCCGGGAAGATATCAGCATTACTGACATTGCCGGCGGTTATAAGGTTGAAGTGGATTATGAAGTGCGCAAGAACTTCCTTGGCAATGTTGACGTCGTTGTCTATTTTTCAGAGAGTGCGGAAGTAAAATAATTGGGTCCATTGAGTCTGAATACTGAATACAACCTACTGACACAAACTGATATTTAAACCGCGGCCAAGAGTGAGCACTACCAAGAAAAGCAGAACGAAACCATCACCTGTTGCGGTAACGCCCATCAAGAAATCGTCAACCAAGGCTGTGAAGAAATCACTAACCGAAAATAGTGCGGTTACTAAACTCAGCAAGAAACTCCATTACACGTTTTCCGACCCTACCCTGCTGACTGAAGCCGTAACCCATCGCAGTAAACATTCCATAAACAACGAGCGTTTGGAATTTCTTGGGGATTCTATTTTGGGTTATGTCATCTCGGCTGAACTGTTCCAGCGTTTTCCAGAGGCAAGGGAAGGGGAGTTAACCCGCGGCCGCGCGGTATTGGTCAAAGGTGAAACGCTGGCGGAACTCGCGTTGGAAATGGATCTGGGTGACTATTTATTCCTGGGTCCAGGCGAACTCAAGAGCGGTGGCCATCGCCGTAAGTCCATACTGGCCGATGCCGTGGAGGCCATTATCGGGGCGATTTACCTGGATGGCGGCTTGGATGCTGCGAGACAGTTTATACTGGCGGTTTACGCGGAACTATTGCCGGCCTTATCCCTGGTGGAAGTCAATAAAGATCCCAAAACCCAGTTGCAAGAGTATTTGCAGGCCCGAAAACAACCTTTGCCGAGCTACGAGGTGGTGACAACATCGGGCAGCGATCATGAGCAGATATTTGAGGTATCATGCAAGGTCAGTATTCTGCCACGCCTCATCAAGGGAATCGGACGCAGCCGCCGTAAAGCGGAACAGGAAGCAGCCGGCAAAGCCTTAAAACAATTGGAAGCAACGGATTGGACGTGAGTCTTGTGAGCGATGCGAACAGCCATCACCCGGAACACAAAAATTATTGCTGTGGGTATGTAGCCATTGTCGGCCGGCCAAATGTCGGCAAATCAACCTTGCTGAACAAGTTGCTGGGGCAGAAAATCAGTATAACCGCACACAAGCCCCAGACAACGCGGCATCGCATCTTAGGCATCAAGACGGGTGAGCGGTCGCAGGTTATCTATGTTGATACCCCGGGAATTCACAGCAATGCCAAAGCGGCATTAAACCGCTACATGAACCGCGCGGCGACTTCCTCGTTAAATGATGTCGATGTGATTGTTTTCGTGGTGGAGGCGTCAAGCTGGAACGAGCAGGATGAGTTTGTGCTGAAAAAATTATCCGGTGTTGATGCGCCGGTAATACTGGTGCTGAATAAACTGGATAAGGTGGTGGAAAAGGAACAACTCCTGCCGCACCTGGAAAAACTGGCGGGCAAAATGAAATTCACGCAGCTGATTCCGGTTTCCGCCCGTACCGGAGAAGGGATTGAAGCGCTGGAAAGCGCGGTACTGGAATTATTGCCTTCAACAGCGCCATTATTTCCCGAAGACCAGATTACCGACCGCAGTGAACGATTTCTGGCGGCGGAATTTATCCGTGAAAAGCTAATGCGCAGCTTGGGGGAAGAAGTGCCTTATGCACTGACGGTGGAAATTGAGCGCTTCGAAGATCAGGGCACTATAAAGAACATTCACGCCGTCATTTGGGTGGCTCGCCCCGGCCACAAGGGAATCGTTATCGGTAAAGGCGGCGGTTTATTAAAACGCATTGGCGAGCAGGCGCGCAAGGATATGGAACGAGCCTTTGATAGCAAGGTGTTTCTGCAGCTTTGGGTAAAGGTGAAGGAAGGCTGGGCCGATGATGAGCGTGCGCTGCGAAGCCTGGGATATAACGATGAGCAGTAAACAGCGTGTGCTGTTACAGCATGCCTATATTCTTCATCAACGGCCTTACCGTGACAGCAGCGCATTATTGGAAATTTTCAGTGAAAATTACGGCCGCTGCGCCTTGATTGCCAAAGGTGTTAAAAGCCCCCGGTCGAAACTGCGGGGACTGCTGCAACCCTTTCAGCCGCTATTGTTATCGTGGATCAGCCGGTCCGAACTGGGAGTCTTGACCGGCGCCGAGCATTACCAAGCACCCGTGCTGATTAAGCCAAAATATCTGCCCAGCGCTTTTTACCTGAATGAACTCGTCTTTTATTTATTGCACAGGCATGATCCACACGATGATTTGTTTCAGAGTTATCATGATACCGTAACCAGGTTGCGTTGTTTGTCCGGCGCTGCGAATGAGGATTTGTTATGGCAAGCGCACTTAAGACAGTTTGAAATTGTATTGCTGCGGTCCATTGGTTATGGCCTGGTATTGGATCATGAAGTTCGTACTCAATCCGCTATTGTAGTGAGTGATTGGTATGACTACTGGCCGGATCACGGTCCCGTTAAAAGTGAGCCGCACGGCGGTGATTTTCGCGGCGTTCGCGTATCGGGCGCCACGTTAACGATGTTGTCGAATCCGCTGCTGCTGCGCGAAAACAGCCGGCATACTGATGCGGCAACCCGCTCCTCGTTCAAGGAGGCTAAACAGTTACTGCGCACCGTGCTGGACCAGCATTTAGGATCCAGGGTGTTGTACAGCAGGTCACTGATGGCGAAACCGCAAAGCAGTGATCATGAGCCGGTAACATCGCCACAGGCTGCAAATTTCGATTAACCAAGTTCGGTTTTTCCATAGACGGTTATTGGATAGTAATGATTGTCAGTAGCCAGATGAAGGTGGATATCAGAAATGCAAACACAACAGAACGACAAAACGATCCTATTAGGCGTCAATATCGACCACGTGGCGACGCTGCGGCAAGCGCGCGGAACACGTTACCCTGATCCGGTCCAGGCTGCCATCGAAGCGGAGCAGGCCGGAGCGGATGCGATTACCCTGCATTTGCGCGAAGACCGTCGCCATATTCAGCTGCGCGATGTGGAAACGTTGAAAGGCATTTTGCAGACGCGCATGAATCTGGAAATGGCCGTCACCGGCGAGATGCTGGCGATAGCCGAACGTATTCAGCCGGAAGAATGCTGCCTGGTGCCGGAGCGCCGGGAAGAATTGACCACCGAAGGCGGGCTGGATGTCGTGGGGCAATTTGCGCGTATCCAGGCCGCGTGCCAGCAGCTGGCCGCCGCCCATGTCCGGGTGTCGTTATTTATCGATGCCGAAGCGGAGCAGATCGAAGCCGCCGCCAAAGCCGGGGCGCCGGTGATAGAGCTGCACACCGGCACTTATGCGGATGCCAGCACGCGGGCCCAACGCCATGCTGAACTCGCCAGCATCCTCCAGGGCGTTAAACGCGGGCAGGAGCTTGGATTGCATGTGAACGCCGGCCATGGTCTGCATTACCATAATGTCACGGACATCGCAGCGATTGACGGGATTAAAGAACTCAATATCGGTCACGCGATTGTAGCGCGCGCCCTGTTCACCGGATTCCAGGCCGCAGTGCGTGAAATGAAACGTTTGATGGTCGAGGCGCGCAACCCGTGATCTTCGGTGTCGGAACCGATATAGTCCAAGTGTCCCGGTTCACGGCAAACCTTGCCAGGTGCGGTGATCGATTCGCCAGTCGTATCCTGGCGGAATCCGAGTTTCAGATTTTTCCTGGTCATGCGTAACCTGCCCAATTTTTGGCTAAACGTTATGCAGCTATAGAGGCGGCGGCCAAAGCCTTTGGTACTGGTCTCCGGGATGGCTGAGTCTTCGTCATATTATTGTCGCCAGCGAAGATTAAGGGGCGACCGGCGCTTCAGTTCGTGGACATTGCCCAGAAAACTCGTTGAAAGTTTTAATATTGGTTCAACTTACCTCAGCATCAGTGATGAAAAAGATTTTGCGTTAGCATTTGTCGTGCTGGAGATACGCGTGACTTAAGGATTCCTTATAGATCCGGATCTGGCTTGCGTATCAGCGCAAATTTACGGATTGGTCTTATAAAATTACGGATACTCCGTTTTAAAATTAAGGGATTACACCGGTTAGGAAAAAATACTGTCACCGGCGCGATAAATTTATCGTTATCGCAGCAAGTTAAGCGGGTGCTTGTGCCCTCAAATACGGATGATCTCAGGTATTTCCCGATTAATGACCGCGTTTCCCTTGCTATTGTCTCGTCAGATTCGGTAGAATCCCACCCCTTCGGATGCGGGGTGGAGCAGTCCGGTAGCTCGTCGGGCTCATAACCCGAAGGTCGCAGGTTCAAATCCTGTCCCCGCTACCAATTTTAAATGGGTAAATGGTAAAGCAGAGGTGGCAGCCCGGTGTCGGGCTCAACTTTCA
>Ga0209640_10001087_pt1 | contig 22546 bp, 20 predicted proteins | sample RifCSP10_1_FD_184018 | JGI IMG/M metagenome (GOLD analysis project Ga0209640, IMG submission 184018) | Soil microbial communities from Rifle, Colorado - Rifle CSP2_sed 10_1 (SPAdes) (version 2) | ecosystem: Environmental > Terrestrial > Deep subsurface > Rock core/Sediment | place: Rifle...
CATCCTAACCTTCTCCCGGAGGGAGAAGGAACTTATTGTTGAATAACCTTTTGCGACCCCCCTCGCAATTCAGTAAATAAACGGTTAACAAGGTGCAACCTTCCGCAAACCCATCGCAGAGCCAGCGGAAAATATTTCTACTCCAGATTATGCCCGGATTGTTCAGGCTGAGGGATACGGGCAACACGGATGTAATTGTTATCACCTATTGCAGAGTGTTAGTGTTATATACGCTTGAACGTATATATGTTTAAGCGTATATTCATTTTATGGCATCTTCAGTCCAGCAATTCATTCAGACACTTAATGATGCAACCCGGCTACGTTGTCTGCAGCTTCTGCAGCGGGAAGGCGAAATGTGCGTATGCGAAATTACCTATGCCCTGGACGTAATCCAACCCAAGGTCTCCCGTCATCTGGCAATACTTAAGGAAAATGAAATAGTCATCGACCGCCGCAGTGGCCAGTGGATCTACTATAAACTGAATCCGGCCATGCCGGCATGGGCAAGCCAGATACTGGCGGCGACCTGTGACGGGATAGCAAAAGAACCACAAGTTAAGGCTGATCGGACACGATTAGCCCACATGCCGAACCGGCCCGTAAATAGTATTTGCGCATAATCGGCGTTGCTTATGAAAATCAATGACGCCTGACAGTATTTATCGAATTTTATTCGTGTGCACCGGAAATTCCTGCCGATCACAAATGGCGGAGGGATGGGCGCGGCATCTGGGAGATAATTTTCTTGAGGCAAGTTCCGCGGGGATCGAAGCCCATGGTAAAAATCCGCGTGCCATTGCGGTTATGCACGAGGCTGGTGTGGATATATCCCTGCAGGAATCCACAAGGTTAACCGATGCTATGCTGGCCGCGGCAGATTATCTGGTCACAGTCTGCGGTCACGCCGATGAACAGTGTCCCGTGTTGCCGCCCGGGATACGTAAAGAACACTGGCCCCTCAGTGACCCCGCCAAAGTGACGGGGACAGAGGAAGAAATCCTGTCTGTATTCAGGCAAAGCCGTGACGTGATCCGGCACAGGGTAGAGGAATTGATTAATCGTTTAAAACAAAATCAGTTGAAGTTGCATGGCAAATAATACAAAACCAGACAGTAGCGCAATGGGATTTTTCGAACGGTATCTGTCTATCTGGGTTTTATTATGCATCCTCGCCGGTATAGGCCTTGGACATCGATTTACTGATGCTTTTCATGCCATCGGAAAACTGGAAATTGCAAAAATTAATATGCCCGTCGCCATACTGATCTGGCTCATGATCATCCCCATGTTACTCAAGATAGAACTTAAGGAATTAAAAGGGGTGAGACGGCACTGGCGGGGAGTGGGTGTTACCCTGCTGGTGAATTGGGGGGTCAAACCCTTTTCCATGGCCCTGCTTGGCTGGCTGTTTATCGGTTACCTGTTTCGATCTTACTTACCGGCGGAGCAGATCGATTCTTACATTGCCGGGTTGATTATTCTTGCCGCCGCACCTTGTACAGCCATGGTTTTCGTCTGGAGCCATCTGTCCAACGGTGAACCGAATTTTACCGTATCCCAGGTGGCGTTGAACGATGTCATCATGGTGTTTGCCTTCGCCCCGATTGTGGGCTTATTGCTGGGGTTATCGTCTATTGCCGTACCCTGGGAGACCTTATTTTTATCCGTTGTGCTTTATATCGTTGTACCACTCATAATCGCACACTCGTGGCGAACGACAGTCCTCAAACAAGCACACGGTGATGAACGGCTGGCAGGGCTCATCAAACAACTGCATCCTTTCTCTCTGTCAGCCCTGCTTGTCACGCTGATATTATTATTTGGTTTCCAGGGTGAACAGATTATCGGCCAGCCCGTCGTTATCCTGTTATTGGCAGTTCCTATCCTGCTGCAAGTCATATTCAATTCAGGCCTGGCCTATCTTCTGAACCGGGCAGTTCGTTCACCCCATAGTATCGCGGCCCCGTCCGCCTTGATCGGCGCCAGCAATTTCTTTGAGTTGGCGGTGGCCACCGCCATCGCATTATTCGGATTTGAATCGGGAGCGGCACTGGCAACGGTGGTCGGGGTGTTGATCGAAGTGCCGGTGATGCTGGCTGCTGTAGGGATTATAAACCGGACCAAAACATGGTATGAGATCCGGTTGCATGAGTCACTTAAACAGGAAGTCTGATTTCTCACACGTTGTATTGATGCGGTTACGGAAACTGCTAAACGTGCACCATAGATCGTAGCCCGGATGTGGCACAGCGACAAAATCGCCAGGACGACTCCAGGGACGGAGTCGGTAGGGCGACGCACGACTAAAGGGATTTAGGAGGTAGAACGAATCAGGAGACAGAGTCGAGGAAGCCAAAGCCGAGCGATGTTAGTCAGCCTGAGGCTGGCCCGGAGGGTTGAGTACAGGGATGGACTCCGCAAATCCGGCCAATCCTGTCATCGGCAACATCGATTAATTCCCATAAAATGTAGGGTGGGCACGTTGTATGTGCCCACGCAGAAAGGGATAAATGTCACTTCCTTTGATGTTGGGCTCCATTTCATTCAGCCCACCCTTGTTAGATATGCATCAGTAAATAAACGGTTAACAAAGTACAGAAGCCGGCGAAACCGTAGCACAACCAGCGGAAGAACCCCCTGCCCCAGTGGATACCCAGATCGTGCAGGCTGAGGAAAATCCGGTGGGCCGAATGCCACAGCGTCAGGCTGATGACGGCGAAGATAAACAATTTCCCCTGCCAGGCGTCGGCAAAGTCCCGGATCCGTTCAAATTCCATAACCTCATGTGGCAGGATACCCAGCGGCACGGCTATTCCGGTGATGAAGATCAGCATCGGCAGGATAAAGGCCACGACGACGCCGCCCGCGCCGAACAGAGACCAGAAGATCGGTTCGTTGGAGCGTTTCATATACTCAATGCCACCCACAATAAGGTCAGATAGAGAATGGCTGCAATCGCATATTGCAGGGCTGTAATGGCCACGGCCGGTACTTTCTGTTTACCGATGATTATGTTGGGCGCTACTTTCGGGGATACTGCAAACCAGGTGATGGTGTGGTAGATGGCCGCGGCCAGGGCCAGTAAATGAAAAATAACCGCCACCGGACTGCGCATGGAAACCAGCCAGTCATTCCAGGCTGCTGCACCCGAGGCCAGTGCCATCAGGCCCTCCAGCAGAATCAGCGCGTAAATGGCCGCGAAGATGGAGGTGGCCTCGCGGATCATGTACTTCTTATAGAAGGTATTTTTCAGCCACCAGCCTTGCATGGACCGGATATAGGGTTTACGAGTCGTCATTCGCTTGCCTCGCCTTTCGGTATCAGCATCCGGTAAAAATAGTCCAGGGTGCTGTTGACCTTGTTCCGGTTAACGGCCGCGGCCGGGTCGACCTGCTTGGGACAGACCTCCGAGCAATAACCGACCAGCGTGCAACCCCAGACGCCGGTATCGGCATTGACGACTGCCATCCGTTCCGCGCTGGCCCCGTCACGCGAATCGGCATTGTAGCGGTGCAGCAGTGCCAGCACCCCCGGACCGGTGAACTCCGGATTCAAGCCGTATTGCGGACAGGCCGCGTAACACAGCAGACAGTTGATACAGGAACTGAATTGTTCGTACTTGTCCCGTTGCGCCGGCGTCTGCAGGTATTCCCCCTGTTCCAGGCTGCGGGCCGCTTTTGGAATTATGTAGGGCTTGATGCTTTCCAGTTTGCCGATAAAGTCATCGATATTGACGATCAGATCCTTCTCGATGGGCAGGTGCCGCATTGCCTCAATCTGGATCTTGGCCGGATAGAACTCACGCAGGAAGGTCTTGCACGACAACATCGGCTTGTTGTTAATCATCATACCGCAGCTGCCGCAAATCGCCATACGGCAGGACCAGCGGAAACTGACCGTGCCGTCCAGATGGTCCTTGATGTACTGCAGTCCCTGCAGGACCGACATATCATCGGTGAATGGCACTTGATAACTTTGCCAGACCGGTTCCTGATCCTGATCGGGGCGGTAACGCAGGATTTCGATTTCGATGGTTTTTTTAGCGTCAGCCACTGGTTTTACCTGCCTGTTTGCGTTCCAGTTCCGCTTTCTCGCCGGCGGCGCCATAGGCGCGGATACCGGGTTTAGACTTGGTGATCTTCACATCCGAATATTCGATACGGGGGGCGGCATCGCCTGCGTAATAAGCCAGCGTATGTTTCAGATAATTAACATCGTCACGCTGCTCGTAGCCATCGAGACGCTGATGGGAACCGCGCGATTCCTTACGGTTGTTTGCCGAATGCACAATGACCTGGGCCACATCCAGTTGAAACCCCAGTTCCAGGGCCATTAACCACTCGGTGTTCCAGCCCCTGGAGACATCATCCAGCTTGATATTTTTATAGCGTCCCCTGAGTTCGGCGATTTTATCGCAGGTCGCCTGCATCTCCCTGGCGGTTCGGTAAATGCCGCAACCGTTTTCCATGCTAACTGCCATTTCCATGCGTAATGTCGCGATCCGTTCACCACCGGCAGGGTTGCTGAGGATGGCGAGGGCGCGCGCGCAGATGGCATCGGCCTGTTGTTCCAGCGCTGACGCCTTGCCCGGCGCAACCGTTTTAGCATAGGCAGACGCCTCAACTCCGGCAACTTTGCCAAACACGACGATTTCGGCCAGGGAATTAGAACCGAGGCGGTTGGCGCCATGCAAACCGATGCTTGAACACTCACCTACCGAATATAAGCCGGGGATGATTGAGGCCGTCCGGCCATCGGCCGTGATACCGCCCATGGTGTAATGAACCGCCGGCAATACCGGGATCGGTTCATGGGCGGGGTCGACACCCATGAACTCCTCCGCCAGTTCGTAGATCTGCGGCAGGCGCTCCCGCAGTTTGCGTTCGCCGAGATGGCGCATATCCAGATGCACGTATGGTCCATGCGGTCCCTGCATGGTGTTACCCTTCTGGTGTTCATGCCAGAAAGCCTGGCTCAGACGGTCGCGCGGGCCCAGTTCCATGGCCTTGTTGCGCGGTGTCGGCTCCGCCGGGCCAAGACCGTAGTCCTGCAGGTAACGATAACCGTCTTTGTTCAGGAGAAAGCCGCCTTCACCGCGGCAGGCCTCGGTAAACAGCAAACCGGTGGCCGGCATGCAGGTCGGATGATATTGCATGAATTCCATATCCCGCAGCGGTACGCCATGGCGGTAAGCCAGGGCCATGCCGTCGCCGGTAACGATCCCGCCATTGGTGTTTTCCCGGAATACCCGGCCGGCGCCGCCGGTGGCGATAATGACCGACTTGGCCTGGATAAAGACAAATTTCCCGGTGGCGATCTCAATGGCGACCAGGCCGCGGCACTGGCCATCATCGACGATCAAATCGCAGCAAAAGTACTCATCGAAGCGTTTGATCGAAGGATATTTCATGGAGGTCTGAAACAGGGTATGCAGCATGTGAAAACCGGTTTTATCGGCGGCAAACCAGGTCCGCTCTATCTTCATGCCGCCGAAGGCGCGGACATTGGCATGACCGTCATCCATGCGGCTCCACGGGCAACCCCAGTGTTCCAGTTGCACCATTTCTTCATGCGCATGGGCGACGAAATATTCCACGACGTCCTGCTCGCACAACCAGTCGCCGCCGGTTACCGTATCGTTAAAGTGATGGTCGAGACTGTCATGGGCCTGCGTTACCGCGGCGGAACCGCCTTCCGCGGCCACGGTGTGGCTGCGCATCGGATAGACTTTGGAAACCAGCGCGATAACCTGGGAAGGATCAGCTTCCGCCGCGGCGATTGCCGCTCGCAAACCGGCGCCACCACCGCCGATAATCGCTATATCTGCTTGATATTTATCCACATTTCCTACCTGATGCCGGTACAGGACCCCACTGCCTGAAGGTTTATTCTTATAGTTCGCAGGGTAATCGATCGGGTGCTTTCACCCCTTGATAAAGATCAACACTGTTTACATTACATTCTGATATTAAATAATATCATCTTTAAGCACACCAATTAAGTCCCGCGGATCTGAGTTATACTAAAAACCCGGGGTAGAACTATTAACTATTAATGATGGGGGAATGAACATGGCAAACGGGGCACGCACATTACCTTTCTCGGAACGGGAAGACATCCGGGAAAATTCCTTCAAGCATGTCTGGACCCAGGAACTGGATCATGTATTCGCGGATGTGGCCACCTATTATGACAGGGCCAATTTCGTGGCCAGTCTGGGGCTCTGGGATTATTTCCGCGATCAATTCCTGGCGATGATAGAATTGCATCCGGGACAGAAGGCGCTGGATGTCTGCGCCGGCACCAATGCCATCGGTATTGCACTGTTAAAAAAACAACCGGAACTGCAAGTCTACGCCATCGACCGCAGCCACGCGATGCAGGAAGTCGGACGCAAGCTGGCCGGAGAACAGGGTTTACACATAGACAGCACCATCGGCGATGTCCATCACCTGCCCTTTCCTGACAATCATTTCGACGTCGTCACGCTGCAGTTTGCCTCCCGGCACTTGCGCGTAGTCGAGGTTTTCACCGAAATCAAACGTGTCCTGAAACCGGACGGGCACTTCTATCACAGCGATATGCTGCGGCCCCGCAACCGGCTGGTGGAAAAGGTCCATTATTGTTACCTGCGTATGTGCCTGACGGTTACGGCCTGGATATTCAGCAGTGGTCCGTGGGCCCTGAACTGCCGGAAGTATTTTATGAATGCCTTGAGTATGTTTTATTCAGCGGAGGAATTAACCGAACTGTTGAATCACCTGGGTTTCCGCGACATAAAGTGTAAAACACTGATGGGTGGCTTGCTGGGTTATCATAAGGCCGTTAACGGAAAAGCAGGATAAAACGAATACTGACGCGTATTTCTGAATAGAACCGATAGTGATGATTAATCCTTAAGCACTGGTGTCGAATAAGAGTACAGCAGTCAGAGATCAGAAGTCAGAAGCTCAAGGAACAATTACACCAGGTAATTTACTTCTGGATTCTGAATCCAGCCTTCTGAAAACTTGATCTACCTGACCCTGAGGATCCATGGATGGGTGTGGATAAACAGTAGCGGCAACAGGAACAGGTACTAAGTGGATAAATCCCGCCTATTATGCGTAATGTATGCCTACATGATGCGGGAATTCAGCCAGCGTACCGTCGCCGGTCTGAAGGAATACAAGTTATTCAAATTGCTGCTGCCGCCGTTCAAATCATTCCTGGAAATCAACCTTGACAAGGAAATAGAGAAACACCAGGAGGTAATCGCCTGTGCCGTGGCGGCAGTGCAGCGTGGGCAGACCCCGGATCACGTCTCCATCGAGCAACTGCTGCGCAGGGCGAGGGAAATCGATCAGGCGTTTCTGCGAAAGGCGCATTCACTATCCTCGGCCCTTGACATTCACTACCAGGAGATCGATCAGGTGCGGCTGCGCCGGATTGAACTGGTGATCACCGCTGCTTATCAACTACTGGCAAATTGGCAGGCTAAAATGTCATTTCGCCGGGTCGTCCACGGACAGTACGGCCGGGAGCAATTCCGGTTATTTCTGCTGAACATACTCAATCTCTATATCCAGGAAACCAGAGTGCTCAGTAAATCGGTGAAAATCCCACGCCACCTGGCGCGTTTCAGCGACTCCCTGATCGACACGGTACACACCGTCATGCAACGGGCAGCAGACCAACTGGCGCAGGATTTGACCGATAAACTTTACCAACGGAATAGATAATAAGTTTTGTAATAAACGGCCAGGGATTGGCCGTCCAACACTGGCGTGTCAAGCTCGCCGAGAGGTGAAGCGAGATCAAGGCAAATCCTCAGGAGAGGATTTAGCGCGCTCGGCACAGGGATGTGCTCGTAAGCGCGACCGCAGAAAGCGCGAGCCTCGCAGGGCAGCCGTATACAGGGATGTATTAAGGCCGAGCGCTATCACGCCAAACGCTTTTGGGCACTTTTGGCAAGACAAAAGTGCCTCGTCCATCAGGACGAAACAAGCGTTAAAGAAGTGAGATACGATTATTAAATTAATAAACTGTCAAACAGACTCATGTATTTAACGTCAAGACCGTGGCTAGTATGTTTAATCTAACCTTGCTGATCCCCGGATTACTGGGATCCTATACCGACATACCAAGGGAGGAGCAGCCGCAATTCCCGGCCATCGAAACACTGCTGGCCAAGGCAACTGTACGCAAATTTCCCCCTGGTTCTTTTTACCGGAATCTCGGTGAGCTGTTTGATCTGGAGAAACCGGCTAGCGGCGATCTGCCGATCGCCCCACTCAGTCGCCTAATTGATGGTCTGGAACGGCCAGATGGAATCTGGATGCGAGCTGATCCGGTGCATCTGGCCGCCGGCGTGAATGGGATGCGATTGAATGCGGCGTCGGCATTAGCCCTGACCCAGCACGATGCTATCATTCTGGCCGCGGCACTGGAGGATTTCTTCAGGGAGCAGAACTGGAAACTGGAAGTGCCATTGCCGGATCGCTGGTATGTCAGGCTACCGAAACTGCCCGCCATTACAACGACTGAATTAGATCGTGTGATCGGCAGAGACATACAACCATGGTTGCCGGAGGGACCGGACCGGCATTTCTGGCATCGGTTAAGCAATGAGATCCAGATGTTATTATACGCAAGTGAAATGAACCGGGAACGCGAGCTGCGTGGCGAACTCGCGGTTAACAGCCTGTGGTTCTGGGGCGCCGGGCAGTTGCCGGATATTCTGCCCAGGAAGTGGAGCACGGTATACAGTGATGACCCTGCGGCACAAGGGCTGGCTATGTTGTCGGGGGCGCGGTTCGCCGAGTTGCCGGAAACCTTGCAGGATAATGTAAGCGGATTAGCCGCCACGGGTAACATGCTGGTGGCAACCGCCAACCGCCTGTCGGAATCGATCAAAGAGGATTTTAATGCCTGGATGGAGTCCATGGAGGAACTCGAGCAACACTGGTTTGAACCCATTTTAACAGCTCTGCGAGCGGGGCAGCTGACGGAGGTACAGGTATTCGCCGATGGTCATCAATTCACCATCCACAGAAATTCCTTACTGAAATTCTGGTGTTTACGAAGATCCGTTATTGACTATCTTGCCGATTGATAGCTTGTGCTGGCAAGCGCTAATCCCTGCTAGAATAAGCGTCCATGCCGAAGCAGATTATCCGCCGGGAACATTCTCATCATCACACGTTGCCGCAATCCATGCACCCGGTCTTGCGGCGGATCTACAGTGCCAGAAATATCGTCCGACCTGAAGAACTCGATACATCCTTAACCGCCCTGTTGCCGTACCAGTCACTCCTGGGTATCGATCAGGCGGTGATATTATTAACAACTGCGCTGACAACGCACAAGCGCATCCTCATCCTGGCGGATTACGATGCGGACGGTGCCACCGGGTGTGCCCTGGCAATCCGGGGCCTGCGGGCGATGGGCGCCACCGATCTGCATTATCTGGTGCCAAGTAGATTTAACTTCGGCTATGGATTAAGCCCGGAGATTGTCACGGTGGCGGCTGCAATGAAACCCGATCTGCTGATTACCGTGGATAACGGCATTTCCAGTATTGAAGGGGTCCGGCTGGCGCGGAGCATGGGCATGGATGTTCTCGTTACCGACCATCATCTGCCGCGAGAGCAATTGCCAGATGCCAATGTCATCGTTAACCCGAACCAGCCGGATGATGGTTTTCCAAGCAAGTGCCTGGCCGGTGTCGGCGTGATGTTTTACATCCTGGCGGCGTTGCGGGCGCATCTGCGCGCCACGAACTGGTTCGCTGCAAATGGACTGCAGGAACCGAACCTGGCCGCATTATTGGATCTGGTGGCTCTCGGAACTGTCGCGGATGTCGTGCCGCTCGACTTGAATAACCGGATACTGGTGGCACAGGGTTTGGCACGGATCCGATCCGGGCGCGGCGTGCCGGGCATCAATGCCCTGTTGGCGGTAGCGAAACGAACTCCAGCCCGGGTAACTGCCGGCGATCTGGGATTCACCGTTGGTCCCCGCCTGAACGCCGCAGGCCGGCTGGAAGATATGTCGCTGGGTATCGAATGCCTGCTCTGCGATGATGCCGCGCGGGCCATGGCAATGGCAATGAAACTGGATGAATTAAATCGCGAACGCCGGGAAATTCAGCAGGAGATGCAGGATATGGCCGAACGGGAAATGCCGACCCTGGAACTGGATGGGATTCTGCCTTTTGGCTTGTGCCTGTATAAGGAGAATTGGCACCAGGGTGTCATCGGAATATTGGCCGCAAAAATCAAAGACCAATGGAACCGGCCGGTGGTCGCCTTTGCTGACGACCGCGATGGCATGCTGAAGGGGTCGGCCCGATCCGTGGCAGCCGTCCATATCCGCGATCTGTTCGATGCCATAGCCAGTCGCGCACCGCATTTAATCGACCGCTTCGGCGGGCATGCAATGGCGGCGGGATTGACTATCCGCCGTGAGTCCCTGGAGGAGTTCCGCAGGTTATTCGATGCAGAAGTGCGGCGGCATTTGTCCCCTGATGATTTGGCCGGGACGATAGTCACGGATGGGGAATTGAGTCCTGATGATTTGAATTTATCCATGGCGGAAACAATTACCCATGCCGGTCCGTGGGGACATGATTTTCCGGAGCCCCTGTTTGATGGCATTTTTACCGTCGCTGGACGCCGTGTCATCGGCCAAAGGCATCTGAAATTGGCGCTGAAAACCGGGCAATCCGACCGTACCTACGATGCGATGGCTTTTTTCACCGATGCCGGAGGTTGGGTAGAAGAGGCTGATACAATCCGGCTGGTTTACCGTTTGAACGTCAACGAATATAAAGGTCAGCGGAAATTACAGTTGCTGGCCGAACACATGGAACCGGTTTAGCCAGAAGTTAATAGTTAAAAGTTGAAAGTAAAAAGTGGAAAGTAGAAAGCGTATGCTGATAATCCTGATTGAGTCTTATCTGGAATCTTCCAGCGCCGAATTCTTTAAACACTGTTTCGTCCTTGAATTTTCTGTTGAGTCAAGCGCCGGTCGTTCCTGATGCCGCGGCTCCGGTTGTCCTGTCGCTGTATCCACCGGTAGCAATCATGTAGAATACCGCCATCAGTAAACATAACTTTAACGTTGCAAGAGAATATGCTTGAAATCAATCCATTAGTTGCCCGAATCAAGGATATCAAAGAGCGCATCCACGCCCTCAGGGGGTATCTTTGAATATGATACCAAATCGGATCGCCTGGTGGAGGTACTGCGGGAACTCGAGGCACCGAAGATCTGGGATAATCCCGAAAAAGCCCAGACTTTAGGCAAGGAGCGGGCCGCGCTCGAAAAAATCGTAGTGACGGTGAAGAGTCTGCAAACAAGGCTGGCGGATGCGGAGGAATTATTGCAGATGGCCAGCGACGAGAATGATGCTGACACCGTCGAGGTGGTCCGCAAGGACCTCAGCCAGATGGAACAACAACTGGCGGATTTGGAATTCAGCAGGATGTTCTCCGGTGAGATGGACCAGCATAATGCCTTTCTGGATATTCAATCCGGTTCTGGCGGTACTGAAGCGCAGGACTGGGCCGAGATGCTGCTGCGTATGTACCTGCGCTGGGGCGAACAACATGGATTTAAAACGGAGTTAATCGAGGTGTCGCCTGGCGATATTGCCGGCATCAAGAGCGCCACGGTTCGCTACGAAGGGGATTATGCCTACGGCTGGTTACGGACCGAAAGCGGCGTGCACAGGCTGGTGCGGAAATCGCCGTTCGATTCGCAGAACCGCCGGCATACTTCCTTCGCTTCCGTGTTCGTGTCTCCTGAAATCGATGACGAGATTGAGATTGAAATCAAAAAATCGGATCTCCGCGAGGATACCTATCGCGCCAGCGGCGCTGGCGGCCAGCATGTGAACAAGACGGATTCGGCGGTACGACTGACGCACCTGCCGACCGGCATTGTTGTACAATGTCAGAATAACCGTTCCCAACACAAGAACCGGGATCAAGCCCATAAGCAACTACGGGCCAAGTTGTACGAACGCGAGATGCAGGAACGCAAAAAAGCGCAGCAGGCACTGGAAGATACCAAGGCCGATATAGCCTGGGGTAGTCAGATCCGGTCCTATGTGCTGGACCAGTCGCGTGTCAAGGACTTGCGGACGAATGTTGAAACCGGTAATACCCAAGCCGTTTTAAACGGGGATCTGGACAGATTTATCGAAGCCAGTCTGAAAGCGGGAGTTTAAAAACAGTAACAAGTTAAAAGTATAAAGTTAAAAGTAGAAAATAAGAAGTGACGAACGAAACTGAAAATGACCTGCTGGCGCAACGTCGCGCCAAACTGGATAAGTTACGGGAACAGGGCAATCCCTTTCCGAATTTCTTCAGGCGTGACGCCCTTGCGCGCAAATTACATGAAGATTATGACGGCTTCGATAAGGAAGCGCTGGAAACTATAATCGTGCGGGTCAAGGTCGCCGGCCGCATGATGAGCCGGAGGGTGATGGGCAAGGCGGCATTCGTCCATATCCAGGACATGTCCGGCCAAATCCAGTTACACGTCCGGCGTGATGAATTGCCGGAGGGGTTCTATGCCGACTTCAAACACTGGGATATTGGTGACATCATCGGTGTTGAGGGAATAGTGTTCAAAACCAACGTCGGGGAACTGTCCATCAAAGTGGAGAAATTATATCTGTTGACCAAATCACTGCGGCCATTGCCGGAGAAATTTCACGGTCTTGCCGACCAGGAGACGCGCTATCGGCAACGCTATCTGGACCTGATTGCGAATGAGGAAACACGGCGGATATTTGCCGTGCGCACAGCAGTTATTGATTTTGTCCGCGGCTCTCTGAAGGACAACGGTTTTGTCGAAGTTGAGACACCGATGATGCATGCTATTCCGGGCGGCGCGGCCGCGAAGCCGTTCATTACCTTTCATAATTCGCTGGATATGGAACTGTATTTGCGCATCGCGCCGGAACTTTATCTGAAGCGCTTGCTGGTAGGCGGCATGGAGCGAGTTTTTGAAATCAACCGGAGCTTCCGTAACGAGGGCTTGTCACCCAGGCATAATCCGGAATTTACCATGTTGGAGTTCTATCAGGCCTACGCCGATTATAATGATTTGATGGATCTGACTGAGGACATGTTGCGATCGCTGGTGTCCAGGCTGACTGGCGGTTACGTCATCAATTATCAGGGCGCTGCTTATGATTTAAGCGGTCCGTTCCGGCGCATGACTTTACTGGAATCGATCCTGTTGCATAATGATGGCGTCGGCGCCGCTGACCTCCAGACCCTGGACAGCATCAGGCGACTGGCGACGCGACTGGAAGTGCCATTTGAGGACAATTTTGGTGTCGGCAAGATCCAGTTTGAAATATTCGAAAAAACCGTGGAGTCGCGGCTACTGGAACCCAGCTTTATTACTGGTTTTCCCACGGAAGTATCGCCCCTGGCGCGCATGAACGATGACGATCCATTTATCACCGACCGGTTTGAATTTTTCGTCTGCGGCCGGGAGCTGGCGAATGGTTTTTCCGAATTGAATGATCCGGACGACCAGGCCGAGCGTTTCCGGAAACAGTTAAAAGACAAAGAGGCCGGGAATGAAGAAGCCATGCATTATGATGCTGATTACATCACCGCTCTGGAATATGGCATGCCACCCGCGGCCGGCGAGGGCATAGGCATTGACAGGCTGGTGATGTTTCTGACCGATACGGCCTCGATCAGGGAAGTCATCCTGTTTCCGCATATGCGACCGAAGGATTAGGCTGAAAGAGAAATCTGGAAGGCCATAACTACTGTACTGTACCAACAGTCGCAGTGAGTTATGGTTGACGCAAAACAGAAATACTGAATCGTTTATTCCCGCAACACTGAATTACGCTTACAACAGTCTGGACTGATTAGCACCTCGCTTCCATAAACCCTCCAATTATTCCTCTTTGGCCAAAGGCTTTGGCCTTGCAATGACATAACTCTGAATATAATCAATACCGATTGCCTCAAGGGATTTGAGATTCTCGTCGTTGGTAACAAATTTGGCGACAGTTTTGGTTCCCAGTAAGTGGCAGAGTTTATTCACGTATTCGATGGCGGTTGTATCGATAGTCCGGTGATTCTGGTCATCAGATAAACGGCCATCGATTTTTATATAGTCGAAATTTAGTTTATCGAGTTGACCCATTAAATTCAGCCCGGAACTGAAATTATCAAGGGCGAAATGAAAACCATGTTCATATAAATCCGCGATGAATTTTCTGGTGGCTACCGGATTATTGATAATGGTTGTTTCATCGATTTCAAAACAAACCTTATTGGCGTTAATCGCATACTCCCTGGCCATGTCAATAATGTATTGCGTGATCCGGGAATCTGCAATTGATTGTCCGGAGATATTGATACTGACTATGTCCGTCTGTTTAAGGATGGGGTGGCCATAAGACAGCAACTCAAAACACGCCTTGATGGCCCATTTGTCCAGTTTCGGCATCAGGTGATAGCGCTCGGCCGTCTGCAGAAATTTGGCCGCGGAGATATCCGGATTGTTTTCCGACTTCATTCTCAGCAACAGTTCACAGACACTGGTTTTGTTCGTTGCATTCAAGGATTTAATCGGTTGCACGTAGAGTACGAATTTTTCTCTCTCCAGGGCGTCCTGAATTTCATCGATCCAACGCATTTCCCCCCGGCGTTGTTTGCCCTTCTGGTCCTGCTCATCGTAGATATGGACCTGGTTGCGTCCTGCATCCTTGGCCATATAACAGGCCATATCCGCCAGTTGCAGAAGTTCGCTGATGTTATCAGTGTCCTTCGCTATCGGAACGATACCGACGCTGATCCCGACATTGAAATGTTTGCCGTCCCAGATGAAATCGATTTCCTCAATTTGTTTGCGGAAAGATTCAGCGATGAGTTTTGCTTTTTCCAGGCTGCAACTGTATAGAATAACACCGAATTCATCACCGCCTAACCGCGCCAGAGTATCAGATTCACGGGTTTTCGCTCGTAGCTTTTTGGCAATCTTTTTCAGCAGTGAATCGCCGGCGAGATGGCCACAACTGTCATTTACAATCTTAAACTGGTCCATATCGATAAAACATAACGCATGCTGCCGGTCCAGGGTTTTGGTACTGTTGATTAACTTTATCAGGCGATTTTCAAACTCGCGCCTGTTGATCAGCCCGGTCAAGGCATCATGACTTGCCTGCCAGAAAAGATCCCTGGCCAGATTACGCTTGTCGGTCACATCCCGGAACACCAGCACGGTGCCGGTGATGATATTATTTCTGTTGTGAATCGGGGTGACTGAATATTCAATGCAGTATTCAAGCTTATCCCGTCGCACCAGGATGGTATGGTCACCACTGACAACCGCGCTGTTGGATGTCAGGCAGGTCCGGACTGGATCATCGAGTTTTTTCCTGTTGATTTCATCAATAACAGCAAATAATTCCGAAATATATAAACCGCTTGCCTCCACCGTACTCCAGCCTGTCAATATCTCGGCGACGGGATTAATATAGATAACATAACCTTCAGTATCGGTCGTGATCACTCCTTCCCCAATCGCCTGCAGTGTTACTTCGGCATGCTCTTTTTCCGATTTCAATCTGTCATAATGATTTAATTCCTCGGAAATCTTTTTTTTCAGGCGGGCATTGTCGATCCGGGCCATCTCATTCAGCTCATACAGATGACGAAAATTGTCCTTCAAACTGGTTGCCACCTTAAAGGTGCTGAGCAGGGATCGATTGAAATAGGCCGCAATAATCGCGCCGAAAATATATACGCCACCCAGCGCCAGGATAACGACGTTTTTGTTTTCCACCGGCTGGAAGAGCAAACACAAAAACAACGAAAAGGCGATGATGCTGATAAACAGCATGTAGCAGGAATACAATGCCGACAGCACTGGTATCCAGGCTATGACATAGCAGATCAGTATCCCCAGATAGACCAGAAGCAGCGCAGTATTCAGATAAGGAAAAAACAACAGTGAGCCCGCACCCCAGGACATGGCTATCACTGCGCAAAGAAAGGTGTTGTAGACGGACCAGTTGCCACTCGTCCCGATATGTGATTTGCTTTTTTTGAATTCATTTACAAGCAGCAATTGCAGGCCGGAAGTCAGACCGATAAATAGCAGCCAGGGGATGAGCAGAAAATGCGGTACCTCGGTCCAGAGTAACCAGGTCGCAAAAGCGCTGCAGAAGATAGAAAGGCAGATGCCGACCGGCAATTGTTTGTAAATATGCCGCAGATACTGGAACTGGTCGATGGTCAGGGAATCAGCACCCTGATCCAGTTTCAGCAGTTCGCTTACCGTTAAATCATCGTTCCCACGATTCAGTGTGTGCGTTTTGCCCATATCAATGCCAAGTTGCGAGGAAATCTCGTCATCCATGGTTTAATTATAGGCACAGATTCAATTGCTACATGGGTATATATTTATTGAATCCGTTCTCAGATAAGCAGTCTGTTCCGTAACTCATGTGACGGAAATCACACTAATCAGGATTTCACGGAATATGGCCAAAGGCCATGCATGGCCAGCAAGGAACTCCTGAAATAACAGGGGTTTCCGGATGGCGACCGGTTAGAAAGGGTTATTTCCGGTCGCGCCGGCTTAACAACCGCAGGCGTAAGGCATTCAGGCGTATGAAGCCTTCAGCGTCCTTTTGATTGTATGCGCCGGCATCGTCTTCAAAAGTGGCGATATTCTGGTCGAACAGACTGTCGCGTTTGGAGCGCCGGCCACAGACGATCACGTTACCCTTGTACAGTTTTAACCGGACCGTCCCGTTGACCGCTGCCTGTGTCGCATCGATCAGGGTTTGCAGCGCCTTGCGTTCCGGGCTCCACCAATAACCGTTATAGATCAGGCTGGCATAACGCGGCATCAAATCATCCTTGAGGTGTGCTGTCTCGCGATCCATGGTAATGGATTCGATGGCCCGGTGCGCCTTCAACATAATGGTGCCGCCCGGTGTTTCATAACAGCCTCGCGATTTCATGCCCACGTAACGGTTTTCGACCAGATCGGTCCGCCCGATACCGTGTTTGCCACCGATTTTGTTGAGCCTGGCCAGGACCTGTGCCGGTGATAATTTCTTATTGTTGATGGCGGTAATGTCGCCGCCGGCAAACTCCAATTCAATATATTCGCCTTTGGCCGGCGTTGCTTCCAGGGCAGTGGTCCAGCGCCACATTTTGCTGTCTGGCTCGAACCATGGATCCTCGAGCTCGCCACCTTCATAGGAAATGTGTAGCAGATTGGCATCCATGGAATAGGGTGAGCCGCCCTTGCGTTTTGCCGCAACAGGTATGCCGTGTTGTTCGGCATAATCGATCAATTTTTCCCGGGAGGTAAGATTCCATTCGCGCCAGGGAGCGATGATCTTGATCTCGGGATTGAGTGCATAAGCCCCCAGTTCAAAACGGACCTGATCGTTGCCTTTGCCGGTGGCCCCGTGGGCGACGGCATCGGCGCCGGTCGCGGCGGCTATCTTGACCATGTATTTGGCGATCAACGGCCGGGCGATGGAGGTGCCGAGCAGATATTCCCCTTCATAGAGGGCATTGGCGCGAAACATGGGATAGACAAAATCGCTGACGAACTCCTCTTTCAGGTCTTCGATGAAGATCTCCTTAATCCCCAGTGCCTTGGCTTTTTTACGGGCCGGCTCCAGCTCCTCGCCCTGGCCGATATCGGCGGTGAATGTGACGACCTCGCAGTGATAGACTTCCTGTAGCCACTTCAGTATGACTGAAGTGTCCAGTCCGCCGGAGTAGGCGAGCACAACTTTTTTGATTTTTCTGACCATATCCCGATCTGTCCAGCTGAAAAAGGCTGGCAATTGTACTCGCATAATCACAAAGGGTGAAGTGATCTTGCTGATGCTTCCCGCGCTATGATTGGATACAGGATTTCCCTATCGCTCAATCCGACAGTGATGTTAGCGCAGAAACGAAATAATCCGCTCCAAAACGGCGCCAGGCTGATCGATATGCAGCCAATGGCCGGCATTATTGACAGTGTGAATTTGCGCATTGCGAAAATATCTGACGATGGCCTCATGATGGCGCGGCTGCAGGTATTCGGAATCGCTACCGCCTAAAAACAAGCTCGGTCCTGCATGGGGATTGGCATCCGTGAAGGCAGGAAAATGACCAAGTTCAGCCAGCCCGTGCTTCAGCGCGGGCAGGTTGATACGCCAGCGGTAGCCGGCACTGTCCTGTATCAGGTTCTGCAGGAGAAATAATCTCAATTGACTGTCGGTAATGGTCCAGGCCAGTAATTCATCTGCATGTTTACGGCCGGTGATCTCCGTTAGCGGCAAGGCCTCAAGGCTGTTAATTAAAGAATGAAAATTATTGCGGTAGGTCACTGGGGCAGTATCCAGTACGACCAGCCGGTCGATCATGGACTGATAAGTCAACGCAAAAGTCATGGCCACCTTGCCGCCCATGCTGTGGCCGATGATACTGGCCTGATTATAGCCGTGGCTCTGCAGGAATTGCTGGATGTCAGCCGCCATTTCCGTATAGCTCATGGTAGCGGCGTGGCCGCTGTTGCCATGGTTGCGCAGATCAACCGTCAGCACCTGGCAATGCTGCGCCAGCTTGCGCGCGAACACTGTCCAGTTCCGGCTGGATCCGAACAGTCCGTGCAGTAGTAAAACCGGTTTGCCCTGTCCGTACGATTGATAGTGGAGGTTGATGGTCATACACGACAATTTATCGGCTAGCTGGATCAGACTGCCGGTAATTTTTCTGCGTTAAGATATCGGCGCGGCCAGATGCCGAGGTAGAGCAGGTCCTCATCGATACCGTCCATGACCTGGTAGGTTTTAAAATCATGCTTGCCGACCCAGGCATATTCTGTGTGTTCATGGTTTAAATGGATTTCGCCGTCCAGCCAATGGTAATGATAGAGATAGATTTGATAAATCCCGCCATAAAAGGTGTCCCGGATCGGACCGATGGTATTGATTAACGCTCTGTTGTGATGGTTACCGATCTCTTCATGCAACTCCCGGATTGAACATGCTGCAGGCGATTCTCCCGGGTCGATATGTCCGGCCGGAAATCCCCACAATCCGGGGCCCAATACCGTCGCCAGGCCTCTTTTCAGCAGCAGGATTTCGTGCCGGGAATTTTCCATTACATTGATGGAAAATCTTTCTTGAACTGCCATGCCCGTATTAGTGATTGTGAGATATAGCCAGTGCAGTGTGTCGATCAGACCACACGAACGGATTAACTGCGCGGGTTAGCTATGAGCCGACTGGACAAATTTAATGGCCACACTGGTGATATAAATCACCGCGCCGATAGCGCTCAGGATAAAGAAAGGAAACAGGAACCCCATCCAGGTTATCGGTCCGATCAGATACATGCTATCGTCGATACCGAATCCGGCAAAGACCGGAAAGCTGGGTGACGGGTTCGACGGCTTGAGCTTTTCCTTGTACAGGCCGATAACGGTATTCACCAGGCATGCCGATACTGCCAGGCTGGTGATGACCAGCAATAATGCCGTGTTCATTCTGTCAAGGAAGCCGATGGCCAGGGTGATGAACAAGTAAGCATAGCTGAAGGTATCAACGAACCAGTCAAAATAATGTCCGAATCGGCTTGCGCTTGATTTAAGTCTGGCCAGCTCCCCGTCAACATGATCTAACAACCGGACTATCATGAATAACAGGGCGGCGATATTCGCTGCCCATGGATTGCCGGCAGCGAACAGGAAACCCGAGGTCAAAGTCAGGAGCAACGCTAACAGGGTAATATGGTTGGGGGTAATGGGCAGGACGCTCACTGCTTCCGCCAGTTTCCGCGCGATTAACTCGTCCCAGAGGACTGGTTTCCCTGCTGACACTGCGCTATCAGAATTCATGTTGGCAAGCGAGTTCTCGTTTTTGGAGTACTATTTGTTGGGCCATATATTACCGCGTCGTCTTCGAATGGACAAATGAAATGAACAGCGGGCGAGTGCATGCCGCTGGTTGAAACTGTCTCACGGGATTTACAGGAGCCGGCAGTGTGGCGATTCGCTATGTGGAAGCTTCAACCCGTTTACCTGTAGAATAATAATTTCGAATGATAAATAACAACGGGGGATGGCATTGAATTTACTGCAAGCAATGATCCTGGGGATCATTCAGGGGTTGACCGAGTTTTTACCGGTGAGCAGCTCTGGACACCTGGTGCTGGGTAAGGAACTGCTGGGCGTTCACGTCCAGGGCATCACATTCGAGGTCTTTGTCCATTTCGGCACCTTACTTTCAGTAGTTACATTTTATCGGCGGGAAATACTGGGATTATTGCGCTCCTTCTGGAAAGGTCTGGCCCAGGCCGGACAAATACGAGAATACTACCGTCAAGATCGGAGTTTCCGCTGGGTTATCTATATTATCATCGGCACCATCCCGGCCGGTGTTATCGGAGTCCTGTTCGAAGCGCCGATTGAGAGGGCGTTTAACGATGCGCGCATGGTCGCCGGCATGCTCATGATTACCGGGGTTATTCTGCTGTTAACCCGCTACATCCGGCCGCCGCAACAGGAAATGACGCTACGGCATGCAATTCTGGTCGGGTTCGCCCAGGCCATCGCGATCCTTCCCGGTATTTCCCGCTCCGGGACAACCATCTGCACTGCGCTGTATCTGGGTGTGTCAAGAGAGGAAGCCGTCAGATATTCATTTCTGCTTTCCATCCCGGTGATCTTCGGCGCCACCCTGTTGAAATCTGTCGAACTGATTAATAATCTGCCGACCGCCTCTGAACTGCTCAATCTGGTAGCAGGTACAGGTGCCGCCTTCATTTCCGGGTATGCGGCGATCAAATTGTTGATCCTCATCGCCCGGGGCGGGAAACTGGATTATTTTTCCTGGTATTGCTTTACGATTGGAATCGCCGGAATGCTCTATTTATAATAGAGTTGGATTTTTAATTAGATAAGGTAGCAAAACATATCATGATAAAAGCAGGCATACTTGGCGGTAGTGGCTATATGGGTGGCGAGGCCCTGCGGGGCCTGCTGGACCACCCCGAGGTGGAAATTGCCTGGGTGACCAGCCGCAGTCCGGGCGGCATAGCGGATCACCATCCCAACCTGTTCGGCCTGGACATCGAGTTGATCCACCCGGATCGCGCCACGCCCTGTGATGTCGTTTTTCTCGCCCTGCCGACGGATGTGTCCATCCACGAAGCTAATCGTTTCCTGAAAGCGGGCTGCAAGGTCATCGATCTGGGTGCGGCCTTCCGCCTGTCGGATCGGCAGACCTGGGAAGCGACTTACAAGCTGACCCATCCGCATTGGGAACTGGCGCAGCAGGCCGTCTATGGCATCTCCGAACTGCACCTGGCTGAGCTACGCAAAACCAGTCTGGTCGCCAACCCCGGTTGTTTTGCGTCGGCGACGATACTCGGCCTGGCCCCGCTGGTCAAAAATAATCTGATTGACACTGATACCATCATCGCCGACGGCATCTCCGGCACCGCCGGCGCCGGCGCCGAACTGGCCCGGCCCGCACACCACCCGGAGATCGGTAATAACCTGGTCCCCTATAACGTCGTTGGCCACCGTCATACCTTCGAGATGGAACAGGAACTGGGGCTGCTGGCCGGGCGGCCGGTGCGGGTGCATTTCACGCCGGTCTACGCGCCCATTACCCGCGGCATCCTGAGCATCTGCCATGTCTTTCCCAGGCAATCCATGACGAGGGAAGAGATACTGGCCGTTTATAAGGAGTTTTACCGCGATGCTCCCTTCGTGCAGGTCTACGATCTGCCCAGGGAGGAAAAGGTCTCGTGGCAATATAAGCCTTATCCCTGGGTCAGCGCCATCGCCGGCACCAATTATTGCCAGATTGGTCTGGATATCGACCCGCAGCGTAAACGTATCGTGGTCTTCAGTGTCCTCGACAGCATCGGCAAGGGTGGCGCCCTGGCCGGTATCGAGAACATGAACATTATGTTCGGCTTCGATCGTTCCACCGGTCTGGCGCGGCATGCATCCGAATTAGTTTAAATTTACCTGTTGATGAAAGATAGCGTAGGATGCGGTGAGGCACGAACCGCATCGATCGAGTTGCAAAGGTATTTCTCTTTTGGATTGGGGTGGAGGTGAAAGTGTCCTGCCGGTCGCGGTCAGCGAGGAGTGATTCGATCGCGACTGATGCGGTTCGGTCGCTCCAGCGCATCCTGCGACCGCGACACTAGTGCTTCCATGCACGTCGTGCCTCACCGCATCCTACCTGCACTCATTCAAAATTGTTGAAAAAAATCCAAAAGCAGCGATAGAAGCGATACATGGGTAAGACGTTCTAAGGATAGTTTACTACTCACACTCGAAATCGTCCTCCCCTACCGGCCGGCAGAAGTCGCCCCAGGTGCCCGACTTGCGCCAGTAACCGGCGAGGCCGAGTTTACGGACCAGGTCCTTGAAACCGGGGAGCTTGCGCACGTCGCGCATCACCGGCCACCATAGTGGTCGGTACGTTACGTCGGCATCGTAGATTGTCCATACTTGTGCCTTGTTATACACGTGAGTAGTC
>Ga0209640_10001089_pt1 | contig 22535 bp, 22 predicted proteins | sample RifCSP10_1_FD_184018 | JGI IMG/M metagenome (GOLD analysis project Ga0209640, IMG submission 184018) | Soil microbial communities from Rifle, Colorado - Rifle CSP2_sed 10_1 (SPAdes) (version 2) | ecosystem: Environmental > Terrestrial > Deep subsurface > Rock core/Sediment | place: Rifle...
GGCGGCGCCTTCGGCGAGCCGTACCGTGGAGGCGTCGGCCAGATCGCCCGGCAGCGACGGCGCGCGGACCTCCACCACCGGCACGAGCAGCGGCCGGCCCGCGGCGCCCGTCGATTCCAGCCGGTACACCTCGACGTGCGCAACCCGCTCCTGCAGCGCGTCGGGCTCGACGAGCTCACGTACCGTCGAGGCGGAGGCCGACGCCAGGTCGATGTCGTCCAGCATCCGCGCGAGGCGCTGTGCCTCGGCGGCAATCAGCCGCTGGCGCTCCTGGTAGTAATCGCCGGCAATCGCGTTGGCCGACGACAGGACTTCGTCCATCGGGGCGTTGAACCAGCGGTCGACGCTGTTGCGAATGAGCTCGCTGCCGACCAGGAGGACCAGGACGGCCGGAATCAGCGTCATGCCGAGCAGCGCGCCGACGAGCTTGGCCCTGAAGTGGGCAAACGGCAGCCCGCGCCGCTTCTCGACCAGCCGCTTGACGATGTTGCGCGCCAGCACGAAGCCGAGCGCGACGAGGATGGTCAGGTTGGTGGCGGACAGGGCGTAGAGCACGACCTCGGTGAGGAAGTCCGGCGCCAGCGTCGTCGAGCGGCTCGCCAGCGCGAGCAGGCTCACCAGGGCGGCAATCAGGACGCCGATGCCCCCGAGCAGGAGCTTCGTGTTGTCGCGGAACGGCCGGCGCCGCGGCGGCACGGAGCTGCGCCGCGGTGGCGGCGCCACCGGTTTCGGACGGGCGGGCGTTTCACGAAGCGTGAGTGCCATCGTCTCGCGGAGGCCTGCTACCTCGAATGGTAGCCGGAGACCTTCAGGTCTCCGGTCATTCCTTCGCGTTCAACAGATCCTTCAGCTCGGTCATGAACTCGCCGATGTCCCGGAAGTGGCGATAGACGGAGGCGAACCGCACGTACGCCACCTTGTCGAGGCGCTTGAGCTCCTCCATGACCAGCGTCCCGATCTCCTCGGTGCTCATTTCCTTTTCGGGACGTTCCTGCACCGTGGCTTCAACCCGATCGGCCACGGCCTCGACCGAGGCGACGCTCACCGGGCGCTTCTCGCACGCCTTCAGGAGGCCGGCAATCAGCTTCTGGCGCTCGAAGCGCTCGCGGCTCCCGTCCTTCTTGATCACCATATACGGGATCTCGTCGATGCGCTCGTAGCTGGTAAAGCGCCGCCCGCAGTCGAGACACTCGCGCCGCCGGCGAATCACCTCGCCTTCCTTGCTTTCGCGCGAGTCGACGACCTTATCGCCCAGATGGCCGCAGAACGGACATTTCATCGGTGTTGGGCATCTCCTTGGCGCCGGTAAGCGACGTCAGCTGTCCGACGCTGAGGCCGTCCTGAACCATGAAGAACAGGCCGGTCAGGATGACTGGGAAATAGGAAATCGCGTGCGTGACGATGGCCGCCGCCACCGCCGTGTCGTCGGCGGCGCCAAAAAACGTCGTCACGCCGATGCGGTACGCCTCGTGATAGCTCCCGACCGCTCCCGGCGTCGGCACCGCCACGCCGATCACGAGCAGCGCCTGCAGGAGAAACGTGCCGGTAAACGGCATCGTGATACCGAAGGCGACCGTCACCAGCCACGCCTCGGCCGCAATCGCCAGCCACAGCGGAAACGACCACACCAGCGCCGCCGCGAACGCACGCGGCTCGCGTGCCACGGCAAACCCGCTGCTGAACGTGCGCGCGAGCCCGGACAGCCGGTCGGCCACGGCGTGCGGGAGCACGTGGGACGACAGCAGCACCAGGCGGCCGATGCGCTCGGGGTGCGTGGCCAGAATCCACATCAGCACCATGAGCACGACGGCCATGAGGCCTGCCAGCGCAGAGGAGATCTCAATCGGGCGAAGCAGCGCCGGTGGAAGGGCCGCCACATCGGAAGTGCCCCACACGTAAACGGCCAGCAGCGCGAGCACCGCAATCAGGTCGAGCACGCGCTCCATGACGATCGTAGCCATGGTGGCCGGTGCGCTCAGCCCTTCCTGGCGGGCGAGCAGATACGGGCGCAGCACGTCGCCGGCCCGCGCCGGCAGGACCCCAAGCGCGGCAAAGCCAATCACCGTCGTGCGGAACGCCGTTCGGAATCGCGTCGGCCCGATGGGACCCAGCAGGTACTGCCAGCGCCACGCGCGAATCACATACGTCAGGATGACCGCGCCCAGGCCCGCCAGGAGCAGATCGCCCCGCGCGCGCCGGAGCTGCAGCCACACGTCGGGGAAATCGGCGTGGCGCAGGAACCAGGCGAACAGGGCAACCGCCAGAACCGACACCAGAACTGTACGCGTTCGCACGGAGGTACCACAATATATCAGGCCCTCACGTCGCGATAGCCGGCACAGTTGCGTACGGTTGCGCGCCGCAAACCGTCCTTGTAAGATCCCGCTTCCCGCAAACTTCGACGACGTTCAGGGATGCCCCGATCTCCCCTCCTCGAAACACGGCTGAACGGGCTCGCTCCGCATCGCCGGGGCAAGGTGCGCGACATCTACGAGCTGGGCGACACCCTGCTGCTCGTCGCGACGGACCGGATCTCGGCGTTCGATTACGTGCTGGGCTCCGGCATCCCCGACAAAGGCAAGGTCCTCACGCAGCTCTCGGCCTTCTGGTTCGACCAGACCCGCCACATCGTGGCCAACCATGTCCTCGAAACCGACGTGCGCCGGTATCCCCCGGACCTCCGCCGTCACGCCGACATCCTGGCCGGACGCTCGATGATCGTGCGCAAGACCAATCCGGTGCCCATCGAGTGTGTCGCGCGCGGGTATCTCGCCGGATCGGGCTGGAAGGAGTATCTGGCTGGCGGCGCCGTCTGCGACGTGCCGCTGCCGCCGGGCCTGCGCGAGTCCGATCGCCTCCCCGAGCCGATCTTCACGCCCGCCACCAAGGCCACGAGCGGCCACGATGTGAACATCAGCGAGGCGGAGGCCGCCGGCCTGATCGGCCCGGCGCTGCTCCAGCGGCTGCGGGCGCTCACGATGGCGCTGTACGCCTTTGGCGCCCGGCACGCCGAGCAGTGCGGCATCCTGATGGCCGATACGAAGTTCGAGTTCGGGCTCGCGCCGGACGGCACCGTCCTGCTCATTGACGAGGTGATGACGCCGGACTCGTCACGGTATTGGCCGAAGGACCTGTACAGCGCGGGGCAACCGCAGGTGAGCTTCGACAAGCAGTTCGTCCGCGATTACCTGGAGCAAATCCGCTGGAACAAGCGGCCGCCCGTCCCATCCCTCCCCGATGACGTGGTGACGCGGACGCGGGAGAAATACATCGAGGCGTTTCGGCGCCTCGCCGGTCGAGAGCTCGACTGATGCCTCTGCGCGAGCAGCTCGAACGCCTGATCGACGACATGGTGACCCGCGGCATCCGCTACGAGGATGCGCAGCGCGAGTTCGAGAAGCGGTTCATCGCGCACGTGCTGGCCACCTCCGGCGGCAACCTCTGCAAGGCCGCCGACCTGCTCGGGATGCACCGCAACACGCTGAGCCGGAAGATCGCCGAATACCACCTCCGGCGCCCGGCTTGACCGCGTTTTTCCCGACCGCTACAATTAGCAGTTGCCTGAGGGGACTGCTAACCTGCACAGGGGCGCGTCCCCGGGCGAGGGGTATCCAGGGCCGGCACTGACGCCCTGACCCATCAGGTTTTCATTTGCGGGGCCGTGGGCGCCTGAGCCTCGGCGAAAGCGGCCTGCGCCCCGCGCTCACAGAGCCAGTTTGGAGTCGACGCACATGAAAGTGAGACCGCTACACGACCGCATCATCGTCCAGCGCCTCGACGAGGGCGAGCAGAAAGTCGGAGGGATCATCATTCCCGACACCGCGAAGGAAAAACCGCAGCAGGGCAAGGTGTTCGCCGTGGGCGCCGGCAAGGTGAAAGACGACGGCAAGCGCCAGCCGCTCGACGTCAAGGAAGGCGACACGATCCTGTTCGGCAAGTACTCGGGACAGGAAATCAAGATCGACGGTGAGGAGTACCTCATCGTGCGCGAGGACGAAGTGCTCGCGATTCTGGATTCGAAGGGGAAGTAACGATGGCTAAACAGATCACGTACGGCGAAGAGTCGCGCCAGGCAATCCTGCGCGGCGTCAACCAGCTGGCCAACGCGGTGAAGGTGACGCTCGGTCCCAAGGGGCGCAACGTCGTCCTCGACAAGAAATTCGGCTCCCCCACCATCACCAAGGACGGCGTGACGGTGGCCAAGGAGATCGACCTCAAGGACCCGCTCGAGAACATGGGCGCGCAGATGGTCCGCGAGGTGGCGAGCAAGACGTCGGACACGGCTGGCGACGGCACCACCACCGCGACCGTGCTCGCACAGGCGATCTATCGCGAGGGCGCGAAGAACGTCGTGGCCGGCGCGAACCCGATGGAGATCAAGCGCGGCATCGAGAAGGCCGTCGAGGTCGTCGTCGCGGAAATCAAGAGGATGGCGCGGCCTGTCTCCGGAAACATGGTCGCCCAGGTTGGCATGATCTCCGCCAACAGCGACGAGACGATCGGCAAGATCATCGCGGAAGCGATGGACAAGGTCGGCAAGGACGGCGTCATTACCGTGGAAGAGGCCAAGACGCTCGAGACGTCGCTGGACGTCGTCGAGGGGATGCAGTTCGACCGCGGCTATCTGTCGCCGTACTTCGTGACCGACGCCGAGCGCATGGAAGTGGTGCTCGAGAACCCGATCGTCCTGATCCACGAGAAGAAGATCAGCTCGATGAAGGACCTGCTGCCGGTGCTCGAGCAGGTGGCCCGCCTGGGCAAGCCGCTGCTCATCATCGCCGAGGACGTCGAGGGTGAAGCGCTCGCGACGCTCGTCGTGAACAAGCTGCGCGGCACGCTGGCGGCGGCGGCCGTGAAGGCCCCGGGGTTTGGCGACCGCCGCAAGGCGATGCTCGAAGACATCGCGATTCTGACCGGCGGGAAGGCCATCACCGAAGACCTCGGCATCAAGCTCGAGAACATCAAGCTCGAGGATCTCGGCAAGGCCAAGAAGATCACCATCGACAAGGACAACACGACCATCGTCGAAGGCGCCGGCACGAAGGCGGCGATCGAGGGGCGCGTCAAGCAGATGCGCGCGCAAATCGAGGACACCACCTCGGACTACGACCGCGAGAAGCTCCAGGAGCGTCTCGCCAAGCTGGTCGGTGGCGTCGCCGTGATCAAGGTCGGCGCGGCCACCGAGACCGAGATGAAGGAGAAGAAGGCGCGCGTCGAGGACGCGATGCACGCCACCAAGGCGGCCGTCGAGGAAGGCATCGTGCCGGGCGGCGGCGTGGCGCTGCTCCGCGGCGCCAAGGCGCTCGACGGGATGAAGCTCGAGCACGACCAGATGGTGGGGCTCCAGATCATCAGGCGCGCGCTCGAGGAACCGATGCGCTGGATTGCGACCAACGCCGGCCAGGAGGGATCGATCGTCGTGTCGCGGGTGAAGGAGATGAAGCAGGATGAGGGCTTCAACGCCGCCACCGAGACCTACGAGGATCTCGTGAAAGCCGGGGTCATCGATCCCGCCAAAGTCGTGCGCAGTGCGCTGCAGAACGCCTCGTCCATCGCCTCGCTCCTGCTCACGACCGAAGCCCTCGTCTCCGAGATTCCCGAGGAGAAGAAGGACGCGCCGTCGATGCCGCACGGCGGTGGCATGGGCGGGATGTACTGAGCCAAGTCACACGTCACAAGGCCCAAATCACAAAGCACAACTGGGGCGGGTGCCGCGGGGCGGACCCGCCCCAGTTGTGTACCCCTGCTGGATTAGCGAAGCGTAAAGGTGAGCTCGATCGTGACGAGCACGGCCACCGGCTCGCCGAAGCGCGTGCCCGGGACGAATCGCCACTGGCGGGCCGCCCTGATGGCCTCGGCGTCGAGCCCGAAGGTGGGGTCGAGCGACTTGACCACGTCCACGCGCCCGACGCTGCCGTCGGGAAGGACGACACATTCCAGGAGCACCGTGCCCTGCACCTTGGCACGCATGGCGTCGGCGGTGTACTGCGGCTTCACTTCGCGAATGACGCGCGGATTGATGACGCCGCTGCCCGGTCGATACACGCCCCCGCCGGTGCCGCCGCCGCTGCCCTGGCCCAGGCCCGATCCGGTGCCGGACCCGGCGCCGGTGCCGCTGCCCGACCCGGTCGAGAGCGACGAGGCATCGCCGGAGTCGAGCACACCGATTTGCGTTTCCGCGGCGGCCGCCAGAGTCTGCGCCGGAATGGTCAACTGCTCGAGCGGAACTTCCTCGGGCGTCGGCTCGGGTGTCGGCTCGGGTCTTGGCGTCGGCACCGAGATCTTTTCCTGGCCCGGCAACTCCGCGGGCTTGGGAGGCTCGGGCCGCTCGTTGCCGCCGCCCCCGCCCCCGCCCGGACCCGGCTCGGCCAGCCAGACGATCTGGCGCGGCAGCTGGTCGGGCAGCACCGCTTCGCGCACTGAGTCGGGGATGACCCAGAGGATGAGCGCCCAAAACAGGATAAACGCCCCGTGGCCGACAATCGACGCGCCAAATGCGCCGCGGAGCCGGCTTTGTGTTTCGAAGCCGAAACGTACCTCGGCGGGACGCTCGCCTTCCGGCCGCAACGTCAGATGCTCAGATGCCCGCATCTGCTGGGACGACGTGCGTTTGAGTCGCGTCAACATGCGTTGAAAATGGGGTGCGGCGCAGTCCGGCCAATGCCAGCGCTACAAATTCATTCTCCCCGACCGGAAGCGGTCTCGCAACTGCAAATCGGACACCTCAGCCGCGATGGCCCGCCTAGTCCTGCCAGGTCCCGACCATCACCTGACGGCCGCCGGCACGCGCCAGCACGTCGCGGGCCCCGGCCACGCCGGCCTGCTGCACGTGCGCGCCCACGAGAAACGCCCCGCCGCGAATCTGCGATTCCCAGTCGTGCGCCTCCGCCCGGGCCAGCCCGGCGTGTTCGAGCATTCGCGCCATGCCCCCCGCCAGGTGCCCCGCGGCCTCGCCCAGGCCGGCTGCCAGGGGGCCGTCGGCCACGATGGGCCCGATGCCCGGCATGACAAGCGCGATCGCCGCCAGCAGGTGTCCCCCGAGCTCGCCCAGGCGCGAGGCCGGCTCTGAATCCTCGAGTTCCGAGCCCGGAGACCCGCCGGAAGCACGCGCAATGACGCCCTCCTCATCGTGCGACCGCGCCAGAATCGAGACGCGCTCGCGCGGCACGCCGAGCGAGCGCAGACCGCGCGCGGCGGCGGCCGCCGCCGGCGCATCCTCGAACAGCGCAAGCACTACGGGGTGTGACATTCGACCCTCACGTCATCACAAGTCACAAGTCACAAGGCCCAAGTCACCAAATGAACATTCTGACTTGTGACTTGGGCCTTGTGACTTGTGACTTGTCTAGTCCGTCATGTATCCGTCGCGCGCCCGCACCCGAACGCCGGGTGTCTTGACGAGGACGCGAATCGAGCGCCACTGGTGCGTGTCGGGCTCGATGGCGTCCACGGGCATGTACCCAAGAAGATACTGATATCGCAGCTCCCGCGCGACCTCAGCGAGGGTCCGTTCGAGGTCGCGCACCTCGCGCAGCAGAAACGAGCGGCCGCCCGTCAGCACCGCGAGCTCCGCCAGCAGCGGCGGTCGCGTGCGTCCAAACGCGATCGGATAAATCAGCGCGTTGCTCCGCCGGGCGCGCGCCACCACCTCGGCGGCCGTGGCGCGACTATAACGGTCCGCCCCGTCGGAGAACACCACCAGGGCCTGCCGTCCGGGTTCCGGCTCCAGTCGATCCAGGGTGGCGATGATGGCGTCGTGCAGCGCCGTCGTGCTCCAGGGATCGAGCGCGGCGATGGCACGGCTCTGGTTGAAACGGTCCATCGTGAGGGGCGCGATGACGTCCGCCTCGCTGCTGATCGCGACCACCATCGATCGGTCGGCCGGCGTGAGCGCGGCCAGGAAGGCCTGAGAGGCCTGTTTGGCCAGACCGAGCCGATCGCCGGCCATGCTCCAGCTCCGGTCGACGCCAAGCGCCACGGTCAACGGGAACTCGCCCGCCGCGAAGGCCGAGACCTGCTGACGCTGGTTGTTTTCGTAGACCTCGAAGTCGTCGCGCCCGAGGCCGGTGACCATGCCCCCCTTCGCGTCGGTAACGGTGGCGTAGACCTCGACGAGCTGGACCTGCGACGAGAACTGCGCAACCGGACCGTCCTGCGGGCACCCCGGCCCGCAGGCGTGCGCGACGGGAGCGCCGCGCTGAACCGCGAGACCAGCTACGGCCGCGGCGGCCAGTACACAGAGGGCCATGGGCTTGGTCATCACGTCGTCTGGCACAGCTCCTTCAAAACCCGTTCCGGCTGGGCCCATGGTACAATCAGCGCTGTATAGTCCCAAAACCCGTAACTGTACCCTCTAAGGGAGACACATGGGCCGTCTCGGCATTCCGGAGCTTCTGATCATCCTGGCGATCATCATCCTGATCTTCGGGGCGAACCGTCTGCCCGAGATCGGCCGCGGGATCGGCAAGGGGATCCGGAACTTCAAAGACTCGATCAAAGAGGGGCCTGAAAAGTCCTAGGCCCGCCGGCGTCACCCGCGCCGGTGGCGGCCGCCCCTCTTCCGCGCCGCGCGTTCGCGGCGCCCCGGCCGCTGCGCCTGGCGGCGGTCGCTTCTGGGCTTTACCTTGCTTCTGACCGGGCCCGGCCGCTCCTGACGGCGAACCGCCTCGAGAATCTCGACCAGACCTAAGTCCACCTGCCGCCGTTCCATGTCAACGCGTACGACCTGGACGAGCACCTTGTCCCCCAGGCGATACATCCGCTTCGTGTTCTCGCCGCGAAGCAGATGCTGCTGCTCGACAAACCGGTAGTAGTCGTCCGCCATGCTCGAGATGTGCACGAGCCCTTCGACGAAGTGCTCGATCAGCTCGACGAACAGGCCAAACGGCGCCACGCCCGTGATGTAGCCGTCGTATTCGTCGCCGACCTTGTCGGCCATGAAGCGCACTTTCTTCCACTGCAGCAGCTCGCGCTCCGCCTCGTCGGCGCGCCGCTCCCTCTCCGAGGTATGCCGCGCCGTCTCCGGCAGATCCTCCTCCAGTTCCTCGCGTCGGGCGTCGGCGATGCCGCCCTGCCTCGACTCCCGGAGCATCCGGTGCACGACGAGGTCCGGATACCGGCGGATGGGAGAGGTGAAGTGCGTGTAGTGCTCCGTGGCAAGACCAAAATGCCCCAGCGACACGGGATCGTAGCGCGCCTTCTGCATCGTCCGCAGCATGAGCGCCGCAATCGGCCGCTCTTCGGGCGTGCCGCGCATGCGATCGATCAGCTTCTGGAAGTGCTTCGGCCGCAGCACGTGGCCGTGCGCCGCCAGGCTGTAGCCGAGCGTCGTGATGAAGGCCTCGAAGTCCTCGACCTTCTTGACGTCCGGCGCTTCGTGCACGCGGTGAAGCGCCGGAACGCCGCGCGTCACCAGATGCGCGGCGACCGTTTCGTTGGCGAGGAGCATGAACTCCTCGATGAGGCGATGCGCGACGTTGCGCTCGGACGGGACGATCGCCTCGATCTCGCCGAGCTCGGAGAGCACCACTTCGGTCTCCGGCAGGTCGAAGTCGATCGAGCCGCGGCGCCGCCGGCGGGCGTTGAGGATCTCGAACAGCTCGTGCATCAGCTCGAACATCGGCACGAGCTCGACGTACGCGGCCATGACGTGCGGGGCGCGGTCCGTCAGGATGGCGTTGACGTCCGTGTAGGTCATGCGCGCGTCGCTGTTGATGACGCCGTCGTGCATCTCGTACCGGACGACGTTCCCGCGGCGGTCCACCTCCATCAGGCACGACTGCACCAGGCGGTCGACCTGCGGGTTCAGGCTGCACAGTCCCGTGGCGAGCTCCGATGGGAACATGTGCACGGCGCGCTCGGGAAAGTACACGGAGGTCCCGCGTTCGTACGCCGCCTCGTCGAGCGCGCTCCCCTCGCGCACGTAGTGCGACACGTCGGCGATGTGCACACCCAGCCAGTAGTTGCCGTTCGCCAGCCGCTCGATCGTGATGGCGTCGTCGAAGTCCCGGGCGTGCTCGCCGTCGATGGTGACCGTCGTGACGGGACGAAAATCGGTCCGGCCGCGCAGGTCTCGCTCTTTCACGGCGGCGCCGAGGCGGCGGGCCTCTTCCACGGCGTCCTCCGGGTGCACGTCGGGGATGCCGTGCTTGCGGATGACGATCTGCGTGTCGACGCCGGGCTCGTCGATGCGTCCGAGCACCTCGACGACGCGGCCGGCCGGGCCGCGCGTCGCGGTCGGCCAGCGGGTGATCTCGACGACCACCATGTCGCCCGGCTCCGCCGAGGACCACTGGCCGCCGGGCACCTGAATGTCGGTCACGACGCGGCGGTCGAAGGGCACGACGAATCCGAGCTTCGAGCCATCGAGCTCGAATCGGCCGACCACGCTCTCCTGGCTGCGCTGCAGGATCCGGATGATGCGCCCCTCGGGGCCGCGCTCGGACTGCCGCTCGATGCGCGCAACGACGCGGTCGCCGTGCATCGCCTCCATCAGGTTGGCCGGCGCAATGTAGATGTCCGTTCTGCCCTGGGCCTTCTGCGCGCGATCCGCGTGTTCGGGCACGACGAAGCCGAATCCGGAGGGATTGGCCTGCAGCCGCCCGACGACCAGATCCATCTTCTCGGCCAGCCCGAAACGGTTGCCGCGAATCTGCAGCAGCACGCCGTCGGCCACGAGCGACTCGAGCTGTCGCGTGAAGCTGTGACGCTCGTCGCGCGGCACGCGCAGAACCTGCGCCAGCTCGCGCGCGGTGGCGGGGTGATGGACCTTGTCTTTGATCAGGCTGAGAAGCTCTTCACGCGAGTGCATATATCGTCAATCGGCGTTGATAGCCGGCAGTTGGTAGCCGGTAGTTGGTCGTCACTGCCACTACGCACCAACCAGAATGACGTGCACATCACCAACGTTGGTGCCCGTCGGGCCGGTTCGAATCAGATCGCCGAGCTCGTCGAAGAACACGTAGCTGTTGTGCTCCTCGAGGTAGCGCTCGGGCGGCCCGATGTCGGCCGCTTCCGCGCGGGCGAGCGTCGTGCTGTCGACCATCGCCCCGGCCGCGTCGGTGGGGCCGTCCACGCCGTCGGTTCCGACGCTGGCCGCCACGACGGCCGATCCGAGCGCGTCGAGCTCCCGCGCCATCGCGAGCGCGCACTCCTGATTGCGTCCGCCTTTACCTGAGCCGGTGGCTCGCACCGTGGTCTCACCGCCGGCCAGCGTGCAGAACAGCGACAACCCGGCGCGGCCCCGTGCCATCTTCGAGGCGAGGTCGACGAGTTCGTGCGCGGCCACGCGCGCCTCGCCGATCACAGGCTCCTCAACCACGTGCACGGCGTAGCCGAGCGCCGCCGCCGCCGCTCGCGCTCCCTCGACGGCGGTGCGCCATCCGCCGATGACCCGCGCCTCCGAACGCGCGAGCCGCGCGTCGCCCGGCTTCGGCGTCTCGGCGATCGCGCCGGCCGCGCCCTGCACGAGCCGCGCAACGACGCTCGCGGGATACCGGTCGCGGCCTCCGTACCGGTCCAGCGCGGCGAGCGCGGCGCCGAACGTCGTGCCATCGGCGACCGCCGGACCCGAGCCGATAGCCGACAGGTCGTCGCCCACGACATCCGATAGCGCCAGCGTCAACGTCGATCCGACGGTCGCGGCGGCGAGCCGGCCACCCTTGATGGCGGACAGATGCTTGCGCACGGCATTCAGGTCGTGAATCTCGGCGCCCTGCTGCAGCAGCTGCTGCGATGCCTGCTGCTTGTCGGCCAGCGTGAGTCCGTCGGCCGCCAGTGCCATCAGCGACGAGGCGCCGCCGGAGAGCAGCAGCACGAGCAGATCCCGCTCCCCCGCCGCGGCCGCGATCTGCAGAACGTCCCGCGCCGCGCTCACGCTGCGCTCGTCGGGAACCGGATGCGCTCCTGTGTGCCAGCGCGCGCCCGCGGGAAGACCTCGAGCAGGCGCGCCACCGATGCCGATGACATGGCGCAGCGGCACCGGCGCGGCCGCGGCGCACGCGCTCAGCATCCCCGCGGCCCCCTTTCCCGCGGCGACCACGTCCACGGCCGCGGCCGCACGCAGCTTGCGGTCGACATCGCGCGCCGCAAGGGCCTGTCGCACAAGCCTGCCGGCGTCCACCGCCGCCAGCGCCGCGCGCACGATGGCCGTGAGATCGTTCCGGAGATGGCTGAGCGTGTGTGTCAGTGCGTGTGTCGAGGATCCGACCAGGCGGTCAGGCGGGTGACGGTGTCGAACTGCTGCAGCAGGCGGCTGACAACCTTGTCGGCGTCAGCCTTCGCGCACAAGCGATCGAGCTGCGCCATGACCTTCGTGAGCGCCTTCTCCACTTCGCAGATGGTGCGCTCCGAGTAGAACTCGCGCTGCGCGTCGAGGCAGCGCTGGCACTTCACGAATTCTTCGCGGTAGAAATTGGACAAGGAATGCAATACGGGGTCGGACTGCGGATGCGAATCGGTGAGGAAACGTGCTACCCGGTTCCGGGGCCCCGCCATGATGTGATTTCCCCAAGTGTAGCCAGCGCCGCAAGCGGCTGTCAAACGGCGGTCCGGCTGAAGCCGGACACTACGTACTGGGCCGGTTAAATCGCATGGCGGGAGGCCGCAAATCCGCCTGTCCCGCCCACGACCATCCCGCCCGCCACGAGCGTCGCGCACAGCCGGGCCGGCAGGAACCGCAGCGCGTCTCCCTCGAGCACCGTGGCCAGCTCTCCACCCCACCATGCCTCAGCCGCGGCAAACCCCAGCCACAGCAGGCCGAGCGCCATCAACGCGCCAAACCCGCCCTGCAGCACGCCCTCGGCGATGAAGGGGCCCCGAATGAAGGCCACGGGCGACCCGACGAGCTGCATGATCTCGAGCTCGTCGCGGCGCCCGTGCAGCCCCAGCCGGACGACGCTGGCCACGGTGACGGCGGCGGCCAGCGCCATGAGGAGCCCGAGCGCGACGCCCGCGCCCCGGATGGCCGAGAGACCCGACGCCAGCCGGGCCAGCCATTCGCGGTCGTACCGGACGTCGGCGACGCCCGGCAGCGCGGCCACGCGCGCGACCAGCGCCTCGGCGCGGCCGTCGGCTTCGGCTTGCGGCTGGACGCGCACTTCGACCGAGGCGGGAAACGGATTGTCCTCGAAGCCGTCGGCGAGCGAGGCGAGCTCGGCGAACTCCCGGCGGAAGCGCATCAGCGCCTCCGCCTTCGAGACGTACTGGCGCGCGTCGATCGCGCCGCTCTGGTCGATGAGCGCCTCGATCGCCCCGCGCTGCTCGGACGAGGCGTCGTCTCTGAGGTATACGGAGAACTCGGCCGCCGACGACCACTCGGCCAGCAGCCGTTCGACGTTCCAGGTCAGCAGGAGCAGCGCGCCGAGCACGATCATCGCGAGCGCGATGGCCAGGATGGCGAAGGCGCTCGCGCCCCGGCTGCGCCAGAGGCTCGCCCACGCCTCGCGGAGCGCGTAATCGAGCGCCCTCATGCGACCTCCACCACCCGGCCCGCGTCGAGCGTAATCGTGCGGCGGCCGACGAGGCGAATCAGCTCGCGATCGTGGGTCGCCACCACGACGGTCGTCCCGCCCGCGTTGATCTCGCGCAGCAGGTTCATGATTTCAAGCGAGAGATCGGGATCGAGATTCCCCGTGGGCTCGTCGGCCAGCAGCAGCACCGGGTCGCTGGCGAGCGCGCGGGCAATCGCGATGCGCTGCTGCTCGCCGCCCGACAGGTCGAGGGGATACGCGTTCATGCGGTGCTGCAGGCCGACCCACTTCAGCACCTGAAACGCGCGGCGGCGCTGCTGCGACGCCGGCACGCCAAGCACCTGCGCGACAAACGAGATGTTCTCGAGGACCGTCCGCGTCGGAATGAGCTTGAAGTCCTGGAAGATGAAGCCGATGCCGCGGCGGTATTCCTGAATCTCGCGGCGCGAGAGCCTGGCGAGGTTGTGGCCGTTGACGAAGATCTCGCCTTCGCTGGGGCGCTCCTGCACGAGCAGCAGCCGGAGGAACGTGGACTTGCCGGCGCCGCTCGGGCCGGTCAGAAACACGAACTCGCCCTTGTTGACGGTGAGCGTCAGGTCGCTCAGGGCGTACAAACCGCGACTGTAAAACTTCGAGAGATGATGCGTCTCGATCACGCTGCCTGTGCACCCGGGGTCAAAGGCGTTCTGAAGACTGGAGTGCGGTCAGTATAGCACGCGCCCGATTGCCGGACCGCCGCGCGCCGATCGGCCTACCTGCGGTCGAGCTCGTTCCTGAGGAGCTGGTTCGCGAGTTTCGGGTTCGCCTTGCCGCCGCTGCCCTTCATGATCTGGCCGACCAGAAAGCCGAAGGTCGCCCGCTTGCCGGCGCGGTACTGCGCCACGGCATCGGCGTGCCCCGCCACGACCTCGCGCACGATGGCCAGCAGCGCCGCCTCGTCATCGATCTGCGCCAGGCCTTCGGCGGCGACGATCTCGTCGGCGGAGCGCCCGGAGTCGTACATCGTCGCGAACACATCCTTGGCAATAGAGCTGCTGATGGCGCCCCGCTCGACGAGGCGAATCAGCCCCGCGAGCGCGCGCGGGGTCAGCGGCACGTCACCGATGGTCATCCCCCGCTCGTTGAGCGTTCGCAGCAGCTCGCCCATCACCCAGTTGCTGGCGGCCTTCGGGTTGCCGGCCTCGGCAGCCACCTGCTCGAAGTACTCGGCGAGCGCCGGCGACTGCGTCAGCACGCCCGCGTCGTACTCCGGCAGCCCGTACGCCGCCACGAACCGCTGCCGCCGCGCCCCGGGCAGCTCGGGCATCGTCTCGCGCACCGCGTCGATGCGCGCGGCGTCCACGACGAGCGGCGGCAGGTCGGGTTCGGGGAAATACCGGTAGTCGTGCGCCTCTTCCTTGCTGCGCATCGAAGAGGTCCGCCCGCTCGCCGAATCCCACAAACGGGTCTCCTGCACGACGCGGCCGCCGCCCTCGAGCACGTCGATCTGCCGCTCGATCTCGTATTCGAGCGCCTTCTGCACGTACCGGAACGAATTGACGTTCTTCACTTCCGCCTTGGTGCCGAACGCACGCTGGCCGGCGGGGCGCACCGAGACGTTCGCGTCGCACCGGAGGCTCCCCTCCTCCATGTTGCCGTCGTTCACGCCCAGCCAGACGAGGATGTCGCGCAGCCGCGCGAAGAACTCGGACGCCTCGGCGGCCGAGCGCATGTCGGGCTCCGTCACAATCTCGATGAGCGGCACGCCGCTGCGGTTGAAATCGACGTAGGTCCGGCGGTCCGAGTCTGGGAACCCTTCGTGCAGCGACTTGCCCGCGTCCTCTTCCAGGTGGATGCGGGTGAGGCCGATGCGCCGGCTGCCTCCCGCGGTGACGTCGAGCCCACCCCCGAGCGCCAGAGGACGCTCGTACTGCGAAATCTGATAGCCCTTCGGCAGGTCCGGGTAGAAGTAGTTCTTCCTGGCGAAAATCGACTCGGCCTGCACCTCGCAACCCAGGGCGAGCGCGGCCTTGATCGCGTAGTCGACCGCCTGCCGGTTGAGGACGGGCAGCGCGCCCGGCAGTCCCAGGCACACCGCGCACACCTGGGAGTTCGGCGGGGCGCCGAAGGAGGTGCCGCAGCCGCAGAAGATCTTGGTCCGCGTTCGAAGCTGGGCGTGGATCTCCAGCCCGATGACGGGTTCGTACCGTTTACCGTCGTTCACGCTTCTGGATTCTTGCTTCTTGGTTCGTGTTCATGTTCATGCTCGACGTCGGGCCGGGTGAAGCCGGACGCGACGTACTGTGCACAGAACAGCCCGGAACCCAAAACCCTCGAACCGAAACAGGAACACGAACCGGGAACCAAGAACGGAGAAGTGAGAACGACGAGCTACACCTTGGGCCCGGCGTCTTTCACGGCTGGCTCGACGTCCGTGTCGAACTGCCTGAAGTTCTCGACGAACATCCCGGCCAGCTTCCGCGCCTGCTCGTCGTAGGCCCGCGGATCGGACCACGTGCTGCGGGGATCCAGGACGCCCTCCGGAACACCGGGGCAGGTCGTCGGCACGTCCACGTTGAAGATCGGGTGGGTGCGATAGCTCACCGTGTCGAGCTGCCCGGCCAGCGCCGCCGTGATCATGGCGCGCGTGTGCGCGATCTTCATCCGGCGGCCGACGCCGTACGCGCCGCCCGTCCATCCGGTGTTGACCAGCCACACCCGTGCGGTGTGCCGGGCGATCTTTTCGCCGAGCATCCTGGCATACACGCTGGGATTGAGCGGCAGAAACGGCGCCCCGAAGCAGGTGCTGAACACGGCCTTCGGCTCCGTCACGCCCTTCTCCGTGCCGGCCACGCGCGCCGTGTAGCCGGACAGGAAGTGATACATCGCGCGCTCGGGCGTCAGCCGCGCGATGGGCGGCAGCACGCCGTAGGCGTCGGCCGTGAGCATCACGATGTTCCGCGGATGACCCGCCTGGCCGGAAAGAATCGCGTTGTCGATGAAGTCGAGCGGATACGACGCTCGCGTGTTCTCCGTCAGCGAGCCGTCATCGAGATCCAGCACGCGCGTGTCGGGATCCATGACGACGTTCTCGAGGATGGTGCCGAAGCGGCGCGTCGTCGCGTGGATCTGCGGCTCGGCTTCCGCCGAGAGCTTGATCGTCTTCGCGTAGCAGCCGCCTTCGAAGTTGAACACGCCGCGGTCGCTCCACCCGTGCTCGTCGTCGCCGATGAGCCGCCGGACGGGATCGCTCGACAGCGTGGTCTTGCCCGTCCCGGACAGGCCGAAGAACAGCGCGCTGTCGCCATCCTTCCCGACGTTGGCCGAGCAGTGCATCGACAGCACGCCCTTGAGCGGCAGCACGTAATTGAGAATCGTGAAGATGGACTTCTTGACTTCGCCGGCATAGCTCGTGCCGCCGATGAGCGCCAGCTGCTTGCCGAAGTGGACGTAAATGAAGCAGTCCGAGCGCGAGCCGTGGCGCGTGGGATCGGCCGTGAAGCCCGGCACGGCGATCACGGTGAACTGCGGCACGTGTTCGGCGCGCTTCACCGGGTCGTTCTCGGGAAGAAACATGTTCCGCGAGAAGAGGTTGTGCCAGGCGTACTCGTTGACGATCCGGATCGGGAGGCGGTACTCCGGATCGGCGCCGGCCCACGCGTCGAGGACGAACAGCTCCTTGTCCTGCAGATGCGCGACGAGGTCGCGGTGCAGCGCGTCGAACGAGGCGGCCTCGAGCGGGCGGTTCACCTCGCCCCACTGGATGTGCCGTTCGCTCGACGGCTCGCGCACGACGAACTTGTCGTTCGGGGACCGCCCGGTGTGGTGCCCCGTGCGGCACGCCAGCGGACCATCGGCCGCGAGCTGCCCTTCCTCCCGCCGGAGCGCGGCCTCGTAGAGCGCCGGCGGACTGAGGTTCCAGTGAACCGGCCCGGACCGGAGAATCCCGACAACTTCGAGACCGCGCGCACGCTGAAGTTCAATAGCCATAGGGGAACTCGAATGGTACCGGCCGAGTCGGAATCAAGTCAATACGCCGGAGGCCTCCCGGGGGTATAGTGAAGAGGCCTGTAAACGCCGCGGTCGAGCGGCCGTATTCATGTCCAGAACGACTCCGCACCGAACGACGTCTTCAGCGGCCGCGGCACCGGCCCAGGCCCCGGCCGTCTCCCGGGACTCGGCGCTGGCCGCCGAAATCAAGGCGCTCGTCCTCGCCGGCCAGCGCGAGGCGGCGCGCGAGCGGTTTGCGGGGCTGGTCGAGCTCCAGCAGCGCCGGGCCGCCCGCATCGCGTACCAGTACCTGAGGGACGTTCACGACGCGGACGAGGCGGTGCAGGACGCCTTCGTGAAAGTGTACGCACATATCGTCAGTTATCGCGAGGAGCTGCCCTTCGAGGTCTGGTTCACGCGGATTCTCGTCAACGGATGTCTCGACCTGCGCAAGTCGCGTTCGCGGCGCTTGCGGTGGGTGCTGCCGACCTCCGGCGACGCGCCGCCCGAGCCGGTCGCCCCGCAACCGAGCCCCGAGCAGCGCCTGCTCTCGAGCGAGCGGGGCCGGCAGATTGCCGCCGCCGTGGACCAGCTGCCCGAGCGGCAGCGGATGGTCTTCACGTTGTGCCAGATGGCCGAGCAGAGCACGAGCGAAGTCAGCCGGGCGCTCGGCCTGCGTGAGGCGACGGTCCGGGTGCACATGTTCCGCGCCGTCCGGAAGCTTCGGACGCTGCTGGAGCGCGAGCCATGACGATGCGCCACCATCACCTGTCGGACGACCGGCTCATCGAGGTCTGCCTCGACGCCGCGTCACCGGCGTCGGAGCGGCAGCATCTGGCCGGCTGCCCGCTGTGTCAGGAGCGCCGCGCGCACCTGACGCGCCTCGTGACCGACGTATCGGGTGTCGCCGCCGCACAGGCCGACGCGGTCTTCACGACGGAGCGGCTTGCCAGACAGCGGGCGCACATCCTCCAGCGGATCGAGCACGAAGCCCGGCACGGCCGCGTGATCGCGTTCCCGGCCGGCCACGCGCATCCACCGTCGCTGCGGGGCCGTCCTGGCATGCGCTGGATTGCCGGAGCCGCCGCCGCCGGCGTCATCATCGGCCTCGTCGCGGGCCAGTTCGCGCACGTGCTCCCCGGCACCTCGATGCGCCCCCTGCCGGCCAGCACCACCGCCGCGGCGGTGCCTGATACGCTGCAGCGTGTGGCGGCGCCATTGTCGGAAGAGGAATTCCTGGGCCGCCTGGAGCTGGCCGTCGAAGGCACCGGCGGTTCCGCGCTACGGCCGCTCGACGATCTCACGCCGCGTGTCTGGGAGGTTGCGGCGCAGTAGTGCCCCCCCTGATTTTCCGCAAGGGCCTCGACCTGAAGCACGAGGTCGCCGGCACGCTGCGAGCGAGTTACCACAGCGATCTGATCGAGACCGTCAAGCGCGCGGACTTTCAGTACTCGTCGGGACGGCTCACCATTCACCTCGCGCGTGAGTTCGGCTTCTGCTATGGCGTCGACCGCGCCGTCGACTACGCTTATCAGGCGCGCCGCCGGTTTCCGGATCGCACCGTCTATCTCACCGGCGAGATCATTCACAACCCCCACGTCAATGCGGAGCTGCGCGCCCAGGGTATCCACTTTCTCACCGACCCGGGTGAATCGCTCGACGCGCTCACGCCCGACCAGGTCGTCATCCTGCCGGCGTTCGGCGTCACGGTCGAACTGCTGGCGAACCTGGAGCAGCGCGGCTGCACGCTGGTGGATACCACGTGCGGATCCGTCTTGAACGTCTGGAAGAACGTCAGACGGTACGCGGAAGACGGCTTCACGTCGATCATTCACGGCAAGTACTGGCACGAAGAGACCAGGGCCACGGCCTCGCAGGCCCTGCACGCCGACGGCGGCCGGTATCTTGTCGTCCTGGATCAGCAGGAAGCCGCCGTGGTATGCCGCTACATCCGCGGCAGCGGCAACCGCGACGGGTTCCTCGCGCAGTTCGCGCCCGCGATGTCGCCGGGCTTCGATCCCGATCGCGACCTGCTGCGCATCGGCTGCGCCAATCAGACCACGATGCTCAGTTCCGAGTCGCTTGACGTCGGCGAGATGTTCCGCGCGGCCATGCGCGAGCGCTACGGCGAGCGCGAGCTTCCGACACGCTTTCGGGCGTTCGATACGATCTGCAGCGCCACGCAGGACCGGCAGGATGCCGTGCGCGAGCTGCTCGCCAGCCAGCCGCTCGATCTCATGGTCGTCATCGGCGGGCTCAACAGCAGCAATACCTGCAACCTGGCGCGCATCTGCGCGCAGCAGGTGGCGTCCTATCACATCGCCGATCCGGGGGGGCTCGTGTCGGCGACCGACATCCGCCACAAGTCGGCTGGAAGCGTCGACGAGGTCACCACGAGCGGCTGGCTGCCGCGCGGCCGCGTGCGGATCGGGCTGACGTCAGGCGCCTCGACACCCGACAACCTGATGGGCGCCGCCATTCAGAGGTTGGACGAACTGGTAAATTCATAACTCAAAACTCATAACGCAAAACTCAAAAACGCAAAACTGAACTCGCGATGAACGTTGCCCTTCTTTTGAGTTTTGGGTTTTGAGTTTTGAGTTTTGAGTTACTGAGTTCCCGTCTCGGGCTCAATCGTGAGGCGCACCCGCTGCCCCACCCTCGAGCGCAGATAGCCGTGAAGGTCGCTGCCCGGCTTCACCACGATCATGGTCTGACTGTCGATGGCGAAATAGCCTTCCTGTGCTTCCTGGTCGGTGGCACCCAGCCGCCCGCGCAGCGTGAACCCCTGCTGCGCCGCCAAGGCGAGGCCCGCCAGCACTACCCCAACCGCAGCCATCACAACCACGATTCGTCTCATCCCGACCATCCCTTCCGTCGCAAGAGCGGCCCGCGTCCAGCCCGGGCAGCGCAAGTAATGTGCCACTGGCCGTAATCCTGGTATCGTATGGGCCAGAACGGTAAACAGCCCTGGCACGCTGGCCGTATTCTCAGACAGATCGCCCATGAAAGTCTCGAAAATCTTGATCCGGCTGGCGGCCGCTGTCACCCTGGTGGCCTTTTGTGCGGTCCCCGCCCTGGCCCAGCGCGGTAAGTGGTGGCAGGACGAGCGGTTCCGGCGCGAGCTCGGGCTGACCGACGAGCAGAGCGGCCGCCTCGAGGAAATCTTCCAGAAGCACCAGCCGACCATGCGGGAGCGGATGCGCGCGCTCGACCAGGCCCAGGATGAGCTCGATCGGCTCATCGAGAAGGGCGATGACGCCACCGTCATGGAGCACGTGGGGGTTGTCGAAGTGGCCCGCGCCGAGCTGAGCAAGACACGCACGCTCATGCTGCTGCGCATGCGGCGCAGCCTCACGGCCGACCAGTGGGCCAAGTTCACCGCGCTGGCCAACGAGCGCAATCAGCGCGACCGCAACCGCACGCCCCGCCAGCGGTAGCTCGTTCCTTGGGGCACCACCATGACGACACATAGTCCCGGTCGATTGGCCTCTGCCCTGCGACTGCGCGGCGGGCCGGCAGCCGCCGCCCTGGCTGGCATGCTCACCGCCGTCCACCCGGCCTACGGGCAGGACACCTCCGACCAGAGCCGGCGTGACGAGATCGCGCGCGTCGCGGCGCAGCAGTTCCTGGCCGCTCGCGCCGAGGCCGAGCAGACACGACCGACGGTGGCGCCGCCACCCGCCGGGACCCGGGCCGCCTTGACGCTCGAGGAAGCCGCCGCGCGCGCGCTCGAGCGCAATCTGGAGCTGGCCGTCGAGCGGCTGAATCCCCAGACGTTCGACCTGACGATTGCGCGCCTCCGCGCCGCGTATCACCCCACGGCCACCTCGGTGTTCAATCAGCGCGCCGTGGTGCAGCCGCCGACCAACCAGTTGAACGGCGGCAATATCGTGCAGAACGACACCACCGACTACAACGCCGGCGTCGGCCAGGCGCTGCCCTGGGGCGGCGGCAACGTGCTGTTCCAGTTCAACAACCGGAAGCAGGTCACCTCCAACATCTTCGCCAACTTCAACCCGACGTACACGAGCAATTTCAATTTCACCGTCACGCAACCGCTCCTGCGCGGCTTGCTGATCGACAACACGCGCCAGCAGCTGCGCGTGACCGCGCTCAACCGCGACATCTCCGAAATCCAGCTCCGCGGCACCGTCGCGACGACGCTCGCCGCGGTGCGCAACGGGTACTGGGAGCTGCTGTACGCCATTGAGGCCGTCGATGTCGCGCGCGGCTCGTTGACGCTGGCCGAGAAGCTCGTCGAGGACAACCGGGCCCGCGTTGACATCGGCACGATGGCGCCGCTCGACATCGTCCAGGCGGAGGCCGAGGCGGCCACGCGCCGTCAGATCGTGGCCCAGATGGAGGCGACGTGGCGCACCGCCGAGCTCGCGCTCAAGCGTCTCATCGTCAGCGGCACCGACGATCCGCTCTGGCGCGCCGACATCAACCCGGTTGATCGTCCGGTGTTCGCGCCCGAGCCGCTCGATGTCGAGGGCGCGGTACGAACGGCGCTGGCCAACCGGTCGGACCTCGAGCAGGCGCGCCGGCAGATTCAGAGCAACGACACGACGCTGCGATTCATGCGTAATCAGACCCTTCCCGACCTCGAACTCGCCGCGAGCTACGGCGCCCAGGGGCTTGGCGGCACGCAGTTCATCCGCCAGGGGAGCGGACTGGGCAGCTCGGTCGTGGGGGCGATTCCGGGCGGCTACACCAACGCCCTGCGCACCCTGTCGGGCCGCGACTATCCCACCTGGAATATGCAGCTGAACGTCTCGTATCCCCTCGGCGCCAGCGCTGCCGATGCCAACTACGCCCGCGCGCGGATCCAGCTCAGTCAATCGACCGCGCAACTGCGCGCGCTCGAGCTCCAGGTGGCGACCGAGGTCACCAACGCGGCGCTCCAGGTCGAGAGCGGCTTGACGCGCTACGAGGCGGCGGCGGTGGCGCGCCAGCTCGCCGACACGCGGCTGCAGGCGGAGCAGAGCCGCTTCGAGGTGGGACTGTCGACCAACTTCTTCGTCGTCCAGGCCCAGCGCGATCTCGCCACCGCGCAGAATTCGGAACTGCGCGCCCTGCTCGACTACCGGCGGG
>Ga0209640_10001090_pt1 | contig 22495 bp, 20 predicted proteins | sample RifCSP10_1_FD_184018 | JGI IMG/M metagenome (GOLD analysis project Ga0209640, IMG submission 184018) | Soil microbial communities from Rifle, Colorado - Rifle CSP2_sed 10_1 (SPAdes) (version 2) | ecosystem: Environmental > Terrestrial > Deep subsurface > Rock core/Sediment | place: Rifle...
GGGTAACACGGCTCGCCGGCGAGGGCGAGCGTCGGCGCGGGCCCCCGAGATCAGTCGCCCAAACGCCGGGATTGGGACTCAGCTGCGAGCGCTTCGAGGCGCCTGATGACCGCCTCGACCAGGTTGTCCGGGGTCGACGCCCCTGAGGTGAGGCCTACGCTGATCGGTCCGTCGATCATCCAGCCCTCGGTGGCGACCGCATGCTTTGCATGAACGGGCTTGTGTCGGATCGAGGCGCTCGAGGTCAGGCAGTCCGGATCGGCGATGTGATAGGTGGCAACCCGATCGGCGCAGAGCTTGGCCAGGTTGCAGGTATTGCTGCTGTTGTATCCGCCCAGGACGATCATCAGGTCGAGCGAGCGCTCGGCGAGCAGCGCGATGACGGCGTCCTGGCGGTCCTGCGTCGCGCTGCAGATGGTGTCGAAGGCGCGAAAGCGAGCCGGCAGGGCTTGCTCGCCGTCGCGATCCCGAATGGCAGCGCGGAACAACTCTCCAATCTCCAGTGACTCGGAGCTCAGCATCGTCGTCTGGTTGGCGCAGCCGATCTGCTGGAGATGTTCGTCTGGATCGAAGCCTGGTGACACGGCGTGTTCGAACCGCTCGAGAAACGTCCTGCGGTCCCCGCCACCCCTGATGTGATCGCACACCGTGAGTGCCTCGGCCCGATCCAGGACCACAAGATAGTGCCCCTTCCCGGCGTGGTGGGCCTGAGACGCGGTCGCCCGAGTCTCTTCGTGCCAGTACTTGCCGTGAATGATCGAGGTGAAGCCGTCCTCCGCGTACCGTTTGACGTTCTTCCACACATTGAGCACCGAGCCACAGGTGGTGTCCACCAGCGTGCAGCCCCGCGCGACGAGCGTGTTCAGCAGTTCGATGGTGATGCCGAAGGCCGGGAGGATGACGACATCCTCTGGTAACAAGGCGTCCATCGACTCTCCAGGATCGGTGAGGAACCGGATGCCTTGTGCGCGGATCTGGTCGTTGACGTGCGGGTTGTGGATGATTTCGCCGGTCAGAAAGATCGGTCGATCGTGAAAGCGCTGCCTGGCTTGGTAGGCATAGTCCACGGCCCGGTCGACGCCGTAACAGAAGCCGAACTCGCGAGCCAGGTGCACGGTCAGGCGGCCGGAACGGTAGCGGTTGTCAGACGCCTTGACGGCCGCGACAAGGTCGCTGTGATAGCTCTCGGCGAGCACGGGAGCGACCGCGTGTTTGAGGTCGAGCCCTTTTCGAAAGATCAGTGGATGTTCGGCCACATTGCGTAACGTGAACGCTCGTCGCTGGCGGGTCGCGGGCCCCGGAAACACTATACCTCGGAAGAGAGCCCGTGCCGGCGGTTTGACGTGCAGCGGAGTTGACTTGTTTCGGACCGGGCCGGTACGATTCGATCTTTCCCTGCAGAGCGCCGGCCGTCCTTGCTGGCGGCCGTGCTGGGGGGCCCGTTCCGGGCCGAACGCCGAGGAGTCGAACGGAATGAGTATTCAGGTTGAGCGGGCGCACGGACTCGAGGCGCTTGGCATCCTCAGATCGGGTCGCGTTCACTGGAACCAGAGTCCCGCAGCTCTGTACGAGGAAGCGCTTCGGCGAGGGGAGGGCATCCTCGGTTCAGAGGGGCCACTGGTCTGTCGCACCGGTCAGCACACCGGCCGGTCGCCGAACGACAAGTTCATCGTGCGCGAGCCGTCGAGCGAGCGACACGTCCATTGGGGGGCGGTGAACCGCCCGATGGAGGAGGCGCAGTTCGACGCCTTGCATCGTGACCTGATGGCTGCGATTCAGGGCAGGGAGCTATTCGTGCTCGATGCGTGGGCTGGTGCCGACCCGGCGTATCGGCTGCCGATCCGCGTCGTGACGCAGTTTGCCTGGCACAGCCTCTTCGCGCGGAATATGTTCCTGCCTGAGGACGATCCGAAAAGGCGCGCCACGCACCGGCCCGAGTTCACCGTGATCGACGTGCCGGACTTCAAGGCTGATCCGGCCAGCCACGGCACCCGGTCTGACGTGTTCATCGCGGTGCATTTTGGCCGGAAGCTCGTGCTCATCGGGGGCACGCACTACGCCGGTGAGATCAAGAAGTCGATCTTCACGATTCTCAACTACGCGCTGCCGCTCCAGGGTGTCATGCCGATGCACTGCTCGGCCAACATCGGTGTCGATGGCGACGCAGCGCTCTTCTTCGGGCTGTCGGGTACGGGCAAGACGACGCTGTCGAGCGATCCGGCGCGGCGCCTGATCGGCGATGATGAGCACGGATGGAGCGACACGGGCGTCTTCAACTTCGAGGGAGGCTGCTACGCCAAGGTCATCAAGCTCTCGGAGGAGGCCGAGCCGCAGATCTACGCCACGACTCGCCGGTTTGGTACGATCCTCGAGAACGTCGTCGTGGATCCAGAGACGCGCGCGCTCGACCTCGACGATGCGTCGTTGACGGAAAACACGCGGGGGTCCTACCCGATTCGCTTCATCGACAACGCGGAACTGTCCGGGCTGGGCGCCCACCCGAAGACCGTGATCATGTTGACCGCCGACGCCTACGGCGTGTTGCCGCCGATTTCGCGGCTCTCGGCCGACGGCGCGATGTATCACTTCCTCTCGGGGTACACGGCGCGGGTGGCGGGCACGGAAAAGGGCGTGACCGAGCCCAAGGCGACGTTCAGCACCTGCTTCGGTGCGCCGTTTCTTCCGCTGAACCCCAACGTGTATGCCAGGATGCTCGGGGAGAAGATTGCCAAACACGGTGCCCGCGTGTGGCTGGTCAACACTGGCTGGACGGGCGGGCCCTACGGGGTGGGTCACCGCATCAAGATCGGCCACACCCGGGCCATGATTGCTGCGGCCTTGACCGGGCAACTCGATGGTGTGCGGTACGTCCGACACCCCGTCTTCAATATCGATGTGCCTGCCACGTGTCCCGGCGTGTCGGATTCGGTGCTGGACCCCCGCAGCACGTGGCCCGATCCCGCGCAGTACGATCAGCAGGCGGCTCGGCTGGCCACGATGTTCATCGACAACTTCACGACGTTCGACAAGGACGTGGCCCCGTCGGTGAAGGCGGCGGGGCCGACGAACTGAACGAACTGGTCGTTCACACTTCTCGTTCTCGCTTCTCGGTTCGTGTTCAGGTTCGAGAACTGTGCGTTCGGCGGTGAACGTGAACACGAACTGAGCACGGAGAAGAGAGCAGCGTGAACAAGACGAAATACGAGGTCGTGATCGGCCTCGAGGTTCATGCGCAGCTGCGGACGCGGACGAAGATCTTCTGCGGCTGCAGCACCGAGTTCGGCGCCCCGCCGAATTCCGAGGTGTGCCCGGTGTGTCTCGGGTTGCCGGGAGCCCTCCCGGTACTCAACCGACAAGCCGTTGACTACGCGATCAAGGCCGCGCTGGCGTGCGGGTGCCACGTCGAGCGGGAATCCGTGTTCGCGAGAAAGAACTACTTCTACCCGGACCTGCCGAAGGGCTACCAGATCTCGCAGTACGAGCGCCCGCTCGCGCGCGGCGGCGCGCTGAACATCACCACCAACGGCGTGACCAGGCCCATCCATCTGACGCGAATCCACCTGGAGGAGGACGCGGGCAAGTCGCTGCACGAAGGTCTGGTCGATTCCGACCGTCGGACCTATGTGGACTACAACCGGAGCGGTGTGCCCCTCATCGAAATCGTGAGCGAGCCCGACATGCGGTCGGCGGCCGAGGCGGCCGAGTTCTTCAGCCGCCTCCGCAGCGTCCTGGTGTGGCTCGGGGTGAGCGACGGCAACATGGAGGAAGGTAGCCTTCGCTGCGACGGCAATGTATCGGTGCGCCCGTTCGGGCAGACGACGCTGGGCACGAAGACCGAGGTCAAGAATGTGAATTCGTTCCGGTACATCGAAAAGGCGCTCGAGTACGAGATCACCCGCCAGATCGATGTCATCGAGGGCGGCGGTGTCGTGGTACAGGAGACCCGGCTCTGGGATTCGGGTCGGGGCCGCACGTACTCGATGCGCAGCAAGGAGGAGGCGCACGACTATCGCTATTTTCCGGAACCCGATCTGCCGCCCCTGGTTGTTGACGAGGCGCGCATCGACGCGGTGCGCGCCTCGATGCCCGAGTTGCCGGACGCGCGGGTGCGGAGGTTCACCGCCGACTACGGGATCCCGGAGTACGACGCGGGGGTACTCACCCAGTCGGCGGCACTGGCCGACTACTTCGAAGCGGTTGCCGCGGAGGCGGGCAACCCCAAGGCGGCCAGTAACTGGATCATGGGCGAGTTATTGCGCGTACTCAACGAACGCGGGCAGACTGTCGCGGACGTGTCGCTCACGCCCGCGGCGCTGGCCGGGCTCATTGCGCTCGTCGACGAAGGCGTCATCAGCAGCTCGATTGCCAAATCTGTCTTCGCGAAGATGTACGACTCGCGTCGGTCGGCGCGGTCGATCGTTGACGAGGAAGGTCTCGCGCAGATTGGTGACGAAGGGGCGCTGTCGGCCCTTGTGGCGGATGTGCTCCGGACCCATGGCGATGCCGTTGCGCAGTACCGGTCGGGGAAGCGGCAGACCTTCGGCTTTCTGGTCGGTCAGGTCATGAAGGGGACCGGCGGCAAAGCCAACCCGAAGCTGGCGTCCGATCTGCTCAAGCGGGCTCTGGAGAGCTGACGCGCGTCGTCTTGGTCCTGGAACACGACAGCGGAAACGAGTACTGTACGGCCGTGATCGAGACGCGTCACCTCTCGAAGCTGTACGGCCGCGGCTTGCACGCCCTCCGCGATCTGACCATCACAGTGGAGCGGGGGGAGTTCGTCTTCCTCACCGGGCCGAGCGGCGCGGGCAAGTCGACGCTGCTGCGTGTACTGCTCGCGCAGGAACGTCCCTCCGAGGGCGAGGTGGTCGTCAACGACCACAATCTCACCACCCTGTCGCGCGGTGCGATCCAGGAGTACCGCCGCGGGATCGGATTCGTGTTCCAGGATTTCAAACTGATTCCGAGCCGGACGGTCCTCGAAAACGTGTCGTTCGTCCCCGAGGTGCTCGGCGTTCCTGCCGCACAACAGCAGCGGCGGGCCTTTCAGGTGCTCAAGTGGGTCGGGTTGCAGCACCGCATGAGCGCCTTTCCGCGACAACTGTCGGGAGGGGAGCTACAGCGTATTGCCATCGCGCGCGCCCTCGTGAACGATCCGGCAGTGGTCATTGCCGATGAGCCAACCGGCAATCTTGACCCGGATCTGTCGCTCGAGATCATGAACCTGCTCCGGGAAGTCAACGCTGCCGGTACGACGGTGCTCGTAGCGACCCACGATCGGGAACTGATTCGCGTGGTCGGTCGGCGCACGATCACGCTGGACCAGGGACGCATCGTCGAAGAGGCATGAGAGCGCTCGAGTACTCGTTCCGGCAAGGTGCGGCCAGCGTCTGGCGGAATCGCGGCGCCGGCGCGTTTGCGGTCCTGGCTATTGCACTCGCCATGATCGTGCTCGGATCGCTGCTCCTCATCACATGGAACGCCGAGCAGGTGCTCGCACGTTGGATGGCGAACGCCGAGATCTCGGTCTATCTCCAGGGTGAAGCCACCTCTGAGCAGCGCGGCGCCATCGAAGCCATGATCGATGAGAGCCGCGCAAGTGCCGCCCGTGAGTACATATCGAAAGCCCAGGCCCTGACGCGATTTCGACGGGAGTTTGTCGACCTGGCCGCCCTGGCCGAGGGGTTCCAGGACAACCCGTTCCCCGCGTCGATCGAGGTGCGGCTGGTGGGCGGGGCCGGGAGCGACGGCCGCGCTGATGCCCTCGTCCGGCAAATCGTCACGCAGCCCGGTGTTGCCGACGTTCGGTACGACCAGGACTGGCTAGGGAGGATCGACGGTGGCGTCCAAGCGTTTCGGCGCGCCGGGCTGGCGCTGGCCGTTCTGATGGCCGTGGCTGCCGCGGTGACGGTTGCGGCGGTCGTGCGACTCAGCCTGCACGCGCGCCGGGACGAACTGGAGATTATGGAACTGGTCGGGGCGCCCCTTACCTACATCCGAGGGCCACTAGTCGCCGAGGGACTCCTCCAGGGGGGAGCGGGGGCTTTCCTGGCCCTGGGGGCCCTCTGGTTGGGCCTGGCGGCGGGTCGCGCCTGGTGGGACGTCGGCTTGAGGGCCATGCTCGATGGCGAGACGCTCAGGTTCTTGCCCGTACGTGTGTGCCTCTACCTTGTGCTTGGGGGGATGGGGGTCGGCGGCGTAGGCGGGTTCTTGGCGGCTCGGAGGGTTGACCAGGCCTGAGGGTGCGTTGACAGTGGCTCTGAGGGATCGCTAGACTTAGGATGTTCGGGGTACAGCACTGTTGAGGAACCGGTTCTCGCGCTTCCTGACCGACTCGCGTCCGCCGTGCGATCCGGTCTTCTACTCCCTCTCCACGTTCTACCGAGAAGAGTTCCTCAGGTGTCAGCGCTGTCTCGAGGCGCAGCGCGAACACTACTCGGAGCATGCCATCAGCGACGTCGAGCGCGCGCTCACACAGGTGATGTCCCAACTGGACCGGCTGTGCCGGGAGGAACGGGCCGATCAAGTCGTGAGCCACGTCCTTCGCCAGTTCGACCTTGTCACCGGGCTTTCGGCCTGGGCCGATCCGCGGCCGGTGAACTGACTCCAATCGAGTCCCATCTTCGAGACGACCTGCACGCCATTCTGGCTGCGGCAGTGGCTGCCGTGAATGCCGGAGGCCTGGTCGAACGCGCGCTACGAGGCGAGGCCGCCGAGGCCATTCAGCGCGCGCAGGCACTCGATGTCGTCGCGGCGGGCAAGGCTGCGGCCGCCATGCTGACCGCGTTCGCGTCGACGACCGATCGGCCCGTGCGGACGGTGCTTGGCATCGGGCCTCCTCAGGCTGGCCACGCCTCGCACCTGTCCCTCCCGGTCATCGCGCAGTGGTGCGACGGGGGGCACCCGCATCCGACCCAAGGTAGCGTGGCCGGGGCGCGCCGTGCACTCGAGGTCGCTCGGGCCGCGCACCGTCACGATCTGCTCCTGCTGCTGCTCTCTGGCGGAGGGTCTGCCCTGATGGCGTTGCCGGCAGACGGGCTTACACTTGGCGCCAAGCAGCGGACGTCTCGAATGCTCATGGAACAGAGTGCCGACATCCACGAACTCAACACAGTGCGCAAGCATGTGTCCGGGATCAAAGGTGGACAATTGGCGGCGGCCTCGCGAGCAGACGTCCTGACGCTCGCCATCTCGGACGTGGTCGGTGACGACCTCTCGGTGATCGCCTCCGGGCCCACGGTTGCCGATCCCAGCACGTTCGGCGACGCCCTCGACGTCTTGTCGCGCCGTGGGGGCTCGGACGAATACCCCGCGGAGGTCGTGGCCCTCTTGCAGACCGGCGCGGCGGGCAAGGCCAGTGAAACCCCCAAGCCAGGGGACCCGCGGCTGGCTCGTGCCGTGGCCCGCGTCATCGGGCCGCAGCGCGGTGCGATCGAGGGGGCCGAGCGCGCCGCATTGGCCAGAGGCTACCACGTCCACGTCGTGCCGCACGCGATCACGGGAGAGGCGCGCACGTCCGGCGCGGCGCACATGGCGGCGGTATGGCCCGCGGTCGCGTCGCTGCCGCGCCCGCTCTGCGTCATTTCGTCCGGTGAAACAACCGTGACCGTCGTGGGAGCCGGGAAGGGCGGGCGAAATCAGGAGTTCGCCCTGGCGATGGCCCGCTCGCTCGCGTCGCTGGACGCGCGCGTCGTGGGCGCCAGCATCGGCACAGACGGTATCGACGGCCCGACCGACGCCGCCGGTGCGATCGTCGATTCGACCACGCTGGCTCGCGCCATGGCCCTGGGCTTGCCTCATGCCGACGCGTACCTCGCGCAGAACAACACCTACGAGTTCTTCGCGCGGCTCGGCGACCTGATTCATACCGGTCCGACCGACACGAACGTCGGCGACCTCCAGGTCGTACTGGTTGGTGGATAGTGGATAGTGGTTCCAAAGACGACCTTCTCGCACTGATTCGACAGCACGCGCACCACCCTGCGACGGCGCGTGACCTTGCCCGGATGCTCCGCGTGCCGCGAGAGGAGTGGAGCACGTTCAGGCGACGGCTGAAAGCGCTGGTCGCCTCGGGAGCGCTTCTTCAGATCCGCGGCAATCGCTACGGGCTGCCGGAGAAGATGGACCTGGTCGTGGGCCGACTCGTGACGCACCCTGGCGGCTTCGGGTTCGTCGTGCCAGAGCACGCCGAGCCCGGGGACCGCAGAGACGTCTACATCGCGGCGGCCAACCTGACCGAGGCCATGCACGGAGACCGTGTGGTCGCCCGCGTCGAGCGCCAGACCGACCGCGGGGTCGAGGGCCGCATCGTCCGGATTGTGGAGCGAAGTCAGGGCACGATCGTCGGCCGCTTCGAGGTCGACGCTGCCGGCTTGGCGTACGTGGCGCCGTTCGACCGGCGGGTGCTGACCGACGTGCACGTGCCGACAGGGCAGGGCTCGTCCGCCGAGCCCGGAGACATGGTCCTCGCCGAGATCACACGATGGCCGAGTGCGACACGAGGGCCGCTTGGGCGGATCACCGAGGTGCTCGGCCGCATCGACGAGCCTGGCGTGGACACCGAAATCATCATCCGCAAGTTCGGTATTCCGGACCGCCACTCCGAGGATGCGGTTGCCGAGGCTGCCCGCATCGGCGGGGTCGTGCTGGAGCGGGACATCAAACCCCGCACCGACTTCCGCGGCGTGACGACGGTCACCATCGATGGTGAGCACGCCCGCGATTTCGACGATGCCATCACCATCGAGCGGCTCGGCAACGGACATTACCGGCTCGGCGTGCACATCGCTGACGTCTCACATTACGTCACCGAGGGCGGCGCCCTCGATGAGGAGGCGTACCAGCGCGGCACGTCGGTCTATTTCACCGAGCGTGCCGTGCACATGTTTCCCTCCGAGCTCGCCACCGGGATCTGCAGCCTGAACCCGCATGTCGATCGCCTGGTCCAGTCGTGCCTGATGGAGGTGGACCGCCACGGCGCCGTCGTCCGGTATGAAATTCATGACGGCGTGATCAACAGCGACGCGCGGATGACCTACACGGCCGTCAATGCCATTCTGACCGAGCACGATCCTGCCGCCATGCGGGAGTATCACGTGCTCGTGCCGATGTTCGAGCTGATGCACGAGTTGTTCGAGGTGCTGAACCAGCGCCGCCGTCGGCGCGGATCCATCGACTTCGATCTGCCGGAGGCGGAGGTCGTCCTCTCGGAGCTGGGGCAGATCGAGGCGATCGTGGCCAGCGAACGCAACGTCGCTCACCGCATCATCGAAGAGTTCATGCTCCTGGCCAACGAGACGGTGGCCGCCCACCTGGAGGCGAACCGGGTTCCCGCGCTGCACCGTGTGCACGAGCCTCCCAACGAGACGAAGGTGGAGGCGTTCGAGGCCTTCATCACCCCGTTCGGCTACAGCCTGGCGGCGCGCGGGCGCGCCCTGACCCCGAAGCACTTCCAGAAGCTCATCGACCGGATGCGCGGAACGCCCGAGGAGCGACCGATTGCGGCGCTCATGCTCCGGACGATGCAGAAGGCGCGCTACGACCGGGAGAGCCTCGGCCACTTCGGTCTGGCGGCGGAGCACTACACGCACTTCACATCCCCAATTCGCCGCTACCCGGACCTAGTGGTGCACAGGATGTTGAGGGAATCGCGGCGTGGGGCGATCGCCGACGCGCGGCGTGAGGAACTCGACGAAGAGCTGCCGGACACGGCGCGCCACGCATCGGAGATGGAGCGCCGCGCGGATGAAGCCGAGCGCGAGCTGCTGCAGTGGAAGAAGGTGCGGTTCATGGCGGACAAGGTTGGTGATGAGTACGACGGATACATCACCGGCGTGGCCCCATTCGGGTTGTTCGTCGAGCTGGTCGAACACTACGTCGAAGGCCTTGTCCATGTCTCGAGCATGGCCGACGACTACTACCGATTCGTGGAACAGGAGCACGTGCTCCACGGGGAGCACACGAAGAAGGCGTACCGCCTCGGAGACCGGGTCCTCGTGCAGGTGGTGCGCGTTGACATGGAACGCCGCCAAATCGATCTGGGACTCGTCGAGGTGCTCGAGAAGGTGCGGCGCACGAGCGGTGCAGGTCGGCCCGTGCGAAGTCAGGTCAGGCCCAAGAAAGATCAGCGAGGCGCGCAGCGGCCAGGACGCCGGGAACGACTCGCCGCGTCACGCGGCAAGCGCGGAGGCCGTTAGGATTTTTCGGCGCCCTCGGCCCCGTCCTTGGTGGCGTCTTTGAAGTTCCTGATCCCCCGGCCGATCCCCCGGCCGATCTCGGGCAGGCGGTTGGCACCGAAGACCAGGATGATGATACAGAGGATGATTAGAAGTTCGGGAACGCCCAAATTGCCCATAGAGCCCCTTTCGGCTTGAATTGTACCATGCCGGTATGGCTGGATGTGTGACGGAGTAATGCAAAATTCAAAAGGCAAAATTCAAAAGGCAAAGGCAAAAGGGCAAAAGGGCAAAGGGCAGCATTCAAGGGGCAGAACGCGGGAGAGTCCTTCATTCTGCATTTTGCATTTTGCATTCTGAATTACAGTGATCTCACCTCCCATGTCCCATCCACTCGTCCTCGCGCTTTTTGAGTCTCCGGCCCTGGCTACCGAGGTGGCGCGCTCGCTGCGTCGGCTTGGGGTACCTCACGAACGCGTGTCGATCGTCGCCCGTTCCCACGACGAGGAAGGTGCGATTGCGCGAGCGTCCGGGGCGTCACCTGGCTCGGAACTCGAGGACTCGATGACCGCCTCCCGACTCGGAGAGCTGAGCGCGCACTTCCTGTCAGCCATCGCCCTCGTCGTGCCCGGTGTCGGCCCGATTGTCGCGGACGGGCCCCTTGCCGCCAGGCTGGCGGAGGTCGCAGGCCACGCGGCCGGTGGCGTGGCACCGACCCTCGAACGGGCCGGTCTCGATCGGGCGGAGGCCGAGCAGTGGGAGGCGCGAGTCCGAGTCGGTGCGGTCCTGGTGGGGGCGCACGTGCAGCGCGAGAGTGCAACCGCAGCCCGCGATGTGATGACGAAGGGTGGTGCCCAGCGGATTGCCGACCTCGTCTGGACCGACTGAACCCCTCGCCCTGTCCTCAGCAGAGACCGAGAAGGGCGCTGTGAGCGTCTAACCAGGAGCGGGGTTCCCGAGCTTCGGGGCATCGCTTTTGCAGCTTGCGACTCTTGAGCCTGCTCGGGGAAAATGTGAACGTCCTCGAATGTAGTGGTCAATGTCTACATCGCCCGCGCACCAGCCGCACGATCCCTTGGCAGAAGCCTCCGGGCACCTGACGGTACGACCTGAAGGAGCCGGGCCGGTGGAGGTCCGTTTTTCCTTCGAACAGCCGGATTCGAAGCGCGCGCTGGGCGCAGGTCTCCTCGTCCATCTCGTGGTTCTCGGCCTGGTTGCCCTCATCGGGAGCCTTCTCCCGGAGCGGGTGCACGAGGCCGTGATCCCCCCGGACCTGTCCGATCGGATCGTCTGGCTCTCAGACCCTGGGCCTGGGGGTGGGGGCGGCGGGGGTAACCGGCGGCCCGAGCCACCGAAACCTGCCGAGATCGTCAAGCCGAAGCCCGCCCCCGTTCCGGCGCCGGTTCCGACGCCGGTCGTCGAACCGCCGCCGCTTGCCCAGTTGACCATCCCGCTTCAGACCCTCGATGCGACGGTGACGACGCCAGGCAGCATCGAGTCCACGCAGGTCTCCGACAGCTTGTCGCTGGGGTCAGGGCGGGGGACTGGTGCCGGGCCCGGAGAGGGGTCCGGGATCGGGCCTGGTTTCGGCGGCGGCACGGGCGGGGGAGCCTTCCGCCCCGGCAATGGCGTGCAACTCCCCAAGCCGCTGCGCGAAGTGAAGCCGCAGTACACGGCCGACGCCATGCGCGCCAAGGTGCAGGGGACGGTGCTGCTCGAGTGCGTCGTGTTGCAGGATGGCACCGTTGGCCGCGTGGAAGTCGTCCGCTCGCTCGATTCGGCGTTTGGGCTCGATCAGGAAGCGATCAAGGCCGCAAAGCAGTGGCGGTTTGTTCCCGGCAGTCGGTTCGGTGAGCCCGTCGCGGTGCTGGTCACGATCGAGCTGACGTTCACCCTGCGCTAGATGGGTTCTCGAGTTGCCCTGGTGCGCCCGTGCTCAGGTACGAGCCGGAACCCAGCGCCTGTGCACGAAAGCAACCTGAGAACTGCCGTAAGCGGTACATGAAGAAGGGGGCGGATCCGCAAGGACCCACCCCCTCAACTTCCCGACTTCGAACTTCGAACTTCTTACTTCAGTACATCCCGCCCATCCCGCCAGGGCCGCCGTGCGAGTGGCCGCCGCCGCCCGATTCCTTCTTCTCCTCGGGAATCTCGGAGACCAGGGCTTCGGTCGTCAGCAGGAGCGAGGCGATTGACGAGGCGTTCTGCAGCGCGCTGCGAACCACCTTGGCCGGGTCGATGACACCGGCCTTGACCAAGTCTTCGTAGGTCTCGGTCGCGGCGTTGAACCCCTCGTCGTTGTTCTTCATCTCCTTGACCTTCGAGACAACGATGGAGCCCTCCTGGCCCGCATTCATCGCGATCCAGCGCATGGGCTCTTCGATCGCGCGCCTGATGATCTGGAGTCCCACGGCCTGATCGCCGGCGAGCTTGAGCTTGTCGAGCGCCTTGCTCGCCCGGATCAACGCCACGCCGCCGCCGGGCACGATGCCTTCCTCGACGGCCGCCTTCGTGGCGTGCATGGCGTCTTCGACGCGCGCCTTCTTCTCCTTCATTTCGGTCTCGGTGGCCGCGCCAACCTTGATCACCGCCACACCGCCAACGATCTTGGCGAGCCGCTCCTGCAGCTTTTCGCGGTCGTAGTCCGAGGTCGTGTCCTCGACCTGCGCGCGAATCTGCTTCACGCGGCCCTCGATCGCGCTCGCCGTGCCGGCGCCTTCGACGATCGTGGTGTTGTCCTTGTCGATGGTGACCTTCTTGGCCTTGCCGAGATCCTCGAGCTTGAGGCTCTCGAGCTTGATGCCCAGGTCCTCGGTGATGGCGCGTCCGCCGGTCAGGATGGCGATATCCTCGAGCATCGCCTTGCGCCGGTCGCCGAAGCCGGGCGCCTTGACCGCTGCCGCCTGCAGCGTGCCGCGCAGCTTGTTGACGACGAGCGTGGCCAGCGCCTCACCCTCGATGTCTTCGGCAATGATGAGCAGTGGGCGACCGAGTCGCGCCACCTGCTCGAGGACTGGAAGGAGGTCCTTCATCGACGAGATCTTCTTTTCATGGATCAGGATGACCGGGTTCTCGAGCACGACTTCCATCCGCTCGGCGTCGGTCACGAAGTACGCCGACAGGTACCCGCGGTCGAACTGCATACCCTCGACCACGTCCAGGGAGGTTTCCAGGGTCTTGGCTTCCTCGACGGTGATGACGCCGTCTTTGCCGACCTTGTCCATCGCTTCCGCGATGATCTTGCCGATCGTGGCATCGCTGTTGGCCGAAATCGTGCCGACTTGCGCGACCATGTTGCCCGACACCGGCCGCGACATCCGCTTCACTTCCTCGACGATGGCTTCGACGGCTCTCTCGATCCCGCGCTTGAGCTCCATCGGGTTGGCGCCGGCCACGACGTTCTTGGCGCCTTCACGGTAAATGGCCTGGGCCAGCACCGTGGCCGTCGTCGTGCCGTCACCGGCTGTATCCGACGTCTTGCTGGCGACTTCGCGCACCATCTGGGCGCCCATGTTCTCGAGCGGATCCTTGAGGTCGATCTCCTTGGCCACGGTGACGCCGTCCTTGGTGATCGTTGGGGATCCAAACTTCTTGTCCAGGACGACGTTGCGTCCCTTCGGACCGAGAGTCACCTTCACCGCGTCAGCCAGCTGGTTGACGCCGCGCAGAATGGCCTGCCGCGACTGCTCGCCGTAAATAATCTGTTTTGCCATGTTCCTTTACGCTCCACACACTGCGCAGGCCAGAGGCTGCGCTCGAAAGCCCTGCTGAAATACCGCAGCCCACCGAGGGGGCTGCAACCCTGCACTACTTCGATGCGAGAACCGCGAGCACTTCGTCCTCGCGCATGATGAGATAGTCCTCACCGTCGATCTTGATTTCCTGACCGGAGTACTTGCCGAACAGGATGGTGTCTCCATCCTTGACATCGCAGGGCTGGCGGGTGCCGTCCTCCTTCACCTTGCCGGCGCCGACGGCGAACACCTTCCCCTGCTGCGGCTTTTCCTTGGCGCTGTCGGGGATGATGATGCCGCCGATCTTCTGTTCGCCTTCCTCGATGCGCTGAACGATGATGCGGTCGTGTAGCGGTCTGACTTTCATGTGTCTTCGACTCCAGAGTGTCTGGTAGAGGCGCCGCGGGGCGGGGGCCCCTGAGCGAAACCTATGGTTTTCCGGTTGGTTGCTGCGTGCGTCGACTCGTGCGCTGGCAGTCAACCTGCACGAGTGCCAATTGTAGTGAACGGCGAAAAGCCCTGTCAAGGCGTCGCCCGGACCCGGGGGCGATCAGCGGCTCCGGCGGAGGCGGTATTCGGCGACCTTGCGGCTGAGCGTGTTGCGGTGGATGCCGAGCACGTCGGCGGCCTCGCAGAGGTTGCCGTCGGATTTCACCAGCACCTTCGAGATGAACTTCTTCTCGAATTCACGACGGGCATCCTCGAAGCACACGCCGCGGCTGACCAGTTCGTCGACCAGGCGTTCGAGCTGATCGTTCAGCGCCATGTGCGGGAGCCTCCCGACAACACGTCCGCCTTCACAGGAGCGTCCTTCCGGTGAGGCGATGGAAGGCCTCGAGGTACTTCTCTCGAGTGCGGACGACCACGTGTTCAGGCAACGAGGGGACCGGCGGGTGCTTGTTCCACTGGATCTGCTCGAGATAGTCGCGAACGTACTGCTTGTCGAAACTGGGCTGAGGCTGCCCGGGCATGTACTGGTCCTTGGGCCAATAGCGTGAGGAGTCGGGTGTCATCACCTCGTCGATGAGGATCACGTCGCCCTCGGCGGTCAGCCCAAACTCGAACTTGGTGTCGGCCAGGATGATGCCGCACGCCTCGGCGTGCCGGACGCCGTGGTCGTACAACGCGAGCGTCAGGGCGCGCAAGCGGCCGACGAGATCGGCGCCCACCAGGCGCCCCGCTTCGTCTGCGCTGATGTTCAGGTCGTGGCCGCTCTCGGCTTTGGTCGCCGGGGTGAAGAGTGGCGCCTCAAGCCGATCCGATTCACGCAGGCCGGGTGGCAGCGCGATGCCACAGACCGATCCAGTCGCCAGATACTCCTTCCAGCCGGACCCAGAGAGGTACCCGCGCGCGACGCACTCGATGGGCACCGGTGTCGTCTTGCGGACGAGCATCGAGCGTCCAGCCAGGAGGGGGCCATGCGCGCGCATGCCGGCCGGGTACGCGTTCACGTCCATCGTGAGCAGGTGATTGGGCACGATGCCCGTGGTTCGCTCGAACCAGAATGCGGACAACTGCGTCAGGACCTTACCCTTGTCCGGAATACCCGACCCCAAGACGTAGTCGAATGCGGAAATGCGGTCGGTCGCCACGAGGAGGAGCGTGTCGCCGAGATCGAAGATGTCCCGTACCTTGCCCTGACGGTTCGGGGCCAGGCCGTTCAGGCGCGTTTCAATCAGGGAATCGACTGGAAGCACAATGACCGACTCAGCAGGAAACCGGCATCTTACTGGGCCGCTGCGGCCGCTGCAACTGTACACAACAGCACAGGCCCCGTGAGGCGGAAGCCCTGATATATAGTGGGTGCGCTTCACATGAGCCGTCGCACCCTCATCGTATCTGTGCTGGCCGTCGGGCTGACGGCGTGGTTTCTGCGGGGTGCGAATCTGGGCGGTGTGTGGGATCAGGTTCGTCAGGTTCGCCTCGAACTGCTTGCGGGCTCGTTCCTCGCAGTGGTCGCCTGCTTCTGGGCCAGGGCGATTCGCTGGAAGTACCTCCTCAGTCCGCTCGGCAATCCCCAGTTCCGGACCGTGTTTCGCACCACGGTCATCGGGTTTGGGGTACTGGGGTTGCTGCCGGTGCGGATTGGCGATGTGGTGCGGCCGTACCTCCTCGCGCGACAGGAGCAACTGTCGGTCTCGTCGGCGCTGGCCACGATTGTGATGGAACGGGTGCTCGATCTCGTCGCGGTCCTGGCCCTGTTGGCTGTCTATGCATGGGGCTTCGGCGGCGTCGACGCCGTGCCGCACCGCCTGCTGCGCCCGATTGAGATTTCGGCCGGCATCGCGGCCACGGTGGCCGTGGCGCTGCTCGCCGTGATGTGGGTGCTGGCAACCCATCCTGAACGAGTCGGAACGATAGCCGCGTCGGTCACAGGCATCCTTCCGGGACGGCTCTCGCACCGGGTCGGCCGCCTGGCGCACACGTTCAGCAGCGGATTTGCCGCGACACGCGACATGCGGAAGCTCTTGCTGGCCGTGATTTGGTCGTTTCTGGTGTGGCTGGCGATTGCGGCCCAGGCCTGGATGGTCACGATTGCCTTCGGCATTGCGATGCCCTACACGGGCACATTCCTACTCCAAACCCTGCTTGTACTCGGCGTCGCTGTTCCAACCCCGGGAGGCGTTGGCAGCTTTCACGAGGCGTATCGCATCGGCGTCACGACGTTCTTTGGCGCGTCCGAGGACCGCGCCATCGCCGCTGCCATCGTCACGCATCTCATCTCGTACATCCCTCCGGTGGTCGTCGGGCTCGTCTTCATGGCTCAGGACGGCTTGAGCCTTGGCGGCCTGAAGGTTCTGGCCGGCTCGGTCCGCGAACAGGAAGGGGCCTGAGACCGATGAAGTGCCCGTTCTGCAGTCACGTGAGCGACAAAGTCGTCGACTCGCGCGAGAGCAAGGAAGGCGAGGTCATCCGCCGGCGGCGGGAGTGCCTCGGTTGCGGCCGGCGGTTCACGAGCTACGAGCGGATCGACGAGATTCCGTACATGGTGATCAAGAAGGACGGCAGCCGGGAACGCTTCGAGCGGCAGAAGCTCGTTGCGGGGCTGCTGAAAGCGTGCGAGAAGCGTCCAGTCAGCATCGCTGCCATCGAGGGTGTGGCCGACAAGGTCGAAGCGATGTTGCAAGAGCGGGCGGAGAAGGAAATGTCCACGGATCAGGTCGGCACGCTGGTGATGGACGAGTTGAAGCGACTGGACAAGGTCGCCTACGTACGGTTTGCTTCCGTCTATCGCCAGTTTCGGGACATTGGCGAGTTCATGACGGAACTCAAGGACCTGCTGAGCGCGAAAGAGTAGGCAGTGGCACCTTCACTGCGGCCGGTATCGGCACCACTCAGGCCGGCGCTGTCGGCGCCACGGCGGAGCCCTGCGCTCCACGGGCGCAAACCCCTGCTCGACAATACGCCGCTGCTTCTGGTGGGCGTCGTCGCGTTGATGGCGGCGTTGGCGGGGCTGCTGGCGCTCAGCCGAGGGTCGTCGACGCTCGCGCCCGACTTTCTGACCGATGTCGTGCTCTCGGCCCTGTCGGCCACGAATCTGACGATTCTCGTGGCGCTGGCATTCGTGCTGGTGCGCAACATCGTCAAGCTGGTGGTGGAGCGTCGTCGGGCGCTGCCGTTTGCGAGGTTTCGCGCGAAGCTGGTCACGGTGCTGCTGGGCATGGCCGTGATCCCTGCGGTGCTCGTGCTGCTCGTCGGCAGCGAGCTCATCCGCACGAGCGTCGATCGGTGGTTCAACCAGCCGATGGATGTGGTGCTGTCGTCGGCCAATGCTATCGCGGGCGACTACTACCAAGAGCAGCAGGATCTGGTCTCCGCGCAGGCGCAACGGCTCGCGAAGGCCCTGGGTGGACTGGACCTGGCCACGGTGAGTCCAGCCGTCGTGCGCGATCTGGTGGCACCAGACGTCTTGCAGGAGCGCATCGATCTCGTGGAGGTCTATCGGTCGAGTGCCGGCGCGAACGGTGTGCTGCAGGTGAGTCCGGTCGTTGACGTGGCCGCGCCCTCCCTGCCGAGAGAGTACTCGCGCGCTTCAGCGGATAGGCTGGCGGAACGCACCGCCGCGGGGGCTTCGGAGGGTCCGGTTATCGAGCAGTTGCCGAGCGGCGGAGACTTGATTCGGACGGCGCTCCCCATTGCTGCCCCAGGCGGCCGCGTGGTGGGCGTGGTCGTCGCGAGCGAGTACCTCACCGACCAGTTCGTGGCCCGGGCACGCGGTGTGACCGAAGCCTTCGAAGCCTACCAACAGCTCCGCGTACTGAAACAGCCGCTGGCCGGGGTCTACCTCTCGTTCTTCTTGATGCTGACCCTGATGATTCTCGTGGGTGCCACGTGGATGGGGCTCTATCTGGCCAAGCGCATCACCCGCCCCGTGCAGATGCTGGCGACGGCGGCCGACGAGATTGGCGCCGGACACCTCGACCATCGTGTGACGGCTGAAACGAATGACGAGTTTGGTTCCCTGATCGACGCCTTCAACCGCATGGCGGGGGAACTCTCGGCCAGTCGCCGGCGCCTGGAACGCTCGGCGGTCGACCTCGAGCGCAAACACCACGACGTCGAGGGTCGCCGCCGGTATGTCGAGACGATTCTCGACCGGCTGGCAACGGGCGTGGTGTCCGTGGATGCGGGGGGCTGCATCCGTACGTTGAACGCAGCGGCGTCGCGACTGCTCGGCATCGACACGCGTGTGACGGGCCTTCCCGTGTCAACGGTGCTGGGATCCAGGGAGCTCAAGCCGCTCGCGATTGCCATCGACGAAAGCGAGAGTCGGCGAGAGGATTTCCGACCGCGGGAAGTCGCGGTCGTGCGGGAGGGACGCGAGGTCCACCTTGCGGTGATGACGACGCCGCTCACGCGCGACGATGGCACCACGGAGGGTGTGGTCGTGGTGTTCGACGATGTCTCGCCACTGATTCGCGCGCAGAAGGTCGCGGCATGGCGGGAAGTCGCGCGTCGCCTAGCGCACGAAATCAAGAATCCGCTGACGCCGATCCAGCTGAGCGCCGAGCGATTGCGGCGGCATTTCGCACAAGCGCCGGAGTCGACCCAGGCGCTCGTAGACGAGTGCACGACAACCATCGTGGGCGAGGTGGAGTCGCTGAAGGGGCTCGTCGACGAGTTCTCGCAGTTCGCACGCATGCCCGCGCCTCGTGCCGTCGCGACCGACCTGCACGGCTTGCTGGAGGACGCGCTGGCGCTCTACCGTGGCCTGCTGGCCGACGTGGCCATCCGGACTCGCTTTGCAGACGGGCTGCCCAAGGTGTCGGTTGACCCCGAGCAGATTCGTCGTGTCGTCATCAACCTCGTCGACAACGCCATCGAGGCGATGGAACGACGCGGCACGATCGATGTCGAGACCCAGCACGACGCGAAGAACGCTCTCGTGCGCGTGGTCGTCGCCGACGATGGCCCCGGCATCCCGGCAGAGGAACGGGAGAAACTGTTCCTGCCGTACTACTCGACGAAGAAGCGGGGCAGCGGCCTCGGACTCGCGATCGTGCGCCGGATCGTCGCCGAACACGGCGGCAGCATCGAGGTGACGGACAACACGCCGCGGGGCACGCGGTTTGCGGTCGAGTTGCCCTGTTGAGTCTTCTATGGCCTCCATTCTAATTGTGGACGACGAACCCGGCGTGCGGAGCGCGCTGGGGGGCGTGCTTCGCGACGAAGGGTACAGCGTTGACGCGGTCGAGAGCGGTGAAGCCTGCCTCGAGCGTCTTGCCGGCCAGCCCTATGACGTTGTACTGCTCGACATCTGGTTGGCGGGCATGGACGGGTTGGCGACGCTGGCACGCATGCGCGAACGGCAGTTCGATGCGCAGGTGGTAATCATCTCCGGCCACGGGAACGTGGAATCGGCGGTACGGGCGATCAAGATGGGAGCCTTCGACTTCGTCGAGAAGCCACTGTCGCTCGAGAAGACCGTGCTCGTGGTCGGCAACGCGCTCAGGCAGCGGCGGCTCGAGGCCGAAAACCTGGCGCTGCGGGCCAAGGTGGATGGCCACTACGTGATGATCGGTGAGAGCTACGCCATGGCGAAGCTGCGCGAGCAGGTGACCATGGCGGCCCCCACCAACGGTCGCGTGCTGATTTTCGGCGAGAACGGCACCGGGAAGGAGCTGGTCGCGCGGAATATCCACGTCATGAGCCGGCGGCGCAGCGGCCCGTTCGTGGAGGTCAATTGCGCGGCCATTCCGGAGGAACTGATCGAGAGCGAGTTGTTCGGCCACGTGCGCGGTGCGTTTACCGGCGCCGTCGCGGATCGGCGCGGCAAGTTCGAGGGTGCGCACGGGGGCACGATCTTCCTGGACGAGATCGGCGACATGAGCCTGAAGACGCAGGCCAAAGTGCTGCGCGTGCTTCAGGAGCAGGTCATGGAGGCGGTCGGCGGGTCGACACCGATCCGTGTGGACACGCGAGTGCTGGCCGCAACCAACAAAGACCTGCCGGTCGAGATCCGGGCAGGGCGCTTCCGGGAGGATTTGTACTTTCGTCTCAACGTCCTGCCGATCTTCGTGCCGCCTCTTCGCGAACGGGTGGAGGACGTGCCGCTGCTGGCCGACCACTTCATGGCGTTGCTCGCGCGGGAGTATGGCCGCCGGCCCAAGACCTTCGATGCCGATGCGGTCGTGGCCCTGCAGCGGTACCGGTGGCCCGGCAACGTCCGTGAGCTGCGCAACCTGGTCGAGCGGCTGATGATCATGGTGCCCGGCGACCGGGTGTCCTCGCGTGACCTGACCTTTCTCGAACAGGGGATGACGCCTGCGGCTCCACCAGTGGCGGCCACGGCGCCGCTGGCGCTGCTTCACGATGCGCGTGACGAGTTCGAGAAACAGTACATTCTGCGCGTGCTCGCCAGCCAGCAGGGCAACATGTCGCGGACGGCCGATGCGCTCGGCGTCGAACGCAGCAACCTGTACCGCAAGATGCGCGCCTTCGGCATCATGCCGTCGCGGCGTGGAGACGATGAAGACGTCGCGTGAACCGGCGGCGACCGGCGGCGACCGGCCGCGATGGCGCGCCGAGATTCCCACGCCGGCGCTGCTCGTCGACGCCTCCGCGCTCCAGAGGAATCTCGACCGGATGGCGGCGTTCTTCGCGGTCGGGCCGTGTCGCCTCCGTCCACACTTCAAAGCGCACAAGACGCCGGAGATTGCCAAGCGCCAGCTTGCCGCCGGGTCGTGCACGGGCCTGACGTGTGCGACGGTGTCTGAGGCGGAGGTCGCGGCGGGGTTCTGCGAGGATCTCCTGATAGCCAACGAGGTGGTCAGCCCGGCCAAGTGCGACCGCGTGGCGGCGCTCGCCCGCCGGGTCCGGATGACGGTAGCGGTGGATTCTCGAGCCGGCGTTGATGTCGTGGCGCGCGCCGCCCAGGCCGCCGCCTCGGACGTAGGCGTGCTTGTGGACGTGAATGTCGGGCAGGAGCGGTGTGGAGTGGAACCCGGGCAGGCTGCGCTGTCGCTCGCTCGCCTCGTCGCCTCGAGTGGGCTGTCGTTGCGCGGGGTGATGGGCTACGAGGGGCACCTCCAGGGCGTCCGAGACCGCTCCGAGCGTGAGGCACGGACACGCCGGGCCATGCAGGGACTAGTCGGCACCGCGGAACTCCTCCGCGCAGCAGGATTGCCGTGCGACGTGGTGTCGGCGGGTGGAACGGGCACCTACGATATCAGCGGGCGCATCGAGGGCGTGACCGAGATTCAGGCCGGTTCCTATGCGTTGATGGACACCGAGTACTCGAGTGTCGGCGTGCCGTTTGAACCCGCCTTCTCAGTGCTCGGCACCGTGGTCAGCTGCCCCACTGCGAGTCGCTGCGTGGCTGACTGCGGCCACAAGGCTGCCACCAAGGACCACGGGTATCCCGCGGTGAGGGGCATCGCTGGAGCCGCGGTGACGGCGCTGAACGACGAGCATGCGACGATTGCCCTGCCGCCGGGTTCGGCAGTCGCCGTGGGTGACCTGGTCGAGCTGCTGCCATCCCACGTCGACCCGACCATCAACCTCCACGATGTGTTCTATGTGGTGGACGGCGACCGGGTCATCGACGTGTGGCCGATTGCCGCGCGCGGATACGGCGAGCACCGGCGCGGGGCCTCAGTGAAGTGAGAAGGGTGAAGGGTGAAGTGCGAGGTAAGTCGGAAGTGCAACGGGGTGGCGCGTTGCAACGGCTGCGCGGAATGTGCCTCGCCTATCCGGAGGCCGGCGAGACCGCGTCGTGGGGGCACCCCAACTTCAAGGCCGGGAGCAAGACCTTCGTCGCCTACGAACAGGTTGACGGTCGACCGTCGATTGCTTTTCGCCTTCCCCCTGGGGAGGTCAACCGGTTGCTCGGTCGCACGCACTTCTTTCCGACTCCGTACGGACGCGGCCAGTGGATCAGCCTGTGGGCGGACGGCTCGCTCGACTGGAAGGCTGTGACCGCGTTGGTCGATCGCAGCTACCGGGTTGTTGCCCTCAAGCGGATGATTGCGGCGCTCGACGGCGGGCTGGCACGCGGGGGCTGAAGTCCCCGCTCTACGGTGTGCTGATGCTCACGCGCGGGGGCTGAAGACCCCCGCTCTACGATGTCGGCGACGCCCGAGCCGTAGC
>Ga0209640_10001092_pt1 | contig 22463 bp, 24 predicted proteins | sample RifCSP10_1_FD_184018 | JGI IMG/M metagenome (GOLD analysis project Ga0209640, IMG submission 184018) | Soil microbial communities from Rifle, Colorado - Rifle CSP2_sed 10_1 (SPAdes) (version 2) | ecosystem: Environmental > Terrestrial > Deep subsurface > Rock core/Sediment | place: Rifle...
CATCGGCGGCCCTGGCCGCGACACAGTCGCCGCCCATCATGGCGACTTTGATTGCGTCAAACCGGCGGAGGGTCGCCCAGTTGAGAAGGTTCCCGTCCCAGCGTGTATTAGGGCAGGCTTCGTTGATGGTTGCTTTCGCCGCCCCCCCCACGACGAACCTCGTGTTGCCGGAATCGTAGTCATAACAGGCCATCGAGTCGAAGAAGCCGGAATACCTGGTGGTTGATCCAAAGACGTCGGTGGTGGAGGGTGAGCCATCCGGAAGAATCCCGCAGGCCGGAGAGACCGGTTCGCAACCCCGCTGGGTCATGCTCCCGGAGTTGTCGACCATCAGGAGGACGTTCGGGATCGTGTTGGCCGAGACGAACGACGGCACCGATGTATAGGTGGAATTGTTGATGACGGCGTTGGTGTCGTCCCCGACAACCAGCAGGGTCGCGACGCTCAAAGCCGCCACCGAGACAATCGTGTTGAGTAGGCGTGTCATGGCTGGCTCCCTCCGTATCTGTTCATGGCTGGCGCGAATCCGTTCATTGGTGAATTCTTTTCCGGTTACTTCGGTAGCACCAACACCAGAAAATCAATCCGCTCCTGCTTGAGGTGGTAGTGGACAAGATCACCTTTCTTAAATTCCTTCCACTCCAGTGGGTTTCCCTCATCGTCGGCAAATGCGACCTTCGGATGGAAAGAGTATTCCTGGCCGCTGATCACTGCTCCCTTCTCGTGCACAACTCCAAGCCGCCCTGATTTCATGCCGGTCTTGGGGATTTGGGGCGGCGAGAGAGTCTCATCGGCATTGGATGTGCCGACTGCAGGGCCTCCGGACAGGAGAAAGGCCAGAAGAGCGACAATGGCAAGAGCCTGTCGCGTCCCGTGGACTGCCGATCGCGTGCTGAGTTCCGTCATGGTCGTGCCTCCCAAATTCTCATCCCGTCGTCAAATCTTCCGCAGACAGCCGTCCGCCACCGGCTTGCAGGCGTAGATGGCCGTCACCTTCGACCGGGCGTTGGTCGCGGCATTGGTCGCCAGGCAACTGACCTGATAGAGAATCTCGGTGCCGCCGGATCCTGAGCCGCTGCCGAGGCCCTCATAGCCCTGGATCATCAACGTCGAGCTGCCGGAGCCGGCTTTCGAGTGCAGCCGGTCGATGTCGCCGGTGACGACGAAATTGTTCAGGGTTTGCGAAGGACTCGGGACCCCGATGTTACAGTTCGGGCACGAGCCAAGGGCGGGCTCGCTATAGGAGCCGCCGACTTCATACCCCGTCGCCCCCATGATCTCGTTCATCAGGATCGTCTTGTTCCCGTCCGGCACCGGGCCGGCCGGGCTGGCGCTGTCCAGCAGCACGTCCGGAACCTTGCTGTCGCGGATGGTGAACTCGATCGCGCGCACCGAAACAGCCAGGCACGACTCGGCCGCCACCGTCGCCGCCTCGCCGGCCCGGACGTAACCGGCAAGCCGGCTCTCCAACCCGGTGAGCGTGATGGAGGCGATGCCGATGACGGTCATGATCATCAGCAACAAAATGCCCGTGAGCAGCGCCATGCCCCGTTGATCGGCCGCACGTTCAGATATGCTCGTCGCCTGTCTCATGTTGTCCTTTCGCACCGGGTCAGAAAAGCCCCATGTTTTTCAATTGCACCGTTCTATTGTACACACGGCGCATCGTCTGGCTGTACCCCCCCTGCGCCGCCGCCGAGCCGAGATCGCTGGCGGCAAACACGCCGCTGGCGTGATTATGATCCTGCACCACGAGCGGCACGGGTGAGTACGCCGCCTGCGCTCCCCTGACGCTTTCCGATCCCAGGATCGATCCGACATGGCGGGCCACCAGAGAAACCTGAACCATCCGGATGGTTTTGGGAAGGAAGGCGCCGGCGTTCCAGGCATTGTTCGAGATGAAATCGGCGGCCTCGAACACGTTGGGCGTCCCGCCGGTCTGATCGTCGATCACGCCGTCTTCGGTCCCCGCGCATCCGTCGCAGGCATAGGAGAGCTGCAAATCTTCGATCCCGTCCACCACCGCCACGCAGGCGGGACCCGTCTGCGTCGTCAGGCAGGGCGGCGTTCCCCGGACCAGGCAGGGCAGAGTGCCTCCGCACAGGGGCTGCTCCGTCGCCGCGTTGCTGCTGGCGTGAATGACCTTGTACATGACGCATTTCAACCAGTACACCTGCATCCCGACCGGCAGGACGGCTTCCCTGGGAAGTTTCACCTGCGTTGCCAGGGTCAGCGTATCGCTGGACGTGGAGCTGACCGTGCCGGTGTGGAATCCTGCGATGGAGATCACCGGATTCGGAGTCGCATAGGGCGCCGTGCCCCATCCCTCGGCCGCCGCCAGGGCGCCGTTCGCAAGGACGACGCTGGTGGTCGGCGCGGCGCCGGTGATCTGGGTTTGCAGCGTGGACAGGGGGATCGGCACGACCACGCTGAAGGAATCCGGCCCCGTGTCCGCGCCGGCGGTATTATTGTCGAGGGGGACAATCGCGTTCGTCCCGCAGGTGCCGGCGGCGCCGACCGTGCCGATGCCGGGAGGCGCAAGCGTCTGGGCATTAAAACCGGCTTCCTTAAGATCCTGGGCGATCAACTCCATCGCAATACGGCCATTCTGTTGCGTCTGCACCGCCTGTTCGTTGACCGTTTGCGTCTGCATGCTGCTGTAGAGCATCGAGTACGCGCCCCCGACGAGAATCGCGCTGATGGTGAGGGCAACCATGATTTCTATCAGCGACATGGCGCGTTCGTCGCCGCACACATTCCGGCGGGCCTTGCGCGAGGCATGAGTAGAATTAACGGCTGCCATGGTTTCTCCCTGCGCCTTCATCCAAGACTCACCACGCTGGTGAACGTCAGCGGGTACACCAGATTCGACCATCTGATCTGCACCGTCACCAGCCACTGGTTCAGGCTCGCGGGCCCGGTGGTCGTGACACTCACCGTTCCCCTGACGCTGGGCAGTCTGGATGCGATCAGCCGGGCCTGCCACTGGGTGCAGTCTCCGGCGGTCATCTGCGGAGTGGCCGGGCACGTGGTGATGGCGGACGACACGTCGACGCCGTTGTACGACACGACGTTCTTCTGGCTGTACTGGATGCGATCCATCATTTCCACTGCCAGATTGGTCGCCACGCTCAACTCCTTCGCATCCACGTTTCTGGCGATCGCGAACTGCTGCATCACCGCAATGCCCAGCATGCCGACCGTGATGACCGTCAGCGCAATCATGACCTCCAGCATGGAAAATCCCCCCTGGCGGTTCCGCGGCAACAGGCGCTGTCTCTTCATGGTTGTCTGCATGGCGTCGCTCGGTATTCCGCGATCACGGGCAGGTGGCTTTGAGGCACCACTGCGCCTTCCCGCCCGGCGTGACGATGACCGAATGAACTCTCCCCTGCGTGTTCGTCAGGGTGATAAGTTGATTGCCCGTGCCCGCGCGAAACCCCATGGAGATGAACCGGACCCAGGGCCTGGTCGTTCCCGACACGAAACCCGGGGCGACGGTGAGCGACGTGACATCATTATGGAAGTTCAACGTCGACGCCCCCACCGTTGAATCCGCACCGCCAAGCGTTCTGACGACGGTCACGGTGATGGGGTTGGTCACCGTCACGCTGGTGCCTGAAATCGTCGTCGTGCCTCCGGCAATCTGGACGGTCATCGTCGCGTTCTGGCTCATAGCCATGACCCTGGCAAGATTGATCGTGCTATGGAGACTGGTTGTCGCCTCTCTCAACCGGCTTTGCGGCAACTGACCCCGGTAACTCGTGATGGCGATTCCCGAAAGGATCCCAACAATCAACACCACCACCATCATCTCGATGATGGTGTACCCGTCTTGCACGGCCAGGCGCTGCTCGTTTTTTCTCGTATGTGTGAGTGCACAATTCATCAGCTTGTAAAGTCGCAAGGTCCATGCCTTAGAGAACGTTTTATGGATGCTCCCAACCCGTTGATTTCATCCATCATCCGGCAAGGCACCCGGCGCAGTAGTATACCTCTGGTACAGGTAAGTGCCAAGTAATGACATTTTTTGTCCGTCCGGTGTTTAAGTCCTCTTATCTCCATGCTTTTCCAGCCATGTTCCGAGCGCCTGATGGACCAGCGGGAGACCCCGAAAAAGCCCGGCCTCGAATTCGTTGTCGTACCATACTTCGAGTTGCGCGCCGGTTCCTGATGCCTGCTCCGCCGTTCCACCGACAATAACCGCACCGTAGAGCCGTGACGATCCATCCAAGATGAGATTGCCCGGAGTGACCAGCGCACCATGCAGATTGATGCCTTCCAGTTGAAGAGCCTCCGTCGTTTCCGGACTGCGGGCCGGCAACGACTCTCCCGCACCCGCAGGGGCAAACTTCACGTGTGCGTTCACGACGAACAGCCCTTCCATATACCCGGCGTCAAGAACCAGCGTGCCCAAGTTATCGCCATGCGGCGGCGCTTGGTCGAGCGTATCCACGAAGACGAGACCATGATGGTCGCCGACGGTACCGGATTGAAACGCCTCGGTCGCAGTCACACCGCGCCCCGGTTCGATCCGGCCGTGACGGTACAGCAGGCCGTCCTGACCTCGTGCGTAATAAGTGCCCGCGCGCAGGGCGGTCTCTTTCAGGGTCTGGTAATCCCAACGATCCTGCCGCAAGCCAGGCGAGGGTTCCTGACGGACGTGCAGGTTCGGCGGCACCGGTTCCGCACCGGCCGGCGGAGCCGTGAACAATGCCTCCCCGCCGACGAATACATCAAACCAGCGATCTTCGCGATGCTCCATGTCGGCATAGGCCTGCCCCGTCACCGGTGCCAGATCGGTTTTGACGGGGATGTCCCGAAGTGCACCCAGCCGGACGTCGCCGTTCACGATGAGAGCGCCCCAATGAACCGATACCGGCAGCGGTCCGGCCGCAGCCTGCACCGGACCGCTGTTGCCGATCTGCACGCCGGCCCGGATCGGCGGCAGTTGCGTGGCCCCCATCTGCACCGCCAGCGTCCGCGTCAGGCTGCGCGCTTCCGCCGTGACCTGCACGGTGCAGAGCAGGCCCGGACTGGCCGGAGCATAGACGGCCAGTCGCGTGATCCGCCCCAGGCCTCCCAGCGCGCGGAACCACCCGGTGGATGGATCGTTCAGCAGCCGATTGTCCGGCGGCCGGGCCGCATCGTAGAGCACGTCCGGCCGGTCCTCCGTGCCGGTGAACCGGGACCGCCCGACATCGTCGAAAAACGACGGGCTGCCGTCGGCCCCCGTCTGCCGCCTGGCGAACAGCAGGCGGCCCGGTCCGCCGGGATCCGGTGAAGGATCATGAAACCACTGCATGACGAGATCGGCGCCGGCTTCCGCCACATGACGCGCCACGGCTTCCTCCTTTGCCGCCGTCACGCTTTCGATCTCCTGCGCCGCCACGTTCAAGGAGACCGTCGCCAGCATGGACAGGATCACAATAATCAGCACGGCGCCGATCAGCGCCGCGCCCCGCTCGGAGTGTCGGTTGGGCATTGGTTCCTCCTTGTTAAGACGGCCGGTTTCGAACCGTTCAGCGACCGCGAAGTCCGATGTCCCGAATGACGCGGTTTCGCCCCTCTCCGACCGCCGCGTCGATCCGGACGCGGGTGACCTGGAGCGGATCGGTCGTCGGCGCGCCGGTCCGGTCAAAATAGCTGAACTGAAATCGCGCGACCTCTCCGATCAATGGATTCGCGCCGCCGTCCACATCCCGCATCACGCGCGCCGGACCGTTCCGATCCGTTTTCACGTAGTACCGCACGCGGTTGACGACGCGCACTTCGCTGCCCGGCGCAAACTCGTGTCCCAGCGGCGCCGCCACGCTCAGCGTCGTCTTTCGTCCGTCGCGCGCGAGCCGGCCTTCGGCGCACTGCATCCGGTCGCACACCAGAATCCGCTTCCCTTTCGGCCAGTCGGCTCCGTTGACGACCGGCAGCTCCTGCTGGACCGGCGAGACCGGATCGGCGAGCGTTGTCACCAGGCCGCTGAGATTGGCGGTAAACTCGATGTCCTGCCGGTCCGCGACGTGGAGCGGCGCCTCCGACGCGGAAGCCCCCGCTCCCATCACACGCAATTCATCCTCCAGCACCTTGAGCCCGATCCGCAGGTCCTGCGCCTGCGCCGCCACCACGTGCTGCTTCGAGAGCCGGCGCTCAAAATGATCGAGTGATTGCACTGTCGCCGACAGCACCACCGCCCCGGCGGCCAGCGCAATCAGGACTTCCGCCAGGCAGACGCCCCGGCAATTTCCGATCGGCCGGCGGCTCATCGCACACCGAGATACCGCGGGTTCGCCCGCAGCGTCCCCACCGCGACATCGCGCCACTGACCCTGCCCGGCCTGATAGCGCACGCCGGCCGTGATGACCGCCGATCCCCAGGTCTGCACAACGCCGGGTCGGTCAGGCTGCACCGTCCAACGGAGCACGATGCCGTCCTGCTCGATCGCCGCCGTATAGAGGCCGTCGCCTGCCTGCGCGTCGGGCGGGCGGCCGTCGTCCTGCATGGCGACATCCGCGCGTCCGTCTCCGTCCAGATCGTCCGTGAGCAACGCGTCCCACGGCGCCGCGCGCTTGGCTTCCAGTCGCGACTCCGCCAGCGCCAGCGCGCGCGTGCCGGTCGTGCTCTGGCGCAGGCCATGATCCGACCACCGGAACGCGCTCATGACGCCGAGAATCCCGAACGCGAGGACGATCATGGCCATCATGACTTCGATCAAACTGAATCCGGCCTGCCGTTGTGCCTGATGCATGGCTTCCTCCGATGATCGCGCCGCCGCGCTCAGATCTGCGACACGCGTCCGATGAGGCTGACCGTGAGTTGCCAGCGGTCCTGCCGGCTGTTTGCAAGCGTGATGGTGGACGGAGACGCCGCACGGCCGCTCGGATAGAACATGATGTCGGCGCCGCTCGAGAGACGCTCGACGGTGACGCCTTTCCCGTGAAAATCGAATTCCCGGATCGTCCGGGCGGGCGTCTCGGCCGTTTCGACCCGCATCGTGGTCGTGCCCGGCTCCAGCACGACGCGAATGCGCTCCCGGCGCATGATCGCGAGGTAGCGGGCAGATCGAAGCTCCTGCGCCAGCTCGGTTGCCACGACGCGCCCGCGCTGTTTTGTCGTCGCCGCCAGCAAACCCGCTCCGGTGAGCGCCGTCATCGTGACAACCAGCGCCATGACCATGATGATCTCGACCAAACTTTTTCCCTGCTCGTTCATCGTATCCTCCTTGTGAAGATGCGCTGCCGTTGAGTAGCCGCCTGTGACCTGACCGCGTCACATTCCAAATCCCGTGCCTGACGGCGGCATCGCCGGACGCGGCGCGCAGGAAAGGAGGCACGCCTCTAAGTCCACGTTTGTCCGACAAAAAGGAAATCGAGAATGAATGTCCTGCCCGCACCGGCATGTGCGGTTCGGATACAGCGCTCACCGGTTTGGATACGGAAGAACCGTCAGGGAAGAAGGCAGCCGGCCGTCAAGGAGCCAGGAAGCCCAGGTACCAGATTTTGAGCTCGTGGAAGAAAAACATCGCCACGACGGCGCCGAGCGCCAGGAACGGACCGAACGGCAGATACTGGTCCCGGCGGAGCCGTTTGAGCGCGATCAAGGAAAGCCCCGTCAGCGCGCCGACGGAGGCGCCGACCAGCACGGTCAGCAGTACCGGCTCCCAGCCCAGGAATGCACCGACCATCGCCAGGAGCTTGATGTCCCCGCCGCCCATTCCCTCCTTCCCGAACAGGTAGGGGCTGAGCCAGGCCATGAACCAGAGCAGTCCTCCGCCCAGCAGCACGCCGAGCAGCGAATCGACAATTCCGATGGGCAGCACGGCGGCGGCGCACAGGATGCCCAGCGGAATGCCCGGGAGCGTGATGCGGTCCGGGATAATCTGATGGTCCAGGTCGATGAATGTGACCACCAGCAGGGCCGAGAAGAGCGCCGCGTACGCCAGCGAGGGCCAGTCGAGTCCGAATCGCCAGACGATCGCCGCATATCCGATTCCGTTCGCCGCTTCGACGAGCGGATAGCGAAGCGAGATCGGCGCGCGGCAGGCGCGGCATCGGCCTCGCAGCCAGAGAAAGCTCAGAATCGGAATGTTGTCATAGGGCGCGATCTGTTTTCCGCAGGCGGGGCAGCGTGACGAAGGCCAAACGATGGACTCGTGCCGGGGCAGACGGTAAATGCAGACGTTCAGGAAACTGCCGATGATGGATCCGAACAGACCGGCGACGGCGTATGGGAAAAAGTCAGGCGGCACGGCCGGCATTGTAGCCAGTTTCGGATTCTCCCGCCAGTGCGCTGCGGTTTCTTCTATCTTTTCGCCTTCTTCCAGCTTTTTGCCAACCTGCCAATTGCCAGATATAATTTGTGAAGCGAATGTCCGGCAGGCGGCCCTCCGCCATGGAAGTCAGGAGGAGTTGTGCATATGAAAGGAACGGCAGTCGCCATGATGAGCCGGCCCCGCAATCTAAAATCTGCGACCGTATCGTTCTCGCCGAAGAAACGCCCCGAATCGCTGACGGGGCGGGAGCAGGAGATCCTGGAGCTGATCTGGTCGGGATTGAAGAACCGGGAAATCGGTCAGCAGCTGACCATCAGCGTGAAGACGGTTGAAGCGCACCGCGCCAACATGATGAAAAAGGTTCGCGTCACGAACACGGCGCAATTGCTCAAGGCGGCCATCCTGGACGGCCTGCTGAAAATCCGCTAGCCCAGATTGTTCATGACGGTTCGTCGCGAAATCGCGCAGACGCGTCGCGAGACGGGCACGCGCAGCCGTGAGGGAGGAAGGCGTACTCTCTGCAGTACGTTGACCGACCGAGTGGCGAGCATGCTCGTCGCAGCAGCGTATCCGCGATTGCAGCAGAAGCGTTCATGAATGATCTGGGCTGCCGCTGCCGGCGCCCGTCCGCTGGCGAACCACTTCGAACAAGACAATCGCCGCTGCCGCCGAGACGTTGAGAGATGCGACGCGGCCGTGCATCTGAATTTTTGCGCGATCATCGCATTTGTCCAACACCCCCGCGCGGACGCCTTTCCCCTCCCCGCCAAGAACCAGCGCCACCGGTCCTTTCAGATCAAGCGCCGTGTAGGATTTTTCCGCTGAAGGATCGAGCGCGTAGACCCAGATGTTCTGCTCTTTCAGTTGCTCGATGGCGCGGGACAGGTTCGTCACGCAGGCCACCGGCAGATGCTCCACCGCGCCGGCGGAAGCTTTGGCCACGGTTCCCGTGAGCCCCACCGACCGGCGCTCCGGAATCACCACGCCATGAGCGCCGGCCGCTTCCGCCGTCCGCAGCACCGCGCCGAGATTGTGCGGATCTTCGACGCCATCCAACAGAAGCACCAATGCCGGCTGGTTTTGCTTGAGGGCAGCTTGGAGGATTTCCTCCAGCTCGGCGTAAGCCTTCGCTCCGGCCAGTGCAACGACGCCCTGATGGCGGCCGGACGGGACCAATCGGTCCAATGCCTGCCGCGGTTCTATGCGAACCGGCACGCCGGCGGCGCGGGCGAGCTGGACGATTTCTTCGAACTGCCGGTCCGTGCGCACAACGACCAGCCGGCGCAGCGGCCGCGCGCCGGAACGCAGCGCTTCCTCCACCGCATGCAGGCCGAAGATGATCTCGCCGGACTCACCGCTTCCAGCGGGTGGTTCCGTCGGGCCGGTCTTCCAGCGTGATTCCCTGCGCGGCCAGGGTTTGTCTGACTTCATCCGCTCTCGCAAAATCCCTCCGTTTTCTGGCTTCGTTCCGATCGGCGATCAGCCGTTCGATTTCATCATCGGATAACGCGACCGCTGTTTTCAATTTGATGCCCAGATCCTGGAATTCCCAATCTTTTGTCGACAGTTGAAACATCCCGAATAGCCGTCCCGCCAGACGAAATGCCTCGAGGAGCCTGGCACCGGCCTGCCGTGAGAGCCCTGCATCCGCCAGTTTGTTCGTGTCCGTGCGCAACCGCTGCAGAACGGCAATCGCCGCCGGTGTATTGAAATCATCGTCCATGGCCTGACGGATCGCGCCGTCCAGAGGCTCCACCAGAGCCGGAACATGCGCATCCCCGCGGCTTGAATCTTGTGCGGCTTCCTCAAGCCGCTGAAACAGCCCGTAGAAGCCGTCCAGCGCCCGCTTCGCCTCTTGCAACGCCTGATCGGAAAAATCCAACGGGCTCCGGTAGTGGGTGGAGAGGAGAAAATATCGCAATGTTTCCCCCGTCACTGCCTCCCGATAGCCCCATTTCTCAAAAATCTCCCGGATCGTGAAGAAATTCCCCAGCGACTTGGACATCTTCTCCTGGTTGATCTGCACAAATCCATTGTGCAGCCAGTAGCGGGCGAACTCCTTGCCGGTCGCAGCGCAGGACTGGGCGATCTCGTTTTCGTGATGGGGGAAGATCAGGTCGGCGCCGCCGCCGTGGATGTCGAAGGTGTCGCCGAGATGCTTCATGGCCATGGCGGAGCATTCGATGTGCCAGCCGGGCCGTCCCTTCCCCCAGGGACTCTCCCAGGACGGCTCGCCGGGCTTCGCGCCCTTCCACAGGGCGAAATCCATCGGATGGCGCTTGCGCTCGTCCACCTCGACGCGGGCCCCGGCCTGCATGTCGTCGAGCTTTCGCTTGGAAAGCCGCCCATAGCCTACGTAGCGCCCCACCTGAAAATACACGTCTCCATTCACCTGATAGGCAACGTCCTTGCGGATCAGCGCCTCGACGAGGGCCACGATCTCCGCCATATGCTCCGTGGCCTTTGGCTCGACGGTCGCCGGCTGGATGCCCAGACGGCCCATGTCGCGGTAATAGGCGTCGATGTATCTGCTTGTGACATCCTGCCAGGGAATCTTGAGTTCGTTGGCGCGCTTGATGATCTTGTCGTCGACGTCCGTGAAGTTTTTGACGAAGGTGACGGCGAGGCCGGAGCGTTCGAGATATCGCCGGATTGTTTCGAAGACCAGTGCGCTGCGCGCGTGGCCGAGGTGGCATTCGTCGTAGACGGTGACGCCGCAGACATACATCTTCACCGTGCCGGCCGTGAGCGGTTCGAATTCTTCTTTTCGACCGGTGAGCGTGTTGTAGATCTTCAGCATACAAACAGTTTATCGGGTTTGTTTAGTTGCTCTTGTTTTTCTGGTTGTACGAAAAGAACCGGACAAACGAGACAAACCGGAAAAACCGTTCTTTCGCCCGCCTGCGATCAGCGCTTCCCACTCGCGCAGCTGCTCCATCGCCTCGTGGTGCGTGATATCCAGGTGAATCGGCGTGAGCGTCACAAACCCGCGCCGCAGCATTTCATGATCGGAATGTTTCTGCCGTGACCATGAGACCCGCGTGCCGGCGATCCAATAATACTTTCTTCCGTGGGGATCCGTCTTCTCAATAATTGGCTCGTCGAATCGCCGCCGGCTGAGCGCGGCGACCCGGACCCCGGCGATCTTCGCCTTCGGCCGGTCCGGCACGTTGACGTTCAGCAGGGTTTCTTCTGGCAGCCCGTACTTGAGCACGGCACGCGCGACGCGCGCCGCATAGAAGGCCGCCACGTCGTGGCGAAAGGTCCTGCCGGTCTCCTGGGACACGGCGATGGAGGGAATCCCCATGATGGTCCCCTCGAGCGCCGCCGAGACGGTGCCCGAATAGGTCACGTCGTCGCCCAGGTTGACCCCCCGGTTAATACCCGAAACGACCAGCGCCGGCGTCCCGCGCAGCAGTTTCTTCAGAGCCAGATTGACGCAATCGGTCGGCGTTCCGTTGATCGCGAAGACACGGGGCTCGACGCGCGTGATGCGCAGCGGTTTGTGCAGAGTCAGCGCGTGGGCGGCCGCCGTGCGCTCGCGATCAGGCGCCACCACCCAGACCTGCCCCAGCGGGCGCATGGCCCTGGCCAGCGCATGCAGGCCCGGCGACGCGATGCCATCATCGTTGGTGACGAGAATTTTTATCAATTGATATCCATAAAAAAATAAAAGCTGCCGGGGGCAGCTTAAGTAAACAAGATCTCATTAATGTGTTTACTGCGGCGCCCGTTTAATTTGAAGCCGCCGCACCTCGCAAGCGCCAATTCAAGCCCACTTGAGGCAAAGTAACTATCCGCCCGCATGTGAACGAAGCGGGCGGCTCAAGCGAAGCTTGGTATGGTCGGGGCGGCGGGATTTGAACCCACGACCACTCGCACCCCAAGCGAGTGCGCTACCAGGCTGCGCTACGCCCCGACTCAACCAGCACGAACAGGATGTTGAAAAAGGCCGCCAGCGTCGTTCTCGCTTCGCTCAAGACCTCAACGTACGGGAAAAAGTACGCCTCGGCCTCTCGCTCGCTGCGGCCTTGCCGGACGGCCTTTTTGACCATCCTGTCAGACCTTCAACACATCCACGCAATTTTTCAAAACTGTTACGATTCGTACGATTCGAGAAGTTTCAGAATGGCGCGGAGGTCTCCCCGGATGCGCTTGGCCACGTCCCGCGGGTTGGCCTTTCGTTTCCCATGGCGGCCCCGGCGTGCCCAAAATCTCTGGAGCCCGGCGATCGTGTGCCCCTCTTCGTACAACATGCGCTTGATTTCCAGCACCGTTTCGACATCCCGCTGGAGATACAGCCGCTGGTGCCCGCGGCTTTTCTGCGGTTTGAGAAAGCTGAATTGCGATTCCCAGAACCGCAGGACGTACGGCGGCAGCTTTGCAATTTCACTGACTTCACCGATTTTGTAGAAGATCTTACTGCCCAGCCTAGGCTCAGCCGCCATCCCCATCCCTCACACTTCACAGGCTGCTGAAAAAGGCCCCCAACTTTGTTCTCGGTCGCTCGCTCCCCTTAACGTACGACAAAAAGTACGCCTCGGGGTTCTCGCTCCCTGCGGCCGCGTTGGCTGGCCTTTTTGAGCAACCCCCAAAGCACATTGTCCTTTTTGTTCAAGCTTAGAGCAGAATGGTGTCTGCCCTCTGCTAGGAGTTGACGTACTTTTTAAACACCTGACTGGGACGGAACGTCACCACTCGGCGGGGCGTAATACCGATCTCCTGGCCCGTTCGTGGATTGCGACCTTTTCGTGGGCCCTTGCTGCGCACGACGAAATTCCCGAACCCGGCGATTTTGATGGATTCTCCCTTGTGGAGGACGTTCTTCATCAGATTCAGGACGAATTCCACGATGTCGGCAGCTTCCTTTTTTGAAACCCCAACCTTCTCATATATTTCGTTCGCGATGTCGGCCTTTCTCATGCCGTCCCTCCAGACTCCTCTGCAGCGCTGCCCTTTCCTCCGGCCTTACAGAGAGGAAAGTACCCCAATCAAATTTTCCGATAAATTACGTGAGGTTAGCGTGCGTGTCAAGGAATTTCCTGACCCGGGGACGGGCGGCGGATGCTACCGGTCCTTCGGAAGGAGCTTGTACTCAATACTGTCGGCCAGTGCCTGCCAGCTGGCCTCCATGATGTTTTCCGAGACGCCGACCGTTCCCCATTTCTCCTTGTGGTCTCCCGATTCGATCAGGACGCGCACCTTGGACGCCGTGCCGTGGCTGGCGGCCAGCACGCGCACCTTGTAATCCAGCAGTTTCACTTCCTTGAGCTGGGGATAAAATTTCTCCAGCGCCTTTCGCAGGGCATGATCCAGCGCATTGACCGGCCCGCCGATTCCCCCGGCCGATGTGTGCTGAACGACATCGCCGACCTTGACCGTCACCGTGGCCTCGGAGGTCGGCGCCGAGTCGGCGTCGGGCTTTTCCACCACGATGCGGAAGCCGAGCAGCTGAAACGACGGCTTGTGCAGGCCGACCGCCTTGCGCGTCAGCAGTTCCAGCGACCCTTCCGCGCCTTCAAACTGGTAGCCTTCGTTCTCGAGGTCCTTGAGCCTCGTGAGCAATTCCTGGAGTTTCGGGTTGTCCTTGGACAATTTGATCCCGTAGGTCTCGACCTTTTCCAGCAGGCCGCTCCGGCCCGTATGGTCGGAGACAAGCATCCGCTGCCGGTTGCCGACCTTTTCGGGAATGATGTGCTCGTACGTCGCCGGATTTTTCTGGACCGCATGGATGTGCACCCCGCCCTTGTGGGCGAAGGCGGAGTCGCCGACGTAGGGCTGGTGCTTGTCCGGCATCAGATTGGCGATCTCCGTCACGAAATGCGAGACTTCGCGCAGCTTCGCCAGATGCTTCTCCCCCAGCGCCCGCCGCTTCATCTTCAATTCGAGGTTCGGCAGGATCGAACAGAGATTGGCGTTCCCGCACCGCTCGCCGATGCCGTTGATCGTCCCCTGCACCTGGACGACGCCGGTGTCGAGCGCGACCAGCGAGTTGGCGACCGCCATCTCGGTGTCGTTGTGCGCGTGGATGCCGAGCGGGACCTTGCATTCCCGCTTGACGGTTTCGCAGATTGTCCTGATTTCCCACGGCATGGTCCCGCCGTTCGTGTCGCAGAGAATCACGCGCTCGGCCCCCGCCCGCACCGCCCGCTGCAGGGTTTTCAGCGCGTAGTACGGATCGGCCTTGTAGCCGTCGAAGAAATGCTCGGCATCGTAAAAGACGCGCCGGCCTTTCTCCTTCAGGTAGGCGACGGAATCCTCGATGATGTCCAGGTTCTTGGCCAGGGAAATGCCCAGCGCGTCCGTCACGTGCAGATTCCAGCTCTTCCCGAACAGCGTGATCGTGCCGGTGCCGGCCTCCAGCAACGCCTGGAGGTTCGCATCCTTCGCGACGGGATTGCTGGCCTTGCGCGTGGACCCGAAGGCGACGACGGTCGCGGATTTCAGGGGCACGGTCTTGATCATCCGGAAGAACTCGATGTCCCTCGGGTTGGCGCCCGGCCAGCCGCCCTCGATGTACTGGACGCCCAGTTCGTCGAGCTTCTGCGCCACGCGGACCTTGTCCTCGGCCGAAAAACTGACGTCCTCGGCCTGGGCACCGTCTCGCAGCGTCGTGTCGTAGATCTCGAGAGCGGACGTGGAGCGTGGAGCGCGGGACACAACCTCCGACAGGTTCGTGTGCCCCGAGCCTCGTGCCCCGTGTCTCGTACCTGTTTTTTTCCGTTTCACGTCTTCCGCCTATGCCTTGGAAGCTTTTCCGTCCAGGCCGAACGCCTTGTGCAGCGCGCGCATGGCCTGCTGCAGATGTTTTTCCTCGATCACGCAGGAAATTTTGATCTCCGAGGTGCTGATCATCATGATGTTGATGCCTTCCTTCGACAGCACCTCAAACATCTTCGCCGCGACGCCCGAATGGGTCCGCATGCCGACGCCGACCAGCGAGACCTTGGCGATGGACTCCGTCACCGCCACCGACTTGGCCTGGATATCTTTCGCGATGCGCTCCACCAGCGGCGTCGCCTTCGCCAGGTCCGCGCGCGGGATCGTAAACGACATGTCGGTCAGCGAGGCCTGGCTCACGTTCTGGATGATCATGTCCACGATGACGTTCGCCTCCGCGATGGGGCCGAAAATCCGCGCGGCAATCCCGGGCCGGTCCGGCACCCCCACGATCGTCACCTTGGCCTGGTTGCGGTCGCCGGTCACGCCGGAGACCGTCACCCGTTCCATATCCGCATCTTCTTTGACCACGAGCGTCCCCTTCCCTTCTGTGAAACTGGACTGCACTTCGAGCGGCACGTTGAACTTGGCGGCAAACTCGACCGACCGGCTCTGCAGCACCTTGGCGCCCAGGCTCGCCAACTCGAGCATCTCCTCGTAGGAGATCTTGTCCAGGCGGCGGGCGGTGGGCACGACGTTCGGATCGGCCGTATAGATGCCGTCCACGTCCGTATAAATGACGCACCGGTCGGCCTTGAGCGCCGAGGCCAGGGCGACCGCCGTCAGATCGGATCCGCCCCGTCCCAGCGTCGTGACGTCCGACTGTTCATTGATGCCCTGAAATCCGGCGACGATCGGGACGACGCCGTCCTTCAGGGCCTCGCGGATGCGATCCGCCGCCACGCGCGCGATCCGCGCCTTCGTGTGGGCGCTGTCGGTGATGATGCCGACCTGCCGTCCGGTGAACGACCGCGCGTCGATGCCGCGCCCGCGCAACTCCATCGCCAACAGCGCGATCGTCACCCGCTCGCCCGTCGAGAGCAGCATGTCCATTTCGCGCTCGTCGGGATTGTTGGTGACCTCGTGGGCCAGCTTGATGAGCCGGTCCGTTTCCCCGCTCATGGCCGAGAGGACGACGACGAGCCGGTGCCCCTCCTCCTTCGCCTTCGCCACCTTGTCGGCAACCCGGTGGATGCGCTCGACCGTCCCGACGGACGTGCCGCCATATTTGTAAACCAATAACGCCATGTGCGATGCCTAGCCCCCATTATTCATGAGCGCCTCTATTGCAACCGCCGATACGCCGCTGCGACAAGCTTGGATGGAGGGTTCCCGCATCCAAGCGGACGGGCTCGCCCCTCGCGGCCTCGACGTACTGGCAGGGACAGGCTCCGTCGTCCCCGACGGTGCCTGTCCCGGTTCGAAAGGGGACAGACACCTCGCGCAGATGCGGGGAAGGGTGTCAGTCCCCGGGCTCCACGCGTCCGTCTCGCATGGCGTCTTGGCGGTTTCGTCACGAAGCGTCATAAATAACGTGGGCTACCCCTGCGCGAACAGTTTCGCCGACAACTTGGTCGCATCCCGCGCGCCGTCCTTGACGGCGGCCGCATCGGTTTCATTGAAACCGCGCGAACCGGCCTTGGATTTCTGCAACGGGCCGTTGCAGAGGGCGTAAATCGGGTGCCGCGAGCCGTCGTTGGGGACGCGCCCGCCGTCGCAGACCAGCAGCAGGCGGTGCGGCCCGAGCTTCGCCAATCCATCGAGCAGCGTCCCGACGATCTGCTTGTCGAAATCCTCCACGATCTTCACCGCGGCCTTGGCATCCCCCCTGGCCATGCCGACCGGCATCTCGGCATGCACATAGACGAAGTCCTTCTTCCCCAACTCGCGCAACGCCACCTGGCCCCGGCTCAGGAAATCCGAGTTGTCGGCGGCCATCACGTCGGACGGTTCGATCGCCTCGAGTCCGGCACAGAGTCCGATGCCGCGGCGCACGTCGTTCGTCGCCACGATGGCGCCCGAGACGCGATGCCGCTCCGCGAAACTCGGCCAGCGCGATGCCCGCCCCTGCCCCCAGAGCCAGAGGCAATGAATCGGTTTGCGTCCGTCTTCGCGCCGCTGATCGTTGACCGGATGATCGCGCAGAATGACCAGCGAGGCGTCCATCAGTTTGCGCAGCATGTCCGAGCCGTCTCCCGTCGGCAGGCAGTCGCCGATCGGCCGTCCGGCCCCCTCGCGCGGATCGAGACAGACCGCCCGGAGCTTGCCGCCGACCCACACCATCAGGTGCCGGGATCCGCTGCCCGGATAAAACTGGATCGTTTCCGAGCCGAGCTGTTCGTTGACGGCCTCCAGCAGATCGCGCGCCTCTTCGCGCTCCAAACGCTCGGCTTCGCCCTCCACCGTCACGGGGGCCGCCAGCTTCTTGATATCGCTGTAGGCGTCCTTGCCCGCTGCCGTACCGCGCAACGTGACCATGCTGCACCGGTAGACGACATCGTGCTCGCCGACCGTCACGCCCAGGCTCGCGGCTTCCAGAGGCGCCGGCCCCGGATAGAGCTTGCGCGGGTCGTACCCGAGCACCGCCGTCTGGACCATCCCGCTGGTCAGCTGGGGACCGTCGGCAGGCACCACTGCTATGCCCATCTCCCCCTGACACGCCAGGGCATCCATATTGGGCGTGGCCGCGGCTTCCAGCAGGGTCTTCCCTCCCAGTTCTTTCCTCGGCCCTCCCGTCAGACCGTCGCCATGCACAATGACGTATTTCATTCGTTTCGCCGTGAGTTCCCTAGAAATTCAGCAGTTGTGACACCGCGTCACGGCTGGCTTTGACTGTCACCGGCGGCTTCGACACGCTGATCGCCGTATCCGCATCCTTCAAGCCATGTCCGGTCAAGGTGCAGACCACGGTATCGCCTTCCTTGAGCGCTCCCTGCTCGCGAAGTTTGATCACGCCGGCCACCGAGGCCGCCGACGCCGGCTCGCAGAACACGCCTTCCTCCGCCGCCACCAGGCTGTACGCGTGAAGAATTTCCTGATCCGTCACCATGTCGATCCTCCCGGAGGATTCCCTGACCGCCTCCAGCGCCGCCTGCCAGCTGGCCGGGTTGCCGATCCGGATGGCCGTGGCCACCGTTTGAGGGTCCTCCACCACGTGCCCGAGCACGATCGGCGCGGCGCCGGCCGCCTGGAACCCCATCATCCGCGGCAGCCGCTGAACCTGCCCCGCAGCCTTGTACTCCTTGTAGCCGCGCCAGTAGGCCGTGATGTTGCCCGCATTGCCGACCGGCAGCACATGCAATATCGGCGCGCCGCCCAGCTGGTCGCACACTTCAAACGCGGCCGTCTTCTGCCCCTCGATCCGGAACGGATTGAGGGAATTGACGAGCTCGATCTTGTGCGTCGCCGCCAGCTCCTTCACGATCGCCAGGGCCTGGTCGAAATTGCCCTCGATCTGAATCACCGTCGCCCGGTGCATCATGGCCTGCGACAGCTTGCCCAGTGCAATCTTGCCCGCAGGGATCAGCACGTACACGGCCAGGCCCGCCCGGGCCCCGTAGGCGGCCGCCGAGGCGGAGGTATTGCCGGTCGAGGCGCAGATGACGGCCTTTGCGCCCGACTCGAGCGCCTTCGACATCGCCATCGTCATGCCCCGGTCCTTGAACGAGCCGGTGGGGTTGGCGCCCTCGAACTTCACATACAAGTCGATGCCGGGCGCGATCTTCCGGGCCAGGCGGGACGCCTTGATCAACGGCGTGTTGCCCTCGCCCAGCGTGACGACCGGCGTCCGGTCGGTCACGGGCAGAAACTTGCGGTACTCGTCAATGACGCCGCGCCAACGCATCAGACACGACACTCTGGCAACAGATTGTGGGCAAACCGGTTGAAAGGCATCAGTTACTCGTCATGCCCCTCGACACGGATCAACGTGGCGGGCTCGGAGATGAACGCCATCTTGTCGATTTCGCGGAGCGCGGCCTGCACGTCGCGCTCGCGCGAAGTGTGCGTCATGATCACGACGGGGACGGTCTGCCCCTCCTTGCGGCCCTGCTGGATCACCGACGCGATGCTGATATTGTGCCGGCCCAGCACGCCGGCGATCTGCGAGAGGACGCCGGGACGGTCGACCACCATGAACCGCATGTAGTACTGCGAGAGGATCTCCTCCATCGGCCGGATGCGCAGCGGCCGCCGCTGGTCCTGCTGGAACGACGCGGGCGGCACGCGGCCCGCCGCGTCGCGCAGCAGATTGCGCGCGATCGCGATCACGTCGCTGACCACCGCGCTGCCCGTCGGCATGGAACCGGCCCCCTGGCCATAGAGCACAATGTCGCCCACGGCATCGCCGACGAGTTGAATCGCATTGTACACGCCCTCCACCTGGGCAATCGGCGAGGCGGACGGCACCATCGTCGGATGGACGCGCGCTTCGATTTCGCCGTCGAGTGATTTGGCAATCCCCAGCAGCTTGATCGTATAGCCGAACTCCTCGGCATAGGAAATATCCACCGGCGTGATGCGGGTGATCCCTTCCGTGTAGATATCCTTCACGTTGACCGGCGTGCCGTACGCCAGGCTCACCATGATGGCCAGCTTGTGCACCGAATCGATGCCGGCCACGTCGAATGTCGGGTCCGCTTCGGCATAGCCGGCGGCCTGGGCCTCGGCCAGCACGTCCTGAAAATTCTGCCCCTCGCAGGTCATGCGGCTCAGGATGTAGTTCGAGGTCCCGTTGATGATCCCGTACAGCGACAGAATGGTGTTGGCCGCAAGCCCCTCCGTGAGGGCGTGGATCACCGGGATGCCGCCGCCGACGCTGGCCTCGAACCCGAGATCGACTTTCTGCCGCGCGGCGGCCTCGAAGATTTCCTCTCCATGGACGGCCAGCAGGGCCTTGTTGGCCGTGACCACCGGCTTGCCCTTGGCCAGGGCGTCGAGGATCACCCGCTTGGCCGCATCGTAGCCGCCGATCAACTCGATCACGATATCGACCGCCGGATCGTCGATCAGCGCCTTCGCGTCGTTGATCAGCACACCGGGCGGCAGCGCCACCCCGCGGTCGCGGGACGTGTCCAGATCGGCCACGCGCACGAGTTCGATCGACACGCCGGTGCGCCGTTTGATCAGCGCGCCGCTGCCCAGCAATATTTTGGCGACGCCGGTGCCGACCGTTCCGAACCCGATCAGGCCGACGCCGATCCGTTCCTTTTTCATTCTGGCTTCACTCCGCTTCTCCGAGCTTCAACGCCTTCTTGATGCCCCGCACGGCCTGCCGGGTCCGGTGCTCGTTCTCGACCAGCCCGAACCGCACGTACTCATCCCCGCCCTCGCCGAAGCCGATGCCGGGCGAGACGGCCACCTTCGCCTCCTTCAGCAGCAGTTTCGAAAACTCGAGCGAGCCCATCCCGCGGAACGGCGGGGGAATTCTGGCCCAGACGAACATCGTCGCCCGCGGCTTCTCGACCGCCCATCCGATGCGCTGCAGCCCGTCCACCAGCACGTCGCGGCGCCCCTGATAGCGGGCCACGGTTTCCTTCACGCAGTCCTGCGGCCCGTTCAGCGCGATGATGCTGGCAATCTGAACCGGCTGGAAAATGCCGTAGTCCAGATAACTCTTGATCTTGGCCAAAGCGCCGACCACTTCGCGGTTTCCCACGCAGAACCCGACACGCCAGCCCGGCATATTATAGCTCTTGGACAGCGTGTAAAACTCCACGCCGATGTCCTTGGCCTCCGGCACCTGCAACAGGCTCGGCGCGCGATAGCCGTCGAACACGATGTCCGCATAGGCCAGATCGTGGATCACGATGACGTCATGCTCTTTGGCGAAGGCCACGATCTTCTTGAAAAACTCCAGGTCCACCACCGCCGTCGTCGGGTTGTGCGGAAAATTGATGATCAGCACGCGCGGCCGCGGCAGCGTCTGCCGGTACGCCCGCGTCAGGTCTTCGAAAAAATCGCTGTCCTGGCGCAGCTCGACGCCGCGCACTTCGCCGCCGGCGATGATCACGCTGTACATGTGGATGGGATAGGTCGGCGTCGGCGTGAGCACGACGTCGCCCGGCCCGATCATGGCCAGCGCCAGGTGCGCAATCCCCTCCTTCGATCCGATCGTGACGATCGCCTCCGTTTCCGGATCCAGATCCACGTCGTAGTGCCGCTTGTACCATCCGGTGATTGCATGGCGCAGCTTCGTGATGCCCCGCGACGCGGAGTAGCGGTGATTTTTCGGATTGCGCGCCACCTCGATCAGCTTGTCCACGATATGGTCGGGCGTCGGCTGATCGGGATTGCCCATGCCGAAGTCAATGATGTCCTCGCCGCGATGGCGCGCTTCCAGTTTCAGCGCCTGGACCTGCGCAAACACATAGGGCGGCAACCGTTTGATCCGATAAAACGTATCGATCATCGCTCGACTCTCTATCTCCTCAATTCTTCGTCACTTTTCCAGACACGACCGCTTCGCCGACGGTTCGCGCACCACCGGCGTGCGGGGTCCCTTCCTAGGCTGTTACAGGACAGTACATTTTAATGCAGTGGGCCAATTCAGTCAATTTTCTTCGGGGGTTGGAGATGTTTCCTCCCCTGCCCAGCCAGGAGAAGTCACCTGTCATCCTCTTGTCCGTTTTTGGCCCACGGCATTGCGCGGCAGGGGTGGCGAATCGAACACCGCCTGCGATTAGCATTTGAGCTGGGGCAGTGCTATACACTAATGTACTCGATGAAGGGAAAAGGACCGTCAAGCCGGTTGCTTCGTCGGCCCTTTGTCATGTCGCTCGTGAGGAAAATTGGAAACCATCCTGCTGGTGGAAGATAATCCGGGCGTTCTGGCACTGGGGCGGGAAATCCTCGCCACAGCGGGCTATACGGTGCTGGAGGCCGGGACTGCAGACGAGGCGCTTGTCCTGAGCCGTTCCGGCCAGACGATCGACCTGGTGATCACCGATATCGTGCTGCCTGGAGTTCGAGGCACGACCCTGGCGAAAAAACTGATCCTGCAACATCCCCGCATGAAGATCCTGCTGACGTCGGGGTACCTGGATTCGTCCGAATCCGGGGAAACCACCGCCTTCGAGGACCTGCCGTTCCTGCAAAAGCCGTTCACGAGCACGACGCTAAAAGAGAAGGTGCGGGCCGTGCTCGATGCCGACCGGCCGGTCTGACTCATGTCCGCCTGACCGGCGGACCCGCAACTTAGCCCGCATTATTCATGACAGCTTCTACTGCACCCGCCGATACGCCGCTACGACAAGCCTGGCCGCCGGCTTGGCATTTAAGCCTACTGGAGGCAAAGTACCTCTCCGCCGCGATGTGATTGAACGCGCCGCCAGGCGTCCCGCGGCTCTCCGGCCGCGAGGCCGGAGGCGACGCAGGCGCGGCGGCTCAAGCGAAGCTTGGTATGGCGGGCGGGCTCGCCGCTCGGTCGGACAACAGCCTGTTCGGGGACAGGCTCCGTCGTCCTCGACGGTGCCTGTCC
>Ga0209640_10001093_pt1 | contig 22447 bp, 22 predicted proteins | sample RifCSP10_1_FD_184018 | JGI IMG/M metagenome (GOLD analysis project Ga0209640, IMG submission 184018) | Soil microbial communities from Rifle, Colorado - Rifle CSP2_sed 10_1 (SPAdes) (version 2) | ecosystem: Environmental > Terrestrial > Deep subsurface > Rock core/Sediment | place: Rifle...
TTGGCAGCATCTTCTTGGCGCGCTCCGCGCGCCTAGGACCGCTATGCGGGATTCACAACGAGTACAAAATTCGCGTTTGGGGCCGCATAGCGGTCCAAACTGATTGGAGAAGCACATGAAATTGCCGGTGAATCTGAGACTGGGTTCGTTGGTCGTGGCCGGCGCACTGGCGACGTCGTTCACCTGGATCAACGCACAGCAGCGCAGCGGCGCCGCAGTCGCGCTCGATTCGGATGATATCGGCGGCGTCGTCACCAGCGCGAAAGGTCCCGAAGCCGGCGTCTGGGTAATCGCCGAGACCACGGAGCTGCCGACGAAGTTCGCGAAGATGGTCGTCACCGACGATCAGGGGCGCTACGCTCTGCCGGATCTGCCGCGAGCTACATACGACGTGTTCGTGCGCGGGTACGGCTTGGTGGATTCGCCGCGGGTTCGCGTCGGACTCGGACAGCGCGTCGACCTCAAGGCGGTCGTCGCGCCGGACGCACGCGCCGCTGCTCAGGTGTATCCGGCAAATTACTGGCTCAGCCTGCTGGAGATTCCCGAGGGAGAACACTCCGCCAAAGAGTTCGCGCTGGAAACCAAAGCGTGCTTCTCGTGCCATCAGGTGGGCACCCGTGCGACTCGTGAACTGTCGAAGGGCGTTGGCTCGTTTGCCTCGACCCTTGATGCCTGGGATCACCACGTGATGATGGGACCCAACGGCGTCAACATGAGCGGCGTCTTCAAGCGCCTCGGGGCGCAGCGCAAGGCGTTCGCCGATTGGACCGATCGGATCGCCGCCGGCGCCTATCCCGAAGCGCCGCCGCGTCCCACGGGCGTCGAGCGCAACCTCGTGATATCGATGTGGGACTGGGCCCTGCCGACCAGCAGACGAAGCGATGCGGCTGGCACCGACGAGCGCACGCCAACGCTGAACGCGAACGGGCTGATCTACGGGGCGATCCAGACGTCCGACATTCTTGCCGTGCTCGATCCGCGGACGAACTCGTCGACGGAGATCAAGATTCCGTCGAACGGACCTGTGCTCGATGCCAACACCCCGCGCTCTCCGGTGTGGGGGGACGAGAAGATCTGGCAACGGCAAGCCGACCCTCGCAGCGTGGCAATGGACGGCAAAGGACGCGTGTGGGTTGCGGCACGGATTCGCGCGCCACAGCAGCAGCCGGCGTTCTGCAAGGACGGGGCGACGAACAAGTTCGCCAACTACTTCCCGATGCCGGGCCCGGCCGCACGGCAGATCCAGATGTACGACCCGAAGACGAAGCAGTTCACGGCGATCGACAGTTGCTTTGCCGCCGACCATAACCTGTTCGACGAACACGACGCGCTTGTCTTCGGCCAGGAAAATACGATCGGCTGGGTCGACACTGTGGCGTTCGACAAGACCCATGACGGCGCCGCCTCGCAGGCATGGTGCCCAGGGGTTGTGGACACCAACGGCGACGGTCGGATCTCCACCGGCTGGACCGAGCCGAATCAGCCGATCGATCCCAAGAGGGACCACCGGATCGAATTCGGCTGCTACTCGATTGGCATCAGCCCGACCGATGGGAGCATCTGGTGCTCGGGCATCGAGCACGAGGATACGACGCTCGTTCGCATCGAGCGAGGCGCCAACCCGCCGCAGTCGTGCAAGGCCGAGGTCTATCAACCGCCGCCGTCTGCGATACCGTTGCCCTATTCCGGAGGGGTGGCCGTCGACAGTCACGGCGTGGTCTGGCAGAACTGGCGGGGCGTCCATAAGATTTTCAGCTTCGACCGCCGCAAGTGCAAAGTGCTGAACGGACCGACCGCCACCGGTCAGCAGTGCCCCGAGGGGTGGACCGAGTACACCAAGCCCGGCCCCACGTTCAAGGGGGCGCCGGATCTCAGCACGGACATGCTGTATCTGACGAACATCGATCACCACGACGCGCTCGGTCTCGGGGAGGACGTTCTGTTGGGCGGCGACTTCAACGCCGATTCATTCTTCGTCGTGATGCCGCAGAACGGTCAGATGAAGACATTGACCTTGCGCGTGCCCTACCCGCTGGGATTCTCCGCTCGTCACGCGGCCGGACGGATCGACGACCCGAAAGCCGGCTGGAAGGGCCGCGGGCTCTGGTCGAGCTACTCGATGTACACGCCTTGGCACCAAGAGGGCGGCAAGGGCACCAGGCCGAAGGTGGTGAAGTTCCAGGTGCGACCGAGCCCCCTCGCGAAATAGCGCGGGCATGGCAGCCCCGGCAACCGGCTGTACCGGCACGAGAAGGTCGCCCGTTTTGTGGCGACCTTTTCGTTTGTCCGCCTCCGTCGACGGCTTCGGCGCCGTAGTGTGCAATGCATCGATGCGCCCGCGAAGGCAGCTACGGAACGAAATCGAACACTTCTGACTACTGACCGAGTCAAGGCCGAGTCGATCAGAGGGTGAGTCGCAAACCCTCCCCTGGTCCGGCTAAAGCCGGACACTACGTCCGTGTGAAAAGCTACGTGCGTGTGAAAAGCGTTCGTCAGCGCGTGTCGAGTCGGACCGCGCGTGGGTCGACGAGAGCTGCTGCCCGTGGGCGATGTTGAGGCGAAGCTTTCGAATGAAGCGCGCAGCCACGTCCGGCTCGTAGCCGCCCGCGCGGAACGCATCGTGCCATTGGCGGTCGCTCAATCCGGCCAGCAGGTTGCTCGCCCACGCCACTTCATTCGGGGTGATTCGTCCTTTGATGAGCATCCGCTGCTTGATCGGATGGTCAAAGTCGACGAAGCCGCCGGCGACACCGGTAATGAAGGGCTGCACCTCGAACAGCGCTGCATCATTCCGCATCGGCCGGAAAAGCCCGTACTCACCGAGCGCCCCACCCAGGTCACGAACCACGTACCACTGCTCTGCTCCACCATCGCGCGCGACCTCGTAGAGCGTGTTGTTCGAGTTCTTCAGGTCGGTGCTGGCGAACATCAGCAGGATCACCAGCAGCCCTTGGTACGGCGGCGTCCCGACGAAGGGGTTCATCCGCCACGACCAGTTGCCTTGCTCCGTAAGGGACTCGTGCTCCAATCGGAACCGTCCTCCAGGCTCGATGTGCGCGCCGGACGCATCGGTCATCGTGAACGACGGCAGGAGGTACACAGGAGGCTGGTGGTACCCGACGGCGGAGAGCACGCGCGACAACACCACCTCCGGGGGCCCCTCGGCCCAGCGCTGAGACGGCTGCTTGACGTGCCATGTCTGTCCGAGCGGATCTTGCACGACAACGCCAGGGTTCGTGCCGTCCTCCTTGGGACGGATGAATGTGTAGCTGGCGCGCGGGTCGGGTGCGTGTGCAGCGCCCCACGGGCCGTAAAAGAGATCGCGCCCGCGCAGGTCCTGTGGCTGTTCCCACAGCGCCGACAGCGATTCGGCCTCGCGCGCCACGGAAGGCCGCGCCGTCGACGTGCCGAGTGCGAGAGCGATCGCCAGAACGGCAGAGAACGTTCCGCGCGTGCGCCGGCGACCTTTCATGTTCGGACCCCGGTTACGGCGTGAACGGAATAGCCGCGACGTGTCGCCTGCCACGTGAAAGCCGAAAGGGGTCGCTCGTTCTGAACATGATCTGCCATCCCTGCGCCCCAGTGGCCACGTCGAATCGCGCGATGGTCGCGCGCTCGGTGTGCACCCGCAGTCCAGCGCCGTACGAAGTCTTGTCCAGGTTCAACTGCCTGGCGGCCGCCGCGACGTTGCCGGCGTCGAAAAACACAGCAGCGTCGAGGTGTGTGAACACGGCCCATCGAGACTCGGCGTTCACCACGAGCGCATTGCGATCATGAAACTGGAAGTTGTGATAATCGCGGAGCGTGTTGTGGCCGCCGAGGCTTGGCAGCAGGTAGAACGGAATCTCATGGCCGGGGGCAACGTCGCTCAGCACGGCCCAGCCGCGAAACGCCAGAACCCAGCGTCGGTCGGCCAGCGGCACGAACTGCGTCGCCTCGGCCTCGTACTGACGAAAGCTGAAGATGCTGGTCGTCCGGTCCGAGTAGGTCGTCAACGCCGCGCGATAGCGCCCGCCGCTCGTTGGACGGCCGTGATCGTCGCGTGTATCGGCCGTCACCGCCACGCCGCCGTGCAGGAAGTCCGGCTGACGTGCAAGGCTCGCGGCCGGGTCGGTCGGAAAAAATACCCGCGAGTCGGGAAAGTCACCCTTGAACGTTCCACCAGGCGCCATCAGCTTTGGCTCCGGCAGCCAGCCGAACGTACCGTCGATCGCCAGCCAATCACGCGGCCGAACCGACGCGTACCCAACGACGTCGGTACTCTGCATCCGGTAATGGCTTTGGTCGCTGTCCAGTGAATCGGAGCCGATGCCGAAGTAGTTCACCTGCGTGTGGTCCTGCCACATGACTTGCGCGCCGACGGTCAGGCGATCGTTGGCCAGATCCGGCAGCTCGATATGGCCTTGCACCATCTTGTACAAACGCCACGACACCGCGGCCGAACCGTCGAGCAGCAGGTGCCTGTCGAGCAGGTACTGACGGTAGCCCGGACCAGCCGAAACCCAGCCTGCGCCGGTAATCATGTTCGAGAGCTCGGGATAGAACCCGCTTTCCGGTTCACCGTCACCGTTTCCAAACTTGTCGATCATGAAGTCGATGCCCGTGGAGAGGAACAGCGGCTCTCGAAGGAACCCATCGGGCGCCAACGGCGGTGGCGAGCCCGGAGACGATTGCGACGATGAGACAGCGGTGGCGGGCGGCTGTGTCGGCGGGTTCGCCGGGTCAGTCTGTGCCAGCGCCGGACTCGCCAGGAGCAGGAGCAGCAGCAGGACGCGAAAGACGAAAGACGGGGCGCTAGGGGGAGCCAACATGAAAGCCTCCAGGTTCCACATGGAGCGCGAGCAGCGTCAGGGCAAGCGGCCAACACTGATCAGGTGGTGTACGAACCGTCTGTTCGGTGCCCGACATGGCGTTGCAAAAGGCAAGAGCGATACCAACTTACGGCAGGGCCACAGGAGCTCAGGAATATGAGCGCATCAGTGTCTCTCCCAAAGTCGTGAGACGATGAGCGCCACGATGAGCACGACAGGCCCCCCAACAGAACGATCGTTTGGCTCGAGCATCGGAGTGGTGACCCTGGCGTTGGGCGCGCTCTGCTGGTGGCACGGGTATGCCCTGCTCGGCCGGGTTCTTGATTCCAATTTGACCTCGGTGCCTCAGTGTCTCGGTGGTCCGTGGAGGTGAAAAGCGGTGGACTCAGCGAAACAGGTCCAGCCGTACCGACTTGCCCATTTCGTAATAGCCGCGCGGACTCGGGTGGATGCCGTCCCCACAGTTGAACGGCGGATAGATCAGGTCCGCGTCCTTCGGATCCTGCACAACCCTGTCGAAGTCGATGACCGCATCGAAGGGCGCCGTCGTGCGGATCCACTGATTGACCTCGTTGCGGATTCGCGTCTTCGCAGCGTTCCATCCCGTGTTGTTCTCGGCGGGAGGGCGGTTGTGGCGAGGGATTATCGTGACGCCGACGATCTTCAGGCCACGCGACTTCACCCGCTTCGCAATGTTCTCCATTCCGGAGATAACCTGTCCCGCCGAAGCCTCACGACGAATGTCGTTGGTGCCCATGAAGAAAATGACGTCCGTCACGCCGTGGTGACTCAGCACGTCACGCTCGATCCGCTCGATCCCCGGAGGGCTGTCGGGCGACGGCTGCAGCTTCTCACGCGTCACCGTGTTGCCTCCGATGCCCTCGTTGACGACCGCTTTGTGCGCATCCTGTCCCCGACTCACCGCGTCGAGGGCCAACCGCACGGCGAGCAGGTCTACCCACCTGTCGTGCGCATCGACGGTCGAGCACGTGCCGTCGGTGATCGAGTCGCCGAACGCGACAATCGAACCGGTTGAGGCTGGCGAGGACACGTCAATCGCCTTCAACCACCACATCGACGTGCTGGTGCCGGTAAAGGATGTCGCGGTTTCCTCGGCCGCCACGTCGCCCGATCGGTCGGCCGCCACGTACGATGTCACCTGGGCGCCGCTGTGCTGGCTGGGCCGTACGTTGGTCTCGGGAATGTACAGCGTGACAGCGAGATCCTGCTGTGCCATGACCTTCATCTGCACGGGATCGCTCGTGACGGTGCCGCCGGCCAGGACAAGCGCGCGTGCGGATCCGTTGAAGAACACCTGTCGGTTCGAGCCCGTCGCGAGCGCCGCCCCCTGAATCCTCTGCCCCACGTACGCCCTGCCGACCACCAACGGCGTAGTGCCAAACGTGTTGTCCAATCGGATTCGCATCGCCTCGCCGGAGACCGTGACGCGCGCGATCATGCGCACCGTGGTGTTCGTCACGGTGTTCATGCCGAGGCCGTTCTGTGACGTGCCCCAGGCGGTAATCCACCTTTCGGGCGCGGGCGGCTGCTGCCGCGCCGCGGTGGCCGAATCCAGGAACACGGCAAGTCCGGCTACGGATGCGGCGACGCTCACGAGCCAGAAAGTCCTAGCGAGGCTGCGCCTCAGACCACCGAGCATGTGGCTCCGCCTCGCTAGGGACAGTATCTGCTTGCCCGCACTCCGTGCGGGCGAGACGTCCTGAAGGGCCGGCGAAACACGTGACTCATTTGGTGCGGATTCTGGCCCTTCAAGACGTCTAGTCATGCCCGGGGAGTGTACGACAAAGCCACCAGTCAGGTCCGCCGCCCGGAGGGTCATTGCGTTCGACGGACCAACGGCCGATAATCTCGAACTTCGGGAAGGATTCCGGCTTTGCGATTTGGACTCAAGGGCGCAGCGATTGTCATTGCCGCAGGCGCGGTCTTCGCGTTGCTATGGACGCGGGTGGCACCCGTCACGGGTCAGACCGAGTCCTATCGAGCGCCACGTACCGTCGACGGCAGGCCCGACCTGAGCGGGATCTGGCAGGCCCTCAACACCGCGAACTACGACCTTCAGAGTCATTCAGCGCGACCCGCGCTGGCGCTGATTCCCGCGCCGCCGCACACAGGTGTTCCGGGACTCGGCCGGTCGAAGCCCGTGGAGCTTCCGGCCCAGTCCGTGCGTGCGCTCGGCGCAGTCGGCGGCGTTCCGGCGGGAGAAGGCGTCGTGCAGGGCGGTGAGATTCCTTACCAGCCGTGGGCGGCTGCACAGAAAAAGGAGAACTTCGAGCACTGGCTGGAGCGCGATCCGGAGATCAGGTGCTTCATGCCTGGCGTGCCGCGCGCCACGTATATGCCGTATCCATTCCAGATTTTTCAGAGCGCAGACAAGGTTCTGATTGCCTACGAGTTCGCGGGGACGACGAGGACGATTCATCTGAACGAGGTGCAGAACAATCCCGCCGCGACGTGGATGGGACTCTCGCGCGGCCGCTGGGACGGCGAGACGCTCGTCGTCGACGTCACCGATTTCAACGACCAGACATGGTTCGACAGGGCCGGCAACTTCCATAGTGATGCGCTGCATGTCAGCGAGCGCTATACGCCGGTGAGCCCATCTCATCTGTTGTACGAAGCCACGATTGAGGACCCGAAGGTATTCACCCGGCCCTGGACGATACGAATGCCGCTCTATCGGCGTTTCGAGCCGGATAAGAAGATCCTCGAATACAAGTGCACCGAGTTCGTCGAGGAGCTGCTGTACGGCCATCTCGGCGCTGTCGACCCCGCCACCGGGCAGACGAACAAGTAAGGGAGCTGTGAGATGAGCTACCGATACGTAATCCCGGCCGTCGGGCTGATCGGGGCGCTTGCCGCAGGATGCAGCACGCCACAGAGTTCTCCAACCGAGGGGACGTCCGGTGCAAGCACGTGGACGCCGCCGCGCACCGCGTGGGGCGATCCCGATTTGCAGGGCGTCTGGAGATATGAAGGGACTGTTCCGTTCGAGCGGCCGAAAGAATTCGCGGGACGTGAGCTCCTGACCGACGAGGAGGTTGCCCAACGCGACCAGGTCGAAAAGGATCAGGCGGCGAATCGGCTGGCAGGGTTCGAAGGCGCCGCGGTGGGACGCCGCTCCATCAGCGAATCACCGATCCGCGGAAACGAGTACAACAGCTTCTGGCAGGACCATGGGCGACCGAGAAGAGTCTACAAACAGACGTCGCTGATTGTGGATCCCCCCGACGGGCGGGTGCCGTACACCGATGACGCACGGAAGGCGGAAGCGCGATCGGCAGCCAGATATGGAGTCGGGCCGTACGAGTCGTTTCTGGATCCCGACACGGGAGAACGCTGCCTGACCGACGGCGTCACAGGAATGATGTGGCAAGGTCCAAACGGCGGCCACAATCAGATCGTGCAGAGTCCCGGGTACGTGACGATCCTCCACGAAGAGTACCGCGATCGGCGCATCATCCCGACCGACGGTCGTCCGCACAGCAGCGCGCGCCAGTGGTTTGGCGATGCCGTCGGACGTTGGGAGGGCGACACCCTCGTCGTCGATACCACGAACTTTCTCGACCGCACCAACTACGAGTGGGCGAGTATCTGGACGCGGCCGTCCGAGACGCTGCATCTCGTCGAGCGTTTCACGAGGGTCGACGCCGACACCATTGAATACAAGATCACCGTCGAGGATCCGGCGACCTTTTCGGCGCCCTGGACGGCGGTTATCCCCATCTTGAGGCTTGCGGACGACACGCAGATCTACGAGTACGCGTGTCACGAGGGAAACTACGCGATGCCGAACCTTCTCAGCGCCGGGCGCGCCGACGCGGCCCGACGACAGACATCATCGAGGTGAGGTAGGTCCCATGCGCACTGTTCTGCTTGCGTTGTATGCCGCACTCGGCGTCCTCGGGGCTGCGGGGGCAGCGTCTGGACATCATGCGTTTGCGGCGGAATTCGACGCCAACAAGCCGATCAAGCTCAGGGGAACGGTCACGAAGATGGAGTGGATCAATCCCCACACCTGGATCCACATCGAAGTGAAAAGGCCGAACGGCGCGGTGGAACGCTGGGCCATCGAGGGCGGTCCACCGAACGCGCTGTTCAGGCGCGGCTTCACCAGAGATTCCCTGCCGACGGGTATTGAAATCGTGGTCGAAGGATTTCAGGCCAAGGACGGGTCGCGGAAGGGCAACGGGAGGGACCTGACGTTTGCCGATGGACGCAGGCTGTTTCTCGGCTCGTCCGGCACGGGCGCCCCGCGAGATGGCCGGGACGCAACCGAACAGCGCCGTTGACCCAAAGTCTTTGGCGTGTGCAAATTTGTACAGCGAGCCAACGAGCACGCTGGCAAAATCTAGTTTGCCACTGGTCCCCCCGGCCCCCCGGCGACGTCCGATTGCGGTCAACCGATGTTGCGAAGCGGCTCGCGTTCGTCCAACGGACGAGTAGTGTTCAATCTTGGACAGTCGGGCGCACGACTCCGCCGTGAATCGCACGGCGCCCGTCAGCGTTCAGCATCACCGTCCGTGCAGAGCGGCTGAGGGGACGCATCAGTCGAATCCACGACGACGCCCTCGATGGTCGTGCGGTCCTGGAACGGCGCGCTTCTCTCGGCCGCCCACCCGATTCGCCCGATGGCGCGGAGGAGCCCGACGCCACACGCCGCGACACCGACGACGACGAACGCGACCGTAGCGACTCCGGCCACGACCACGAGAGCCGCAACCGCCGCCAGAGACGGTAACAGCGGAATCCTGGTGACGCGAATGGACGTGAAGAACATGGCCCTCTCACTCAGTGTACCCGATGCATCATCTGGCGACTGTCCACATGTGAACATCGCGATGTCCAGAACGAGCCTACGATTGTCTTGAAAGGCGGGCTTCATGACATCGTCCTCGATTCCCCGGTGGATCTCCGCGGTCTGGATTTTACTGACGCTTCTGATCGTTCTGGCCGTCGACGCCTCATCTGTTTACAGCTGGGCTCTCATGACGACCATCGGCATCGTGCCCACTGTGATCCTCCACAAACTGTGGAGCGACGGCCCTCCGCCAACAATTGCCGAAGTGCTCTATGCGACCGAGATCCGGCGATGAGCGCGTCCACACTGCTGCCTATCGCGCCCAAGCTGCCAGTCTTCGCGACCTGCCCGTCGTGTCACACGACCGATGCGACGATGACGAACGACGCTGTCAGGGACGGCGCAGACTGGCAATGTGGACGATGCGGTCAGACATGGAACGCTCGCCGTTTGACGACGGCCGCGGCATATGCCATCTGGGTGTCCGGGCACAACGACTCAGCCTCGAGGTGACTCATGAGCGTCACGACAACGGTCTCGCAGGAAGACGAGTTCGCGGAGCGCTGGCGGCAGTGGCAGCTCGGGAACGCGAAGAGCAGCCGGAAAGGGGAGATCCAGGCGCGGATCGCGTTCGCCCTCGTCGTGACTGTGGTCCTCACCTGGCTCAGCCTCCGGCTGCTGTGACCGTCGTTCCGGGGAAGAGATCTCTCGCGCATAGCAGAACCGTCCGCCATTGCCATATGAAAAATACGCATCAATCCCGGCAGTAGGATGTCGGACGCATCGCGGCATGATGTCTGGTCTGTGGTACCGAGGTCTGTTGAGCGATGAGCGTAACGTCGCTGGACACATCGCCGCTATTGGCGAGCAGTTTGCCACCGCTCTGGAGGCCGCCAGCTGGCCCGATGGTGCTTGTCTCTTCGTGACAACTCTGGACGCTGGGACTGAAGGGGCGGAGCTCTTCTTCTCGCCTGCGTCAGTGTCGGCGGTGCCACATCTCATCGTCTTGTACAAGGCGGAACCGAGCCCGCCGCCAGAACGGGCTTCCGCGACGCTCATTGTCGGCAAGCAGGCAGATTGGGATCTCCTGCCGCGCCAGACCCACTAGGGGGAACTTCGATGATCAGCATACGTGCACTCGCGATCGCGGCAGTCGGCATCATCCTCAGCGGGCATTCGTTATCCGCGCAGGATCTCTCTCGCTATCGGGACTACGCGCTCGAAAGCAGCCTTAGCTCCGTGATCGCGGCGAGTGGGGCCCGCGCTTCCGAGACGAAAACATTGCACGAGCGACCCGCGCGGATTCAGGAGCTGGAATGGCGCGCCCCGTACGGACGGGCCGGAGGCGAGCTGACGGATCCGGTGCGGACCGTGGTATTCGCCTTCTACGACGACCAGTTGTATCGGGTCGTCGTCCGCTACGACCGGGCCCGCACGGAGGGTCTGACGAACGCGGACATCGTCGACTCCCTCGCGGTCACGTACGGCGTGCCCCTGGGTGCGTCTGCGAGAACCCGAGGCAGTCCACAGGCCGACGCGCCGCTGGACACCATCGTGCTGGCGCGCTGGGAAGACGCCACGTCGTCGGTGACTCTCGTCCGAGATGTATACGCGCCTGAATTTCAACTGCTCCTGACCTCCAAGCCACTGAGTGCGCGTGCCCGGGGCGCGATCAAAGAGGCAATCAGGTTGGATGCGATCGAGGCGCCACGACGTGAATTGGAGCGGCTCAAGAAGGAGGCCGCGGACGCCAGCGCGGCGCGCGACGAGGCGCGGACGACGAACAAGGCGGTGTTCCGGCCGTAATGCGCCTACACCGCCGCCGGAGCCTGCGCCTCAATTCTTCCCTCGTGGAGCCCAACGATTTCCCGCACAACGCTCATCAAGCCGAGCGGAGCGCGTCCCACGGTGTCGCTCCGCCTGTGCAATTCAGCACAGATCGGCGCACCGGAGCATGCGACACTCACCGCCTCATCGAGGATCGCAATTTTCGCCCAGGATCGTCAGACGTTGTTCATTGACATGCTGAGGTGTCTCGGCGGCGCCCTCGTTTTCGACATCCACAGACATGATGCTCTCTGAGCAGCCAACGAAACGGAAATGGGTGATGACTTGTACTACCGCCTCAATGTGATACACGTGCACGTCCCGCTGCTCCGCGAACGCCTGGCTGACCTGACGCTTCTCGTCGACCACTTCACCGGTTCGCGTGCGAGCGATCTCCTTCCGATGGTACCCGAACGCGAATGCGCAGCTCCGTCTCCAGGCCCACGGATACGACAACGAATAGACCCGTGCCTGCAGCGCACGTGAAGGTCATCAATGGGGATCAGCCGGTCGATCCGACAGCCTGCAAGACGATTACAGACTTGCGGGAGCTCATCGCGGCGCTCGATCGGCGCGTGCCGCGCGTGGAGCGCACAAGCGAGATCGACATTGCCCGTGACGCGGCGGCATTGAGAGCCAAGGCGCTGGAGAGAATCGCGGAGCTTCACCGCACCTTGCGATTCTGGCGGTGAGTCGTGCGATTATTGGTCGAGTGGCGGCCAAGAAGAGCGGTGCACCCGCACCATTTCCGCCGTTTGACGTGCACGCCTTTCTCGACTCGGCGGGCGTGTCGCGCCGGATCGTCCGGTTCGCCCGTGGGGCGGTAGTGTTCGCTCAAGGAGCTCAGGCGAACCACGTCTTCTACATCCAGGCGGGCGGCGTGAAGCTGTCGGTCCTGTCCTCCGGAGGCAAGGAAGCGGTCGTCGCCATGCTCGGTCCCGGCGACTTCTTCGGCGAAGGGTGCCTGGCCGGCCAATCGCTGCGAATGGGTACGGCGACCGCTCTCGGTCCGACTACGGTGCTACAAATCCAGAAGCGCGAGATGATGCGCACACTGCACCATCAATCGGCATTGTCGGATCGATTCATCGCTCACATGCTCACGCGAAATATCCGGATCGAGGAGGACCTCGTCGATCAGCTCTTCAACTCGAGCGAAAAGCGACTGGCGCGCACCCTGCTCCTGCTGGCGAGATACGGGGACACAGGGAATGCGCAGCGGACATTGCCGAGGCTGTCGCAGGAAACGCTTGCCGAGATGGTCGGCACGACCCGTTCACGCGTGAACTTCTTCATGAACAAGTTCCGAAAACTGGGGTTCATCCAGTACAACGGCGGTCTCAAGATCAACAGCTCCCTTCTCAGCGTGGTGCTGCACGACTGACGGACGCGGCACCCGTTTCGACGTCGGGTCACCGCGACGACGGGCTCGACTCATCCGCACGATACTCCGCCAACCAGTGTTCGCTGACCCAACCGAGATCCCGGCGACCTCCGGTCGCGGTCTTGCGCAACACCGTAATGATGCCCAGGACAAGAAGGCTCAGCGCAACGAGGATCAACATGGCGGCCACCTCGTCTAAAGCGTAGTCGCGCGAAAGCGAAACATCTGTGCCTTTCTGCACAGGCGCTCCGGGGGAAGGGCCCGGAATGACACCTTCGCCGTTCCCCGGAGGCCAGCCCCTGATCAAGGACGCGCTCTTGCTGCTGCTCCTCGTCTTGATGTGCCCGGTGGCGATCATCATCGTGGGCACCCCCGTGGCCCTGCTGGTGCGCCTGCTGATAGAAATCGCCAACCGTATGTGAGGAAGGGGGCCCCCACCCGACCGGCGTGTCCACGGCGAGAGAGGGCCCAGTCCCGGCGTAGCGCACGTCCGGCGACTGTCCACAAGTGAACAGCGCGATCTTCATGAGGGGGATACAGTCAAAGGCGCGTCAGCACCTCATCAAAATCCTCTCGAAAGGTGAGTCTTATGACATCGTCTTCAATTCCATGGCTGATTTCTGCGGCCTGGGTCGCATTGACGCTCCTGACGGCCCTGGCGATCGACGCGTCATCCGTTGGTTTCTGGGCACTCGTGACGACGATCGGCGTCGTGCCTCCAGCAATCGTCCTCAGACTCTGGAGCAGCGGCCCGCCGCCGACAATTGCGGAAGTACTTCATGCGACGGAAGGCGATCGATGACGATGCCCGACGCAGCGAGTGTCTCGGACATGAAATCGCGAAGTGAAATCGCGCCCGTGACTGCAGAGAAGAACGCGTTTGTCGCGTCCTGATTCTCCCGAAGGGCGCCAAACAGTTGCTGCATGTGCGGCAGCGGCGGCCCGAGCGCGGCGAGCTGGTGTGTGAATTCGTACATTGGCCGCACGCGCTCGTTTCGCGCGGATTCGTGCTCGCCCAGCACCTGGTTGAGAACGGCGCGTCCGGCCAGACCTGCGTCTAATGCCTCGACCAGCAGTTCCGCGTCGATGAACGCATCACTGATCCCCTGCGCGGTGATCGGGTCCCTGTACGCGACCTTCCAAGACGTTACGTCGCCGTGGGGGCGTTCGGCGTCCGGAGAAATGCCCAAACGCGGGCCGACGCGCAAATTGGGTAGTTCTGTGTAGGTCGATTCAGATCAGGTCGCGCTGGTAGGCGTAGGCGGTCGCAGCGGCGCGGCTCGACACGCCGAGCTTGTTGAAGATGTTGCTCACGTGGCGGGCCACGGTCTTTTCGCTGATGAAGAGCTCATCGGCAATGGTCCGGTTCGTTTTGCCTGCCGCGACGAGTCGAAGAACCTGCTCTTCCCGCGGACTGAGGCCGGTGGCGCTCCTTTGAGGGCGGGGCTGACAGAGTTGCGCGAGTCGGCCGAGCGCCGGCGCGGCCCCCAGACGCTTGAACGTCTGGCGCGCGGCATCGAACTCAGCATCCCGCGTGTCGATGTCTCCAAGCGCCGCAGAAGCCAGGGCAATCAGCAGACGGGTCTGCGCCTCTTCGTAGGGCATTCGGACGTCACACCAGGTCGCCCACCCTTGCCTCAATGCCGCCAGCGCTCCGCGAGCGTCACCCTGCGCGAGCTGCACGGCGCCATTCGCGTGCGCCGCTACCGCAGAGAGAACAGGCGCCGCGAAGTCGGCGGCGATCGCTGAAAGCTCCAGGGCCGCAGTACTAGCCCCTTCCACGTGATCGAGCGCCAACTCGATCTCCACCAACGCGGGCAGCATCCTGGCGCGCGTCCGCCTTTCATGGGTTTCGTCCAGGACGGCGCGCAGCGCCGTCGCCGCGATTCCAGCCTCTCCCCGCGCCAGACGCAGCAACGAGAGGCCCGGCTGTGGTCGTCTTCCTGACTGGGCAGCCTGTCGATAGGCATCTTCTGCCTTCGTCAACTCGCCGAGCAGGCGATAAATCTCGCCAAGGCGATAGAAGGCTGCGCCGATCGCCGGCTGTCCCGGAGGAACCGCAAGCTGTTCGCACGCCTGCCGGGCTTCGCGCATCGCGTCGACCCAGTCGCCCTGCAGCTGCAGGATTTCCGCTCGATAGATGAGGCACTCGCCGCGATAGCGCACCAGATCGGGCTGCGACCGGCACCACTGGGTCAGCGACGCGGTCCATTCGCGCGCGCGGCGCAGATCGAACACCTCGTAACACGCCTCCAGCACGCTGCAGTAGATGTCTCCAGCCAGCACGGGGGATACGTCGTCGGCCAGGATGGCGACCATCGCGTCATCCAGAAGGGCCATGCCGTCGACGATCCTGCCCTGACGGATGAGCGCCCGGCCGCGCCCATGCCCGGCGAGTGTGGCAAGGTCATGATCGCCACATCGCTCAGCAATCTCACATGCCTGGACGAAGGTGGCGTGCGCGCCCGAGGCGTCTCCTGTGCCGATGCGTCGAATGGCCTCCGGGACGAGCAGATAGCCGCGGATGACGCTTTCGTGCTGGCCCTCTTCGATGAGACGACCGGCCCGCGCCATCCACCCGGCGGCGGGAGCCGCAGCGCCCCTGTGGAAGAGGCCAAATGCAAGCCAGAACGCGCACCGAGCCGCGCCCTCCCGGTTGCCGCGCTCCAGGAACGCGTGATGCGCGCGACTCCTGATTGTTTCGCTGTCGTCGTCCCGGCCGACGAGATACGCAGCGGTCGCCAGCGCTTCGAGATCGTCAGCCTCCAGCGGCGTGTTGCGATCGACCTCCAGCAACAGGTGGAACGCGTCCCACCAGGCGCGGCGCCTGAATGACATCCGACCCCGCGCGAGAGGGTCGTCTGCCGCTACTGCTTCAGGAACAGCTCGTTCCACAGCTTCTCCCACTTCTCTTTCTCGTCGAGCGCCGTGGCGGGATCGATCACGATGAACGGGAAGTTGTTGAGCTCGCTTTTGACACGGGTGCTCGCGGGGACGCGGCCGAGCGATTCGAACAGTCTCTGTCCCTCCGGGGACAGCACGAAGTCGGTGAACAGCAAGGCGGCGTGGGGATGCGGAGCGCTCCTCGCCACTCCTATGCCTTGAGGGCGCGCCACGACGGGCTGCACCGGCACGAAGTCGACAGGCGCGCCCTTCCGCTTCAACGGGACGATGTTGCTGTGATAGGTGGTGAGCCCGACCGGCACCTCCCCTGCCACAATCAGATTCGCCAGCAGGATGTGACCTCTGCGCACGTCGGGCCGCAGCGCCGCGAGCTTGCGAAAGTAGTCCATCCCTTTGGCGACGCCCCACGCCTTGATGATCGTCGCCATCCACTCGGCGTCGGTCGCTTCCACCGCGATCCGCCCCTTCCACTTCGGATCGGTGAAGGCCTCGTAGGTCGCCGGAATCTGCGAGCGCTGCACTTTCGTCGTATTGAATCCGACGACGTAGAAGTTGAAGCGATCGGGGAACCAGGTGCGATGCGCGGGAATCGCTCCGGCGGGCAGGTCCGCCAGGTACGGCGAATGAATCTCGCCGAGCAGCTTCTCCCGCGCGAGCATCTCCATTTCGGGACCGTTGGTCTCGATCACGTCCACCGAATTCCGTCTGCCCCGCGCCTCGACTATCACTCGCTGCACCACCTGGTCCGACAGCGCGCGCCAGAGCACGACTTTGATCCCGTGCTTTTTCTCGAACGCGTCGGCGAGCGGCTTCGATTCTGTGGGCGCCAGCGACGTATAGAGGACGACACTCCCCTCTCGCTTTGCACGCTCGACGAGCCGCACATCGCGATCGGCGCCACGATACCGGAACACCGCGTCGTTGCCGGACGCAGGCGCCTGCGAGGTGACGCCGGCTGTTGCGCCAAGCACGAACAGAAGCGACAGCAGAACCCTGAACACCGTATGATTCTAAGTCAGCCTCGCTGATGTCCACCAAGACCCACACAACGACCACCCACTACCACATCCAGAAGAAGCGTCGCGCCGAGTTCATCGACGAATGGCGCAAGTATCGTCAGACGGTCATCCGCGAGGAGGACGTCACGCTCGCGCCCACCGCTCGCGGGCTGCGCACAGGCGTCTACATGGGTTGGGACGGCGATCGCCCTACCCGCTGCCTGGATGCGCTCGTGCACGAGGTCGATCCCGGAACCACGACGACCATCCATCGTCATTCGTGGGACGCCATCCTCTTCATGGTGGACGGCAGTGGCTGGACCGAGGTGGATGGCGTGCGCTACGACTGGAAAGCCTGGGATGCCATTCATCTCCCCGCGTGGAGCTGGCACCGTCACGGCAACGAGGGCGACCGCCCGGGCCGCTTCATGAGCTACTCGTCCGAGCCCACGCTGTGGACACTCGGCATGAGCCTTCTCGAAGACGCAGGGCACGAGGCATTCGCGAAGCTCCCGGCCCGTCCGAACGTTTCCGCCGGCATCGCGGGCAACGATCCCTACGCACGACGTCTGCGCCGCATCGATCAGGAGACGAAAAAGCGGCGTTCCGGTCGCATCCACACGCCGTACGACGAGCAGGAGATCCTCGCCACGCCGCGTGGGACGCGCACAAAGTTCCTGAACGACCGATCCATCGGCAACCAGGCATCGGGCCTCACACAGGTGATGATTCAGTTCGCGCCCGGCAAGACGCAGTCGCTGCACCGCCACCCGGGCGAAGCGTGGCTCTACGTGGTCGAGGGCCACGGCCACAGCTTCATGGGCATCGCGCCCGACAAAGGGCAGCATCACCGGTGGAAAAAGGGGGACCTCATCATCGTCGACCATTTCCTGTGGCACCAGCACTTCAACGACGACCCCGTCAACCAGTGCCGGCTCGTGCGCGTCCACATGTTCGACTCGCTCCTCGAGACGATGCGCACCTTGATGGATCCCATGGTGCTGTTCGAGGAAGCCGAAGACACGCTTATTTCCATGCAGGAGCTGTCGCACATTCAATGGCCGGACGACAAGCGTCCTGGTGAGTGATGGAGCCGCCGCGTTCTGCGCTCCCTCAGGGCGTCCTGTCGATGCATGTCCTGCCCGCCGATCATCACGATCGCGACTGGGACGCGATCATCGTTCCGCGCGAAGTAAAAGAGCGCCTGCTCGCGCAGGCGCTGCTGGTACTCGAACATGGCCGCAAGCTCTCGATGCTCTCGGGACTGCCGCACGGGCTCATCGTGCTCGCCGGCCCGCCGGGCACGGGCAAGACAACGATGGCGCGAGGCCTCGCGCAGGTAGCGGCGCTGGCGCTCGCGCGCAAGGGCGCCACGGTTCTGCTCGAAATCAACCCGCACGCCTTTCCGAGCGACATGCTCGGTGAGAGCCAGCGCAACGTGACGCGGCTGCTCACGGAAACCGTTCCCGAGATTTCGGCACGGCACCCATTTACGGTGGTGCTGATCGACGAGGTCGAAAGCTTTGCCGTCCGCCGATCGGCGGCGTCCTTCGAAGCGAACCCTGTGGATGTGCACCGCGCCACCGACGCCGTGCTGCTCGGCATCGACGAAATCGCTAAGAACCTGCCGTCGGTTCTCTTCGTCACGACGACCAACTTCATCGAAGCGGTGGACGAGGCGTTTCTCTCGCGCGCCGACCTGGTGATGCGGTTCGCACTGCCCGACCGCGACACGATCGAGCGCATCCTTGCCAGCGCCATCGGCGAGCTGGCGGTGCAGTGGCCGGCGCTGCTGCCGCTCGCCCAGGACGCCGCGAGGCTATCCGAGCTGGCAGCACTCTGTGACGGATGGGACGGCCGGCGCATCCGCAAGCTGATACTGGCCGCCCTCGCACAGCGGCTGGATGTCGCGCGCGATCCGGCGAAGCTGTCGTGGGAGGATCTGTTCGCTGCGGCGCGAAAGAAGGGCGGCGTGGAGTGGGCAGGCGGCCGGGCGCCAACCGCGCGTGAGCTGTTCCCCGACGTTCCGAAGGAACTGATGCACGACCACGACCACGGGCATCCACTCCAACCCCACCGGCATACCCACACCCACCAGCACGACGAAGACGACCATTTGGGATCGTAGCGGGGGATCCGGGATCCGGGATCCGGTGCGATCCTATTCACCGTGGATCTCTCCCAGTTCGAAGATTCTCTACGGTCGTCGGCGCCACCCGCCGGCATCCCGCGCGCGCTCGGGGCCCTCTGGCACGAGCGACGCGGCAATTGGGATCGCGCGCACGAGATCGCACAGGAGATCCCTGTCAATTGCGTGCTGATAGTACTGAATAGCCTTGCGTTGCGCGCTCTCCGTCAGGTCCCTCGCGAAGAAGCGGCCTTTGAGGTACAGCGAATAGGCGTCCGGGTGAACACGCCCTGACGTGCCGAGACGCGTCACCTCCTCACGGGTCAGTTCCGCGCGGATCCTGTCAGCGACGGCGCGGGCGACCCGGTTCTGCAGCGCGAGCACGTCAGTTGCCTGGTCATCGTAGGTCTCGGCCCACAAGTGCTGGTCGGTGGCGGCATGGATCAACTGAATGGTGATGCGGACCCGGCCTCCGGAGCGGATGGCCGAACCTTCGACCACAGCCCCCACTAACTGATCCGGATCCCGGATCCCGGATCCCAGATCCCGGCTCTCGAATGCGCGCAGATCCGTTTGACCGTCCTGGAGCGCGGGAGTAGACTCGCGCCAATTCATAGGCGTTTTCTCGGCGGCGTCTGACGGACTTTCACCCGGGATGAAGGAGGCACAGATGGTGAGATCGACGGTCTTGCGGCGGCTGATCCTGGCCACCGTGATGTTCCTGCTTCCAGCGCTCGCGCACGCGCAGGAAGCGATACTTTCCGGCACCGTTACCGATTCAACGGGCGGTGTGCTTCCCGGTGTCGTGGTGACTGCGGTGCACGAAGCGAGCGGCAACAGCTTCGAAACCGTCACGGATAGCGCGGGCGGCTATCGGCTGTCCGTGCGGATCGGCGGGTATCGCATTCGACTGGAGCTGCCGGGCTTTGCCACCTTGGAGCGCACCGGCCTGCAGATCCAGGTCGGCCAGCAGGCTGTCATCAACCTGCAGATGGCACCGGCGACCCTTCAGGAATCGGTCACGGTGACCGGCGAAGCGCCGCTGATCAACGTGACCGCGTCGAACCTGGGAAGCACGATCAGCGCGGAGCAGGTCGAGAATCTGCCGCTCAACGGGCGCAACTGGGTCGACCTCACGCTGCTCTCCCCCGGCAGCCGCCAGAACTTCGTGGCCGAAGTTCCCGGCGCCAGCTTTCAGCTCAACGTCGACGGGCAGCAGGTCACACAACTCATCGCCACGAGCTTCGGGCAACCGCGCTTCAGCAAGGACACGATCGCGGAGTTCGAAGTCATCACCAACAGGTTCGACGCCCGCCAAGGGCGTTCGATCGGCATGCAGGTGAACGCGATCACGAAATCCGGAACGAACACGGGGGCCGGCAGCCTCTCCGGCTATTTCCGTGACGACAACTTCAACGCCGCCGATCCCATACAGAAGCGCGTGCTGCCGTATTCCAACCAGCAGTTCAGCACGACCTACGGCGGCCCGATTGTCCGGGACCGGTTTCACTACTTCGCCAGCTTCGAGTACGAGCGCGAGCCGTACGTCCGTACCTACTCGAGCCCGTTTCCGAGCTTCAACGTCGACCAACCGGGCACGCGGACGGAAAAGAAAGGCGGTGTCCGGCTCGACTATCAGTTCTCGCCGCGGACCCGCCTGACAACACGGCTCAACGTACAGCGTTCCTACGACCCGCTCGATGCCCGCTGGTCGGGGGGCAACCTCCATCCCGCGTCGGCGACCGGAGTTCCGAAAGAAAGTGAGAGCATTGCGAACCGCCTGACGCACGTGATCGGCGACCGGGCCGTCAACGAGCTCGCGGTCAACTGGAATCGGTATCACTGGACGACGCAGCCGGTCGTGAACTGGCCGAATCACCCGCTGGCACCGTACGGGAAGACCAACGGGTCACCGACCATCCAGCTGCGCGGCTACCGGATCGGCCAGCAGCACAACCGCTCGCCCCAGATCCTGACCGAGAAGGGCCCGAGCCTCCGCAACGACTTCACCTACGGGTTCAACAAGGGCGGCCGTCACGACCTCAATCTCGGGGCCGAGTACATCTACAGCAGCCAGCCGATTTTCCTCGGCATCAACTCCAACGGCTTCCTGGACGTGCAGGGCGGACCGATCCCGGCGAACATCGAGCAGCTGTTTCCTGTGTGGAATGACATCTCGACGTGGAACCTGAACGCGCTCAGCCCGATTGCCAGGTTCTATCAGTTGGCCGTCGGCAACTTCGAATCGAACAACCCGATCACGAGCGTGGCCGGTTGGGCACAGGACGACTGGACGATGGGCCGCCTGACCCTCAATCTCGGCGTGCGCTACGACATCATCAAGGGGACCTACGGCGAGGAGCGCGGATTCGACCCGTGGCTCTCGCCAAACCGGCCGCTCGACAAGGACAACATCCAGCCGCGGCTCGGCTTCGCGTACAGCATCAACGACCGCACATTGATGCGCGGCGGCTGGGGGCTGTTCTATGGCGGCGGCACCGGTGCGGCCCACGCCTATTACACCGAAACGCAGATCATCAACGTGCAGGTCAACAACGATGGGCGGCCGGACTTCGCGAGCAACCCGTTCAATGGCCCGATTCCGACCTACGACCAGGTCGTTAGGAGCGGGGCGCTGCGGTCGCTCTTCCTCACGCTGCCTTCCGACCACCCCGTGATTCCCTTTGCGCACCAGGCGTCGGTGGGCGTGCAGCGGCAGTTCGGCAGCAACATGTCGGTCGCGGCCGACCTCGTGTACAGCGACGAGCGCTCGGTGCTGACGCAGATGGACATCAACGTGGCGTACAACCCCGCGACCGGCGCCAACTATCCGTTCAACGACCAGACGCGCCGTCCCAATCGCGGCTGGGGCAACGTGAACATGAACCAGCATGTGCCCAAGGGGGGTGAGGACGTCGGCCTGCAGGTCGAGCTCACCAAGCGGATGTCCAACAACTGGCAGGCCTCGCTCGGGTACTCCCTCTTCGCCGGGTGGGACTACCAGTACCCGCCCGTGCGGACCGCCGCCGGGTGCCAGTACGCGTTGACCAACCCGTCACCGGGCGTCTTTACGTGCGATGCGCCGATCACTTTGCACCCCGTACTGCAGTACGACCACTTCCGCTCCGCCGATCAGATGCACAGGCTGACCTTCAATGGCATCTGGCAGCTGCCGTACGGCTTCCAGGCGAGCGGCCTCTATTTCTTCGGCGACAATGGCAAGACCACGCCGGTCTCGGGTGTCGACGTGCTGGGCATCGGCGGGATGGGCGGCCCGGCCACGCCGACCTCCCCGACCCCCGGCCGGCTGCGCGCCAACGGGACGCTCATCGAGCGCCGCAGCTTCGACCGATCGGATATCCACCGCGTCGACATCCGGCTGCTGAAGCGGTTCCCGCTCGGCGGCCGGGTATCATTGGAGGGCACGGTCGAGGTGTTCAACCTGTTCAACCACGAGAACTACAATTCGTTCGTGGTGAACGAGGCCGCGCGCAACTTCGGCGCGCCGAGCTTCGACAGCAACATCGCGTTCCAGCCCCGGACGATGCAGTTCGGGTTCCGGACGACGTTCTAATC
>Ga0209640_10001096_pt1 | contig 22414 bp, 17 predicted proteins | sample RifCSP10_1_FD_184018 | JGI IMG/M metagenome (GOLD analysis project Ga0209640, IMG submission 184018) | Soil microbial communities from Rifle, Colorado - Rifle CSP2_sed 10_1 (SPAdes) (version 2) | ecosystem: Environmental > Terrestrial > Deep subsurface > Rock core/Sediment | place: Rifle...
TTCGACGTGCAGTCCGCGAGGACGAGCAGAGAAACCAGGGGCCAGAAGACAGCGGCTTTGTTCTTCATGCGCATCCTCCCCAATGCGACGGACCCGGTGACCAGAGCGGTCGCCGGGTCCGGAAATTTGACACCTGAAGGAGGCTTCAGGGTTCCGGCCTCAGGCTTCAGTTACTGTCTTGCCGTCTGAACCCTGTCGCCTTCCCTGGAGCCTGAAGCCTCTAGCCTTTCTTCAGAAGGGCTTTGATGTCCGCCGGCGGCTCCATCTCCTCGGGCTTCACCGTATCCCACTCCCAGGCGACGACCGTCGTCTTGATCTCCTGTCCCATCATCTGAAGCGTCGTCACGCTGGCACGCTTGACGCCGCCGAAGTCCTTGTAGTCACTCAGGAGCTGCGTCACTTCCATCTCGCCCATCTGGCTGACCTGCTTCACGATCGACGCGACGATGAGGCCATCGCTCACGCTGAAGCAGTCGTGGGTGACCCGTCCCGACTTCCAGGTGTGCTTGACCTTGTAGCAGTCGAGGTTGTTCATGTTGGTCTTCTCGACCGTCTCCGACGTCACGATATTCGGCGACGTGCGCATCGACGCGTCGGGGTCGGCTTCCTCGGCCGCCTGTTCACCCTCCGCTCCACTCAGGAGTCGCGCCCCGGCCACTGGATCCTTCGCCCAGGCACTGGAGCCATCGAAACCGGCCAGCATTTCCCCGATGCCCGGTATCGCCGTCTTCATCATGTAGCTCTTGTTGCCAAAGACGTTCATGGCTTCGATGTCGGCCCGCATTCCCGCCGCCGGCATCTCGAATGTCGCCTTCATGCGCGCCGACTGGTGCGACTTCCACGCGTCGCCGCCCACGGCCTTGTTGTACTTCTGAATGAGCTCCTTCGCGTCTGGCAGCGCCTGGGCGTTGGCGCTCGACGCGACAACTGACGCCAGGGAGAGCGCGGCGGCCGCCAACCCAAGGCGCCGGACGAAGACGTTCATGATGCGACTCCGTGAGAGAGAAAGCGCGACGGATCGCGCGGGAAACGAGCCAGCCGGGAACAGGCCGGCAAACCGGACAGCGTACACTGAGACCGCATGGAAGTTACTTGCCTCCAGGCGCGGGGTGCGGCGACTTTCCGATCCAGTTCAGGGCGGTTTCGAGCGCATCGTCGCGGCCGGCCAGCAGGGCACGCTGTGACAGGGGCGTTGCTTCGTCGGGGATAACTCCGGTGCCTTCGATGCGACCCCCGCCTGGTCCAGCGAAATCGCCGATGACGTACATCAGGCGATCGCCGTTGGGGAGACGCGTGAGGAGCGCGGGCAGGGCCTGCCCGGCGGTCGGCACCCCGAAGACGCGGGCGCGTCCCAGTCTCTGCATGGCCGCCGCCAGGATCTCCGTCGTGCTCGCGGACAGCTCGTCGACGAGAATGGCGACGCGGCCCTGGTACGGCTGCAGCACTTGGCCGGAGCGCGACACGCGGATGGGATTCGCGACGTAGCGCATGGTCGCCTCGCGCAGCCGCATGGTTCCCAAGGTCTCGGGGAGCGCGAAGAAGTGCCCGGACATGCCCATGATCATCGCGCCCAATCCGCCGAGGTTGCCGCGAAGGTCGAGCACGACGCCGGTACAGGGGCGCATCGCGGTCATGGCATCCTCGAACTGCGGCATCACCGGCGTCATGAAGATGTTGAAGCGGATGACACCTACGCACCCGGCGTGACTCGTCAGGCGCTGAGTCTCGAAGCGGACGTGCAGTGGCGGCAACGCGCCGTATTCGATGACCTGCCCCGGGGTTTCGCGGAGCGGGACCGAGAGCTCTCGACGAGCGTTCTTCCCGTCGCGGGCGACGAGGCGGATCGTGCCGCCCGCCGGTCCGGTGAGCCGTCCATTGAGATTCAACGTAAGCCTGACGAACGCGAACCGGCGCGCGCCGGCGCTTACCTTCGAGGTGGCCCGCAGGGCATCGAGCACCCGAAGCGTGTCGATTGCCTCGATGACCCAACCGGGACGGATCCCCAGCCTGCTGGCAGGAGTGCCGGCGTCGACCCTGGTTACGACCAGCGCCGAGTCGAGAAAGCGAAGCTCCAGTCCGGCGTCGCCGGCGCGATCGGAGCTCGTCGCGGCGCCGGCATCCATCGCCTCACCAGGGAGGATGCCGAAGTGCGACTCCCCCAATCGAGACAGCAGGGTCGAGATGGCGGATCGCGTGTCGTCGCGCGTATCACCTCGTTCAACGAGCGGACGCAGCGAATCGCGAAGCGCGACCCAGTTGAGTCCACGCATCGATGCGTCGTAGTAGCTGTCGCGCACTCGCGTCCACGCCGTGTCGAACGACGCCAACTCCAGGGCGCGATCGTATCCCGCCGGCGCCTGCGCCCTCGCGGAATCAACAAATCCCGCCGCCACAACGGCCGCGATGACAAAACGGAGCATCAATCGTGTTACAGGATTGGACATTCCTTAAGAGACGAATTCGGAGGCGCCGAAGCAAACTGCTCCGTCCGCGTTGAGGATAAATGACGATTTACTACCCCAAACCGGCCGCCAGTCCAGCCTGCTTCGCAACTCCTTCACCGGGAATCATATAGCGCAGGAATCGCCGCCGCTGATCGCTTGCGTTTCAACCGCGACCCTCGTTACGCTCCCCCATGCAGCCACCCCGTTTCCAATTCCGAGTTCGTACAATGTGGCCCGTGGCATTGGTTGCCGCGGCGGCGCTCGTAGGCAGCGCCCGCTTCGCCTGGACAGCCACGGTCCAGGACAGCTCCGCTCGTCGAGAGCCGGGCTCACAGGGCCGCGATGGCGGGGTCAAAGGGAGTGCGACGAAAGCCGCTCCCGCGAAGCCGAAACCTGCATGGCCCGTGAAGGGGCCCACGCCGCTCCCTGGTGCGCTTCTTCCTCACAAGCGGATTGTGGCCTACTACGGGAACCCGCTGTCCAGGCGAATGGGCATTCTGGGCGAAGTGCCACCTGACGAGATGCTGAAACGCCTCGATCGTGAAGTGCGGGCCTGGGAGCGCGCCGACAGCACGACTCCGGTCATCCCCGCCCTGCACCTCATCACGGTGGTCGCGCAGGGAAGCGCCGGTCGTGACGGGATGTACCGGGCGCGGATGTCGGACTCGCTCATCGAGCGCGTGTACGGTTGGGCGCAGCAGCACAAGGCGATCATGTTCCTCGACCTTCAGGTGGCGAAGAGCACGCTGCAGGCAGAGCTCCCACGCCTCACGTCGTTCCTGTCTCGCCCCGACGTGCACCTGGCGATCGACCCGGAGTTCTCGATGAAGCGCGGCGGCGCGCCCGGAAAGCGGATCGGGACATACGACGCGTCAGACGTGAACTACGCCATCGGCGTCCTGGCAGACCTGGTGGAGAAGCACAACCTGCCACCGAAGGTGCTGGTGGTTCACCGCTTCACGCGCCCGATGCTGACCAACGCGAGTCGCATCAAGCTCGATCCTCGCGTCCAGGTCGTCATCCACATGGACGGCTGGGGTCCGCCATCGATGAAGAAGGACTCCTACCAGGCGTACGTGTACGCGGAGCCGGTGCAGTACACGGGCTTCAAGCTGTTCTACAAGAACGACACGAAGAAGGGGCACCCGCTCATGAAGCCCTCCGACGTTCTCGCCCTGTTCCCGAGGCCGTTGTACATCCAATACCAATAGGCATCAGGCATCGTGATGGAGCCCCTGATGCCCGATGCCTGTTGCCTGGTGCCTCACAATAGATCTGCCAGCGTCCTCTGCTCGAGCACCCCGAAGAACGCGCCTAACGCGTCGCTCAGCGCGCCGGCCAGTTCACAATCAAACCTCAGCGGGCAGGATTCGTCTCCCCGCTGGAAGCACGGCACCAGGGCCAGGTCCTCGGTCGATCGCACGACGTCGGCGATGACGATCTCGGCCGCCGGCCGATTGAGCTGAACGCCGCCTCGCCGGCCGCGGATCGTGCGCACATGACCCAGATCCACCAGGCGACGGACGACCTTCAGCAGGTGGTCCTCGGACATGGCCATGCGCTGGGAGACTTCGCCCACGGTGATCACGCGACCGGGGTTTCTCCCGAGGTACATCAGGCAGCGTAATGCGTTGTCGGTGAAGCGGGTCAGGCGCATGACGGAGCCAGCTGGCGTCGCGAGCACCACGCTCGCTGGAAATCCATTTCCGAAAGAGCGGGTTTGATTCTGGCTGCGCCGTCAGGAAAAACCCCCACCGACAGGAGAGGAATCCCTCTACGGCCTATGAGGGGAACCCCGGCTCTCAAATGCTGCAGGTGGATGGAAGCTTTCACCCTGTCGCTCTGCGGCTCGCGGGACGACTACCCCCGCCGTCCACCTCCACCACGCAAAGAGGAACACCATCATGTCGCTCTCACGCCGGGCCACCGTCCTCAGCGCCGCCGTCGCGGTCGCGGCAGGCGCGGTGCTCTTCCACGCGTGTGCGCCGACGTCGTCCAACGGCGGCCTCGGCACCGCCGCGGACGCGGCGTCTCGCGTCTTCGTCGCGCCGGGCTCCTACGATGACTACTACGCCTTCATGTCAGGCGGGTTCAGCGGACAGCTCGCCGTCTACGGACTTCCGTCTGGGCGTCTGCTGAAGGTCATCCCCGTGTTCGCGCAGAACCCGGAGAACGGGTACGGCTACAACGCCGAGACGAAGGAGATGCTCAACACTACGTTCGGCTACGTGCCCTGGGATGATGCCCACCACCCCTCGCTGTCGATGACCAATGGAGAGCACGACGGGCGCTGGATCTTCATCAACGGCAACAACACGCCCCGCATCGCGCGCATCGACCTGACGACGATGACGACAGCGGAAATCATCCAGATCCCCAACTCGGCCGGCAACCACTCTTCGCCGTACGTCACACAGAACACCGAGTACGCGGTGGCCGGTACGCGTTTCAGCGTTCCCATCCCCCAGAAGGACGTGGCGATCGCTGACTTCGCGACCGAGTTCAAGGGCGCCATCAGCTTCATCAAGGCGAATGAACCCGGGAAGATGGCGATCGCGTTCCAGGTGCTGATGCCCGGCTACGATTACGACCTCGCGCGTCCGGGAAAGGGCCCCTCGGGCGACTGGGTCTTCTTCTCCTCGTACAACACCGAGCAGGCCTACACCAAGAAGGAGGTCGAAGCCTCGAAGAACGACAAGGACGTCGTGGCCGCAATCAACTTCAAGATGCTCGAACAGTGCGTCGCCGACGGCAAGGCAGCGACTTGGCCGAGCGAGTACATGCACGCGTTGTACGATGACGCCACGCACACGGCGCGGTCGGAGAAGATCACCGGCGTGAAGGTGATCAAGCCGGTCGACTGCCCCGGCTCAGTTTACTACCTGCCGACGCCGAAGTCGCCGCACGGGATCGACGTTGATCCGACGGGTGAGTTCCTCGTCGCCGGTGGCAAACTCGCGACGGTCATCCCGGTGCACGCGTTCTCGAAGATGCAGAAGGCAATCGCCGACAAGGCATTCGACGGCGAGAAGGACGGCATCCCGATCTTCAAGTACGAGGCCGTGAATTTCTGCGAAATCCAGAATCCGGGCCTGGGTCCGCTCCACTCGGAATTCGACGGGCAGGGCAACGGCTACACCTCGGTGTTCATCTCATCGGAGATCGTGAAGTACACGCTCCCGGGCTGCCAGGTCGTGGACCGGATTCCGGTGTACTACTCGATCGGCCACCTGATGGTGCCCGGCGGTGACACGCGCAAGCCGTACGGCAAGTACGTGATCGCGCTCAACAAGATCACCAAGGACCGCTACCTGCCAACGGGACCGGAGCTGGCGCAGGCCGGCCAGCTGATCGACATCACCGGCGACAAGATGAAGCTCCTGCTCGATTTCCCGATGATCGGCGAGCCGCACTACGCGCAGGCGATCGATGCGAACCTGATCCGCGAGAAGCAGCTGAAGTTCTACAGCCTGGCGGACAACAAGCACCCGTACGTGTCCAGGGCCGAATCGGAGACCAACGTCACGCGGGCTGGTAAGACTGTTCACGTCAAGATGACCGCCATTCGCAGCCACTTCGCGCCGGACAACATCGAAGGCGTGCAGGTCGGTGACACCGTACTGTTCCATGTCACGAATCTCGAGCAGGACTGGGACGTGCCGCACGGCTTCGCCGCGATCGGCTCGACCCACGACACCGAGCTGCTCCTCATGCCCGGCGAGACGCGCACGCTGAAGTGGGTGGCGAAATTCCCCGGCGTATATCCTTTCTACTGCACGGACTTCTGCTCCGCGCTGCACCAGGAGATGCAGGGGTATGTGCGGGTGAGCCCGGCAGGAAGCGCGACGCCGATCAAGTGGTCGGTTGGAATGCCGGCGAAGTAGATCGGTTGGTGGATGGAGGGTAGCGGGTAGCGGGTAGCGGGTTGACGGTCAGAAGGCTTCCCGCCGTTACCCGCTACCCTCTACGCGCAACCCCTGAACTCTGAACCCCGACTCGTGTCCCCACGCGCCCGAATGATCCTGACGCTCGCGAGCCTGCTGCTCGCCGTGGCCTTCTTCCTGCCCCTCTGGGCCGTGTACCTGCAGGCGCCGCAGTATCCGGAAGGCCTGGGGATGCTCATTCGTGTCAACGACATCACGGGGATGAAGCCTAACGACCTGGAGAACATCAACAACCTGAACCACTACATCGGCATGAAGCGGATCGTGCCGTCTTCGATTCCGGAACTGCGCCTCATGCCGTTCGTTGTCGCCGGACTGATGGTACTGGGCCTGGCCGCCGCGGCGGCTGGCCGCCACTGGATGGCGCGCGCCTGGGTTGTCGTGTTCGCCGTCGTTGCCGTCGTCGGTCTCGCTGACTTCTACAAGTGGGAGTACGATTACGGGCACGACCTCGACATGGAGAACGCGATCATCAAGATCCCCGGCATGAACTACCAGCCGCCCCTCATCGGGACCAGGCAGTTGCTGAACTTCAAGGCGACGTCGATCCCGGCGGCGGGAGGGTACGCACTCATAGCGTCGCTCGGCCTCGGGATTCTGGCCGTCATCATCGATTGGCGCAGACCGCAGGCCGCGAGGGTGGCCGCTCCCAGGCGCGCGCGGGCCGCCGTGGTGCTCTGACCATGAAGTCCGCCGGGCGGCCGCAGGCTCTGCTGTTCGTTGTGGTCGCACTGGCCTGCCAACGCGCCCCACGACCGCTCGTCGCCGGTACCGACGCCTGTGATTACTGTCGCATGACCGTGACGGACCCGCGTTTCGGAGGCGAGCTTCAGTCGCGGACCGGGCGCATTCACACGTTCGATGCCATCGAGTGCCTGGCTTCGTTCTACCTCGACGCCGCCAGTCGCGATGACATACGTGCCGCCTGGGTGACGGATTTCGAGACCGGCCGCTTCGTGCCGGTGGACAGCGCGATCATCCTCCAGGAGGGCAGCATAGCCAGCCCGATGGGCCGATCCCTCGTGGCGTTTGCGCCCGAGTCCGCGGAGCTTGCCGTCCCGAAGTACGGCGGCCGCGCGCTTCGCTGGCCGGACGTCCTCGAGGTCCTTCGCGTTCGCCGACTGGAACCAGGCGCCACACCGCGCGACACCGTCAAAGCACCAGTCAGCGGCGCTTCGCGATGATCCGGCTCTGTCTCGGCGCGCTCATCATCATCGCGCGCCTGGCGGGCGCGCAGCCCGCGGCTCGCGAATTGGTGGTCGACCAGCGCGGATCCCTGACCACGATCACGGAGGCGCTCGCCACCGCGCGTGGTGGCGACCGCATCGTGGTACGACCCGGGCTCTATCGCGAACCCACGCTTCTCGTAAAGAAGCGCCTGACGATCGCCGGCGACTCGGGCGCCATCCTCGACGGAGAGGATAGCCACGCGATCATGATCGTCGACGCCGACAGTGTCACGATCCGCGGCTTCACGTTTCGCGCGACGGGCAGCAGCCAGGTCGAGGATCGCGCGGCGCTCCTCGTGCGCGATGCCCGAGGGTGCCGCATCGAGAAGAACGACCTGCGGGACACGTATTTCGGCATCTATCTGCAACGAGTACGGGACTGCGAGGTGCGCGACAACACCCTCCATGGACCCGTCCGGAGGCATACACTGGGCGGAAACGGGATCCATGTCTGGCAGAGCGACAGCGTCACCGTGAGCAACAACCGCGTGCGTGGCCACCGCGACGGGATCTACTTCGAGTTCGTCACGCACGGTGATGTCCGAGACAACGTGAGCGAATCGAACCAGCGGTATGGCCTCCACTTCATGTTCTCGGACGACTGCACATACCGCGACAACGCGTTCCTCGCGAATGAATCCGGCGTCGCCGTGATGTATACGCGGCGCGTCAAGATGATCGGGAATACCTTCGCGGAGAACTGGGGGGGCGCGGCCTACGGGCTGCTGCTGAAGGATATCACGGACAGCGAGATCCGCGACAATCGGTTCATCGCCAACACGGTCGGCCTGTACATGGAGGGTGCAAACAGGAACGTGGTCGCGGCCAACCTGTTCGAGGCAAATGGCTGGGGACTTCGCATCCTGGCCAATGCACAGGAAAATCGCGTCGAAGAAAATACCTTTGCTCGGAATTCGTTTGACGTCGGCACCAACTCGCGCCAGAACTTCAGCACCTTCAGCGGCAACTACTGGGACCGGTACCGCGGCTATGACCTCGATCGCGACGGTTTCGGGGACGTCCCGTTCGCTCCGGTGCGCCTGTTCGCGCTCGTCGTCGAGCAGACGCCGGCGGCGCTGATCCTGCTGCGGAGCGCGATGGTGGACCTCCTCGACTTCGCCGAGCGCGTGATGCCGGTGCTGACGCCGCAGACACTGATCGATGCACGGCCGCGAATGAGGGCGGAGGGCAAAGGGCAACGGGCAAAGGGCGGCGCGACGGCCGCCGAGTCACGAGTCACGCGTCACGAGTCACGCCGCTCGAAGGTCGCGGCAGCCGGCCGGGAACGGCGATGATCGCGGCACGCGGAATCCGGAAGCGCTTCGGGCGCCTGACGGTGCTCAACGGCATCGATCTTAACGTCGCGCGCGGGTCAGTCACCGCGATCGTTGGCCCCAATGCGTCCGGCAAGACGACGCTGAACCGCATCATCCTCGGGCTGGTGCGCGCCGATGCCGGTGAGATCACGTTCGACGGCAAGCGCCTGGACGGAGACGCGGCCTACCGCGCGCGCATCGGTTACATGCCCCAGGTCGCGCGATTTCCGGAGAACCTCACCGGCCGCGACGTCATGACGCTGTTGCGCGACATCCGTGGCCACCACGCGCCTCGTGACGAGGAGCTGGTTGAGTCGCTGCTGCTTGGCCCGGTGCTCGACAGCCAGCTTCGAGTGCTGTCCGGCGGCACCAGACAGCGGATCAACGCCGCGCTGGCCTTCCTGTTCAGCGGAGACTTGCTGATCCTCGACGAGCCAACCGCCGGACTCGACCCCATCTCGGCGGGCACGCTGAAGGACAAGATCCGCCGCGAGCGCGACGCTGGCCGCGCGCTCATCGTGACGTCGCACGTGCTGAGCGAACTCGATGAGATCGCCGATCGCATCGCGTTCCTGCTGGATGGTGTCGTGCACTTCGATGGCTCACGCGAGGACCTGCTGCGCGCGACTGGCGAATCGACGCTCGAACGGGCCATGGCCAGCCTGATGCGACCCATGTCGCGAACCACGTCATGAGCACCATTCTCAAGGTGGTCCGCTACGAGTTGCGGAACGTGATGCGAAGCCGATGGGTGATCGCATACGGCCTGTTTTTCCTGGTGACGACGGAGCTGCTGTTGCGGCTCGGCGGCAGCACACCCCGCGCGCTGCTCAGCCTGCTCAACATTGTCGTTCTCTTCATCCCGCTGGTCACCATCGTCTTCGGCACCATCTACTGGCACGCCTCACGCGAGTTCACCGAGTTGTTGCTGGCGCAACCCGTTCAGCGCGGGGCGCTCTTCCACGGACTGTTCGCCGGGCTGGTGCTGCCTCTCTCGGCGGCGTTTCTCGTCGGGGTTTCCCTGCCGTTGGTGCTGCACGGAGGGCTGGGACGCGATTCAATCGCCCTGCTCGCCCTGATGCTGATCGCCGGTGTCGCGTTGACCGCCGTTTTCGGCGCGTTGGCCACGCTGGTCGCCGGGACGGTTGACGACCGGCTGCGCGCCCTGGGTGTCGCGCTTGGCCTCTGGGGGGTCATGACCCTCGCCTGGGATGGACTTATCCTCTGGGTCACCGTGGCATTTGCCGATCGGCCTCTCGAACAGCCGATGCTGGCGATGACGTTTCTGAATCCCGTTGACCTGGCCCGGGTGCTTCTCATCCTGCGACTCGATGTGGCGGCGATGATGGGTTACACCGGGGCAGTTTTCTCGCGATTCCTGGGCGGGTGGATCGGAACCGCGGCCGCGCTGGCGGGACTGGCCGCCTGGGCTCTGGTGCCTGGTTTATTCGCCCTGCGCGCGTTCAAGACCAGGGACTTCTAGTATCAGATGGGAGATGGGAGATGGGAGATAGACTGCAAACCCGAACACGCTGAATACACCGGAGACTGAAATGGACTTCATGAAAGCTGGACTGCGACTGGCTGCCGCTGGTGGCTGCGCGTTCTTCCTCGCCTGCGGTGGAGGTGGAGAGAAGCCTGCCGAAGAGGCCAAGGCCCCTCCCACTCCGACAGTGACCCCGGGCAGTCCGCTCACGCCTGCGGAAGGCGGCAAGGTCATCGTCATCGAGATGAGCACCGACGAGAAGGGCAACAACAAGTTCTCGCCGAATGACTTCGAGGCGCATCAGGGGGACGTGATGCGGTTCACCTTGGGCACCGGCGTGCACAACGTGCATTTCCTTGCCGATTCCAACCGGACGCTCACGTCGCCGCCGGCGGCCAGCCCGCTGCTCCAGCTACCCGGCCAGACGTACGACATCGCGGTGGACTTCCCCGAGGGTCGGTACTACTTCCAGTGCGATCCCCATGCACTGCTTGGGATGATTGGTCACGTGAAGGTGGAGTCGCGCGACTAGAGCGGTTGGTAACCGGCACGACGTCTGGCAAAGGAAAGCCAACATACCCCTGGCAGAACCGGCCATGCCTAACGTTGGCCCCTTGGCGACCTCGACAGTAAAACGACGATCTTTGGCCTCGGGGTGACCATCGGCTATGTTGCGATGGTCATGCCCGAACGAACGGCTGCGCCGGCTCTCGATCATGCGGCGGTGGGCAACGGCCGGGTGCTGGCTCTCGTAAGCCCAACCAGCGCAATCGACTGGCTCTGCCTGCCGAGGATGGACTCGCCGAGCGTATTCGCCCGGCTCCTCGACACGAAGAAAGGCGGGACATTCCGCATTCTGGGCGCGCAGGGTGAGCTTCGCGGCGAGCTCGACTACATCCCACGCACGAACGTCGCACGCACCCGCTTCGCGGACTCGAGCGGGGAGTGGGAGGTCTACGACTTCGCGCCACGACTCTCCATGAGCGAGGACGAGGTCTACACGCCGGCCGAACTCGTGCGTTACGTGGTGCCTCTCAGCGGCAACCCGACCGTGGTCATCGATTTCGACCCCCGTCCGGATTACGCCCGGTTTGAGCCAAGCTTCCGGCACGATGCGCTGGGCGTGCGCGTCAGCAACGGACAGCGACAGCTGCGCCTCCAGAGCAATGTCCCGGCGGCGACGATCCTCGAGCGCCAGCCACACCGGCTGGAGCGGCCGGCGTACTTCGTCGTCACGATGACCGACGAGCCTGTGTACCGCGATGTCGACACGGTCAAGCAGCACCTCGATCGCACCATCCGTGGCTGGCAGGTGTGGTCCAAGGCCTGCGCACTTCCGACGTTCGCCGCTGAAGCCGTGCTGCGGTCGGCCCTCTGTCTGAAGCTCCACATCGCCGAGCACAGCGGCGCCGTGATCGCCGCGTCGACCACGAGCGTCCCGGAGGAGCTTCACTCGCCGCGGACCTGGGACTACCGCTACTGCTGGCTTCGCGACGCGGCATTTGTCGTCGACGCGCTGCGCCGACTCAGTTACCTGCGCGAGAGCGAACGGTTCATCGAGTTTCTCGCGCGGATCCTCGGTACCGGCCCGCTGCAGCCGGTCTATGGCATTGACGGAGAGCGCGCGCTCCCCGAGCATTTTCTCGAGCACCTGGCAGGATTCGGGGGTAACGGCCATGTCCGCATCGGCAACGCCGCAGCCGAACAGCGGCAGAACGACCTGATGGGCGAGCTGGTGCTCAGTCTCGGTGCAGCGCTCGATGACCCCAGGCTTTCGGTCGCGAACCACGAAGCGATCTTCGCGCTGGTGACGAGTCTCGTTGAGGAGGCCATACTCGCCGCTCCCGATCCGGATACCGGGATATGGGAGTATCGCACGCAACTCCGTCACCACACGTTCTCGCGAGCGATGTGCTGGGCCGCCATGTATCGCGGCGCAACGCTCGCCAGGCGCTTTGGACGCCCGGACCTTTCCGACCGCTGGCTGCACGCCGCTGAGCGCGAACGGGCCGTCGTGCTCGAACGAGGATACTCCAGCACTGGCGGCTACTTCACGCAAGCGCTCGACGGGCAGTATGCGGACGCGTCCCTTCTGCTGCTCCCGATCCTTGGATTGTTGCCGGCGACCGATCCGCGCATGGTCTCCACCGTCGCGGCCTACGAGCGGCTCCTCGTGCGCAATGGACTCATGCTCCGCTATGCCCACGCCGACGACCTGGGCGTCCCGTCGTCGGCGTTCAGCATCTGCACATTCTGGTGGGCCGAACTGCTGGCGTTGCAGGGACGCGTCGAGGACGCCGAGGGCGTCTTCGAGCGGATGATGTCGCACGCGAACCCGCTGTCCCTCTTCTCCGAGGTCATCGATCCGGCGACGGGAACCCTGCTGGGCAACTTCCCGCAGGCGTACACGCATGTGGGCCTCATCCACGCGGCCACCACCATCGGGCAGATGCGTGAGGCGCGGGATGGGCGCACGCGCGGGTGGGAGTGATGTCGAAGGTCGCGATCGTCGCATTGCGACTTCCGGTCCGCATCCGCCGCAGTGACGAGGGCGTCCGCGTGGTGCCGACCGTTGGAGGCGTGGCGACCGGTTTGAGTCGCGCGGTTCCCGCGGCACGTCGGATCTGGATCGGGTGGCCTGGTTCGTTCGAGAGGCTCGACGCGGAGTCGATGGCACCTGTGCTCTCGGAACTCGATCGCCGCCGATTGGTGCCGGTGATACTCGACCCGGCTGACGCGGCCGCGTTCTACACCGGATATCCGAATCAAGTCATCTGGCCGGTTTTCCATTCGATGACGGACAAGCTGCCGCTTCGCATCGACTCCTGGCCGGCGTATGAATCGGCGAATGCCACGTTCGCGAGTGTTACGCTCGACCGCGTGGGAGAGGAGGACCTGATCTGGGTGCATGACTATCAGCTGCTTCTCGTGCCCGAGCTGATCAGAACGGCGCGCCCGTCGGCCCGGATCGCCTTTTTCCTCCACATCCCGTTCCCACCGCTCGACATCTTCCGGGTGCTGCCCCAGGGTCGCGACCTGCTTACCGGCGTTCTGGGTGCGGACCAGGTGGCGTTTCACACCGCCGACTATCGCGCGAACTTCGCGCATGCGCTCCGGTCACAACTCGGCCTCAAGGTTTCGCCGGACAACGATTCGGTTCGCGTACGCGGCCGCACGGTGCGGCTGGAAGTGGCGCCGATGGGAATCCACGTCGAGCGCTTCGAACGACTGGCGGCCCGGTCCGCCGCGAACGGCGCGGTGGAGGCGCTCCGCGGGAGCGGCGATCGGCTTCTCCTGGTCGGGGTCGACCGACTCGATTATACGAAGGGGATCCAGCGCCGCCTGATGGCGTTCGAGGAACTCCTGCGACGGCATGCGCGGTGGCGCGAGCGCATTGAGTTCGTCCAGGTTGCCGTGCCGTCGCGATCGAATGTCGCCGAGTACCGCAACCTGGCATCTGAAACGGCAGCGCAGGTCGGGCGCATCAACGGGGAATTCGGGACGGCGCGCTGGACGCCGATCCACTACATCAACCGGCCGATCGGCCAGGCGGATCTCGTCGCGCTCTATCGGGCGGCTCGCGTAGCCGTCGTCACGCCCACTCGTGACGGCATGAACCTGGTTGCAAAAGAGTTCGTTGCGTCGCGTATCGACGAGGATGGCGTGCTGGTCCTGAGCGAACTGGCGGGAGCGGCGACCGAACTGGTCGAGGCCCTGATCGTGAATCCCTACGACGTTGCGGCCACGGCTGACCAGCTGCACCAGGCGCTGGCGATGTCGCCGCGGGAGCGGCGTACGCGAATGCAGGCGCTGCGGCGCCGCGTTCGGGACCACGACGTGTCCGACTGGGCCAGGCGGCTCCTCGATGCGAATCCATCGCGGCGTGCGCGGTCGTCGGTGAAAAACGGCGCGCTCGCCGACGCGGTCGCCGCTGCGCAGAGCGCACGCCACCTGGTGCTGTTGCTCGACTACGATGGGACACTGGTGCCGTTCGTGGTGCCGCCCGAGGCGGCGCTGCCGTCGCCCGGTGTGCGGCGGCTCCTCCGGCGGCTCACCTCACTTGCCGCCACCACCACCTACATCATGAGCGGGCGGGACCGGGAGTTTCTCGAGCGCGCGTTAGGTGCCACGGGGGTGGGGCTGGTCGCCGAGCATGGAGGATGGTCCAGGCCGCCGGGCCGCAAGCGCTGGCAGCGCGGGATCGCGCCCTCGAAGCAACGGCCCGACTGGCGTCGGGAAGCCATGCGCCTCATGCGCGCGTTCGAGGAAGTGACGCCGGGAGCGAGAATCGAGCGGAAATCACTCGCCCTGGTGTGGCACTGGCGCGGGGTGTCCGCGGCCATCGGCGTCAGGCGGTCGGAAGAGCTGGCGCTTCAGCTCCGGTCGAAGCTGCCGGCGACCGCCGAGATCCTGACCGGCGACCACATCATTGAAGTCCGCCCTCGCGGCGTGGACAAGGGAGCCATTCTCTCGCGCATACGCGGGTCAGCTCCACGTGACGCAGCCATCATCGCGATCGGAGACGACGCCACGGATGAAGACCTCTTCCGTGGGCTCGACAAATCGGCCGTCACGATCAAGGTCGGCGCGAAACCGACGGCGGCGCGTTTCCGCGTCGCCGACGTGGCCGCCGCGCTGGCGCTGCTCGGCCGACTGCGACGCGATTGACCCCTCCCCAGGCGACAGCCAGACGCAGGGGCACCTGACGCACGGTCCACGGTGGCCTCACTGCGCACCTGGCCCGGGTTCATCCTCGTAGAGGGGAGCCGCCCCCGCGAGGACGACTTCCTGGTCGATTTCGAAAGCCTCGCGTGGCGCGCGGAGGATTATCGCCGGGAAGATCGTCGTCAGCGCGGCGTAGGCGATCAGACCCCCGAAGAGCGCGTTGTTGATCCCGAAGCGCTCACGCAGGATCTCCGCGAGCACGAGTGTGAAGACCAGCGTCGGAATCAATGGCACGGCGACGCGCATGCCCTGGCGCCAGGGCTCCGCCAGCCGCGCCCGACGTTGCAGAATCACGAGCGCAGTGCGCAGCGGAATCGACACGGCCGCAAAGGCGAGGCCCAGCCAGAGCGTTTGCCAGGACAGCGCCTCCCTGTTAATGGACAGTCCGGCATTGAAAAAGTAGAACGGCACGAAGAACGAAGCGAACACCTCCACCGCGTGGAGGTTCTGGTCCGAGGCCAGTCGCGGCAGTTCTTCCCGAAGCCTTCGCGCCGTGACGCCGACGAGGAAAGCGCCGACGAGGTAGTAGACCCCCAGCTGGCGCGTGACGTACGCGAAGATCACAGCGACGATCAGCAGGAACGCGAATTCCGAATTCGGTGCGTACCGGGAGACACCATCCACGAGAAACCGGAGGAGAACGGGAAGAAACGCGGCGAGGGCCAGCAAGGCGATGGCGGACAGAATCAGCCGCGCCGACGACGTGGACTGCAACGTGACGAACAGCACGCCGAGCGCGAGCAACTCGCTCGCGATCGCCTTGGTCCGGATCCAGTAAGCCTCCTCCTTCGAAACGCCGAGGGAGGAAAGCGATTCCAGAATGAACCCCGTCGATGGCGTCACGAGCGCCAGCGCCACGAGCACCGATGCGCGAACGCTGATCGGCAGCAGCGTCGCGATCACCGCGGTGGCGACCACCAGCGTGAGCGTGACGATGCCGAGATGCTCGACGAGAATGCGAGCGCCTCGCTGCAGGCCTCGGGCGTCGACATCCAACCCGGCGAAGAGGAAGAGCGCGGCAATCCCGAAGGTCGAGAGCAGGTGCACCGTCTCGTCCTGCAGGAACAGACCCAGACCGGCGCCGAACCCCACGCCCAGCAGCAGCGTCGTGATCGCGGACGGCACGCGATAGCGCTGCAGCATCTTGGGCAAGACCAGCAGCCCGAACAGAAGGAGGACGTACTGCAGTTCCTTCGGCGCTTCGTTCATGCGGCGGGGCTCGAATGGGACCGCATCGCTTCGTGGTCACAACATTATCGTGCCCCGCGGTGCCACGCACCCGAACTTCGCAACGCCAGGCCCTTCAGGGGTCCGGGGAGCGTCAGACGTGACGCTCCCCGGCACCCCTCCGGCCTCACGGCCGGTTCACCTTGATCGTCGTGCCGTTGCTGCCACCATCCACGTCGTGATTACTCGAGCTGGCGTAGGTATAGAGCGACTTGGTGAGGCTGTTCACCGTGAACGACACCGACTTTCGCTTCTTGCTGATGGCCGGATAGAGCATGATGCACGTGCCGTTGCCGCCAAGTTCACCCGTCGTGCACGTGTTGGAGTTGAAGAAACCGTTAGGCGTCCACGATCCCACCACCGTCACCCCGTTGAGCGGGTTGTGCGCGGCATCGTGCACCGCCACCTCGACAACCGCGGACCAGGTTGTCCCGTCGTCCAAGGGGATGCCGGTCAGGTTGCCAACGTGCATGCTTGTACTCTGGGGATTCACCGTGACCGTGGTTGACGATTGGTTATTGGCCGGGTTCTCGTCGACCAGGGTGTGCTGCGCCGTCAAGGTGTGAGCGCCCACGCTCGCTCCCGTCGTGTTCCAGGAGTAGCTCCGCGTCGTCGTGGCGCCGGCGTCGAGCCCGGACACGCTCTGCGTACCGATCACGACGTTGTCAGTGGCGTCGGTCAGCGTCACGTTGAACGGAGTCTCAACGTTGTCGGATCCCGCGTTCCGCACAGTGACGACGATGTTCGCAGTGTTGCCCAGAGTCACCGATCCCGGCCCGCTGACGCCCTGAATGGCGACGTCCAACACGTCCGGAGGCGGTGGGGCGGCACCCGCGTCAATCCTCACGCCGAAATGGTTGAGCACCAGGTCGATGCGGTTGGCGATGGTCTGCGTTTCACTCCCCGCGAAAAGCAGCGCGACTGGGTTGAGGTTGAGATCGTCGGTCGCGATGAGCGAACCGGAGTCACCGCCTCCGCTGAACTGGCCCGGCTCGATGACGATCTGGTCGACGAAGGTCGCCGACTTGAGGCAGAAGATGAAGAGCGCCTCATAGCAGATGGAAAGCGTGGCATTGATCCCGGTGATCGTCCCGTGCGTCAGCTTCGTCGTACGGCCGTATTTCTGCACCGGCAGGTTCAGCAGGGCGTTCTTGTTGTCGAACACGCCGTCGCTGTTGCCATCGTTCCAGATCTGTGCGCTCGGCATGCCGTAGCCGTCATCGGGAGGCGTTGCGTTGGAGAGGACGGTGGCGTTGGAAAGTGCGATGGCGGCGTCGATGGTGTTGTTGCCGCCGGCAAAATCGATGGCCTTGAACGCGGAGAGAGTGCCAATCTGGTCAGCGGCAACACCGCCATCGAATGGCCCGGGTTGAAGGATCGGATCGCCAATACTGGCGTCGTTGCTGTTGGCGAGAACGTGATTGTTGCTCAGGAGGAAGACGCTGAGCGATGGGTTCACGACCCGCGCGCCGATGGTGCCGGCCGTGATGGCGAAGTGCCCGACGGAGAATCCGACCGGTGCGGGACGCGCCTTCGTGGTCGGATCGCTGAACGCCATGAGCATCCCCGTCACGTGGCGCGTGACAGGGACGCCGTCGAGGACAGCGGGCAGTCCTGGCACGTTATCCTGCGCCAGGTACACACGGACGACCGCCTGACCATTCGACAGTAACCCGACCGCGGTACCGACCACGCCTGGTATGCGCATCAGGGCCGCGGTGTGGCGCTCCTGCGCAGCGATGGCGTTTTCGATGCCTTGCGGCGACGCGCCCTGACTGAGCGCTGCCGGGCCCAGGATTGGATTGCCACCTGGATCGGCGCAGGCGACAAGAAGCGAAAGCGTCGCGCTGGTCAGCAGGACGCGCCGCAGGCCGTGGAGAACTGTCATTGGGTGCTCCCGGAACTGAGAGATGGTGCAGGCGTTCGGGGTCAGCCCATGTGTCCGGCCGCCCCCGTTCGCACGGAACTCGTCCCTGGGAATTGGGGCAAAACATGTCGAGTTCGCTGTGCGGCGGATAGCCCTCCAGGTAGGCTGGCGGTCACAACTATTGGGGGACCTGGTTTACCGCCGCCGAACACCAACGCCAGGGAATCTGCGGCACGGGGCCGCCGTGACACGGATCTGACGCGAAGCCAACGCCTAACAGGCCGCCTCAGGAGTTCCGAAGCAGAATACTGCAACACGTCACGCCACCTTCGGCCTTGGCCAGTTCGCCGGCCGGCACCGCCGCCAGCTCGCTGTCGGTCACCCGGGCCAGCGCCGCGTTGGTGCGCGGAAAGGCCTCGGCGACAACGGTCGTGGTGCCTAACCAGAGCACGTTCCCCGCAAACGGCTCGCGCGGGTCCACCGGCACCACCTCCCAACCCGGCATCAGCGCCGGATCGACCCACGAGGGATTCGCCACCAGCACCTGTGCCCCGGCGCGCGTCACCGCCGACTTGAGATGCAGGCAGCCGCGCACGGGAACCGCCCGAACGGAATAGCCGAAAGGGATGAGCAGAGCGCGCAACTGCTGCATTCCCGAGAGATTCGAGCGCGGCGTGAGTCCAACCAGCACCTCGCGCCCCAGCACCAGAACGTCCCCGCCATCCAGCGTCGCCGGGGCCTCGATGCTGGCGATCGTACGGTGTTTTGCCAGCGCGTCACGCACCGATTCGACTTCATCCCGCCGGGCGAGAGATCCAGGGCGGGTGACGACCGCGATTTCGTCGACCACCACGGCCGTGTCTTCGACAAATACCGAGTCGGGCAGGTCGTCACGCGCCGGCAATCGCTCCACGTCGACTCCGGCGGCACGCAGCGCGTTCTCGTACTGCTGGTGCTGCGCCTGAGCGAGGCCGAGGTCGATCGGCTCGCGAGCGAGGTGTGTGAGTTCACACCTGATGATCGTCGATGGAACTGCCCGTGTGTAACCGATCATTGCCTGGAATGTGATTGCCGGACTCAACGCCTCAAGGATACGCCTGTCGCCTTACGAGGACACCCTCCTGTGCGGGAGTCTCTTCGCCCTTGGATCCGTCCGGAGAACGGCTTGTGGGCCGGGCCGGGCGGACTATCACATCACCGCAACCATTTTCCCGCTTCCACGATCCATTTGATGTCGTCAGGAACCCCGACTTCACGGGATCGCCCTCCTCCCTCTCGCGCTCCACGATGACCCGCGCCTACCGTCCCATTGCCTCACTGTGCCTGCTGGCCCTCACGGTGCCGGTATCAGCGCAGGATCGTTCCGCCTCTCCCGGTGCCAGTTCCTCCAGTGGACACAGCATCGCGGTGCCATCCGCCCGAGCCGCCCGGCTGAACGGACCGGTGTCGCTCGATGGGCGGCTGGATGACGCGGCCTGGCAAACGGCAACGCCGGTTTCCGACTTCACGCAGATCGACCCCAACGAGGGTCAGCCCGCGTCGCAACGAACCGAAATGCGGTTCCTGTTCGACGACGGGGCGCTGTACGTGGGCGCCAGGATGTGGGACACGGAGGGGCGGGCCGGCGTGCGAACCTCGCTCGTCAGGCGTGACGCGAACTTCAACTCCGACTTTATCGAGGTGGTCATCGACGGCTTCCACGATCACCTCGGCCGCGCGTTCTTCCAGGTCAATCCGTCCGGCTCCAAGTTCGACATGCTCGGCATCGGCACGTCGTGCTGCGACGAGGGTTGGGACCCGATCTGGGAAGCCGCCACGCGTATCGACGACGACGGCTGGTCGGCCGAGCTCCGGATTCCCCTGTCCCAGTTGCGGTTTTCGGGGGGATCGTCGCAGACCTGGGGCATGCAGCTCCGGCGCTGGATCCATCGCCGCAACGAGCTCGATCAGTGGTCCTTCTGGCGCAAGAACGAGTCGGGCGGACCGAACCGGTTCGGACACCTGGAAGGGCTCGAATTCGGCGGGCAATCCGGACGCCAGCTCGAACTTCTCCCGTACGTGGCCGCCAAGACCCAGAACCTCAGTGCGCCTAACGGCGATCCATTCAACGGCGGCAACGTCCAGTCGGCGCGGGTGGGGCTGGACCTCAAGTACAACCTCAGCTCGAACTTCACGCTCGACGCCACGTTCAATCCCGACTTCGGCCAGGTCGAGGCGGACCCCGCGGTGGTGAACCTGACGGCCTTCGAGACCTCGTTCCCCGAGAAGCGTCCGTTCTTCATTGCCAGCTCCGGGGTCTTCGGCTTTGGCGGCTTCAACTGCTACTTCTGCAGCAATGTGTCGTCACTGAGCGCCTTCTACACGAGACGGATCGGCCGGTCGCCGCAGGGCGCCGACCTCGCCTATGGCGCCGGCGCCTACGCCGATGTGCCCGAGGCGACGACGATCCTTGGCGCGGCGAAAGTCACAGGTCGCACCGGGAACGGCCTGACGATCGGACTGCTGAATGCCGTGACCAATCGCGAAGAGGCCCGCGTCAGGCCGGAGTCGGGTTCGGACATGAACCAGGTCGTGGAGCCGCTCACGAACTATTTCGTGGGACGGGTCAAGAAGGACCTGATGCGTGGCAACCTCGTCATCGGTGGCATCGCGACGTCGGTCCTGCGTGACATGGACCCCGAGTTCGCGACACGCCTGACGAGACACGCCGAACTCCTCGGCACGGACCTCCGCTACACGTTCAGGGAACGCGCGTATTCGCTGACCGGGAACTTCGCCATCACCAACATCGATGGCGATCCGGCAGTGATTTCCGCGCGCCAGCAGTCCGCGGCGAGGTACTTCCAGCGGCCGGACCGGAAACCCGGCAGCGACGGGTTCCTCACCAACCGGCTCGATCCCGACGCGACGGCCATGCGTGGCGCCGGCGCGTACCTGCGCCTGGCCAAGGATGCCGGCAACTGGCTCTGGGAGGCCGCGGTGAACGCGCGCACGCCGGGCTTCGAGGCGAATGACCTCGCCTTCCTCACCCGTGCCGACTACATCTGGTACAACGCGAACATCTTCCGGTACTGGTCTAGGCCGACCCGGTGGTATCGTGACCTGAGCATGATCCTGGGCGGCCAGGAGCAGCAGAACTTCGACGGCGACATCACCGACCGGCAGCTCCACGGCTTCATCGGTATCACGACGCGGAATTTCTGGAACTTCAACGTCTTCTACATCACGCGCCCGGACATGCTGGACGATCGTCTGCTCAGGGGCGGACCGTCCGTGGAAAAGCCGTCGGTCAATGCGCTCGGGATGAACATGGGAAGCGACTCGCGCGGCCGCATCAATTTCCACAGCTACGGCGAATACTCGACGAACCGGCTGGGCGGGAGGGGGATGAACCTCGGCGCCGGGATCACCTACCGGCCAGCGCCTAACGCCACGCTCACCCTCGGTCCCGGCTGGAATGACTCACGGTCTATCCTGCAGTACGTCAGGCGCTTTGCCGATCCGACGAACACCGCCTTCTACGGCTCACGATACGTGCTGGCGTCGATCGACCAGAAGCAGTTGAGCCTCGAAACACGACTCAGCTGGACCTTCTCGCCGACCACCTCGTTCGAGCTGTTCGCCCAGCCGCTTCTGGCCAGTGGCGACTACTTCGACTTCAAGGAGTACGACACGCCACGGACCGATGACCTCAGCGTCTACGGCCGCGACCGGGGAACGATCACCGAAACCGCGCCGGCGTCGCCGGGCGCACCGTCCACGGTCACCATCGATCCCGATGGCAACGGGCCGGCGGCCAGCACGCAATTCGCGAACCCCGACTTCAATTTCCGCTCGCTCCGCGGCAATGCGGTGTTCCGCTGGGAATTCCGCCCCGGATCGGTGATGTACGTGGCGTGGGCGCATTCCCGCGCGGCGTCTCTCTCACAAGGCGATTTCCGGTTCAGCCGTGATGTCAACGGCATGTTCGAAAACGTGCCCGACAACGTGTTCCTCGTAAAAGCGAGTTTCTGGATACCTCGTTAGAACAGGTTGAGAGTTGAGGATTGAGAGTTGAAGACAAACGAAGGCCCCCGGGGTTTCCCACGGGGGCTTCGTCAATGGCAGGCCCCAGCACGAAGGCGAAAGGGCGAGCTGCCGTGATGAAGACGATCCGCGAAGAGCGTTGCCACGTTC
>Ga0209640_10001099_pt1 | contig 22383 bp, 25 predicted proteins | sample RifCSP10_1_FD_184018 | JGI IMG/M metagenome (GOLD analysis project Ga0209640, IMG submission 184018) | Soil microbial communities from Rifle, Colorado - Rifle CSP2_sed 10_1 (SPAdes) (version 2) | ecosystem: Environmental > Terrestrial > Deep subsurface > Rock core/Sediment | place: Rifle...
ATCTGCAGCTTGACCGCGCGATCGAGCGCATTGCCGAAAACAACAACCTCACGCTCGCGACGTTCCGCCAGGCGATCGAGCGCGACGGCGTGCAATTCGACCGCTTCCGCGAGGAGGTCCGCCGGCAGATCGTGCTGCAGAGGCTGCGCGAGCGCGAGGTCGACGAGCGCATCGAGGTGAGCGAAACCGAGATCGACCTCTACCTCGAAGAGAACAAGTCCGCAGGCGCCGAGCGGGCGGAGTACAACGTGGCGCACATCGTGGTGCGGCTGCCGGAGCAGGCCAGCCCGGAGCGCATCGCCCAGGCCCGGTCGCGCGCCGAGAAGGCGCGCGACGAAGCGCGCGCAGGCGGGGATTTCGCGCGGCTCGCGGCAAGCTACTCGGATTCAGCCGATGCGCTGCAGGGCGGCCTGATGGGCTGGCGCGCCGCCGAGCGCCTGCCGGAACTGTACTCCGCGGCGCTGCAGACGATGAAGCCGGGAGAGGTGAGCGACGTGCTGCGCAGTCCCGGGGGCTTTCACCTGCTCCGGCTTCTCGACCGGCGCGGCGCGGGCGCCGGGCGTTCCGTCGTGCAGACGCTCGCCCGGCACATCCTGATCAAGACCAGCGAGGTCGTGTCGGAAGCAGAGGCGCGCCGCCGCCTGACCGAGCTGCGCGAGCGCATCGTCACCGGCGGGGCCGATTTCGCGGAAATCGCGCGCCTGAATTCGGCCGACGCCAGTGCCGCGCAAGGCGGCAACCTGGGCTGGATCTTTCCGGGCGACACGGTCCCGGAATTCGAGCGCGCCATGGACGCGCTCAAGCCCGGCGAGATCAGCCAACCGGTGAAAAGCCCGTTCGGCTGGCACCTCGTACAGGCGCTCGAGCGCCGCACCGGCGGCCTGCCGGCCGAACGCCTGCGGTTCCTCGCGCGGCAGGCGCTGCGCGAGCGCAAATCCGACGAGGCCTACCAGGATTGGCTGCGCCAGCTACGCGATCGCACGTACGTTGAAATCCGGCTCGAAGACAAATAGCGGCGGCAAGCGCCGCGCGCACGTTCCCCGCAAGCGCTTCGCGCAGCACTTTCTTCACGATCCCGGCATCCTGGCGCGGCTGGTCGAGGCGATCGCGCCATCGAGCGGCGATGAGATCGTGGAGATCGGGCCGGGCGAGGGGGTGCTGACGCATGCCCTGCTCGCGCGCGTGCCCCACCTGACCGCGATCGAGATCGACCGCGATCTCGCCGCGCGGCTGAGCGCCGATTTTCCGCCGGACCGGCTGACGGTGTACTGCGCCGACGCACTCGAATTCGATTTCGGCGCGCTTTCGCCGGGAATCCGCGTCGTCGGCAATCTTCCCTACAACATCTCGACGCCGATCCTGTTCCAGCTGGCGCGCTCTTCCGGTCGCGTGCGCGACATGCACTTCATGCTGCAGCTCGAAGTGGTCGATCGCATGGTGGCGAAGCCCTCGACGCCGGAATACGGCAGGCTCTCGGTGATGCTGCAGACGCGCTTTCGCATGCAGAAGCTGTTTCGCGTGCCGCGCGGGGCGTTTCGCCCGCCGCCCAAAGTCGAGTCGGCGCTGGTGCGGCTGGTGCCGCGGGAAGAACCGATGGCGTGCGACGAACGGCGCTTCGAGGAGATCGTGCGGCGCGCCTTTTCCGCGCGCAGAAAGACGCTGCGGAACGCGCTTCCGCTCCGGCCGGAGGATTATGCGGCGCTGGAAATCGACCCGCGGCTGCGGCCCGAAAACCTCTCTCCGGACGATTACGTTCGCATCACGCGGCTCGTTTCCTCTCGATAAACTCGATCTTGTAGCCGTCCGGGTCTTCTGCGAATGCGATCACCGTGGTGCCGCCTTTCACCGGGCCCGCCTCGCGCGTCACAGCGCCGCCGCGCCGCCTGACCTCGTCGCAGGCTCTCTTCGCGTCGGGCACCTCGATGGCCACGTGGCCGAAGGCGGTGCCGAGCTCATAGCGGGCCACTCCGTAGTTATAGGTGAGTTCGAGCACCGCTGCCCGCTCCTCGTCGTCATAGCCGACGAACGCGAGCGAGTATTTCTGCTCCGGCCGGTCGGTCGTGCGCAGCAGTTTCATGCCGAGCACTTCGGTGTAGAACTTGACCGAGCGGTCGAGGTCGCCCACCCGGAGCATCGTGTGGAGCAGTCTCATTGTGCTTTCTCCTCTATCCGTCGAGCGCCAGTTGCTGCGACTCGATCCATGCTTCCGCCAGCGCGGTGATTTCCTCAGGCGCGCGTCCGAGGCTTTCGATCGCCGGTCCGATTCTCACCGTGACCCTGCCGGGATACTTGAGAAACGAATTTCGCGGCCAGACGCGCCCCGCGTTATGCGCGACCGGCACCACCGGCGCGCCGGCATGAACCGCGAGCCACGCGCCTCCCGGTTGGAATCTGCGTTTTTTGCCGGGCGCCACGCGGGTGCCTTCCGGGAAGATCACGATCCAGAATCCCTGCTCGAGGCGCTCCTTGCCCTTGCGCGCGATCTGGCGCAGCGCCGCCATGCCGCGGGAGCGGTCGATGGCGATCGGGCTCATCAGCGCGAGGCCCCAGCCGAAGAACGGGATCCAGAGCAGTTCGCGCTTGAGCACGTGCACCTGGGGCGGGAAGATCGACTGGAACGCGAGCGTCTCCCACGCCGACTGGTGCTTGGCGAGTATCACCGAGGGGCGCGCCGGCAGATGCTCGCGCCCTTCGACTTTCCAGCGCACGCGGCACAGACGCCGCAGGAACCAGAGCACGAGGCGCGACCAGCCCGAGATCACGCGGTAGCGCGCAAGCCTCGGCAGCGGCGCGGCGGCGACCGCGATCAGCGCATAGGGCGGTGTCACGAGCAGCAGCATGAGCGCAAACAGGCTCGAGCGCAGGACAATCATGGCGCGAGGTGCTCCGCAGCCGCAGCGAGGTCCGCAAACACGAGGGTGCCTTCTGGCAGCCCGCCCGCCTCGTAGGTCCGTCTGCCCTTGCCGGTGAGCACCAGGAAAGGCCGCGCGCCGGCGGCGGCAGCCGCCTGCAGGTCGCGCTGCGAGTCGCCGATGACCGGAACCTCCGCCAGATCCACGTTCATCCGTTCCGCGATCTCGCGCAGCATGCCCGGCTTGGGCTTGCGGCACTCGCACCCGGCGTCCGGCGCGTGCGGGCAGAAGAAGATGGCATCGATACGCCCGCCCGCCTGGACGGCCGCGCGATGCATGGCATCGTGAATGGCGTTGAGCGCCGCGACGTCAAAAAGCCCGCGCGCCATGCCCGACTGGTTCGTCGCCACGACGACGCGCCAGCCCGCCTGCGACAGCCGCGCGATCGCTTCCAGGCTGCCCTTGATCGGCTTCCATTCGGACGGCGACTTGATGTACTCGTCGCTGTCGTGGTTGATGGTTCCGTCGCGGTCGAGCACGACCAGCTTCATTGGGCGAGCTTCGAGATATCTGCGACCTGATTCAGGACATCGCCCAGCTCCTTGAGGAGGGCGTGCCGATTCGCTCTCAGCTTGGCGTCCTCGGCATTCACCATCACCTTGTCAAAGAACGCGGCGACCGAAGGCTGAACCGTGGCTGTCGCGGTCAGCGTTGCCGTGTAGTCACCTTGCCGGACGAAAAGGGCGATCCTTTGATTGATGTCCTGCATGAACTTGTACAGATCGCGCTCCTCCTTTTCCCGGAGCAGCGATGCATCCAGCCGGGCGTAAGTCGCTTCGGATTTTCTGAGGATGTTTCGAATGCGCTTGTTCGCTTCCGCAAGACTTCCGGCTTCGGGCATCTGGCGGAACGTCCTTACCGCGTCAAGCTTGGCCGTAACGAGATCGATGCGCTGCGGTGCCTGGCTGACGACCGATTCGATTTCGTCGGCCGCGTATCCCTGCTCGCGCAGGTAGTGGCGCAAGCGTTCGAGTGCAAAGTCGTAGACCTCGGTGCGGACATGATCGGGGACTTGGCCGTTGGTGAACCCGCCGGCGGCAGCGACCAGGAGTGCGGGCAGCTCGAGGGGCAGCTTCGCCTCGATGAGGATGCGCAGCACCCCGAGCACCGCACGGCGCAGGCCGAACGGATCCTTCTCGCCGGTTGGCGCACCGCCGATTGAGAACATTCCGACCAGTGCGTCGAGCTTGTCGGCGAGCGCAACGATGCGGGCCACGTCACCCGCGGGAAGTCCGTCGCCGGCGAATCGCGGGCGATAGTGCGCCTCGATCGCATGCGCGACCTCGCGCGACTCGCCATCGTACAGCGCGTAATAGCGGCCCATCGTGCCCTGCAGCTCCGGGAACTCGCCCACCATGCCCGTCAGCAGGTCGGCCTTCGAGAGCCACGCGGCGCGCTCCGCGAGCGCGGCGTCGGCTTTCAGCTCGCGCGCGATGCGTCCGGCGAGCAGTTGGAGCCGCTCGACGCGCTCGAGCTGCGTGCCGAGCTTGTTGTGGTAGACCACCTTCGCAAGCTGCGGTACGCGCGCTTCCAGCCGGATCTTGCGATCCTGCTCGTAGAAGAAGCGCGCGTCCTCGAGCCGCGGCCGCACCACGCGCTCGTTGCCGCTCACGATGTGGCGCGGATCGGAGACGCGCACGTTCGAGACGATCAGAAACGTCGGCAGGAGCTTTCCCGCCGCGTCGAACAGGGGAAAATACTTCTGGTTCTGCCGCATGGTGAGGATGAGGCACTCTTGCGGCAGCGCGAGGAAGGCCGGGTCGAACGCTCCGGCGTAGACGGCGGGATGCTCGACCAGCGCCGTCACCTCATCGAGCAGGCCCTCGTGATCGCCCAGCAAAGCGCCCTGGTGCTCCGCTTCGGCCGCGAGCTGCTGCTCGATTGCGGCCCGGCGCGCCGCGAAGTCGGCGATGACCATGCCGTCGTCGCGCAGCCGCGCTTCGTACTCGTCCGCATTCTTCAGCGCGATCGAGCGCGCGCCCATGAACCGGTGCCCGCGCGTGGTGCTGCTTGCCGCGACGCCGAGCACCGTGCCGGGAATTTCGCGGGTGCCGTGCAGCATCACGAGGCCGTGCACGGGCCGCACGAACTGCGCCTCGCCTTCGCCCCAGCGCATCAACTTGGAAACGGGCAGTTTTCCGATCGCCTTTTCAACGATATCCGCGAGAACAGCATCAAGCTGAACGCCAGGCATCCTGAATCGGGCAACAACAATCTCGCCCTTCTCCGTCTGACGTCGCTCAAGCGACTCGGGTGCTACCCGGTGCTTTTTGGCAAATCCTTCGACTGCCTTCTTGTTCGAACTGGCAGGTCCCTCGACTGCGTGCTCCAAATCCAGAGCCTTCTCTCGAACCTCCGGAATCAGAACGGCCAGTCTTCGCGGTGTCGCGAACGTTCTCTTGCCGGGGACACGGTCCTTCAATCGATAACGAACGATCTCCGCCACGAGTTGATCGGCAAAGGCGTCCCCAAGCGCCCGGAGCGACTTCGGCGGCAGCTCCTCGGTGAGCAGCTCGACGAGCAGCGTCGCTTCCACTTCAGGATCCGCCCTTCAGCATGGGAAAGCCGAGCCGCTCGCGCGATTCGTAGTAGGCCTGCGCCACGCTGCGCGCCAGGGCGCGCACACGGGCGATGTAGGCGGCGCGCTCGGTGATTGAAATCGCGCCGCGCGCGTCCAGCAGGTTGAAGGCGTGCGAGCACTTCATCACCATCTCGTAGCCGGGCAGCACGCATTGCGCGTCGATCAGGCGCCGCGCCTCCGCCTCGAACTCCCCGAAGTGCCGGAACAGCAGCTCCGGATTCGACAGCTCGAAGTTGTAGCGCGACTGCTCCACCTCGTTCTGGTGGTAGACGTCGCCGTAGCTCGTTCCCGGCATCCACACCAGATCGAAGATCGAGTCCTTTTCCTGGAGGTACAGGGCAAGGCGCTCGAGACCGTAGGTGATTTCGCCGAGCACGGGCCTGCACGGGAGCGAGCCCACTTCCTGGAAATAGGTGAACTGCGTCACTTCCATCCCGTCGAGCCATACCTCCCAGCCCAGGCCCCAGGCGCCGAGGGTCGGCGATTCCCAGTCGTCCTCGACGAAACGGATGTCGTGCACCTTGGGGTCGATCTCAAGGGCGACCAGCGAGTCGATGTACAGATCCTGAATGTCCGCCGGCGAGGGCTTGAGCACCACCTGGTACTGGTAGTAATGCTGCAACCGGTTCGGGTTCTCGCCGTAGCGCCCATCCTTGGGACGCCGCGAGGGCTGCACGTATGCCGCGTTCCAGGGCTCGGGGCCGATCGCGCGCAGGAACGTCGCGGTGTGAAACGTTCCGGCGCCGACCTCCATATCGTAGGGCTGGAGCAGCACGCAGCCGCGGCTGCCCCAGAATTCCTCGAGACGCTGGATGAGCTGCTGGAAGGTGAGCATGTGGAAAAGGCGGCAAATTCTAACCGCTGGGCGCGCGCGGCGTGAAAACGAGCGCGATCGCGAGCAGCAGCGCGCATGCGCCCAGCGCGCCCAGATCGCCGTAGCGCACGTAGGGCGTCGCGCCCGAGTACCGCGGGGCCGTCACGTCGAGCCGGCCCTCGGTGAATTGCGGCAGTTGCGCGATCACGCGACCGTCGCGGTCGATCGCGGCGGTGATGCCCGTGTTCGTCGCGGTCAGGTACGCGCGCCCGGTCTCGAGCGCGCGCAGGCGCGCAACCTGCAGGTGCTGCGCCGGGGCGAGCGAGTCGCCGAACCAGGCGACGTTGGACACGTTGACCAGCAGGTCCGCTTCGGGCAGTTGGCGCGCGATGTCTTCCCCGTACGCGTCCTCGTAGCAGACGTTGGCGGCGACCCGCGCGCCCGCCACGGCGAGCGGACGCTGCGACGCCTCGCCGCGGGAAAAATCCGCGAGGGGAATCGAAAGCGTGCGCATCACCCAGCCGAATCCCGGCGGCGCGAACTCGCCGAACGGCACCAAGTGCACCTTGCGATAGATCTGGCGGGGCGACGTCCCCAGGCTCACGACGGCGTTGAAATAGACCCGCGGCGCGGTCCGCACCGGCGCGCCGAGCAGCAGGTCGCCCCGGTTGCGCCTGGCGATGTCTTCAAGCCGGCGCAGGAAGTCGGGTTCCACCTGGTCGAGGAGACGTGGTATCGCCGTCTCGGGAAGAATGACGAGCGGCGCGCGGCTCTCGCCGGCGAGCCGGGCATAGGTGTCGAGCGTGCGCGCATAAAGCTCGGGCGAGAACTTCATTTGCTGAGGAATGTTCCCCTGCAGCAGGCTCGCGCCGACGGTGCCGGAGGGCGTCGTCCAGGCGACGTGACGCAGGGCTTCGCCCGCCGCGCTTACGAGGAGCAGGGCGGCGAGGGCGGCGCCGCGCCCGGGGCCGCGCACGAAGCACCAGGCGCATCCCGAGAGCGCGGCGATCGCGAGCGAGACGCCGTATACGCCGAGCACCGGCGCGAATCCGGCGTAGGGCCAGCCGGCCGAGGCGTAGCCGAGCGCAAGCCAGGGAAAGCCGGTGAGGAACCAGCCCCGCAGCCACTCCGTGAAGATCCATGCCGCCGGGATGACGAGCGTCGCGCGCACGAAGTCGGACGCGGCAACGCGTGCCTGCAGCCAGCCGGCGAGGGCAGGGTAGAGCGCAAGAACGGCGCAGAAGCCGAGCGTCGCGACGACGGCGAGCGGCGCGGGCATGCCGCCGAACTGATGCAGGCTGACATACACCCACGACACGCCTGCGCCGAAGAGCCCGAGGCCGAACCAGAAGCCGAGTAGAAACGCCGCGCGCGGCGAGCCCGCCCCCACCCACAGGTGCACGAGCAGAGCGAACGCGAGGACGCCTACGGGAAGCAGGTCGAACGGCGAATACGCCAGCACCGTCGCCGCGCCGGCCAGGAACGCGAAGAAAAATGGGAAAACCGGGGACAGACCCCATTTTCTGTCTTCCGGAAAATGGGGTCTGTCCCCGGTTTTCACGCCTTCTGCTTTTCCACGATGAGGGTGTACACGCGCCGGCTGTCGGCACGCAGCACCTGGAACCTGAGCCCGCCGATCGTCAACGTCTCGCCGCGCTTGGGCAGGCGGCCCAGCCGGTTGATGACCAGGCCGCCTACGGTGTCGTGCTCCTCGTCGGAAAACCCGGAGCCGAACGCGGCATTGAAGTCGGCGATCTGCGTGAGCGCCTTGACGCGCCAGCGGCCTCCGGGCTCGGGCAGGATGTTGTCGCTCGCCTCGTCGAAGTCATACTCGTCCTCGATCTCGCCGACGATCTGCTCGAGCACGTCCTCGATGGTCACCAGGCCCGCCACGCCGCCGTACTCGTCCACCACGATCGCCATGTGATTGCGGCTGGCGCGGAATTCCCTGAGCAGTACGTTCAGGCGCTTGGATTCGGGAACGAACACCGCCGGCCGCAACATCTCGCGCACGTTGAACCCCTCCTCGCCGGCGTAATGGCGCAACAGGTCCTTCGCCAGCAGGATCCCGATGACGTCGTCGCGGTTCTGGTCGATCACCGGAAAGCGCGAGTGCGCGGTGGAAATGACCTGCGGAATGAACTTTTCGACCGGCTCATGGACGTCGATCACGTCCATCTGCGCCCGCGGAATCATGATGTCGCGCACCTGCATCTCGGACACCGCGAGCGCGCCTTCGATGATGGAAAGCGCGTCCGCGTCCAGCAGGTTTCTCTGGTAGGCCGAATGCAGCAGGCGCGCCAGGCTCTCCCGGTCGTCCGGCTCGCGCAGGATGAGCGCGGACAGCCGCTCCAGCAGCGTAGGTCGCGAGGGATCGTTCACAGCGTGAAGAGCACCGGCGCGGCTATTCTATGCTTTTTGATATTGGAGCGCGCCGCCCGCCGCCGCCGCGGCGCGCCGCTCGTTCCGCGGCGTAGGGGTCGCGGTAGCCGAGGCGCGCGAGGATCGCCGCTTCCCGGCGTTCCATGCGCGTTGCGTCCCGTGGCCGTGCGTGATCGAACCCGCGCAGGTGCAGCATTCCGTGCACCACCAGGTGCGCGTAATGCGCGACCAGTGCTTTGCCTTGTGTCCGTGCCTCGCGCGCGACCACCGGATGGCAGAGGACGATGTCGCCGCGCTGCGACTCCCGGCCCGCGCCGCGCGCGATCCGGCTGTAACGGAACGTCAACACGTTCGTGGCGGAATCGTTGCCGCGATAGGCGCGGTTCAGCCGCCGTCCTTCGGCGGCCCCGACGATACGCAGCGTCGCATCGACCGCGGGGCTTGCCGCCGCGCGCGCGAAGCCGCGCAGCCGCGCCGCGGACGGAGCGCCGCGCGCGGCGCAAGCGAATTGCACATCGACTCGCGCGCTTTGCCTATTTCGGCGGCGGCTCTTCGCCCTGCTTCTCGTAGGCATCGATGATGCGCGCGACCAGCGGATGGCGCACGACGTCCGCGGCGCTGAATTCGGTGAACGCGATGCCGCGCACGCCCGCGAGGACCCGGCGCGCCTCGATCAGGCCGCTTTTCTGCCCGCGCGCGAGATCGATCTGCGTAATGTCCCCCGTCACCACCGCCTTGGCGCCGAAGCCGATGCGCGTGAGGAACATCTTCATCTGCTCGGGCGTGGTGTTCTGCGCTTCGTCGAGGATGATGAAGGCGTGGTTGAGCGTGCGCCCGCGCATGTAGGCGAGCGGCGCGAGTTCGATCGTTCCGCGCTCCAGCAGTTTTCCGGTCTTGTCGAACCCCATCAGGTCGTAGAGGGCGTCGTACAGCGGGCGCAGATAAGGGTCCACCTTCTGCGCCAGGTCTCCCGGGAGAAAACCGAGACGTTCGCCCGCCTCGACTGCGGGCCGCACGAGCACGATCCGCTTGACGTTGTCGCGCTCCAGCGCGTCCACCGCGCAGGCGACCGCAAGGTACGTCTTTCCGGTCCCCGCCGGGCCGATTCCGATCGTGATGTCGTGGGCGAGGATGCTCTCGATGTACTCGACCTGGTGCGGCGTGCGCCCGTGGAGGTCGGGTCTGCGCGTGAGGAGCTGCGGCAGTTCCTTGCCCTTGGCGGGCCGGGCGATACCCTGCATCAGCTCGGTCAGGCCGAGCTGCAGGTCATCCAGCGTAAGCTCGTCCGAGGCCTTGCTATAGAAGTGTTCGAGGGCCTGCGCGGCGCGCGCCGCCAGTTGCGGCGCGCCGCGCACGGAAAACCGCGCGCCGCGGCGCGCGATGGAGACGTCGAGGGCGGATTCGATCTGCCGCAGGTTGGCGTCGAGCGCACCGCACAGTCGCGCCAGCCGCTGGTTATCGACCGGATCGAGGCGCACCTCGAGCGGTTTATTCATTCACGAGCTCGCCGCGCAGCGAGTGAGGCAACGCGGCGGTGACGCGCGCGTTGGCGAAGGTCCCCATGAGGTGGTGCGGGCCCGCGAAGTTCACGACCCGGTTGTTCCCGGTCCGGCCGGCGAGTTCATGCGGGTCCTTCCTGGACGGGCCCTCGACCAGGATCCGCTGCACGCTTCCGACCATCGCCCTGCCGATCGCGCCCGCCTGCGAATCGAGCTTTGCCTGCAGGCGTTGCAGCCGTTCGAGCTTGACCTCGCGCGGCGTGTGGTCCGGAAACTCGGCGGCGGGCGTGCCGGGACGCGGGCTGTAGAGGAAGGAGAACGAGGCGTCGAAGCCTGCGTCGCCGACGAGTTTCACCGTCGCAGCGAAATCCGTTTCGGTTTCGCCCGGGAACCCGACGATCAGATCCGTCGAGATGCTGATGCCGGGCCGCGCCGTCCTCAGCCGCCGCACGATCGAGCGGTACTCGAGTGCGGTGTAGCCCCGCTTCATCGCGGCGAGCACGCGGTCCGACCCCGACTGCACCGGCAGGTGCACGTGGGCGGCAAGCTTAGGCAGTTCCGCGTGGGCATCGATCAGGCGCGACGTGTACTCGCGCGGATGCGACGTGGTGTAGCGGATGCGCTCGATGCCGTCGATTTCGGTGACGTACCGCAGGAGTTCGGCGAAATCGGCAGGCTGGCGATCGCCCGCGGACGCAGCGCCTTCGATCTCGCCGCGCCAGGCGTTCACGTTCTGGCCGAGGAGCGTGACTTCCTTGACGCCCTGTTCCGCGAGCAGCGCGATCTCGGCGATGATGTCGTCGAAGGGCCGCGAGACCTCCTCGCCGCGCGTATACGGCACCACGCAGAACGTGCAGTACTTGCTGCAGCCCTCCATGATCGAGACGAACGCCGTTGCGCCCTCGGCCCGCGGCGCAGGCAGGCGGTCGAACTTCTCGATTTCGGGAAAGCTGACGTCAACTTGCGGCCGGCCGGTCGCGCGGCGGCGCGCGATGAGCTCCGGCAGCCGGTGCAGCGTCTGCGGGCCGAAAACCACGTCCACGCACGGCGCGCGCTCGACGATTGCGCCGCCTTCCTGGCTCGCGACGCATCCGCCCACCGCGATCATCAGTCCGGGACGCGCGCGTTTCAGGTGCTTGACGCGGCCGAGGTCCGCGAAGACCTTTTCCTGCGCTTTCTCGCGCACCGAGCAGGTATTGAATACGATGAGGTCGGCATCTTCGGGCCGGCCCGCCGGCTCGAATCCCTCCTCCTGTGCCAGCACGTCGGCGATCTTCGCCGAGTCGTATTCGTTCATCTGGCAGCCGAAGGTTCGAATGTAGAGCTTGCCGGCCATATGCTTTTTCAAACGTTTGCGGTGCGGTGCGGCAGGAACTGTCGCACCGCAGCGCGTCGTGGTATTTACTTCCGCAGATCTCGCTGTGCAGCTTCCTGCGGCGAAAGGATCCACACCCGGAACACGTCGCCCTGCGCATCGGCGGTGTACTTGACCAACACGCCCGGGCGAACCGTTGTGGGCAGCACGATCCGGTTCGATTCGTCGCGGATCTGCGCCCCCGACGCAAGACGCATGCGCTTGCCGTTGATCGCGACATACATGTCCTGGAGGTGCTGCATCTCGCCGCGCTTTGCTTGTGCGGGGATGGAACGGAGCTGTGCCTCGACGCCGGCACTCGCTGCAAGCCCAAGCAGGAAAGCGAGGACGCGGATCATGGCGTGCCAGCGGCGCATAGGAAGTGGTGGCGAATCAGGGACTCGAACCCCGGACACACGGATTATGATTCCGCTGCTCTAACCAGCTGAGCTAATTCGCCGCTTGTCAAAGGGCGCGCATTTTCGCCCAAAAGCGAATTGAAGTCAAAGACTTGGGAAACGCACGGATGACGTTCGACGTGGCCATCGTGGGTGGCGGTCTGGTGGGTACAGCGCTGGCGTGCGCCTTGCGCGGAACCACCGCCGCGCTGGTGGCGCAGGAGCGCCATGTGCCAAGGCCGCCGTCGGGAGCATTCGACTCGCGGATCTACGCCATCAGCCCGGGGAACGCAGCGTTCCTGTCCGAGGTCGAGGCCTGGCAGCGAATGCCGCTGGCGCGGGTCACGCCCGTGCACGCGATGCGCGTGTTCGGCGACGCCGGCAATTCGATGATCGAGTTCGACGCCTATCGCGCCGGGGCGGGCGAACTGGCCTGGATCGTGGAAGACGGGCTGTTGCAGGATGCGTTATGGCGCGGGCTTGAAATGCAGGAGCGGTTCGCGCTCCTCGCACCCGCGGAATGCGATCGGCTCGAAATCGCCGGCGACGGCGCGGTGCTCGCGTTGCGCGACGGCAGGAAAATCGAAGCGCGGCTCGTGGTCGGTGCGGACGGCGCCGGCTCGTTCGTGCGCACGCAGGCGGGCGTCGCTGCGAAGGAGGACGGCTACGGCCAGACCGCGGTGGTCGCGAATTTCGCCTGCGAGCGCCCGCACCGCAACGTCGCGTACCAATGGTTTCAGGGCGGGCCCGTCCTGGCGCTGCTGCCGTTGCCCGGCGAGCATGTGTCGATGGTCTGGTCCACCGGCGATGAGCACGCGGCACGCCTGCTCGCGCTCGAACCCGATGCGCTCGCGCGCGAGGTTGCGGGCGCTTCGCGCCACGCGCTCGGCGAACTGTCGCTGGTCACGCCGCCGCGCGGCTTCGCCCTGCGGCGTCTCATTGCACGGCGGATGGTGGCGCCGCGCGTCGCGCTCGCCGGCGACGCGGCGCACGTCGTGCATCCGCTTGCCGGACAGGGCGCGAACCTCGGCTTTCAGGACGCGCGCGAGCTGGCGGCGGTGCTGGCCGCGCGCGAGCCGTTTCGCGATCCAGGCGACCCGCGCCTGCTGCGGCGCTACGAGCGCGCGCGCGCGGAGGCTATACTGGCGATGCGCGCCACGGTCCACGGCCTGTTCCGGCTGTTTGAAGCGAAGAGCGCGCTTGCCGCAAGGTTGCGCAATACCGGATTGAACCTGGCCGACCGGTTGCCGGTCCTAAAGAACGTGCTGATGCGCCAGGCAATGAGTTGAAAGGTCCCGTGAGCCGAATTGTCGTTCTGGCCGCCGCAATCGCGGTGCTTCCTGCCCTCGCCGACGAAGCGCAGATCCGGCAGGTCGTCGAATCCAAGCTGGGTGGGGTCAAGGTGGAAGGCGTGCAGCCGGCCTCGGTTCCCGGGCTCTTCGAGGTCCGTTTGCGCGGCGCCGAGGGAGCGCAGATCATCTACACCGACGCGCAGGCGACGCACATCATCATCGGCAACATTTATGAATCCAGGACCGACCGCAACGTCACCGAAGAGCGGTTGCGCAGGTTTTCCGCGATCAGCATGGATACGCTGCCGTACGATCTCGCGGTCAAGGTTCAGCGCGGAAATGGCAAGCGGATGCTGGTGGTGTTCGCCGATCCGTACTGCCCGGCCTGCAAGCAGTTCGAGAAGGTGCTCGCCGGCGTGGAGGACATCACGATCCACTACTTCATGTATCCGGTGATCCGGCCGGAACTCGCGGATCACTCACGGGCGGTGTGGTGCGCTGCCGACCGTTCCAAGGCGTGGCTCGATCTTGCATTGCGCGGCAAGCCCGTCGCGACCCGCGCGCGTTGCGATGCGCCGATCGAGAAGATTCTGGAGCTTGGCAGCAGGCTCGGCGTGCGCTCCACGCCGACGCTGTTCCTCGCCACCGGCGAGCGGGTGCGTGGCGGAGTGAATGCCGCGCAGCTCAAAGCGATGCTCGACGAGGCGGCCGGCCAGAAGTAAAAACTAAAAACGGGGACAGACCACCTTTTCCGAAAGCAAAAAAAATGGGGTCAGAGTAACTTTTCCAAGACACGCAAGAGACTGCTGAACGAGTCGAGCGGAAAAGTTACTCTGACCCCATTTTTTACGGCAGAGGCGCCCCGCGCGGCCAGAGAAGCCACATCGTTCCCTGTTGGCGCGTACGGCCGGCGAGTGCGCCGGCCGCATCGCCGGTTCCCCAGAAGTAGTCGGCGCGCACTGCGCCGCGAATCGCTCCGCCCGTGTCCTGCGCCATCGTCAGGCGCTCGATCGGGCGCGCTGATACCGGATCGACGATCGCCAGATAAACCGGGGCGCCGAGCGGAACGAACCGCGGATCGACAGCGATGGAATAGCCCGCTGTAAGCGGCACCCCGAGTGCTCCGATCGGGCCGTCGGTCGAGTCCAGCACGCGGAAAAAGACGTAGCTCGAGTTGAAGTTCAGCGCTTCGTGGAGCCGATCGGGATTGGCGAGCGCCCAGGCCTTGATGCCCTGCATCGACGCCTGCTCGAGCCTGAGCTCGCCGCGCTCGATGAGGTGCCTGCCGACCGAGCGGTAGGGATGGCCGTTCTGGTCCGCATACGCCAGCCGGAGTCGCTCGCCCGATTCCAGCCGGATCTGCCCCGAGCCCTGGATCTGAAGAAAGAACAGCTCGACCGGGTCCTCCACCCAGGCCAACACCGGCGCGCGCGGCGCACCCGCAGCGGCCTCGCCGGGCGTGCGAAAGCGATCCTCGATTTCCGCGCGTGACCAGTACGGCACCAGCCGCCGTCCCTCGATCCGTCCGCGCAGCCGGAAGGCCCGCAGGTCCGGGTACAAAGCGGTGAGGTCGACGACGACCAGATCGTCGGGCACTCCGTACACCGGATAGCGATAGGTATCGGTGGGCGTGCGGCTGCCGGCAAGGATCGGCTCGTAGTAGCCGGTTACGAGCCCCTCGGTCGAACCGTCCGGCGCGACGATCGAAAAGGCGGAAAACGCATCGTCGAAGAATTGGCGCGCCGCGCCTTCGTCGTCGGGGGCGACCGTGCGCGCGGCTTCGCAGGTCGCCTTCAGCGCGCTCGATGACGGAATCTTCGCGCAGCCGGCGACGAAGGCCTTGAGGCTTTGTGCAAGCGCCGCGGCCTGCCAGCCGGGAAGCGCGGAAAGCTCCGTGGGCTCGTAGCGCGCCTGGGCGGGTATGGGCTTTACCGGCGGGCATGCCGGGCAGGGCGCGCAGGGCGGGCAGGCCGCCTGGCGTTCGGCGGGTGCCGGAACTTGCTGGCAGCCGGCCACCAGTACAATCGCGGCGAGGCCGGGGGAAAACGCGCGCGCGATGTGGGTCATTCTTCTCGAAATGGCAGTCGCACTTGCGCTCGCGGCGCTGATCGTGTGGTGGACCTGGCCGGGGAAACGCAAGGACAAATGAGAAATGTCGATGCGCTGCGGTGCGTCAGCGCCTGCCGCAGCGCATGACGTTCGGCCAGCTCTCAATGCAAGACCCGGGGCACTGAGAGCGTGAACTCGGGGATCGGCGCGTCGAACCGGTTACCGTCCTCGGCCGCCATCTGGTAGCTGCCGCGCATCGTTCCGACCGGAGTCGCGATCGCCGTGCCGCTGGTGTACTCGTGGCTCTCGCCGGGGCGCAGCACGGGCTGCGCGCCCACGACGCCCAGCCCGCGGACTTCCTGCACCAGGCCCTGCGAATCGGTGATGATCCAGTGCCGGCTGATGAGCTGCGCGGTGACGTTGCCGACGTTGCGGATCGTGATCGTATACGCGAAGACGTAGCGCCCCGCCGCATCGTCGGACTGGTCGGCGAGGTACTGGGTCTTGGCGCTCACCTGGACTTCGTAGCGCTTCTCCTGCGCCATGCGCGCATTGTAAACTCGCCGCGCGATGGCTTACCGGATTGCACCCTCGATTCTCTCCGCGGACTTCGCGCGCCTGGGCGAGGAGGTGCGCGCGGTGCAGGCGGCAGGGGCCGATCTCATTCATTTCGACGTGATGGACAACCATTACGTGCCGAACCTGAGCGCCGGGCCGCTGGTGTGCGCCGCGCTGAAGCCCCACGTGACGATCCCGATCGACGTGCACCTGATGGTGAAGCCGGTCGACCGCATCGTTCCGGAGTTTGCCAAGGCGGGCGCGAATCTCATCACGTTCCACCCGGAGGCCTCGGAGCACGTCGACCGCACGATCGGACTGATCCGCGAGTGCGGATGCAAGGCGGGGCTGGTCTTCAACCCGGCGACACCGCTCGCCTACCTCGACCACACGCTCGGAAGCATCGATCTGGTGCTGCTGATGTCGGTGAATCCGGGATTCGGCGGCCAGCAGTTCATCGCCTCGGTGCTCCCGAAAATTACCGAGGCGCGGCGCAGGATCGCAGCCAGCGGGCGCGACATCTGGCTCGAGGTGGATGGCGGAGTGAAGACCGACAATATCGCCTCGATCGCCCGTGCGGGAGCCGACACTTTCGTCGCCGGCTCGGCGATCTTCGGTTCCGCCGACTACGCGGCGACCATTCGCGACATGCGCTCGCGGCTTGCCGTGGTATAGTGCCCCTGCCGTGCAACGCGTGCCCCATCAAGCCGAACTGATTTTCTGGCGTAGCTGGCGCCCCTGGCGCCGCTAGATCCCCTCGCGCCCCGCCGCGGCTCGGCGGCGCGAAAATCCGAAGCCGCAAGCAGCACTCAGCAGTTCCCGGTTTTCGCAGTCGGAGCGTTTCATGACTGAGCTCGATTTCCAGAAGCTCGCCAAACAAGGCTATACGCGCCTTCCGGTCGTCGCGGAGGCGCGGGCCGATCTTTACACGCCGCTCGCGGTCTACCTCATGCTCGCGAACGGCCCTTACTCGTACCTGCTCGAGTCGGTCGTCGGCGGGGAGCGATTCGGCCGCTATTCGTTCATCGGCCTGGCGTGCGCCGAGCGGATCGAGGCGAAGAACGGCACCGTGCGTAGACTGCTGCGCGACGCACGCGGCGCCGATGTGACGCTGGAGCGCGTCGAGGGTGCCGACCCGTTCGAGTTCGCGCGCAACTGGCTTGCGCGCCAGCACGTCGCGCCGGTGCCGGCGGCGCTGCGCTTCGGCGGGGGCCTGGTCGGCTATTTCGGCTACGAGACCGTTCGCCATGTCGAGCCGACGGCGCTGAAAGGCGACAAGCCCGATCCGCTCGGAACGCCGGACATGCTGCTGCTGGTCTCTGACGAGCTTGCAGTAGTCGACAACGTGCTTGGCAGGCTCTATCTGGTCGTATACGCGGACCCGCGCGAGCCGGGTGCGTATCGCGCCGCGCGTGCGCGCCTGGAGCGCCTGCGAGCGCGCCTGGCTTCGCCGCTGCCCGAGGCGATGGTGCTTGCCGCAGGCGGCGAGGACGCCCCGGAACCGGCCGTGGGCGAAGCGGGGCTGCTGACGCGCTCGTTTACCGAAGAGCGGTTCATCGATGCGGTGCGGCGCTCCAAGGAATACGTCTTCGCCGGGGACTGCATGCAGGTGCAGGTATCGCAGCGCACCTCGCGCCCCTTCACCGCGCCTCCGCTTGCCCTGTACCGGGCGCTGCGGGGGCTCAATCCGTCTCCGTACATGTTCTATTTCGACTTCGGCGACCACCACGTGATCGGCGCCTCGCCCGAGATCCTGGTGCGGCTTTCGGGAAATGAAATCACCCTGCGCCCGATCGCCGGCACGCGCCCGCGCGGCAGGACGCCGGAGGAAGACGCCCGGATCGCCGAGGAGCTGCTTGCCGATCCCAAGGAGCGGGCCGAGCACGTGATGCTGATCGACCTGGGCCGCAACGACGTCGGGCGCGTCGCCGCGACCGGCTCGGTGCGCGTCACGGAGAAAATGGTGATCGAGCGCTACTCGCACGTCATGCATATCGTCTCGAACGTCGAAGGCCGGATCGCACCGGGGCTCGACGCGATCGACGTGTTCAAGGCGAGCTTTCCCGCGGGCACCGTGACCGGCGCGCCGAAGGTGCGCGCCATGCAGATCATCGACGAGCTGGAGCCGGTGAAACGCGGCGTGTACAGCGGCGCGGTGGGCTACCTGGGTTTCAACGGCGACATGGACGTCGCGATTGCGATCCGGACCGCCGTGCTCAAAGACGGGACGTTGCACGTGCAGGCCGCGGCCGGGATCGTCGCCGACTCCAATCCTCAGGCCGAATGGCAGGAAACGCTGCACAAGGCGCGTGCCATCCTGCGGGCGGCCGAAGTTGCCTCGGCGGAGCATCCATGATCCTCATGATCGACAATTACGATTCATTCACCTACAACCTCGTGCAGTATCTGGGCGAACTCGGGGCGGAGGTCAAGGTGTTCCGCAACGACGAGACCAGCGTCGACGCCGTGGCGGCGCTGGATCCGGAGCGCATCGTGATCTCGCCGGGTCCCGGCACGCCGAACGAAGCGGGAATCACGCTCGAGCTGATCGCGCGCCTTTCCGGGATCGTTCCGATCCTCGGTGTCTGTCTCGGACACCAGGCGATCGGGCAGGCGTTCGGCGGCAGGATCGTGCGCGCCGGGCACGTAATGCACGGAAAAGTCTCCCGCATCCGCCACGACGGCAAGGGCGTGTTCGCGGAGGTGCCGGATCATTTCATCGCCACGCGCTACCACTCGCTCGTCATCGAGCGCGGGTCGGTTCCCGACTGCCTGGCCGTCACGGCGGAGTCGGAGGACGGGGAGATCATGGGCGTGCGGCACCGAACGCTCGCGGTCGAGGGCGTACAGTTCCATCCGGAGGCCCTGCTCACCGAGCACGGCCACAGGATGCTGGAAAATTTTCTGAAAGGGGAGCGGTCATGAAGATCACGATCGCGGAGGCGATCCAGCGCACCGTCGAGCACCGCGAGGTGTTCCACGACGAGATGCTCCACATCATGCGCCAGATCATGAGCGGCGAGCTTTCGCCGGCGCAGATCGCCGGCTTCGTCATCGGCCTGCGGGTGAAAAAGGAGACCATCGGCGAGATCGCCGCCGCGGCGCAGGTCATGCGCGAGTTCGCGACCAAGGTTCCGATCGCCGACGACGGCGACCTCATCGACATCGTCGGTACCGGCGGTGACGCCGCGCACACCTTCAACGTCTCGACCGCCGCGACGTTCGTCGCCGCGGCGGCGGGCGCCAAGGTCGCGAAGCACGGCAACCGCGCCGTTTCCTCGCGCTCCGGGAGCGCCGACGTGCTGGAGGCGCTGGGCGCAAACCTCAGCCTCGCGCCGGAGCAGATCGCGGCCTGCGTCGAGAAAACCGGCGTCGGCTTCATGTTCGCGCCTTCGCACCATCCCGCGATGAAACACGCCGGCCCGGTGAGGAAGGAACTCGGCGTGCGCACGATCTTCAACATCCTCGGACCGCTCACCAATCCCGCCGGCGCGAAAAACGAGCTGCTGGGGGTCTTCCACCCCGACCTCGTGGGCATCCAGGTGCGGGTGTTGCAGCGCCTGGGGTCGAAGCACGTGATGGTGGTCTATGGCCTCGATGGCCTGGACGAAATCTCGATCTCCGGCCCGACCATGATCGGAGAGCTGGCGAAGGGCGAGATCCGCGAATACGAGATCCACCCCTCGCAGTTCGGGCTCGAGCTGTACGACCGGCGCGCGATCCAGGTGAACACGGTCGAGGAATCGAAAGCGATGATTCTTGCCGTGCTCGAAAATCAGCCGGGTCCGGCGCTCAACATCGTGCTCATCAACGCGGGCGCCGCGATCTACCTGTCGGGGCACGCGAAGACGATGCAGACGGGAATCGACCGTGCCCGCAAAGTGATCGCGAGCGGCGAGGCGAAAACAAAGCTGGACGAGTTCGTCGCCGCGACGCAAGAGTTCAAGCCGAAGGAATCATTGGGCGGGCGGGCGTAAAATGTTCAACACGGTGAAGAAGAGGCATCGCCTATGCGCTATTCGATCGTCATTGAACCGGTGAACGAGCCGGGGTTCCCGCCCGGGTTTTATTACGCTCATGTCCCGGCGCTCGATCTCACGACCCACGGCGAAGGCATCGAGGGGGCGAAAGCGGCCGCACGGGACCTGATTCAGCTTTGGGTGGAGGAAAAACGCTCGCGCGCCGAACCGGTGCCGCTCGAAACGGATTCGTACTTCGCGCAAGTCGAAATCGACGATGCCTACAAGTCGAGGTCTTGAGGATAACCTTCGGGAGCGCGCATATAATTCGCTCGATCGTTCTGATCCACCTCACCGCGAGGTCTTCATGAAAATCATAGCGAAGGGTCCATCTCGCCGCCGCTTGGCAACGCTATCGCGGCGAACTCGGCGCCGCGGCAAAAGAAGCACGATTACGCGGGCGGAGCTCAAACGCCAGTGCGCCATTGCAAACGCGGCGGACAAGCGCGACAACTGGCGCCAGTACGTGTTTCTTCCTGAATGACGCTTCGCCGCGGCGACCTGGTTTGGGTCGCGGTGAAGGGTCCCTATACCGGCAAGCCTCGCCCCGCGGCGGTCGTTCAGGCGACTGCCGCGGTGGAGTATCGTGACAGCATCACCGTCTGCTTGTTGACCAGCGAGAAGATCCGCGCGCCGGCGTTCCGGGTGCGAGTCCGGCGCTCCAGATGGAATGCGCTCGAGGTTGACTCGGACATCATGGTCGACAAGATTGTGACGATTCCGAAGGACGCAATAGAGTTGCCGCGACTCGGCCGGCTGAGTCCACACGAAATCGCGGAACTGAATCGCGCGCTCCGGTTTTGGCTTGCGCTTTGACTGCGCGCGTCGGACCAGACATCCTGGAGCGCATCCTCGCCACCAAGCGCGGGGAGGTCGCCGCGGCACGCGGTGCCGTGTCCGATCGCGAAATCGAGCGCCGCGCCCGCGCCGCCCCGCCGCCGCGCGATTTCGTCGGGGCCATCTGCGCGAGGATTGCCGCGGGCAGGCCCGCGGTGATCGCAGAGATCAAGCGCGCCAGCCCTTCGAAGGGGTTGCTGCGCGAAAATTTCGATCCTGCGGCGATCGCGAAAAGCTACGAATCGGGGGGTGCCGCGTGCCTCTCGGTATTGACGGACCGGCAGTATTTCCAGGGCGCGCCCGAGCATCTGGCCGCGGCGCGCGCGGCGTGCACCCTCCCGGTGCTGCGCAAGGACTTCATCGTTGACGCTTATCAGGTCTACGAGGCGCGCGCGATGGGTGCTGATTGCGTGCTTCTGATCGTCGCCGCTCTGCTCGACGCAGAGATGCGGACGTTCGAGGGGCTTGCGCATTCTCTTGGCATGGCCGTGCTGGCGGAGGTGCACGATGCAGAGGAACTCGATGCGGCATTGCAGCTCTCCACGCCGCTGATCGGCATCAACAACCGCAACCTGGGCACGTTCGAGACCCAGCTTCGGACCACCCTCGACCTGCTGCCGGGAATTCCCCGCGGCAGGATCGTGGTTACGGAGAGCGGCATCCTGCGCCCGGAGGATGTTTCCTCGATCCGCGGCAACGGTGTCAGTGCGTTCCTGGTTGGCGAGGCTTTCATGCGCGCCGCCGACCCGGGAGCGGCGCTCAGGGAGTTGTTTGCGTGAGCGGATGCAGCCGGAGTTCCGGAACCGCGCTCGCGATTGCCTCGAAGTCGCGATCGTTGTGGAGCAGCGTAAGCTCGTGCTCGATCGCGATTCGTGCTACCAGGCAATCGTTGCTGCTGCGCGGCGTCTTGCCGGCCCGCCGGCAGGTCTGATACAGGCGGGCAGCCGCAATGTGCGTTTGCATGGGGTCCGCGGCGACGTAACACCGGATGTCGCCGAAGTATCGGCGCCACTTCTCGAAGCGCTCTTCCGAGTCGGCACCCTGGAGCACTTCCTGAAGGATGATCGGAGCCGTACCGACGATTTCCTCTCCGGCGAGGAGTTCCGCGAGCAACCGAACCTGCGGCACCGCGGCGCCGCGCAGGAAATCCACCCAGACCGAGGTGTCCACGAGGACCATCAGGTCCCCGACCGCGCCTGCTTGTAGTCGTAATCGTCGCGCAAGCCGCCCTGGCCGCGGAGTTCGAGCAATCTCTTCTGCTTGCCGCTTTGCACGAACCGGGTCAGGGCGATTAGTACCGCTTCGCGCTTGGTCTTGACTTGCGCGAGCTTCATCGCTTCACGCACCAGCTTGTCGTCGAGAACGATGTTCGTCCGCACATACACCTCCTGATGTGTATCGCGATATTACGGCGGTCGCATCCGTGCGGCAAGCGGCTCATGGCGTCGGAATAATGTCGGAAGAAGGGGGAAATTATCCGTCCCTCCCACGGCAGGCGGCGCTTCGAAGACTGCGGAGGCTAGGCTAAGGATCTGAAAAATATGGCTAAATCCTCGTGTTGCATCGATGCAACGAGAAGGGCGGCAGATCGTGAAAAAGTACCTGCGATCGTTGCCCCCACGATACGTAGCCTGAGAGAATTCACGTAACTTCTCAATTGAGAGGTTGAGGCGGACGGACCTAGGCCG
>Ga0209640_10001101_pt1 | contig 22359 bp, 25 predicted proteins | sample RifCSP10_1_FD_184018 | JGI IMG/M metagenome (GOLD analysis project Ga0209640, IMG submission 184018) | Soil microbial communities from Rifle, Colorado - Rifle CSP2_sed 10_1 (SPAdes) (version 2) | ecosystem: Environmental > Terrestrial > Deep subsurface > Rock core/Sediment | place: Rifle...
CAACCCCGAGGCGGTGGCCAGCGAATGAGGTGAGGAGGCCGCGTCCGGCGTCATCCCGGCGGGAGCATATCAGCGAGCTTGTAACACCTGATTCCCGCTGTCCTGAGCGAAATAAGGCCAAGTTCGTTACATCCTCGACAGGGTTCGGCCCCACGGGTCCGACCCCCTCCCCGTTCAGCGCCAACCCGAGTCCGACCGGGTCCTCGCCGACTTCGTCGAGCGCGCGCGGGCGCACGCGTCGACCTGAGCGCACGCGTCGGCCCAAGCGCAGGCATGGACCCGAGCGCAGGCATCGACCCGAGCGCAGGCATCGGCCTGGCGGGTGCGTTCCGAATGCGACACACAGCGCCCGGCAACACAAGCCAAGTTACAACTTGTCACTTGCGCGGAATTGGCACGTTCCGGTTGCAGAACTGCCAACGTCATGCCGGCACGATGCGGTCATGTACACGGCAGCGCCACGCCTCGATCCGCGACTCCTGAGACTCATCGCAGAGCTTGACGACCCCTCCAACCCGATGGCCGAGACCTACCGACAGGCCCGGAAGACCGCCGCGCAACTCGGCATTCCTCGGCCAAGCTACGGAGCGGGTACGCATCCATCTCAAGGTGTCGCGGGCGAGTCGTGCGGCAGCCCGGAAGCGACGAGAGATCCTGATGGACGTCGCCATGTACCGGCGGCCCGTCGAGGATCTATACGAGCTCCTCGAGTAGTCCACGTTCGATCTCGTTACAACTTGTAACTTGGCACAACCCCGTACCCCTCTCCTGCGCACGGCGCTTGGAGGGCAGGACGGCGCTTGGAGGGCAGGGTTGAGGCGACTGTTGCCTAGGCCGTCAGCCGCTCGCGGGCCTCGGCCTGCTCGCGGTCGCGACGGCGGACGCGCGGGTTCATGAGCTTCACGATCTCGAGCAGGTAGACGACGTAGATCGAGAACGCGACGGCGCCGAGGCCGATCGCGAGGACGGCAGCGGTCTCCAGCGGGTGCCATTCGCCACCCTCGCGAAACGGGACGAAGCGGGTAGCCAGCGCGGCACCGGCGAGGCTCGCGCACCAGAGCCACATCGTGACAGCGGCTCGTCGCTGCGAGAAACCGATGTTGATGAACCGGTGGTGCAGGTGGCTGCGGTCCGCCGCGTAGATCGGTCGGTTGTGCTTCAGCCGCCTTGCCACGACGAACGACGTGTCGATGATCGGCACCGCCAGAACAAGGAGCGGGAGGAGGAGAACGACGGTCGAGGCCGTCTTGAGGAGTCCCTGGATCGAGACCGTGGCGAGGATGAACCCGAGACACAGAGCGCCCGAATCCCCCATGAAGATGCGGGCCGGGAAGAAGTTGTGACGAAGGAAGCCGAGACAGGCCCCAGCGACGATCGCGGAGAGGATCGCCGGGTCCGGCTTGCCGAGTGAGAGCGCAAGGATCGCGTAGGTGACTCCGGCGATCCCACACACGCCGGCGGCAAGGCCGTCGAGCCCGTCGAGGAAGTTGACCATGTTCATCACGGCGACGATGAAGAGCATCGAGAGCGGCACCCCGATCCAGGCGGGGAGGTCGACGACTCCGAGAAACGGGAACGTGAAGTGGTCGATCCAGACCCCGAAGGCGCACGGGATCGCCGCGGCGGCGAATTGGCCGGCGAGCTTGGTCGGGGGCGAGAGCCCCCGGAAGTCGTCCACCGCGCCGACCACCGTCGCCACGGCTGCGCCGAGTAGCACGCCTCGGCTCTCACCCGAGAGATCGAGGAACGCGAGAGCCGGGACGAGGATCCCCAGGAAGATCGCAAGGCCGCCGAGCCTCGGGATCGGCCGGCGGTTGAGGCGGCGAGCATCCGGACGATCGACGGCCCCGAGGAGCCGAGCCATGCCGCCGACGGCGGGCGTCAGCAGGACGACGATGACGAACGCAATGACCGCGCCGTAGAGAACCTCCGGCGTCGCCCGCAGCTCGTCGAACACTAGTGCTTCCTCTGGGGATGTTGCCGCGTTCCTGCCGGCGGAAAGCAAGCCAGGCGAGGACGCAGGGAGCACTGAGAAACTGAGTTGGGGTCAGACTTACGTCTGGCCCCAACACCCTTTCCGTATATGGGTGCGACCGAGGACGCGGCATGGCGCCGCTTTGCAGCCCGCAGGGACACGGATGACATTCCCTGAGGGAGCACTTTGGCTACTTCGTGCCGTACAGCCGGTCGCCTGCGTCGCCGAGCCCGGGAAGGATGTAGCCCTTGTCGTTCAGACCCCGGTCGACCGACGCGACGACGATGGGAACGTCCGGGTACTCGCCGTGCACGCGCGCGATTCCCTCGGGTGCCGCGATGATCGCAATCAAGCGAACGGAAGTGGCGCCGGCGCGCCTCACCGTCTCGATCGCCGCCGCGGTCGAGTTCCCCGTCGCGAGCATCGGGTCGAGCAGGATGACGTCGCGATCGGCGATGTCGCCGGGGAGCTTCACGTAGTACTCGACCGGCTCGAGGGTCTCCTCGTCGCGAAAGAGACCGATGAACCCGACGCGTGCCCCCGGCACGAGCGAGAGAACGGCGTCGAGCATTCCGACGCCCGCCCGCAGGATCGGGCAGACGGCGACCTTCTTGCCGGAGATCCTCCGGGCGGTCGTCCGCTCGAGGGGCGTCTCGATCTCGACTTCCTCGTTGGCGAGGTCCTTCGTCGCCTCGTAGGTGAGGAGGAGCGTGAGCTCGTTCACCAGTTGCCGGAACATCTGAGTCGTCGTCGTCGTGTCGCGCAGCAAGCCGAGCTTGTGCTGGACGAGTGGATGGGTGACCTCCGTGACGAGGCCGGTCGCGGGGACTTGGAGGTCGGCAGTTGTGTCCACAGCTCCTCCTATGCGCCGAATGTCGGGAACGCCGCTTGCTCGGGGTAGAGCGGCCGGAGCGAGACGAGCGCCGCGGTCCGGCCGGCGAGAGCCTCGAGATCGGGGCTCGCCCCGAGCGCCTCGCACATGATTCGCCCCACCTCGCGGAAATCGTCCTGGTCGAGGCCGCGCATCGTCATCGCGGGCGTGCCGACGCGGAGCCCGGACGAGACAGTCGGAGATCGCTCGTCGAACGGGACCGTGTTCCGGTTGACGGTGATCCCGACCTCCGCGAGCCTCTCCTCGGCCGCCTTGCCGGTCCACTCGGTGCGACGGAGATCGACGAGCAAGAGGTGCGTGTCGGTACCGCCCGTGAGCACGTCGAGCCCACCCTCCTGCAACGTCTCGGCAAGCGTGTCGGCGTTCGCACGCACGCTCTTCTGGTAGTGCCGGAACGGCTCGGACGCCGCGATCCGGAAGCAGGTTGCCTTCGCCGCGATCACGTGATTGAGCGCCCCTCCCTGCATCCCGGGGAACACCGCTCTGTCGACTGCTTGTGCGTGCTCGGCCTTGCAGAGAACGAACCCGGATCGCGGGCCCGCCAAGGTCTTGTGCGTCGTCGACGTGACGAAGTCGCAGTACTCGACCGGGTTCGGATTGAGCCCCGCCGCAACGAGCCCCGCAAAGTGGGCCATGTCGCAGAGAAGGAACGCGCCGACCTCGTCGGCGATCGCGCGAAAGCGGTCTGCCTCCACGGTCCGTGGGTAGGCGGACCCGCCGCACACGATCAGCTTCGGCCGGTGCTCCTTCGCGAGGCGCAGGACGTCGTCGTAGTCGACGAGGTTCGTCTCCCGGGAGACGCCGTAGTGAACGATGTCGTAGAGGCGGCCGGAGAAGTTCACCTTCAGACCGTGCGTCAGGTGCCCACCGTGGGAGAGCTCGAGCGAGAGGATCGTGTCGCCGGGGTCGAGGCACGAGAAGTAGACGGCCATGTTCGTCTGCGCGCCGGCATGGGGCTGCACGTTCGCGTGCTCGGCTCCGAAGAGCGTCTTTGCGCGGTCGATGGCCAGCTGCTCGATCTCGTCGACGACCTCGCAGCCGCCGTAGTAGCGCCTTCCGGGATAGCCCTCCGAGTACTTGTTCGTCGGAACGCTCCCGACCGCCTCGAGCAGGGACGGCCACGTGAAGTTCTCGGAGGCGATGAGCTCGATCCCTCCGCGCTGGCGCTCGAGCTCGCGCTCCAGGAGCGCGGCGACGTCCGGATCGACGTCTCCGAGACCCGCAGTGCGGAGGTCCTCGAACGTCAGAGGCGCGGTGGCCATCGAGCCTGATGCTACTGGCACAGTGCCGCGGCGACCCGTGCGAGCGCGTCGGCCTCCGGCACCGCGCCTTCGCGAAGCACGAGCGGCTCAGCCCCGGTGAGGTCGAGCACCGTCGACGGCGTGCCCGGTAGCTCTCCGCCGTCGACGGCGGCCGCGACCGCGTCCAGGATCTCGCGCGGGACATCCTCGAGGCGTCGCGGATCGACCCCGCCGTGGTGGTTCGCACTCGTCGCGGCAACCATGCCGACCCCGTCGAGCACGTCGCGCGCGGGACCTGCGACATCGGGAACGCGGACGCCGATGGTGTCGGGCCGACCGCCGGTAAGCCACGGATATCGGCGCGCCGGGTTCGGGAGGACGAGCGTATACGGGCCGGGAAGGAGCGCCCGAGCAAGCACCCCTGCTCGTCCGCGTAGCTCGGGCACGCACTCGAGGAGCCAGTCGAGGCTCGCCGCGAGGAGCGCGATCGGCTGATCCTCTGCACGACGCTTGAGCTGGGACAGCGCCCGAACGGGCGTCTCGTGGTACGGCGTGCAGGCGAGACCGTAGACGGTGTCGGTCGGGATGACGACGAGCTTGCCCGTCTGTATCGCGGCGACGGCCTCCTCGACGGTGTTCATACGCCGAGCACGGTCCAGCCGAGGGACCGCGCGGCATCCGCAAGGCGCCGATCGAACGTGACGAACGGAAGCTCCCCCTCTCCGAGGATCTCGGCCGAGGCAAGATGGAGCGCGTCGAGAGACCGGACGCCGGTCGACTCAGCAAGTTCGGCCGCTCTGTCGCACACGCCGGTGTCGAGCTCGACGACCGAGGTCACCTCCCAGTCAGTCGCGAACCTCTCTCGCGCGACCTGGAGCTCATCGCCGTCAAGTGTCTGCACGAGCGCTCGCCGCACCTCGACGAGGGTTTGTCGTCCGGAGGCCCACCGCCCGCTCAGGAACTGTGCCGCCTGCTCGGAATCCGGCTCGCGAACGTAGAGCTTGACAACCGCGCTCGCGTCGACGTATCGAGTCAATCGCCGCGATCCTCGTCGAGCACCTCGGCGATCGTCCTCTTACCCTCGAGTCCGAGCAGCGCCACGCTCGGCAGGCCGGCACGCCTCGGCGGTGTCACGCGCCCTTCGCGGACGAGCTGCTCGATTCTGGCGTCAGCCGAGAGCGGTCGGATCTCGGCTTTTGCTCTACCGCGATCCGTGACGACGATCGTCTCGCCGGCCGCCGCGCGGTCGAGGTACTCAGAGAGCCTGGCCTTCAACTCGCGGATCCCCACCATTGTGGTCACGGTACCGGGTATTGTAGTCATGTCAATCGGCTGATGTAGTCACGCCCTCGACCACCCTGTCGCGACCGGACAGGTCTTTCGTGGTGGCCACACGCGAGAAGCCGAGCTCCGAGAGCAGCTCTGCGATGCGACCGGCGTCGCCGTCCGCCACCTCGAGCACGAGCGCAGCTCCCCCACGCAGGACAGCGAGGGCGCCGCGGGCAACGGCTTCGGTCGCACCCTCGCCGACGAGCGCGCCACGCGGCTCCCAGTCGCGCACTTCGGGCTCGAGGAGCTCGATCTCGTCTGCCCGCACGTACGGCGGATTCGAGACGACGAGGTCCCAGGGGCCCACCGGCAGCCCATCGAAGAGGTCCCACTCGACGAGCTCGACGGCGAGGCCCGCACGCCGCTCGTTCTCGCGGGCGACCGCCAGAGCGTCAGCAGACGCGTCGATCCCCGTCACGCGAGCTCCGGGATGCTCGTCGGCAATCGCGAGAGCGATCGCCCCGCTTCCCGTGCCGACATCGAGGACACGTGGCTCGGTCAGTCCGGCGATGAGCGCCAGGCACCGCTCGACGACGACCTCCGTCTCGGGCCGCGGCACGAGGACGCGCGGATCGACCTTCAAGACGACCCGCCGAAACCCCCACTCCCCGAGCACGTACGCGAGCGGCTCGCGCTGCTCGCGCCGGCTCACGAGGCGCTCGAGCTCGGCGAGCGCGCCATTCGTGAGCTCGCGTTCGCGCGCAGCGTGGAGCCCCGAGCGGGTGACCCCGAGGACGTGAGACACGAGGAGCTCCGCGTCGACGCGCGGCGTCTCGCAGCGTGCCGCCTCGAGTCGCTCCGCCGTGCGCTCGAGCGCGTTTCCGACGGTCACGCCGAGGCTGCTGTGAGCGCCTGCCGCTGCTCCTCGGCGCGAAGAGCGTCGGTGAACTCGTCCAACTCGCCCTCGAGCACCTGGTCGAGCCGGTGGACGGTGAGCTTGATCCGATGGTCGGTCAGCCGGTTCTCGGGGAAGTTGTAGGTGCGGATCTTCTCTGCCCGCTCGCCCGTCCCGATCTGCGAGCGACGGGTCGCTGCGAGCTCAGCCTGCTGCTTCCCCCGCTCGAGCTCGTGGAGCCGCGCGCGGAGCACGCGCATCGCCTTCTGCTTGTTCTGGAGCTGCGACTTCTCGTCCTGCATCGCGACGACGAGCCCGGTCGGGAGGTGGGTGATGCGAACCGCGGAGTCGGTCGTGTTCACGCTCTGCCCTCCGGGTCCCGTCGAGCGGTACACATCCACCTTCAAGTCCTTCTCCTCGAGGTGGACCTCAACGTCCTCGACCTCGGGCATCACCGCGACGGTCGCGGTCGAGGTGTGGATCCGACCCTGCGACTCGGTCTCGGGCACCCGCTGGACGCGGTGCGTCCCCCCTTCGAACTTGAACACCGAGAACGCGCCCTGTCCCTTCACCGCGAAGACGATCTCCTTGAACCCACCGGCCTCGTTCTCGCTCGTCGAGAGCGTCTCCGTCTTGAAGCGGCGCCGCTCCGCGTAGCGCGTGAGCATCCGATACACGTCGGCGGCCCAGAGCGCGGCCTCGTCTCCCCCGACACCCTGCCTGATCTCGACGATCACGTCCTTCTCGTCCGCCGGGTCCCTCTCGACGAGCGCGAGCTTGAGCTCCTCCTCGAGACGCTCGACCTGCTCTTCGAGCTCGGACGCCATGGGAGCGAGCTCGGGGTCGTTCCGCACGTCATCGAGATCTGCCTGGGCCAGGCGCCACTCGTCGGCGAGCCGCTTCGGGCCCTCGAGCTCCTTGAGCCGCCGGCCCACCTCGGCAGCCTGACGGTGGTCGTTGTAGACAGCAGGGTCAGCCATGCGCTCCTGCGCCTCGGCGTAGGAGCGCTCGAGCTCGTCGATGAGACGTTCTACGGCGGTCATTGTCCGATCGTAGCCGGGCCCGAGGCCCGCGCTGTCTACGCGAGGCCCGCGTCGAGCGTGATCTCGGGCACTGCTGCCAGCGCCTTCGAGACGGGGCAGTTCTCTTTCGCCGACTGGGCCGCTTCGATGAAGGCGGCTTCGTCGATCCCCGGAACCGACCCTCTGACGGTCAACGCGATCTTCGTGATGCCCGTACCGGGTACGAACGTGACGGTTGCCGACGTCTCGAGCCGCTCGGGAGGCGTGCCCGCCTGCGCGAGCCCGTGCGAGAGAGCCATCGAGAAGCAGGCCGCATGGGCGGCAGCGATGAGCTCCTCCGGGCTCGTACGCCCGTCAGGGTCCTCCGCGCGCGACGCCCAGGTCACGTCCAGCGGGCCAAACGCCCCGCTGCCGACTCTCTCGATCGTCCCCCACCCATCCATGAGCGAGCCCTTCCAGGTCACGCTTGCGGTGCGATCGGCCATCACGATCCCCCTTCGAGCACCGCGTCGATGGTCACGGTGGCGCTCGCCTTGATCAGCGCGGAGAACGGACACCCGGCATCGGCGGCCTCGGCCGCCTGGGCGAACGAGGCGGCGTCGGCGCCCGGCGCGACTCCGCGTGCCGAGATCGCCGACGAGACGACTCGGTGTCCCAACCCCTCGACCTCGTCCATCGTGATCGTGCAGCGGACTTCGAGGCGCTCGGGCGGGGAGCCTGCGCGAGCGAGCTCGCTGCCGAGCGACGTGACGAAGCACGTGGCGTGGGCGGCCGCCAGCAGCTCCTCCGGGCTCGTCTTTCCCTCAGGGTCACCGATCCGCGATGCGATCGTGACCGGGAGCTCGAATGCGCCCGAGCTGCCAGCGCTGACCACCCCAGAGCCACGGGAAACCGCGCCCTGCCAGGTGACGTCTGCTTCTCTGATGATCCGCGGCACGCGCGCTCCTTTACGCCATGACCTCGACGCGGGACTCGAGTCGCCGCTGCTCAGGCGTCTCGGCCTCCTCGTGCTCGACCACGCGACGGAGGGCGCGAATCGAGACCTCGACCTGATCGTCGCTCGGCTCGCGCGTGGTGAGCCGCTGGAGCCAGAGACCCGGGGCGAGGAGCGCCATGAGAAGGCGATTCGACTGGTGCTTCCCGGCATACCTGATGAGCTCGTACGCGAGCCCGGCGATCACCGGCAGGAGGAGGATCCGGCTCGCGATCAGCCAGTACCAGACGGGCCGCCCGACGAACGCGAAGACGAAGATCGCGATCACCATCACCCAGAGCAAAAATGCTGTGCCGCAACGTGGGTGGATCAAACTGAACTTCTGCACGCTGGACGGGGTGAGCTCGGCGCCCGCCTCGAGGGCGTTGATCGTCTTGTGCTCCGCGCCGTGGTACTGGAAGACGCGACGGAGGTCCGGCAGGAGCGAGATGACGAGGATGTAGCCGATGAAGACGGCGACGCGGATGAGGCCCTCGACGACGACGAAGAGCTCGGTCGACTCGATCGGGAGCCAGTTCGTGAGGAGCGCCGGTCCCACCTTGAAGAGCATGAGCGCGAACCCGATCGCGATCGCGAAGGAGAAGATGATCTGCCCACGGCTGATCTGCGTCGAGATCTCGCCGTCCTCGTCTCGCTCCTGCGAGGCGACGTTGGCAGAGATGGCGAGCGCCCGGAAGCCGATGGCGAGCGACTCGCCGAGCGCGATCACGCCTCGAACGACGGGGAGCCGCCAGATCCGCCGGCGCTGCATCGGCGACGAGATCTCGTTCACGACCTCGGTGATGTCGCCCTCCGGCGTGCGGATGGCGACGGCCCAGCTCGACGGGCTGCGCATCATCACGCCTTCCAGGACGGCCTGCCCGCCGTAGCTGACGGCCATTCGGTCCTAGGCGCGACGCGAGCCGGCTTTTTCGAGCCGGCGCTGGAAGCGCTCCACCCGACCGCCCGTGTCGACGAGCTTCTGCTTGCCCGTATAGAACGGGTGGCATTCGGCGCAGATCTCCACATGCAGCTCGGGCTTCGTGGAGCGTGTCCAGAACTCGTTGCCGCACGAGCACGTCACGTGCGCGAGGACGTAGTCGGGATGGATCTCGGCCTTCATCGGCCAGCCAGGATACCAGCCGCGATCTGGGGATCCGCGTTTCCTCCCGACACTACGGCGACGACCCGAGCCCCTGGCTCGACCTGCACCTTCCCGGCGAGCAGAGCCGCGACCGCCGCCGCCCCAGCCGGCTCGCAGGCGAGCTTCGCGCGCATGTAGAGGAAACGCATCGCCTCCGCGATCTCGTAGTCGCTCACGAGCACGACTTCGTCGACCCGCTCACGGCAGACGGAGAGCGTTCCGCTCCCTGTGAAGGGTGCGTTGAGGCCGTCCGCGATCGAGAGCGGCTCGATTCGCACAGGAGCGCCTGCTGAGAGAGCGGCGCTCAGCGACGGCGCGCCTTCGGGCTCGACGCCGACCACGCGGCAGTCCACGGCCGACGCGACACCGGCGATGAGGCCGCCGCCGCCAACCGGGACGACGATCGTGTCCACATCGGGGACGTCCTCGACGATCTCGAGCCCAAGCGTGCCGTGCCCCGCCTGAAGCACGGGATCGTCGAAGGGATGCACGAAGACCTGTCCCGTGCGCTCGACGTGAGCCAGCAGCCGATCGTGTGCCTCCGCTGGGCTCGCGGCCTCGAGATCAACCTCTGCCCCGTACCCCCGCGCTGCCGCCACCTTGACCGGGTTCGCCGTCGCCCACATGAAGACGCGGCAGGTGACCCCGTTCTCCCTGGCCGCGAAGGCCGCGCCTTGAGCCGCGTTGCCTGCGGACCAGGTGACGATGCCGCGCGACTTCTCGTCCTCCGTGAGCGACGCGAGCTTGTTCAGCATCCCGCGTGGCTTGAACGAACCGGTGCGCTGGAACAGCTCGGCCTTCAGGAAGACGTCCGGCCCGAGCGTCCGGCACGAGAGCGTGGGAGTCCGGTGCAGCCGGCCGCGTATGACGTCGGCTGCCCGCTCGACAGCCGCGCGCGAGATTGGCAGCGGGTCCATCGACCGATCGTAATGGCCACAATGCGCGCGTGGCGGTCGACCCCGACGTTCGGCCAATCCGGCTCGTCGTCCGTGACGACGACTTGGATCGCAACCGCCTTACGGTGTTCTTCCGGCTCCTCCTGGCGCTTCCACACCTCGTCTGGCTCACGCTCTGGGGGTTCGCCGCCTTCGTCGTCGGCTTCATCCTGTGGCTCGCGATCCTCATCGAAGGCAAGGCGCCCGGGAACCTCCACGACTTCGTCGCGGGATACGTCCGGTACGCGACCCACGTCGGCGCATACCTCTTCCTCGCCGCGAACCCGTACCCCGGGTTTCGTGGCCGGCCGGGATATCCCGTCGACCTCGAGATCGACCCGCCCGTGCGCCAGAGTCGCTGGTCGGGCTTCTTCCGTCTCCTCCTCGCGATCCCAGCGTTGCTCATGGCGGCCGCGCTCGGCGGCGGCTTCTCGACGGGGTCTCCGGGGCAGGGATCCTGGGGATGGGCGAGCGGCGGCGAGAAGTACACGGCCTGGTACGCGTTCTCCGCGGGCGGCGTGGCCTCGGCCTCGGCCTTCCTCGCCTGGTTCGCGATTCTCGTTCGAGGGCGCGCACCGCGAGGCCTCCGCGACCTGACGATGTTCGCGCTCGGCTACGGAGCACAGGCAGGTGGCTACCTGCTGCTTCTCACCCCGCGCTACCCGAGCTCGGATCCCGCGCTCGCCGAGCCCTACGCTCGCCTCCCGCATCATCCGGTGCGCGTTCTCGTCTCGGACGACCTCGAGCGTCCGCGGCTCACAGTCCTCTTTCGGCTGTTCCTCGCGATCCCTCACCTGGTGTGGCTCACCCTCTGGTCAACCGCGGTTGTCCTCGCAGGCCTCGCCGCGTGGTTCGCCGGGCTCGCAACAGGCCGGGTTCCGCACCCGCTGCAACGTTTCCTGGCTGCGTACATTCGGTACGCGACGCACGTCCTGGCTTTCGTGCACCTCGTCGGCCGGCGATTCCCGGGCTTCACCGGACGCTCCGGCTCGTACGGGATCGACATCGAGATCGATACCGCCGCGCGACAGAGTCGCTGGACGATCCTCTTTCGCCTGTTCCTGGCGATCCCGGGCCTGATCCTCACCGGGGCACTTGGCGGCGTCCTCTTCGTCGTCGCGATCCTCGGCTGGTGGTACGCGCTCGTCCGAGCCCGCATGCCGGACGGCCTTCGGAACCTGGGAGCCATGTGCCTGCGCTACTCGGCTCAGACCTACGCGTACCTCCTGCTTCTCACGGACCGCTACCCCTACGCCGCACCGGTGCTCGCGGAAGCTGGCGAGCAGGCGGAGCTTCCAGCTCCAGTCGTCGGAGACGCGTTCTGAAAGCAGCCTTCGCGGGGCTCGTCGTCGCTGCGCTCGCAGTCGGCGTCCTTCTCCTCTTCCCGACCGCCGTCCCGGACGACCTCTCGCTGCCGACCGTAGACGTCGATCACGCCTTCGGGGCAGACCTCGTCGCGGAGGCGAAGCGCTACGAGCGCTTCTTCTACGTCGACTGGATCCTCGCCCAGATCGCGCTCCTGGCGACGCTCTGGGTCTACGCGCGCCGAGGGGCCGTGTTCACGCGCGAGTCGGCGGCGGGGCCGATCGGCACGGGGATGCTCCTCGGGATGCTCGGGCTCGGCATCGTCTGGCTCGTCGCGTTGCCCTTCCGGATCGCGGCCCACTGGTGGGATCGAAGGAACGACCAGAGCGACATGGACTACCTCAGCTGGCTCTTCGAAGACTGGGCGGTCCTCGCCGCCGAGTTCCTCTCGATCTGCATCGCCCTCTTGATCGTCATGGGGCTCGCGCGGTGGCTCGGCGAGCGCTGGTGGCTACCCGGCGCAGCGGTGTTCGTCGCCATCGCCGCGCTCTTCAGCTTCGTCGCTCCCTACCTCGACTACACGACGAAGCCACTTCGTGACGAGACGCTCCTCGCAGCCGCGAGGAGCTACGAGGGCGAGCTCGGACTGTCCCGCATCCCGATCCGCGTCGAAGAGGTCAGTGCCGACACTGATCAGGCGAACGCCTACGCGTTCGGGCTCGGGCCGTCGCGCCGCGTCGTCCTCTGGGACACGATGCTCCAGGACCCGTTCACCGCGGGCGAGCAGAAGGTCGTGCTGGCGCACGAGCTGGCTCACCATTCGCAGGACCATCTCCCCGAAGGCATCGGCTGGTTCGCTCTCTTCGCCGTCCCTGGAGCCTGGATCCTGATGCGCGTGACGCGGCGACGGGGAGGGATGGGTACGCCCGAGGCCATCCCTCTTTCCCTGCTCGTGGTCGTCGTCCTCCAACTCGTCACGGCCCCACTCGCGAACACCATCTCCCGGCGCATGGAGGCGGAGGCGGACTGGAAGGCGCTGCAGGTGACCCGTGATCCAGAGTCGCTCGAGGGCTTGATGATCGGGTTCTCGAAGACGTCGCTCGGCGACCCGGACCCGCCCGGCTGGGTCGAGCTCATGCTCGGGACGCACCCCTCGCTCGCCGAACGCGTGGCGATGGCGCGCGCGTGGGCGGCATGGAGTGGCCGGTGATCCGGCGCCCCCTTGGCCTGTGAGACAACGGCCCAAGCAGACGCCAAGTTACAAGTTGTAACTAGCCCTTCGGACCCGATGTTCGCCGACCAGCCAGTGGATCAACCCGCAAGTTACAAGTTGTAACTTGGGCTGTCGGGGCCCTGGTGGACGAGGCCCGCGGCCAGGTTCGAAAAAGGGCGACGCGACGCGTACCTGGTTCGTTCGGCTCAGGTCAGCGTGTACTCGGGGCCGGAGCCACCCTCGGGCGGCGTCAGGCGGCCGCCCTTGGCGGTGATCGCGCCGCACTGAACGCAGTTCGAGGGCGTGATCTCCACGGAGACCATGCCGTCCCCGAGGTCGCGGCCCACCTCGTACACGTGCGCCGGGCACATCCACTCCCACGCCTCGGCAACCGGGCGCCGCACACGCGTCATGACCTTGAGGTGGTTCGGCTGGTCGTCGCGCGTCCGGTTCCCCGAAGCGAACACGGACGAGAGCTTGTCGAAGATGTACTTCCCGTCGGGTTGGGGGTAGCGAGCAGCTCTCCCGGTCTTCGTCAGCGGCGCCGCGGCGTTCGGGTGAGTCGGGAAGCGCCCGTTGGGCATGCGCCCCTTCGTCACGGTCATCATGCTGGCGAGCGCCCCGCCGACGAAGAACCCCTTGTCGAACGCCTGGCGCATGTTGCGCACCTCGTACAGCTCCTTCCAGAGCCTGCTCTGACGGAGTGACTCGTCATACGAGTCGAGCGCGCCGATCCGGCTCGGAACCTCACCCCTCTGCAGCGCCCGGAACGCCGCCTCGGCGGCGAGCCGGCCCGACTCGATCGCGTAGTGGATCCCTTTCAGACGCGGCACGTTGACGAGGCCGGCCCCCTCGCCCACGAGCAGTAGGCCGGGTGCGTTGAACCGCCTCGGCAGCGAGTAGAACCCGCCCTCGGTGATCGTCTTCGCGCCCCAGGCGACGCGCTCACCGCCGCCGAGGATCTTCCACACGAGCCGGTGGGTCTTGAACTCCTGCAGCACGTCGTGGACGGAGAACTCCACGTCCTTCGCCTCGAGGCCCGCGACGAAGCCGACCGTGACGAGCTCCTCTCCCATCGGGTAGATGAACGACCCGCCGAACTCGCCGTAGCCGGCCGACTTCCGCAACGGCCAACCCATCGTGTGCACGATCCGCCGCAACGGCTTCGGGACGCGCCACACCTCCTTGACGCCGAGCGCCCAGATCTGCGGGTTCTCGCCCTGCAGGCCGAACCGCTCGACCGCTGCGTCGGTGAGGAATCCCTGCGTCCCCTCCGCGAGCACGGTCAGACCGGCGACCACATCGCTTCCCGGCTCGAAGGTCGGAAGCTGCTCGCCCTCTCTCCCCCGCCCGCGATCGCCGGTTCGGATGCCCACCACGCGGCCGTGTTCGACGAGAAGCTTCGTGGCCGCGGTCTCGGGGAGCACCGCGACGCCGAGCGCCTCGGCCTGCTCTGCGAGAAACCGAGCGAGCGCCGAGACCGACAGGATGACGTTCCCGTGGTTGCGCATGGTGGGCGGCGGCGGGATCCGGACCGCCGAGCGCCTGGACATGAGGTAGACCGCCTCGCCGGGCACCTCGCCGTACGTCGGGAGGTCCGCCATCGTGAGACGACCGTGGAAGAGCTGGCGCAGCGGTCGCGGGTTGACGACCGCACCGGAGAGGAGGTGCGAGCCAGGCTGCTTCCCCTTCTCGAGCACGGCAACGGGAACCTCGCCGAGCCGCTCCCGGACCTCCGGGTGCTCCTCCAGGAGCTGGCCGAGCCGGATGGCGCACGCGAGCCCTCCGGGTCCCGCGCCGACGATCGCGACGCCGACCTCGATGCGCTCGTCGCGCGAATCCGTGGGTGCGCCGACCGCGTCGGTCGCGCCGAACGCAGGTGCGAAGTCGATCGGCCTGGCCACGACGCTTAACCGCGGTGGGAGCGAACGAGCTCCGTCAGCTTGGGGACGATCTGGTGCAGGTCGCCGACGACGCCGATGTCGCAGAAGTCGAAGATCGGCGCGTTCGGGTCCTTGTTGATCGCGACGATCGTGCCCGCGCCCTGCATCCCCACCTTGTGCTGGATCGCGCCGGAGATCCCGCACCCGATGTAGAGCTTCGGGGACACGGTCTTCCCGGTCTGGCCGACCTGGGTCGAGTACGGGTACCACCCTGCATCCACCACCGCGCGCGTGGCGGCCACGGCCCCGCCGAGAGCGGCGGCGAGCTCCTCGAGCAGCGAGAACGCCTCCGGTGAGCCGAGCCCCCGTCCGCCCGCGACGATGATGTCCGCGTCCTCGATCGACGGCCCGCTGGACTCCTCCTGCGTCTGCTCGACGAGCGTCGCGAGCGCGGAGAAGTCGGAGAACGTGACGTCGAAGGCCTCGACCTCAGCTGAGCCGCCGGACTCCACGGGGTCGAAGGCGCCGGAGCGCACCAGGCCGAGCTGCGGCGATCCCTTCCACCCGACGTCGACGAGCACGGTGTCACCGAGCGCGGGTCGCTTGCCGACCAGCTCGCCGTCGACGATGGCGAGGTCGGTCAGGTCCCAGTTGAGACCGGCGTCGAGGCGGGCGGCGAGCCCGGCCGCGATATCGGCAGCGAGGACCGACGTCGCGAAGAGGACGGCATCGACACCGGTCTTCTCGACCAGAGTTGCCAGCGCGTCGACGCGCGGCTGGGGTAGCGGAGCAGCGAGCGCCTCGGCGTCGCACGCATACGCCTTCGCTGCACCGAAGGAACCCGCACGCGCGCCGATCTCTCCTGCCCCGGGCCCGAGCACGACGCCAACCGCTTCGCCGAGCGAGGCGGCTTTCGAGAGGACGCCGAGGCTTCCTTTCTCGAGCTCGGCGCCGTGGTGCTCGAGAAAGACGAGCGCTCTCACAGCAGTCGCCTCTCGAGGATGAGGTCGAGGATCTGCCGGGCAGCGTTTCCGTCGTCCTCGATCTTGACCTGGTCTCCCCGCGACGGTGGGGGCGCGAGGTCGAGAACCATGGTCTTCGAGCCCGCCTCACCGGTCTCACTCGCGTCGACTCCGATGTCGGCAAGTGAGAGCGTCTCCTGCGGCTTCGTCTTCGCGCCCATGATCCCCTTGAGCGAGGGATAGCGCGGCTCGTTGATGGCATCCGAGACCGCCACGACAGCCGGCAGCGACGCGGAGATGACGTCGTATCCGTGCTCCGTCTGGCGCTTCCCCGTTATGGAGCTCCCCTCGACCGTCAGCGAGGCGACCTGTGAGATCAGAGGCCGGCGAAGTCGATCCGCGACCGCGGCCCAGAGGACCGCTCCGTCTCCGTCGCTCGACGCCTGGCCGAAGAGGACGAGATCGGCTTCGACGCGCTCGAGCGCAGCCGCGAGCGCTCGGGCCGTTCCGAGGAGGTCCGAGCCGGCCGCAGCCTCGTCGGCGACGAGCACCGCTCTGTCGGCGCCCATGGCGAGCGCCTTGCGGAGCGAGTCGACGGCTTTCTCGGGACCGAGCGACACGAGCACGACCTCGCCCCCCTGCGCCTCCTTGATCCGAAGCGCTTCCTCGACCGCGTTCAGGTCGGTCGGGTTGAGAGCCGCCTCGCCGGAGCGGTCGAGCCGCTTCGTCGCCGGATCGATCCGCTTGTGAACGGTCGCGTCCGGAACCTGCTTGACGCAGACGGCGATCTTCATCGGCGCGGACTCTATCGGCGAGTGCTTACCGCACCAGTGTCCAACCGTCCGCCGAGGAGGACGTGCCTCGATTCGACAGCGTTACATCGAAAATGATGACGTGTTATCGTTAGGCAGTGGTACGCACGCAGATCCAGCTGACCGAGCAGCAAGCTCGCGCGTTGCGTCGTGTCGCCGCGAGCCGCGGTATGTCCATGGCGGCGGTGATACGCGAGGTACTCGACCGGGCCCTCACGACTTCTCACGACGCGAAGGTCGAGCGTGCGCTCGCGGTCGTGGGGCGCTTTTCCTCCGGAGCAACGACCGTAAGTCGCGACCACGATAGGGAGCTCGAGCGGGCCTTCCGCGAGTGACCGTCTTCGTCGACACCTCCGCAATCTACGCACTGCTCGATCGCGACGACGAGAACCACACCCCCGCGGGGGAGGCGTTCGCGAGGCTGATCCGGGATGAATCGCTCCTCACGCACAACTACGTCGTCGTCGAAAGCGCAGCTCTGATCCAGAATCGGCTGGGCGCCGCCGCCAGACGTCAGCTCTTCGACGACCTCCTTGGCCCTTTCGAGCTGATCTGGGTCGACGAGCGCATTCACCGAAGCGCGGCGGCAGCAATGATCGCGGCAGAGAGCCCGAAGATCTCGTTCGTGGACTGGACGAGCTTCGAAGTCATGAGGCAGCACGGAATCGGCCGCGCCTTTGCGTTCGACGAAGACTTCGCGCGTCAAGGGTTCCAGCTGGTCGGCTAACCCCAGGCTTCACGGCTACTCGAACGCCGCAATCGGCGCCTTGGTACACGTCCAGGCGCAACACCAGTCAGGTCTACGCATGCAGCTCGACCGCCTGCGCGCTCGTCCAGTGCGGAGCAACGCGACGCCCCGATCGTGTGTCGAAAGAAGCCGGCGAGAGACGCGCTCGTTTCTTCCAGCGCAAGCCTCGGCAGGACGATACTCCGTTCGTGTCGGACCGCCCGGTGCCTCTGTCTGTCGTCTCCGTGGTCTGTCTGCTCCTCTTGGCAACTGCCTCCGTCATGGCCTTGCACTCGCTCGCCCTGGCCGGGGACGGTTCCTTCTACCTGCTTAGGGTCCTAGGCACCGAGCAGGTATTCGGCCCCGATGCTCGGGTCCTCGGTAATGCAGTTCGCCAAGCCCCGGTGCTGCTGGCCGTCCGCCTAGGCCTCACAGACACTCATCTGCTCGCCGTTCTTCTCGGCGTCGGACAACTCGTCGTGCCCGCGGCAGTGTGGTCAGTGGCCCTTGTGCTGTCTCGCGCTCACAACCTCGTGTTCTCCGCGGTGGCGATCACCGCCGGCATTTGCGCAGGTACGACGTGGTTCTTCAGCGTCAACGAGAGCGTCCTCGCAGTTCCTTTGAGTGTTCTGCTCGCGGTTCTCCTTTGGCAGCCCCTGCCGTGGCGGTCGGGGCACGTCGCCCTGGCCTCCACCGTGTCCATCGTCCTGGTGGCGAGCTACGGGACCGCCGCCCTGACGGGTACCGTCCTCGCGGTCTGGGCGACTTGGCGTGCCGCCAACTCGAGATCGCGCATGGAGCGGACCGGAAGCGCAATCGTTGCACTCGCATCCACGGTCTCGGCGATCCTCGGAGCCGCGGGGATCGTTGCCGCGCGTGGGCACGCGAACGCACAGTCCCTGCTGCTCGACGTTCTCTCCGTCAACCCGTGGGAGCTCTACGTTGCCCTTGCCTCAGGCGTGGTGCTGATCTACGCGATGACACCGCGAGTCGCTCGAAGACTGCAATGGATCTTCTACGCGGCGGGCGCCCTGGGTGCGGCTGTTGCGACTCTCGGCCTCGTGATGACTTCGTACAACGTCTCTGCGGCCTCGTTTGACGCCTACGCGGCACGCGGCGGCGCAGTACTGGCGGCGCTCGCACTGGAGTTGTTCCTGTTTCTGCTCTGGATCAGCAATCGTAAACTGGCTTCGCCGGCGACTGCGGGCATGGAGGGCTCCGACGTACGCGCAGAACCGCGCTGGCCGCTACTCGTACCGGTGTTGTTCGTAGGAGCGATGGCCCTCGCGGACCTGCAGGGCCTCGGCCACTGGTCCAGGAGTCTCGACGCCTTTCGGGCGGAGGTTGACAAGGCAGTTGGCGTGGTCTCGATCGACGACGCATTACCTCCCGATGAGCAACAAGCCGTCTGGGGCTGGACGAGCAGTTCGCTCTCGCTGATCCTCAGGGGCGACGCGGACGCCGGTGTTCTCGTCAACAGCCGCCCTACTTACGTCCCCTTCCCACCCAGCTCGGCACGTGAGCAGCTCGCCGACAAGTACACCTGGCGCGAATAGTTCGCATGCGGTGCGTCACAGGTGAACCCGCACCTCGCCGCGGCGGGGTAGGGCGTTTAGCCCCAGGCCCCGCGACCGCTCGGGTCGACCTCTGCGATCGCAGCCCTGGTGCAGGCGTCGACGTAACGCGCCGTCAGTCGAGCGCAGGCCACGCGACGCCTTTCGTTCGTCGGATACAGAAGGCCGACCACGATCCCCAGCCCGGAAACGCACGCGCTGCGACCGGCTCGCGGGGCGCGAGCGCAGAATGCCGCCGCGCGCCTGGCACCCTGGAGCCCGGCGCCGTCAGCGAACGTCCGCGCCGCGCCGTACAGGCACTCACGCTGCCCGCCGCCTGCGAGACGGCAGAGGGCGAGTGTCTTCTTGGTCGAGAGGTAGCGCGCTTCAACGACGGCATCGCGCCCATAGCCGCGGAAGCAGAAGGACGCCCACCTGGGGCCGGCAGATTCGCACGTACGGGCCGTCTTCGCGAAGTCGTTGTCGTTCAGTAGAAGGATCCGCGTGGTGGCGCGCACGTAACACGACCGTCTGTGGCGAAGCTGGACACGGTTGCACGGATAGAGGGGGTCGTCGTCCTGGAGCCACTGCGACCGGAAGCCAAAACGCGTGCTGACGTTCTCCATGAACGCGCCGCTCGTGCAGGTGACCTCATCCCACCTCGTGCCCAAACGGCCACACAACGACAACGCCGTAGGCAGGTCGTATCCGGTCTGGATCATGAATCCGTGCCCGAGGCCGTGGCGGCATTGGTAATCGAGGAATCCGCGACGACGGATGCCGTCTCCGAGGCAGAGCGACCGGGCGACCTTCCCGAGCTGCGACTTCGAGGAGATGCCGACGAACGCCCGCTCGAGAACCCCGTGGTAGTAGCCGGAGGCACAGGTCGACGAGCCCTCGGCGAATATCCTTGCCACGTTCCCGTCGTACCGAGCGAATACGGCCGAACCGATCGCGTGAGCGATCCGATGACAGTCGCGCTCGACGTCCGCGTCCGTACCGATGCGGGCGTTGAAGAGTCTGAGTGCCTGCCTAGGCCCCTTGCGATAGGCGATATTGCCGAAGGCCTGTTCGAAGCAGCTGTACCTTCCATCGCACCCTTCGAGCTGCGTCGTGTCGGGCTCGAAGTTCCCGGCCACGGGATGGAAGGCCCCGCCGATCGAGCCCTGGGCGAGCGCGGGCCCCCCACCCTCGCTCGGTGCGGAAAGCACGAGGTAGGCGATCGCAGGGATCGCGATCAGAGGAATCGCGAGCAGGAACGGCAGCCCGCGCACAAGGAACCCCCGTGTTGGCCTAGACGGCATGCTCGGCTTCGTTCGCATCATCGTACGAGGCGTATCGGCATGGTCGAGCCGTCCGAAAAGGTGGCTTCCCACGAGCCGATCGGCCCGGAGGCTGGTAGCCTCCCGCCCTTCAAGCGCGAACCGGAGCACCTTCTCGCATGACTCCGTCATGAGCCGCCACCGGACGACAGCACGATCTCGTAACTTGCTCGGGGCTCTCGTCTCCCTCGTCCTCGCAGGCCTCGCGGCCGCGGCATTCACGACCCCTACGGCAAGCGGACGTGAACAAGGAGTCCCGCGTCTGGTCTTCCCGCTCGTCGCAAAGACCGACCTCTGGGACAACTACAGCGACCCACGCGGGAACGGCCGGCACGCCGGGATCGACATGGAGAACCCGTGGCGCGCTCCCGTCGTCGCCGTCGAGGACGGGAGCGTCGAGTATGCCGAGTCCGCGCTCGGCGGCTGCATGCTCTACCTCTACGGCGACAGCGGGACGATGTACCTGTACATCCACCTGAACAACGACCTGACCGCTCGGAACGACAACACGGGAGGCTGCGTCAAGGACGTCACGTTCTCGGTTCCGAACGGAGCGCGCGTCGCTGCTGGACAGCAGATCGCGTGGAACGGGGACTCGGGCGACGCGAACGACAACCCGCACCTGCATTTCGAGGTGCATCCGGGCGGAGGCGCAGATGTGAATCCGTTCAAACACCTGAAGCGCGCAAGCCGCCCGCTCTTCGCGGCGAAGGCGGGCTCACCGTTCAGCCTCGGGCTCCGCGGCAAGCTGATCGCTGTGGGCGCCAACTCAGTCACGCTCGAGGTGGAGCGCGTCCGCCAGTACCCGGGCGGTCGGTGGCTCGAGATCGACCCACGGACGGTCGAGCTCACCGTTCCACCGGAAGCGACGGTCGCGCCGTCTCTCGGCGAAGTCTCCGGCGTCGCACCTCGAACACTCCGAACGCCCGTGCCCGTCGCTGCCTACACCGTGAAGGCGAAGACGACGACCGACGCGATCGCCGGGGTCGCGGGGACGCTGCAGCTCAGTCGCGTCTCGCCGATTACGTAGCCGGCATCGCGCTCCGACGCGTGCTCGCAACGCGCGCGCCAGTCGGCGGATGACCCGCGCTCAGACCACTTGGGGTGTAGTGACGCGCGCTGCAGGCTGTCGAGCTGGCGGGGCGATCCCGTAGATCACGTCGGGATCGAGATCAGCGCCGCTCGGCCAGGCAATGGCCCGTGTTCGCTCGTCGACCCGTACGCGCACGAACTCCTCACGATCGCGAAGAGGCTGAAACACAGCGCCTCCGAGAAGCGGCTCGATGTCCACGTCCCGAACCTCGCCGTCGTCGAAGACAACCCGGACGACATACCGCTCGAGAGGCGAGACCGAAGCAACACCGGGCGCCATCATGGCAGCGGCTCGATGGGTCTGAGAGGGTGCAGCGTCTGCGCGAGACGCCAGTCGTCCTCGAGCTCCTCACGGTGGAGCGCGGCCCACTCCTTGACGAGACGCACGACGCGCGGGGGGAGGTCACCTTCCAGGAGATCCCCCCGTCTCGATGGCAACCCTCGCGTGATGCTCGGCGTAGCGGGCGTGGAAATGGGGCGGGTCGTGATCGTTGAAGAACATGGCTATCACGATGCCATAAAAGAGGCTGATGGTCGGCATTGAGAGCTGGGCGAGCGTAGCCGGGAATCAAGAACGTTCCCAGATGTCCCAAGGAGACAACAGCACGTCCATTTCCGAGACTGATCGCTTTCGAGATCGACGCCGGCCGGTCGTTTCGGCAGGATTCGCGCCATGCCGGGCGACCTCTCGATCCTGATGCCCGTGTTCAACGAGCGGGCGACGGTCGCAGAGGCGATCGACGATGCGCTCACCGCCGAGCTGCCCGTCGACAGACGTGAGGTCATCGTCGTCGACGACGGCTCGACCGACGGCACCCGAGAGCTGCTCGAATCGCGCTCCTGGCCAGAGGAGGTTCGTATCGTCTTCCACCCCGGAAATCAGGGGAAGGGAGCTGCTGTACGAAGCGCACTCCAACACGCGACGTGCGAGTTCGCGGCGATCTTCGATGCAGATCTCGAGTACCGCGCCTCCGACCTCGCTGCCGTGCTGGAGCCGCTCGTCTCCAGCCACGCCGGCGTCGTCTTCGGGACCCGGGCCTGGACGTCCCAGTCTTCCTTCAGCTTCTGGTACGTGATGGGGAACAAGGTGGTCACCCTCGCGACCAACGTGCTCTACAACTGCTGGATCTCCGACGTCATGACG
>Ga0209640_10001102_pt1 | contig 22340 bp, 15 predicted proteins | sample RifCSP10_1_FD_184018 | JGI IMG/M metagenome (GOLD analysis project Ga0209640, IMG submission 184018) | Soil microbial communities from Rifle, Colorado - Rifle CSP2_sed 10_1 (SPAdes) (version 2) | ecosystem: Environmental > Terrestrial > Deep subsurface > Rock core/Sediment | place: Rifle...
AGAATCTGCGCCGCCAGCTCGCGCGTCGGCGTCAGCACGAGCGCGCGCGTCTTTCGGCGCGGGCGGTCGATCAGGTGGTGCAGGATCGGCAGCAGAAACGCGGCGGTCTTGCCGCTGCCTGTCTGCGCGCACGCGAGCACATCGCGGCCGCTGAGGGCAGCCGGAATGGCGTCGACCTGGATGGGCGTCGGGTGAAGGAAGCCGAGTTCACGGACACCCTTCAGGAGATCGGGGTGAAGACTGAGTGATGAGAAAGGCACACAACCATGTTACTCGCACCCTGTTTAGTGCGTCATCGCATACAAGACCGCATTGATCCCGACCGCGTAGCCTTTGGGCGAAAACGCGTAGAAGTAGCGCGGGTCCTCGCCCTCGCGCTCCCAGGCGTCTGAGATGTCGGTGTTGTGGCTCATCAGCACCATCACGTTGCCGTGGCGGTCGGAGATGGCGCGAAAGTGCGGCGTCGCGCTGTCCGACCCTCGCTCGGAGGTTTCGTACGGATTACCGCGCCAGGACTGGATCGACGGAATCTGCGGGAACTCGGCGATCTGGAACTGCGTGCGGTAGATGGGATGCTCGGGCGCCAAATCGCGGATGGGATACTCCGACGGCGGCAGCACACGCCCGATCTCCGAACTCCACGCCGCCCAGGCGTACGAACCCCAGAAATCGTCCACCCAGAGAAAGCCGCCTTTCAGCAGGTACGCGCGCAGCGCCTCCACCTCGCGCTCGGTGAACGTGGTCGTGCCGACGTCCTCCATGTGCAGGTACGGACACTGAAACAGCGCATCGTCTGTGAGGCGCACGGTGACGAAGTCCGGCCTGCCGGCGGCATCGAACTTGACCCGCATCTTGGTCAGCTCGGAGAGACGAATCGAGAAGTTCAGATCCGCGTCCGGGTAGTCGGTCGACCAGCCCTGTCCGCCGGCTTCGCCGCGAGTGCTCGTGTAGATGCCGCGGCAGAAGTTGAAGCCGTGCCCGAAGGTGTCGGCCTTGGGGAACCGCGCGGGATACCGGCTCCGGAAGCCGCGACCGAACTGCGCCGCCGCTGCGCTGGCAATGGACATCACCAACACAGCGGTCAGCGCGGCCCGCAACCTCATCGTGGCGCTTGTCCGAGCGACCGGTAGTACTGCTCGACCAGTTTGCGGAACTCCTCAGGCACTTCATCGGAGCCGGACAGGACGATGGCGCCCGTGTCGGCGTCGACCTGCCGCCGCAGGCCGAACTCGAACCGCTTCAAGCTGTCGGCGACGAACGCCTGGAGCCGTGCGAGCTCCGCCACGTCCTGATACACACGCTCGTCCTGCAGCTCCCGCAGCGCGCTGACGATCTCGTCGAGCTCGCGCGGGTCGATGTCCACGCCCTGCAGCGCCCTGCGCAGTTGCTGGGCTTCGGCCGTGTACTGACGCGCTTCGCCGCGGAGCTGCCGGATGTCCTCGGGGGTCAGGCGAGCCTCCCCACCCTCCCACCAGCCGCCCCAATTGGCGCCGCCCCGCCACGCGCCGCCGCGATCGACACCGCCAGCCGCGAAGCGCCCGCCATCACGCGCGTCACCGCCACGCTGGCCACCGCCGCCGGCCTGCTGACCGTCCCCTTGCCCCTGACCTTGGCCCTGGCCCTGGCCTTCGCCCTGCTGCCCCTGACCTTGCTGGCCTTGCTGGCCTTGTTGACCCTGACCTTGCTGGCCCTGGCCCTGTTGGCCTTGCTGACCCTGTTGGCCCTGCCGTCCCTGCTGGCCTTGTTGACGACCCTCCTGCTCCCGCAGCGCGCGCTCCCGCGTGCGCTCCTGCAGCGACTCGGCCGCACGCGCAAGGCGTCGGGCCCGCTCGGCGGCATCCTGACGACGATCGCCAGGCGTACCCTGCCCGAGCGCGGCCTGCGCTTCCTCGAGACGCTTCCGGACTTCGTCGATGCCGCGCGAGATATCGCCTTCAGCCGCGTTCGCCTGCTGATTGGTTCCGCGGCTCACGAGCCCTCTCGAATAGCGCACGGCGTCGCGTAGCCGGTTGTCGCGAATGGCCCCGGCCGCCTCCCCCAGCTTCCGCGACGCGGCGCGTTCCTCACGGCTGGCATCGCGGGCGGCCTCGTCGAGGTCGGCCTCGAGCTCCCCGAGTCGTTCCTCGAGGCGGTCCTTCTTCTCGTTGATCTCGCGCGCCTGCTGGGAACGAGCCGACGGTCCGGCGGGCAGCTGCCGCACCTCGTCTGCAATTTCCTGCTGCTGCCGGGCAACCTCCTCCGCCTCACGACGAGCCTCCGCGATGTCGCGCTCGGCCCGTGCGGTCAGCGATCGCTCGACCCGGCGCTCGGTCTCGCGCAGACGCTCGAGCGCCGCCTGGGCCTGCGCCGACGCGTTCGCGTCGCCACCCGCCGCGGCCCGCCGCATGGCATCGGCCGCCTCACGAAGCTGCCGCGCCGATTCCTGCAGCTCCGGCTTCTGCTCTTCCCGCGCGAGGCGCTCCAAGCGCCGGGCGGCTTCCTCGACCTGCTCGGCCAGCGCACGCTGCTGGGCGCCGCTGCTGCCGCCAGACCCTCCCCCTTCGAGCGCGCGCCGACGCTGTCGCTCGGCTTCCTGTTCCTGCCTTCGCGCCAGTTCCTTCAGCTTCTCGAGCAGTTCGTCCACTTCCCGGTCGTTGGCCTGTTCCGACGCCTGGTTGGCTGTCTCGTAGCGGCTGGCCATCTTGTCGAGCTCCTGCTCGAAGAGCTCGGCCAACTCCTGCTGCATCGCGCCGCCACCGCCGCCGCCGCCGCCACCCTGCTGCTGACTGACGCTGACCTGGGTTTCGTACTCCTCCTCCGCCTTCTGGAGCACCTGCAGTGCCTTGTTCTCCGGCGGCAGCGCCTGGTCGGGCGTGGCGGCGCTCAACTTGCCCTCCGCCTCCTTCATGACAGACACCGCCTGCGGGAGCAGCTCTGCGATCTTGGCAAACGCCGGATCGCGTTCGACCAACTGGCTGTTCATCCGCGTGAGGAGTCCCTCGACCTGCTCACGGAGCCGCGACTGCGACAGCGACACCACGGTGGAGTTTTCGCGCAGCTTCTCCTTGCTGAGCGTACGCCGCTGGCGCTGCACGTTGAAGGTCGCCGAGATAATCTGGCGCTGCTGCTCGGAGAGGGCCTCGACCTGCCCGCCACCTCCGCCGCCGCCCCCGCCGCCACCTCCGCCCTGGGACTGAGCCTGCTTGAAGTCCTTCTTGAAGGGACGCACGCGCAGGAAGAACAGATTGCTCGTCGCCGTCTTGGCGCCGTTCGCGTCGTTGTCCTTGGCCCGGGCGTAGTAGGAGACGGAGTCACCCGTCTCCACACCGAGCTCTTCGAGATAGAACGTGTGGCCCGCCGTGACTTCCGGCAACCGGTTCGTCCCGGAGAACAGTTTCACGACCTTTTCGGGACCCCCGTTAACCGAATACACGAGCTCGAGATCCCGCACGCCGAAGTCATCGTCGGCGGCCGCCTCGACGAAGACCTCTTCGATCGAGGACACGGAGGTGTCCCTGCCCGGGCGATTGAACGACACGGACGGCTCCTGGTCGTCCAGCACGTCGATTGTGTATTCGGGCGACCCGATCACCCGCTCGCCAGCCGGCCCATCGAGCTCCACGCGATACAAACCGTCGCGGTCGGCCTTGAACGACGCCGTGAGCGAGCCGTCCGCCTGGAGCGCCAGCTCGAGCGACGTCTGCTCGTTGAGCCTAATCCGTCCGCCTGGCGTCTTCATCGTCGGGAAGACGCGGAGGCGTACTTCGGTGCCGCGCAACACGGCGATGTCACTGCCGTCTTCGATCTTCTGCGGCTCGAGGCCCGTGTAGGCCGGGAAGTGATACTCCATCTCCAGACGCTGCACGTAGGGGACGTCCACGACTTTCAGTGTGTGCACGGCGGACTGCACGCGATCGGCGATGACCTGGTACTCCACGGCGGCCGCAATGTCGAACACCATGCCCTCGTAGCGGCCGTCTTCGTTGCGGACCAGGGGCAGCGATTCGAATTCCGCCGTGGGCGACCGGCGCACCATCAGCACGACATCCTCGGATCCGAACCCGACGAGCGCCGCCGTGATGGTCTGGTCGGAGCCCTTCGGCACCGTGGCATCCCCCGGCACCACCTCGATGCGGTAGGGCGAGGCGGCCTGCACGCTGTCAGCGAACGGGAGCATGGCAGACATGGCGTGCCGGATGAAGGCTGGACCCACCAGCAAGGCCAGCAGCGCCACGGCAACGATGGCGCCGAGCGCCAGGCCGTTGCGCTGAAGCGGCACGCGCTCGACGCGGTGCATCGCGTCCGCGTTGGCGCACGCTTCGAGCGCCTGTTCAATCACGCGCTTGACGAGCGCCGCCGAAAGCGGGACGTGGCCGGCCCGGCTCGACTCGACCGCGCTCAGCAGCGTCGCCTCGAGCGACGGTTCGTGCTCCTCGAGGTAGAGCGCGACCTGCTCGTCGGTCACGCGGCGGCGGAGCGGTCGGACGAGGAACCAGAACGCGGAGGTCAGCAGAGTGACCGCGATCAGGATGCGGGAGGCAATGATCGACGCCGGGCTGAACCGGGCCCACTCCATGCCGTAGGCGGCGACCAGAAACAGCGCTAGCGAGATGCCGAGAACCGCCACCGCGCCGCGGAGCGCGAGCTTCAGGCGCCACCGTGTGCGGACCCTCGCGATCACACCGAGCAGATCCGTCGGTGTTGAACGGCCGCGCAGGTACTCGAGCATGAAGCCTCCCGGTTTCAGACCAGCCAACCAGCTAACCAGCTACCGGCTAGTTTAAGCCTTTGCCATGCGGTTGGATAGCAAGGTGTCCGCACCAAGCAGCAGGAGGCCGGCGCACAGCAGATACCACCACAACCGTTGGTTCTTCTCGCGAGTTTCGGGCGTCATGGGTGCGCCGCCCGGACCGGCGGCCGGTCCGGCCCCAGGGTCACCGGCTGCCGCCACGATCTCTTTCGGGTCCATCGGGGTCAAGTCCGCTTCGGCGGGATCGACGTTTGCCGCCACAACGGCCTCGGATTGATTGCCCTCGCCGCGCAGCTCGTAGAAGCCCTGCTCGGTCAACTCCAGCACATCGCTGCCCTCATCGTCGAAGGGGACACGCCGACCGGACGGCGTGAGCACCACGCGCGGCCCAGTCCGGCCCCGAGAGGTCACCGCGGAGCCGGAAAACACCTCGCCCACCGTCAGCCAGGGTTCTGGCTCGGAGTACCCCGCCAGGTGCCTGACCGCCTGATGGATGAACGGAAGGAACACGGGCTTGGTCGGGAAATCGCTCCACGACACATCGAGGGTCGACGCCCACAGCAGCACGCGCCCCTGCCCAAGTCGCCGCTCGAGCACGGCCGGCGTGCCGGCGTCGAACCGCGCCAGGACCTGGGCACCGGTTGCCGCCGTCAGGCTCCGGTATCCGTAGATCGGAATCGACGAAAAGTCCCCGCTTCTCGCCGCACGGAACAACTCGAACACCGGGTGTCCGTACTCGAGCGAACCCACGCGCGCGGCGTCGCCTCGCGTGCGATCGACCGGGGGGCCGATCGCAGCAGGCAGGAGGTCGACCTCCTGCGGCCATCTGGCGCGCGATCCGGCCGCCACGAACAGACCGCCCCCCTGCTCCACGTACCGGGCGAGCCGCCGGGCCAGCGCCGCGGTCACCTCAATATCGTTCAGCACGACGACGGCGCTGCGGCGAAGGTCCTCGTCCGACACGGCGTCGCCCTGGCGGGTCACGGTCTCGAACCGCGGCGTATCGCCAATCGACAGAACGCGTGCGAGGTAGACACCGGCAGAGGCCACGCCGCGGTCCACGACGGTGACGTGGAGGGGCACTGACGGCGACATGACGAAATTGAACGCGTTGTCAGTCGCCAGCGCGTCCTCGGCCAAGCGGACCGTGCCGCGCATGTTCCGGGCGCTGACGGTGACGGCGTCGAAGGTGACCGAGGTGCTGCCACCAGGCTCCACGTCGACCGATCTGGTGCCGGTCGTCAGCCCACCCACTTCAAGCGTGATGCTGCTCCCGGCGACCCGCTGCTCCGTGCGATTGACGACGCCCGCCGTCACGGTCACGCGCTGTTGGTCGGAAAACGACGAACGCGCCAGCGTCACACCCGTCACACTCAGGTTCGGACGCTCGGCCGGACTCTGAACCTCGACCGGTGTGAGCACGGCCCCTGGCGGCAGCCGTGCGCCTTCCTCGCCGCGCCAGCCTCCGCGCTGGAAATCACTGATGAGCACGACCTCGCGCCGCGGCAGCGTGGAGTCCGCCAGAATGCTCCCCGCCACCTTGAGGCCCGGCGCGAACCGGGTTGCCGAGGCGCCCGGCGCGGCGGCGTCGACCGACGCATCGAGACGCGACCGTTCGGCGGTCGAGCGGATCAGAATCTCCGCGCCCGACCCGAAGAGCACGACCGAACCACGGTCCGACGCCGTCAGTGTGGCGATCTGCTCCCGCGCGGCCGCCTGCGCCCGCGTCCACCGGTCGCCGAAGCCCATGCTGTAGCTGGCGTCGAGGAGGATCACCACCTCGCGCGCCGTGGCCACCGAGAGCGGAATGGTCGCCCGCTCGATGAGCGGCCGGGCGAACGCAGAGATGATGAGGGCGAGCGCCGCAAGGCGCACCATCAGGAGCAGCCAGTTCTGAATCTTGCGCCGGCGGACCGACTGGTAGGGAATCCGCCGCACGAACATCAGGGACGGAAAGCGGACAATCTGCTTCTTCTCGCGCTGCGTCAGGTGCAGCAGCACGGGAATCGCCAGCCCGGCGAGCGCGAGGAAGAACAGCGGCGCAAGAAATGACATCAGTTACCCAGCTACCTAGCCACCTAGCTACCTAGCTACCTAATCCTCATCGTCCTGGCGCGGCCGTTCAGGTAGTTGACGAGCGCAAAGTCCAGCGGCTTCGACGTGTCGAGCTGCGTGTAGTCGACGCGGACCGCCGCAAACGCCTGCGCCAGCGCGTCGATGTGCGCCCGCACGAGCGATCGATACTCCGCCCGGAAGGCCTCCGGCACGACCGGCATCTGCTCGCCGCTCTCGAGGTCCTCGAACGGCTGCGCGTCGGTGAAGCCGAACTCGAGCTCCGAGGGATCGAGGACATGGAAGACGACCAGGTCGTTGCCGCGGAAACGCAGCGGCGACAGCGCATCGACCACGGCCTCCGGATCCTCATAGAAATCGGAAATCACCACCAGCACGCCGCGTCGACCGAAGTGCTCCGCCAGCCTGTGCAGCGGGGCTTTGAGCCCTCCGGGCCGGCCGGGTTTGATCCGGTCGAGCACGTGCAGCACCGTGTCCATGTGCTTGGCCGAGGACGGCACGTGTTCGACGACCTCGTTGTCGAAGGCGATAAAGCCCACGCGGTCCCGCTGACGGTGCACCAGGTTGGTGAGACACGCCGTCAGAATCCGCGCGTAGTCGAATTTGGTAATGCCCCGGCTGCCGTAGTCCATCGACTTCGACACGTCGAGCAGCACCGAGAAGTTCATGTTCGACTCGGCTTCGTACTCCTTGATGTAGTAGCGGTCGGTGCGGGCCCACAGGCGCCAGTCCATGCGGCGGATGTCGTCGCCCGGCACGTAGCCGCGGTGCTCGGCGAAGTCCACCGAGGCGCCGAAGTACGGCGCCTTGTGCAGGCCGTTGATGAAGCCGTCCACGACCGCGCGCGCCACGAGGTCCAGGTTCCCGATGCGTGCGAGCACCGCGGGATCCATGAAACGGGCGCCGGGGATGGCGTGGATTTCGACGGCCATCTCACATCCCGGAGCGCGGAAGCGGCACGGCCTGGAGCAGTCGGTCGACAATGGCGTCGGTCGTGACCCCTTCCGACTGCGCGTGGAAATTCGTGATGATGCGGTGACGCAGCACCGGATGGGCCAGCGCCCGGATGTCCTCGAAGCTGACGTGATACCGCCCGTTCGTGAGCGCCCGCGCCTTGCCACCGAGCACGAGGTACTGGGCCGCGCGCACGCTGGCGCCAAACGCCACCCACTTGCCGATGAAGTCTTGCGAGTCCGGGTTCCGCGGCCGCGTCGCCCGCACGATGTCGAGGGCGTGGCGCATCACCGGTTCGGCCACGGGCACCTTGCGCACGAGCTGTTGGAACGCAATCAAATCCTCGCCGCTGACCGGCCGCTCGAGCTGCGGGTTCTGAATGGCCGTCGTCGTGCGCACGACGCCCAGTTCCTCGTCGTACGGGGGGTGGTCGATGACGACGTGGAACATGAAGCGGTCGAGCTGGGCTTCGGGCAACGGATACGTGCCCTCGAGCTCGATGGGGTTCTGCGTGGCGAACACGTAGAAGGGTTCGGCCAGCGAATAGGTCCGCCCCTGAATCGTAACCCGGTGCTCCTGCATGGCTTCGAGCAACGCCGACTGCGTCTTGGGCGGCGTACGGTTGATCTCGTCGGCCAGCACGATGTTGGCGAAGATCGGTCCCGGCGCGAACACCATCTGCCGCCGGCCGGTCGTGGCGTCTTCCTGCACGAGGTCGGTGCCCGTGATGTCGGAGGGCATCAGATCCGGTGTGAACTGGATGCGCGAGAACTTCAGGTCCAACACGCGCGCCATCGTGTGGATGAGCAGCGTCTTGGCCAAGCCAGGCGCCCCGACGATCAGGCTGTTTCCACCGACAAACAACGTCATCAGTACCTGGCCGATGACCTCGTCCTGACCGACGATGATCTTCTTCAGCTCAGCGACAATCTGCTGACGGCCCGCGTTCATCCTGTCCGCCAGCGCAATGTCGTCTGGAGCCTGCAAATCCACCACGTCACTCACCATCGGGTTCATCAAATCCCTCTTTCCTTCGGCAACTCCCAACTCCCAAATTCCAACGCCCAACTTCCAAAACCCTACTTCCACAACTCCCAACTTCCAACTCCCAACCTCCAACTCTATCTTCTTGGGAGTTGGGTGTTGGGACTTGGGAGTTGTGGAAGTTGGGAGTTGGAGTTCACTTCCCTTCCAGCCCCCGAATCTCGCGGGTTTTCAGGGCCACCGCCGTCACCAACTTCTCCAGCTCTGATGCGTAGCGCGACGGATCCATGCTTTCCTTGAGCAGGCGCAGCGCCTCGACGCGGCGCTCGAAATCCCGCCGCTCGAGGTGTAGGGCACGCAGCTTGGGATCGGACGGCAGGCCGTCGTCGCCAGCATCGCCAAGCGAGAGCACCGACGCGATCTTGCCGTCTGCGCCCGTCGGCGAGGGATCTGGGCTCCCCTTGCGGTCGCCGTCATCGTCGAGCAGGGCGTGCTCGGTCGCGAGCAGGCCCTCGCGCTCGTAGGCCCGCGCCACCTCGGCTTTCGCAAACTGGAACGCCTCGAGCACGCTGATGCGCCGGTTCTTGTCCGCGTCCGCACTGGGCAGGCTCAGCGCATCGACGAAGAAACCGCCAAAGAGCGTGGTGTACTGCTCCGCGCCGCTGCGCGTGGCCGCCACGAGCGTCCGGCCGGGGGCCGACAATTCTTCCACGAACGGACCACTGGCGCTGGCCGTGTTGATGAAGACGATTTGCTTTGCCGGCAGTTTGCGGAAGAGCGCCTCGAACTCAGCGGGGCCCATGTCGGGTCCCGGCATGTTGAACTTGGCGGCGCGGCCGTCGAAGCTGCCATGCCCGATGAGCGTCACAAAGACAATGTCGTCCGCGCTGGCCGTGGCCGCAAACTTCTGCAGCGTGCGCGTGACCTCCTCACGGGTGGCCTTGCCCGAGACGCGGGTGTCGCCTTCCATCGGCTGGTCAACGAGGTACGCGAGCCGATCGGGCGTGACCCCCAGGCGCTCTGCCGCCTCGGCCAGCGTGTTCCCCCAGCGATGAAACGTCTTGCCGTGCTCGGGATCCCCAGCCAGGCCGACGACGATGAGCAGGAAGACCTTGAGCATCGCTCGTACCCGACTAGGCCAGCCCCACGACGCGCCGGTAGCCCCACTCCGCGCAGACCAGCCCCATCAGTGCGATGAGGATGATGGGCATGTTCCAGAGTTCGCGCTCCTCGACCGAGGTGACGCCGCGACCGGCGTAGCGAATGTCCTCGGCCAGCCCAAGCGCCGATTCAGGCGTGTAGAACCGACCGCCCGTCTCCTCTGAGATCCGACGCAACGGCGCCGCGTGCATCGTGGGATCGAAGAACTCGGCTTCGCCCGGACCCACGCGCACGTAGGCCGATCCCGTGCCCACCGCCTGGCCACCGGCGCGCGTCGCATCGACCGTCACCTCATAGGCGCCCGCCTCGGTGCTCACGAAGGTGGCGCGGTACTCGCCGTCGCGTTCACCGGTCCACTGCAGCGGCACGGTCATGGTGGCGCCGTTCGGGCGCGCGACCTGCGCGACCACCGTGGCATCGTTCAGCTCCACGAACTGTGCGTCGACCACGGTGGCCTCGAGGGTCACCGAATCGCCAGGCTCGACGCGCTCCGGCGCACGGACATCCACCACGCTCGGTACACCCTCGACGAGCCAGCGCATCGACTGACGCCAGTAATGCTCATGGGTCTGGTCCTCGACCGGAATCGAGACGTGCATCTGCCACTGCCAGGTATCGAGCACCGTGAGGGCGATGGCTTTGCCGCGGCCGTAGCGTTGCGAGGCCAGCACCGCGCGTTCGCGGCCACGCTCGTCGGTCCCGTTGAGGAGCACCGTCGCGCCCGGCTTGGCCGGAAGCGGTTCGTTGACCGAGCCGACCTGGGGCAGCTCGGACCATCGAGCCACCGACGCCGCTTCGGTGTCGGCAATCTGCGTCACGGCGTGCGCCTGGCCCGCACGTGTGGGAGTGACCTTCAGCCGCTCGAACTCGGCGGGCTCGGAAGCCCGGCGCTGGGAACCGATGAGCAGGGGAAGCGCATCGGCCACGGGCGTCCCGCCGTAGCCCCCTTCAGCAAACGACCGCGCCCCGCCAAGCATCAACAACCCGCCGCCGCGCCGATCGACGAAGTCGGCAATCATCTGCAGCTGATCGCCCGAAAACACCGCCGCCTCGATGCTGCCCAGGATGAGGCCGCGGTACTTGAACAACTCCTCGCGCGTCTTCGGAAACCCGCCCACGAGGTCGTCCGGGTTTTCCGGGTCGTCGCCGAAGATGCGCATGAACTTGTTGTCGGCGGTGCGCACGAGCGCCACGAGCTCGAGGTTCTTGTCGTCGGCCACGGCGCGCCGGAGGAACCCCACCTCGGAACGCGGTTCCCCTTCAAAGTACAGAATCCGTTCCCGCACGTCCCGCACGTCGACGAGCGCGTCCCGCACGTTGTTCTGGGTGACCAGTTCACCCTCGAGCGGAGTCACCCGAAAACTGAACAGGCGCGGGCCGGACTCGGAGGCGGTGGCACGGACACGCACCGACGCCGGCGAGCCGTCGGCCGGCAACCGCACCTGCTGCGAGCCCACGATTCGCCCTTCGTCCTCCACATCCACCGTCACCGTGCTGCCGCTGTACCCGGTGTGCCGCACGACGACGTCGAGCAGCACGGAGGCGTCCTTCAGGACGGTGCGTGGCGTGCTGACGCGATCGATCTGGACGTCTTTCGGGAGCGATTCACTCCCGACCCCGACCGTGAACACCGGGAGTTTCTCGGCCTTGAGCGCCAGCAGGGCATCGCCGAGCGACTCGTCGCCGGTGTCTCCACCGTCGGACACCAGCACGACGCCGGCCACGGGCAGACCGGCCAACTCGTCCCGCACGCCGTCGAGCGCCGCGCCGAGCCTGGTTTGCGACCCGCTGAAGGCGAACTCCCCGCCAGGCGGCACGCGCGTCGCGGCGGAGGAAAACCGGAATGTCCGCACGAGAAACCGATCAGACAGCGCTTTCAGAATCGGGCCGCCCTGACCGGCAAACTGCTCGCGAATGAAGGCGCCGCGCGCCTTGTCGTTCCAGTCCGGAATCTGCATGCTGCGGGAATCGTCGAGCAGCACCGCCACGACGTTCTGCTCGTCGACGGCCGCGCGCACGATGAGCGTGGGACGGAACAGGCAGAACAAGACGAGGGCGAGCGCGGCGACGCGCAGCGCGGTCAACACCACACGGTCGCGCACCCGGCCGTCGCCGACCTGGACGCGCCTGTAGGTCAGAATGGCGACCGCCGCCACGATCGCGACGACGAGCGTGGCCACGAGCGAGGCGGCGCCGAGATCGAACCGAAATTCGCCCTGCTGAAAGACGACCGGCCGATACGAGAAGAGCGTTTCGAAAATGGCGTCGAACATCTCGGTCTCAGGAGTCTGAAATTGTACTCACAGAAGTCTTCCCACGAGAAGCCCTGTTACCGCAACCCTCGTCCACCAGGCCACGCGCGGACGCGCGTGCTTCAGCCAGTGCCAGTACCACCCCACAACAGGCATGGTGCCCAGGAGCAGCAGCACGCAGGCGAGCGTGGCCGTGGGCCCCAGTGACGCGCCGAATCGCTGCGCGAGGCCGCTATTCCAGACCGAGCCGTACACGATGCAGAGGTGCAGGAAGTAGATGAGCAGCGTTTCCTGCGCGACGGCGCCGAAAAAGTGCGGCAGGCGCGCCAGTCGCTGACTGGCGTGCGCGACGACCGACAGGATGACGAGGCACACGCCCATGCGAACCGCGACCTGGATGGGCATGACGTTCCACGGATCGGACGCCCAGGGGGCGCTGCTCAAAGAGACCACCGCCCACGCCCCAGCGGCCAGCACCACGCCCGGCATGAGCAGCACGACGTTGGCGTAGGCGGCCAACCGCCCGGCGCCCCACGCCACGTAGATCTGCCCCAGAACGATCCCGACGAGCACGTACGCCGCGAGCGGAAACAGCGGGAAGAGCGAACCGGTTAAGGGCGACAGGTACGCCGCCAGCCACGGCGGGAGCGCGCGGGCCCAGCCCGCGTCCCAGACCCAGTGCGTCACCGCCACCATCGCGATCGCCAGCAGGGCGGCCGTCCAGGTGAACCGGGCGCGCGACCGCGTGACGAGCACCAACGCCTGGACGAGGAGGAACGTCACCCCGATGAGCTGCAGCACGTCCACGGCCAGAAACGCCCGCCACCGCTCGTCGGTCGCCCCGGGCAGCAGGACGAAGCGGGCGACAGGGAAATGCAGGGCGTAGCCCAGCAGGACGAAGAACGCAAAACGCCTGGCGCGTTTCACGACGGCCGGCGAGAACCGCTGGTGCGATCCCCAGTGGCGACTGGTCGCCACGCTGAAGGCAAAACCGGCCAGCAACAGGAACAGGCTCGAGGTGAGCCCTCGCTGGAACTGCCACACCTCGAACCACGTACCGCGCTGGTACGCGGGCGCCAGCAGAGCGCTCACCGTGTGCCCGTACAGCATGAAGACCAGGGCCATGAACCGGCCCAGGTCGATGAAGATGACGCGATGGGCCCCGGCCGGTGCGCCTGACGCTGTGGTCTCTGCCACTTTGAAGTTTGAACTTTGACCTTCGCACTTCCCCTAGTGCGTGAGCGCGTGCAACAACACGTTGATCCCCACGGCATAGCCGTCCGGGGAGAACTGATAGAAGTACGCTGGGTCTTCGCCCTCGCGCTCCCACGAATCCGCAACGTCCGTGTTGTGGGTCATGACCACCATGATGCGGCCGTGGCTGTCACGCACCGCACGAAAATGCGGCACCTCGCTGTCGGGCCCGCGCTCCGATGTTTCCGCACCGCCTGTGGTGCGCCAGAACGCGATGTTCGTGATCTGGGGCACCTTTTCCACGACGAACTGCGAGCGGAAGATCGGATCGCCGAGCGACACATCCTCGACGGGAAATTGCCCCGGCGGAAGCACCTTCGCGAACTCGCGCGTCCACTGTTCCCAGGCGAGCGTCCCCCAGAAGTCATCCACCCACAGGAACCCGCCCTTGAGCAGGTACAGGCGCAGGCGATCGGCCTCGGCCTGCGTCAGCCCCATCGTCCCGACGTCGGAGGCCACGGTGAACGGGCACTGGAAGAGCGAGTCGTCGGTCGGCCGAACGACGTAGTGGTTGGGCTCGCCCGTCTTGGAGCCGCTGACCGGGGCACGGGTCAGCTCCGAGAATCTGATGCTGAGGTTGATCTCGCCGTAGGGGTAGTCGGTGCGCCACCCTCCGCCGTTCGGCTCGCGGCGAACCTGGGTGTACATCAGGCGGCACACCACGAAGTCCCGATCTGGAAACAGATCCGGCGCCAGACGAACGGGGCTGTTGAAGAAACCTCCACCGCGGAACTGCGCGAACGCGTACCCGGCGGGAACAAGCAGCGACAAGACCACCAGGAGCATCCCGGCGAGGGGGCGAGGTGTCCGGGCACCCATGAAGGCAGTGTAACGCGGACCCGCTGCCCTCAACCACGTGCAAGGGTCAAAGGTCAAAGGTCGAAGTTGATCGAACTTGACCGCAGCGGGCCCGCACGGGCACGAATTTCGACTGCGCTACTTCATCGGAGAGTAGTCGGTCGGATCGAGGAACACGGACTCCACTTTCGCGACGATCTTCCCGTTCACCTGTGTGTCGTTGGCGACCTTCTGCCATTCCGGGTCCTTCGCGAAGGCCGCCCAGCTCTGCTTGGCTGCCTCACGACTGGAATGCGCCAGCAGGTAGACGAGCGTGTTCTGCGACAGCGGCGCGTCCTGCGGCGCAAAGTACGCCACGTTCTCCATGCCGTGCTTCTTGAAGATACGCAACGTATGGTTGCGGAACCGCGCATGCAGCTCGCCGAGCTTCCCCTCCGGGGCCGTGTACGTGCGCAGCTCGAACACTCGCGCGCCCTGCGCGTGCGCCACCGGCTCGCCGGGCACGACGCCCCGCGCGAAGAATCCAAGAACGAACGCGGCCGAGATTGCCGCCACACCAAACAGCTTCTTCATGACAGGCTCCTTGAGGTTGTCAGGACACATTACTTCGACTGCGGAAGCGGGGCCTCGGCATCCGGGCCCACGACGGTCGTCCATTCCCGCACCCGCCACCGCGTCACGATGCCGCTCGTCACATACGGGTCGGCCTTGGCGAACGCCTCAGCGGCCTCTGGTGAACCGCCGCGGAACAGTAGCACGACTTCGTCGGCCGGGTTGGCCAGGGCGCCGGCAAGCACGAGGTCCCCACGCGCCACAGCCTCGCGCGCGAGCGCGATGTGCTGCTGGCGGTGTCGGGCACGGCGTTCCACGTAGTCGTGGACGACATCGTAGATGAGCAGGTAGTGCACGGGGCCCGGATGTTACTACGGAGGGCGACGCTTGAAAGTTGAAAGCGTAAAGGGCAGAGTTAGCAAGTAAGTTCTGAACTTACTTATCCACTTTGCCCTTCGAACTTCTCACTTTCTTGGGGAGACACCAATGGTTCGTCGTGTACTCAGCCTCGCAGCCGTTCTGTCGATCGCCTCCGCCTGCGGCCGGGGCCAGGCGCCGGAGAGCCACGCGGCGGCCGGCGCTGAAACCGAGCGACAGTATCTGCTCGAGCGCGTGGACGACGCCGCGGTCGTGCAGCTCTATGCGGACCAGTTCGCGGCGCTGCCGCTGCGGGAGAAGACGCTCATCTGGCATCTGTCCCGGGCCGTCATCGCCGGGCGTGATATCTACTACGACCAGCGGCACCGTGACGCCCTGACGATGCGGCGCGTGCTCGAGGCTATCGTGTCGCACCCGACGGGTATCGCGGCGCCCACCCTGGCCGAGATCCAGCGATACACCAAGCTCTTCTGGATCAACAACGGGCCCTACAACAACCTGACCGCCCGGAAGTTTGTGTTGAAGATCACCCCGCAGGCCTTTGCGGCTGCGGCGACGACGGCCGCCAGCGGCGGCGCTTCCTTCCCGACCGGACCCGGGGAATCACTCGAGGGACTCCTCGCGCGCCTGCAGCCGATGTTCTTCGACCCGAATGTCGATCCCATCGTGACCAACAAGGCACCAGGACCAGGCAAGGACATCCTGACGGCCAGTTCCAACAACCTGTACGCCGGAGTGGGCACGGCCGACCTGCGAGGATTCACCGAGAAGTACGCCCTCAACTCCCGCCTCGTGAAGCAGAATGGCCGCCTCGTCGAGGACGTGTACCGACTGGGCGGACGCTACGACAAGGAAATCCGCGAGATCGTGCGCCACCTCGACGCCGCCATTCCGTTTGCCACCGAACCCATGGCCGCGGCGCTTCGCGGGCTCATTCAGTGGTACCGCACCGGCGAAGACGACGACCGAAGGAAATACGACATCCTCTGGGTCCAGGACAAAGACTCGCCGGTCGACACGATCAACGGCTTCATCGAGACCTACATGGATCCGCGCGGCGTCAAAGGATCCTGGGAGGGGCTGGTCTTCTACGTGAACCAGGCGAAGACCGAGCGCATCCGCAGGTTTGCAGTCGACGCGCAGTGGTTCGAGGACCACATGCCCTTCGACGCCAAGTACCGCAAGCCCGAGGTCAAGGGCATCATCGCCAACGCCATTGACGTCGTCATCGAGGCGGGCGACTCTGGTCCGGTCACGCCCATCGGCATCAACCTGCCCAACGACCAACGGATCCGCGAAGAAAATGGCAGCAAGTCGGTGTCGCTCTCGAACGTCCGTGAGGCGGGCGACAACGCAACCCCCGGTTCGATGCGCAGCGAGTTCGCCTGGACGAAGGAAGAGGTCGAGCGGGGTGTGAAGTTCGGTGCTTTGGCCGGGGAGTTGCTCACTGACATGCACGAAGTGATCGGGCACGCCTCGGGTCAGCAGGCGAGCGGGTTCACAGGCACGCCGCATGCGGCGATCAAGGAGCACTTCTCGGCGCTCGAAGAAGGCCGCGCCGATCTGATTGCGCTGTACTTCATCGCCGACCCCAGACTGCCGGAGATCGGCATCATTCCCGCGGCGGACCAGGAAGCCATCACGTTAGCCATGTACGAGTCCTACACGCGAAACGCGCTCGTGCAGCTCCGCCGCGTGCGAGAAGGCACGCAGATCGAGGAAGACCACATGCGCAACCGGCAGATGGTCATCCGGTGGCTCATGGCCAACACGAAGGCCATCGAGCAGCGGACGCGCGACAACAAGACCTATCTGGTGATGGTGGACCGCGCGGCCTTCCGCGAGGGCGTGGGACGGCTCCTGGCCGAGGTGCAGCGGATCAAGTCCGAGGGCGACTACGCCGGGGCGAAGGCGCTGTTCGACACGCACGGCATCCACTTCGACGCCTCGCTCCGCGACGAGATTGTCAGACGCGTCGACGCGCTTGCGCTCCCCTCCTACACCGGCTTCGTCATGCCGAAGCTCGAGCCCGTGACGGGGGCGTCCGGGACGATCGCTGACGTCAGGATGTCCTATCCGATGGACCTGACGAAGCAGATGTTGGAGTACGCAGACACTTCAAAGTGAGAAGTTCGAAGGTTGAAGTTTCAAAGTAAGTGGACAAGTACTTCCGAACTTACTTCTCAACTTTGAACTTCGAACTTCCCACTTTCAAGATTCGCAATGGCCACCGCCTCGATCGCATCGGCCGGCTCGAAGCCAAACACCGCACCATAGAAGTACAACTCCGCTTCGAGGCTCCGGACGATCGTGTCGGCCTTCCGAAACCCGTGCTGCTCGCCCTCGAAGGCCAGGTACGCCACCGGCAATCCCTTGGCCCTGACCGCCTCGGCCATCATCTCGGACTGGCTCGGCGGCACCACTTTGTCCTCGAGGCCCTGGAAGAGAATCAGCGAGCAGGATAGCCGGTCGACGAAGTGAATCGGCGACCGCGCCCGGTACACGGCGCGGGCTTCAGGATAGGGGCTGATGAGCGTGTCGAGATACCGCGACTCGAACTTGTGGGTATCGCGCGCGAGCACTTCGAGATCGCTGATGCCGTAATAGCTCGCCCCCGCCTTGAAGACGCCCGGCCGGAAGGTCAGCGCCGCCAGCGTCGTGTAGCCTCCCGCACTGCCGCCGCGGATCGCGAGCCGATCGGGATCCGCCTTACCCCGCGCCACGAGGTACTCGGCGGCGGCCACCACGTCGTTCACGTCAACGATGCCCCACTGCCCAGTCAGACGCTGCCTGTAGGCACGACCGAAGCCGGAACTGCCGCCGTAGTTGACGTCGGCCACCGCGAAGCCGCGGGTAGTCCAGAACTGAACCCGCACGTCCAGCGTCGCGCTCGTGGCCGTCGTCGGCCCCCCGTGGCTGATGACCACGAGCGGAGGCCGCTCGTTCTCGAGCGGCGTGCACTCGGCGTGGCGTGGCGGGTAGTAGAAGGCGTGTGTGCGCTGGCCATCGGCCGACGGAAACTCGATGGACTCGGGCACCGAGATATACGCCGGGTCCAGGTCGATCGTCGCCGATGCGCGGAGTCGTTCGACAACACCCGTGTCGAGGCTGACGCGAACGACCTCGTCCGGGCGTGTGGCAGAGCCGGCGACGAGCACGGCATGCGTCGAGGTCGCCGTGAGCCACTCGTGCGGTTCGAGCCCGGCGGCCAGCGGCGAGAGCGCCCCACTCCCTGTATCGAGCGTCGCCAGAGACCACCGCCCGCCCTGCGTGTAGGAGACGACCATCCGGCCCGGCCCCGCCGGCGCCCACGTTGCGGTGCCGAACACCCACTGCGGGCGGCCGAACTCTCTCGCGTTCGGATCGTTCGGGGCGTTCGGACGTTCGAATCGTTCGGACGTTCGAGCCGCTCTCTCTGTTCGAAGCCCCGAACGATCCGAACGCTCCGAACGATAGAGTTTCCATCCCCCGTCCCGATCGCTCGCAAAGTACAGCGTCCCGTCGGGCGCCCAGCCGGGCTGGTAGATCGATTCCTCCGGCCCTCCCGCCACGCAGACCGGGTCGTCGAGCGCCCCCGACTCGTTCACCTCCGCAACCCAGAGCTCGGTCCCATCCCACGGCATCTGCGGATGGCGCCACGCGAGCCAGGCGAGCGTCGATCCATCTGGACTGAGCGTTGGCGTCGAGTAGAAGTCGTACCCCGACGCGAGCACGTGTCCCGCGCTTTCCGTCTCATCGAGTGGAATGCCGACCAATGTGTTGATCGCCTCGCGCGTCGCGTCGGTGTGATCCTCTCGCACGCAGATGAGCCGACCTCGGCGCTCGTCGAACGTGGCATCCGCGTAGAACCGTTCACCGGTCGGTGTGATCGCGACCGGCTCGGCGGTACGGGACGGATCGATCCGGTAGATCCGCTGGTCGGCGAAGTTCGAGAAGTACACCGTGCCATCCGATACCAGGTAGGCGCCGCCGCCGTACTCATGCACGCGCGTGCGGACGTTGAACGCCGGCGGGGTTACGTCCACGAACTGCCCGTCGGCGCGGCGGCACACGAGCACGTTGCGGCCGCCTTCATGTGGACGACCCTCGATCCAATACACCTCGTCGCCGTCGACGGCCACCTGACTGAGGCGAAGCCCCAGCGATGCCACAACCTGGGCGGTGAGCGGCGACGGCCACGTGCCACACGTTCGCTGCACACGAGCACGGTATCACCGAGCAAGACATGTTGACTCCCAACGACCTGCCGCTCGACCAACCCCCAACTCCCAAGAACTTCCGAACTCATGCCTTGGGAGTTGGGCGCACGCGTCAGAGTTGGGCGTTGGGAGTCGACTGTCAGCTTCCGTCCCGCATCACCCGGCAGGACTCGATGTCGAAGCTCGCTTCTCCAATCGCGAGCCGCGCCTGATCGCGCAGCGTCTCCGCGAACTGCAGAAACCGCTCGGCATCGGCGAAGGTGCTCGCCAGGCCGAACGACACGCGAATCGCCCCGGCGCTCTTGCCTCCGCGAACCGTGACGAGCTGCAAGAACAGCGGGAGCGTCAGGTCCGGCCGCGCGGCCAGCGCAGCCGACACGTCCTCCTCCGTGATCCCTTCGGCTGTCTCCCCCGCGCCGGGGTTGCAGAAGCAGCCGGTGCGGAGTGAGATGCGCTCGTTGCCGGCCAGCTCCTCGACCCGGCGGTAGTCCAGCAGGTGTCCGGCCGGATCGTAGAAGTTCATCGTGACGATCCCGCCGCGCATGTGCGCGGTCAGCGGGCCGTAGATGCGCACCATCGGGCGCCCGTTCGAGTGCCGCAGCTCGATGAGCCGCTCCAGTAACCAGCTCGTCAGACACGCGACACGCGCTTGAATGGCGTCCATGCCGATCGACGCCAGGTGCTGCAACCCGGTTTCCACGGCGGCAATCGAAAGGTAGTTGAGCGTCCCGTCCTCGAAGCCGGCTTCCCCCGGAGCCAGCAAATGCCGGCGGCCGCTCACCGTCGCAAAATTCACGGTTCCACCCGCGAACCACGGCCGCGTGAGCTTGCCAAGCACGGCGTTCCGCACCAGCAAGCAGCCAACGCCCGTCGGGTAGCCGAACATCTTGTAGAAGGACACACACACGAAGTCCGGCTGCACGCGTTGCACATCCAGGCGGCTGGTCGGTACGAACGCCGCGGCGTCAAGTAGCACGGCCCACCCTTTGGCATGGGCGCGTTCGACCAGATCGAGGGGATGCCGCACGCCGGAGAAGTTGGACTGCGCGGGAAACGCGAACAGGTTGTCGGCGCCACGGTCCGCCTGGTCCAGCAGCGCCTCGAGCTGCGGCTCGTCCACGCGCAGGTCCGGCGTAGTCAGCGGCGCGTAGCTCACCGCCGCGCCGCGCGCGGTGGCGAACTCGCGAATGCCGTTCACCGAGTTGTGATTGTCGACGGTCAGCAGAAGCCGCCCACCCGGCGCGAACGGGTAGGACTCGCCCACGTGCTTGAGGGCTGCGGTGGCGTTGAGGGTGAAAACAGCCGTGTAGCCAGTCTGTGCGCCAAACCAGTCGAGCACAGCCTGGCGCGCCCGCTCGACGAGTTCCGTCGTAGCGGAAGACGCAGGACTCGCCGAATGCGGATTGCCGAGCAGGCTCGACGTGAGCAGCGCCGCGTGCCGACGGACCTGCGAGGCGGCGTAGAGGCCCGCGCCGGTGTAGTCCAGATAGACATCACCGGCCTGGTCCACCCGCGCGTACTCCGAGCCCCGGAGCACGTCGAGATGTCGAGTCGTCTCGTATTCCGGATGCTGATTCAGGAACGCCCCGAATCTGGTAGTTCCTGACTTACTTGTCAACTTTGACCTTCGAAGTTTCAACTTGTATCGAGACGAAATAGTACCCGCCGCTCCGCCCCACGGTCATCGGCGCACCGAATGTCTCGGTCAACCGCTCGGGCGTGAGCGCCTCGGCTGGGCTGCCGTTGAAGGCCACGCGACCCTCGCGGAGCAGCACGACGCGCGAAATCTCCGGGACGATTTCCTCCACGTGATGGGTGACGAGGATGATCGTCGTGCCCTCGTGGGCCAGGCGGCGCACCGTCTCCATGAACCGGAACCGGGCCACGAAATCGAGCCCCGTCGTCGGCTCGTCGAGCACCAGCGCGTCGGGACGGGTCACCAGCGCCCTCGCGATCAGCGTCCGCCGCCGCTCCCCCGCCGACATCTCGTTGAGCGGCTTGTCGGTCAGATGCGACGCCTCCACGCGCGCAAGCGCGTCGTGCGCCCGCTGCCACATCTCCGGCGTCACGTCGTGGTGCGAGAACACGCCGTGGCTGCCGAGCAGCCCCGAGATGGCCACCTCGAGTCCCGACACACGGCCGCCCGACGTGCCCAGACCGAACCCGGCGTCGAGTTCGCCGGTCACCACGCCGAGCCGCCGCCTCAGGTCCGTGATGTCCCACGACTCGCGGCCGAAGATTCGCATCGGCGGGACACTGTCCTCGACGACACGCGGCCGGTCCTCGAGCGTCAGCATGCGGATGAGCGACGACTTGCCGGCGCCGTTCGGGCCCAGGATCGCCGTGTGCTCACCCTGATGAATCGTGAGCGACAACCCGTGCAGCACCGGCGTGCGCCCGCGCACGAGCGTCGCGTTGCTCAGCTCCAGTACCGGTTCCATGCGTTCCTATTCTCCATCGGGATCCGGGATCCGGGACTCGGGACTCGGGACTCGGGACCCGGAAACGCTGCTAGCGAAGGCCTGGCAGGAACGACCGGTGGGCGAGCCGGATCGCCGTGAGATCAGGAGGTTCGATCCGGAGGTGGTTGATGATTCGATGAATCTCGGTTTCCTCGATCATCGAAATCGACTCATCGGTCGCCGCAACGGCGAACAGGCACCGGGCGAGTGCCAGCTTCTGAGGGTACGAGGCGCTTTCAGAAAACTCCCGCGCCACCTCGAAATCCGCGGTGGCGCCGAAGAGCACGTTGCTCGATTTGGCGAGCGTCACGACCAGGATCGACTGGTCGGCGGACAAACCGCCCTGCTCCCGGACCAGTCGTTCCATCGCCTGCGTTTCCTCGGCGCTCACATGCCGGTCCGCATGCGCCACGCGGCCAAGGAGGTACGCGAACCTGGCGAGATGCCGCGCCTGCTCCGCGTCGAGCCCCTCGAGTGCATCGACCACGTCCCGCAGCGGCGAGCGCTCCTTGGTGGTGTCCTTGGCCAGTCCCAGCCACGATGC